>Ga0116142_10003939_pt1 | contig 14523 bp, 9 predicted proteins | sample AD_UKC033_MetaG_FD_89785 | JGI IMG/M metagenome (GOLD analysis project Ga0116142, IMG submission 89785) | Active sludge microbial communities of municipal wastewater-treating anaerobic digesters from USA - AD_UKC033_MetaG | ecosystem: Engineered > Bioreactor > Anaerobic > Digestate | place: USA... | reverse complement strand
GTGCATTCCCTCGATCTATTTTTAACCCATTAGGGCATTATCATACAGTCCCTAGATCCTTGACCTTTCATCCTTTCCAGCGTAATGCTATTATCTTTTGGCATACATGGAACGCACGTTCGCGGCACAACAACGCGATTCTCGCACTCTGGCGACAACACCGAGTCGGCTTCTCGTTAATCCGTATGGCGGATCGACGCTGCCCTGGACAAACAGTGTCACTTACCAGTAGTACTACCCGAAGGGAGCATCATCGTTGCTAAAGAAGAACGCCATCTATCTGCTCATGAAAATTGTGGGCAAAGAAAACGTCCTCACTGATTCCGAATCTCTGGTCTGCTATTCCTATGACGCAGTAAACCGGAAATTTCTTCCCGATGCAGTTGTGTTTCCCGGGACCGCTCAAGAGATAGCCGAGATTCTCCGGCTTGCAAACAGGATGCAGTTTGCCGTGATTCCCCGGGGCGCAGGAAGCGGATTTACCGGTGGCGCCTTGGCCATCCTCAGTGGCGTTGTCCTGGTGACTACTCGCTTGAACCGCATTGTGGAAATTGACGCCGACAATCTCACCGCGATCGTTGAACCAGGTGTGCTCTGTGGGGATTTTCAGAATGAAGTAAAAAAACGTGGACTTTTTTATCCCCCGGATCCTTCAAGTCTGGCCTTTTCGAGCTTGGGAGGTAACGCAGCTGAGAATGCCGGCGGTCCACACGGCCTGAAATACGGAGTCACTCGCGATTATGTAACTGGCCTGGAAGTGGTCTTGCCGACCGGTGAAATAATCACCACCGGTGTGCGTACCATGAAAGGGGTGGTAGGATATGACATCACCCGTCTTATTGTAGGATCTGAAGGGACTCTGGGAATTATTACAAAAATATACGTTCGCCTCATCCCCAAGCCGGAAGCCACGCGTACGCTCATAGCCGCTTTCAGCAGCATCGAAGCCTGTTCGCATACGGTATCCGATATCATTCGAAGCGGTATTATCCCCGCAAAACTTGAGCTGATCGACCAGGCTTCAATCCGTTGCGTCAGCACGTATCGACCATTGAACCTGCCAGCCGGTACTGAGGCCGTCCTGCTCATCGAACTGGATGGCGATCCTCTGACGATGAAAAAACAGACTGACAGGATAGAAGAATTGTGCAGAAACCGGGAAGCGTTTTACATTAAACAAGCGCAAACGGATCAGGAGGCCGAAACGCTCTGGCAGATTCGGCAGGCCATCTCTCCAGCGCTGATGCAGCTCAAGCTAACTAAGATCAATGAGGATATCGTGGTTCCGCGCAGTCGAATCCCGGACTTGTTCCACCGGCTGGAACAGATCAAAAAGAAATTTCAGCTCCCGGTTATCAGCTTTGGCCATGCCGGTGACGGGAATCTGCATGTGAATGTCATGTATGACAAATCGCGAAAAGGCGAACCAGAGAAAGCTGAAAGAGTAGTAAAAGAGCTTTTTCAAACAGTCATTGAATTGGGAGGAACCATTTCCGGCGAGCACGGCATCGGGATCACGAAAGCAGCCTATCTTGGGATGGAGCTTACCGATACTGAAATTGCTTTAATGAAGAGAATCAAACGAGCTTTTGATCCCAATGACATTCTCAATCCCGGGAAAATCTTTTACGGAAATCCGGCTGAAGAATACTGACCGCTAATGGAAGGGAAACCCAATCACAACCTCACTATCGAATCCGTCGATAGCTTGGCCAGCGAAGCCGCCGCGTGCGTCAAGTGTGGTCGTTGCCTGAGCGTCTGTCCGATTTATCGAGAAACCGGACGCGAACCGCAAACCGCCCGGGGCAAGATCGCTCTCATTGAGGCTGCCGCCTCCGGGTCGTTATCAGAAGCAAACATAAACGATATCTTATCATGCTGCCTCCTTTGTGGCGCCTGCACGGAAATCTGTCCGAATATGGTGCCAGCATACGAGCTTATCCGCAAGGCCCGCACCATATTCACCTCTCGAAGGAATTCAGCTTTAGCGTATAAAACCTTTCTATCACGCATTCTGCCCTTTCCGCAGCGGCTTGACCGGCTCTATCAAGCGGGAAAAGCACTTGAGCCGCTGCTTTTGAAAAAGGTTCCGCTTGAAAGCGGCCTCTACTATCGCCTGCCCAGAGGAAGAGAAAAATCGGCGCGGATTATTCCAGCTCTGGCACAGCAGTCTTTTCTCGATGTCCGGCGAAAACGATCTCAACCACATCACCCGGGAGCGCTGCTCTTTATCGGCTGTGTTGCAAACTATATACTTCCCGGTATTGCCGAAGCTGCCCTGGCTCTGCTGGAACACCTCGGTATTCCGGTTGTAATCCCTCCGGAACAAAGCTGCTGTGGACTAATGGCATCAGGAGCAGGGGAGATCGAAGCCGCCCGCCAGATCGCCAGACGAACAATCGACGCCTTCGCAGGAGAAGAATCTGTCCCGATAGTTGCATTCTGCTCTTCCTGCAGTGCTCACCTCAAGCAGTATCCTGCATTGTTTGAGGACAAAAGTTCAAGGCAGAAGGCCTTAGCGTTTTCTCAGCGAGTAAAGGATCTATCCGAACTTCTTGTGGACGCGGGTTTGCCTGCGATGAAGAATTTTCAGGCCGAAGAACAGGTTCGTTTTACTTTCCATGATCCCTGCCACCTGCGGCGGGCGCAGGGCATCATCATGCAACCGCGAGAGCTGCTCCGTGCAATACGAGGAGCGGAATTCGTTGAGACCGGCCAGGAAAACCTTTGCTGTGGCTCCGGAGGCAGCTTTGACGTGAGTCATTATGATCTATCCTTGCAGATCTTCCGCAGGCGAGTACGATCGATTGAAGAGGCAGGTATAGATACGGTGGTTACCTCGTGCATGGGATGTCTGATGCAGTTTCAGGATGGTTTTCATGCCATGAATAAGCAGCAAGCAGTGAAGCACCTTGCAGAAGTATTGAAACAGGCGCTGGTGGAGTGAGCTGATCGAGGAAGTGGTCCGGGGATTTAGAGACAGAGAGCGCGGAGCACGGTGAGTCCGGAATTGGTTGAATCGTTAAGTGGTTCTTGTTTAAGAAGGAACAGGTACCCTGGTCATGAATGTCTGGTGGCCTTTTCACCATGCAACTCAATCATTCTACCAATTCACTATTTGACCAATTCTCCACTTAACTAATCCCTATCCCGCCTGGTCGTAATGAGAAAACTGCATGGTAAATGTGCCGCGGCCCTGGCTGGCTGATCGCAGGCTCGTGGAATAACCGAAGGTTTCTTTGAGCGGTACCATTGCCTTGATCACCGATACCTTTCCTTTAGGTGTAATATTGCCAAGTCTGCCTCGCCGCGCATTGAGATCACCGATAACCTCGCCCATGAATTCCTCCGGTACTACGACATCAAGGGCCATAATCGGCTCAAGGAGAACCGGGCCGGCTTTTTCGCATCCTTCTTTTACCGCCATTGATGCGGCAATCTTATAGGCTAGTTCAGTAGAGGCACTATCCTGGAGCAGGGCATTGATCAGACTGATCTTCACATCGACAACCGGATAACCAGCCGCCACGCCGGATAGAAGCCTTTCATGGATTCCCATTTCGATGGCACTGAGGATATTCGCAGGGAGACTACCTTCTGCCAGCGTATTTGCATATTCAACGCCGCTTCCGCGTTTCAGAGCCTCAAGCCTAACCCGTACGTTACCGTAGTTGCGCGTTCCCCCGATTTCCCGGTCAAAGGTTGCTTCGTGTTCAACAGATCTCGTGATCGTCTCACGATACACGACCTGGGGCTTGCCCACGTTAACGTTGATATTGAAATCTTGCAGCAGCCTGGTAACCAGCACATCCAGATGCAGCTCTCCCATGCCTGAAATAATAGTCTGATCAGAGTCTTCATCATGCTTGACGGTAAACGTCGGATCTTCATCCACCAGCTTGTTTAACGCGCCCTCCAGCTTTTCCATGTCACTGCGGGTCTTCGGCTCTATAGCGACAGACATCACCGGGCGGTAAGAATCAAGGGGCTCGAGAAGAATTGGATGTTGAGGATCACAGAGGGTATCACCGGTAATTGTATCCTTGAGGCCCACGGCAGCGACAATGTCTCCCGCGCGAGCCTCAGGTAATCGCTCCCGCTTATTAGAATACATTCGAAACAGGCGGGCCAGTCGCTCGGTTTTGTTCTTGGAAGCATTGTAGACAGCAGTTTCAGCCTGGATCACGCCAGAATAAATACGTAGAAACACTAGCTTTCGCTTTTCCTCATCGGTCAGAACCTTAAAGGCGAATGCAGTTAGCGGAGCATCATCGCTGCTGAGTCTCTCCTCCTTGTCATTGGTTCGGGGATTAATGCCCATCACTGCGGGCACATCCTGCGGTGACGGAAGATATCGGACAACAGCATCCAGCACTGGTTGAATACCCTTATTCCGCAATGCTGATCCACAAAGAACCGGTGTTACCGCATAACTCAGGGTGAGGCTTCGCACTGCCTGGTGAGCCTCATCGGCAGTAATCTCTGCCCCGGAAAGGTACTTTTCTAAAAGAAGGTCATCACCTTCGGCGAGTGTCTCCATAAGACGGTCGCGATACTCAGCTGCCTCATCACGATACGCTTCTGGTATCGGCATGGAAGTAAAAGACACACCAAGCGTATCGTCATCCCAAACCAGCGCCTGATTGGCAATAAGGTCAATAACTCCTTTGAAGTCTGATTCAGATCCCAGCGGCAGCTGAAGAACGAGCGGCCGGGCACCCAACTTGTCTTTCATCTGCTGGATGACGCCGCGAAAATCCGATCCAATACGGTCCATCTTGTTGATGAATGCCAGCCGCGGAACCCGATACCTGTCTGCCTGGTGCCATACCGTCTCCGATTGAGGTTCCACGCCTCCCACTGCGCAGAACACGACGACCGCGCCATCCAGAACTCTCAGAGACCGCTCCACCTCAATCGTGAAGTCCACGTGCCCGGGTGTATCAATCAGATGGATGTCCGTGCCTTGCCACACGCACGTGGTCGCTGCTGAAGTGATGGTGATGCCTCGTTCCTGCTCCTGAATGAGGTAGTCCATAGCTGCCTGTCCATCATGTACCTCGCCCATCTTATGAATCCTTCCGGTATAGAAAAGAATTCGCTCGGTCACCGTAGTCTTGCCGGCATCGATATGGGCGATGATACCAATGTTGCGGATTCTGTCCAAACGGCTCTTCTTGGCCACTGCTAACTCGCTTTGATAAGGGAAAAGTTTGGAGCCAATGGTGAACGGCAGTCAATGTGCCCTTTCAATGTTTCCACAGTCTTGCCTTCAATGAGGATCTGAACTTTTTTGACGGATGCGATGTTCAAGGTCACAGAATTGACAATAGCATAAATGGTATGCATTTCAGCAAGACTTCCTCCGGGATGATGATCCCGTAATTCTCTGCTGAAATCCAGGACCGCCATATCGCCCTGGAAAGAGATATCGCGTACTTGTGCAAGAGCCGGCATCGGATTGAGCAGGTTCTGTTTCGATCCTTTCTGCAGGTCATAAAGAATAGCTCGAACCTGACTCTTCAGATCTGCAGGATTCCAGACAATTGAGCGCTTTTCACGGATTAACAGACCACTGTCTGGATCGGAAAAGAAAAGCGTTACACTGGCACTTTTTAGTTGTATCGAGGAACCCTCCGGAGAATGAATCGACGAGGGAATATACGTTGTGGTACAACCAGAGCCTGCCACCCAGATGGGGTTCTTAACAATATACAATGAAAGTGCCGTAATCGCAGCCAGAGCAACGAAAGCAAGCAGTGCAAGAATGCGAGATCGTGATCTCCGAAACCGATCCCCTTGCGCAGACTTCTTGCTATATGCAAGCTTCAAAGCTCCTCTGGGTTTCTTTTGTACCATGGAACGCAGTGTGATTCTCTTTGATTTCGCTCACCCGCTTGACACACAGACGCTGCTTTGATGAATGGGCGATACCCGTTCTCAGGATCAAACAGAAACTCTATCTCATTTCCGAACCAAGTCAAGAGGTTTCTCCACGGCCGTGATACTGCGGTTATCTGCCGCGTGTTCACCGCTTAGAGGCTTACGCGTTCACCGTTGTCCGTTCACCGTTCACCGACTGAGGAGCGGAATGGTGGGAGATTGGAAAAATGGAGAATGGGAGAATTCGTTTGGTTTAGGACCTTAGAGCCTTTGGATTTGGAATTTGTTTAGTGCTGAGAGATTCGCATTTAGGATTTTCTTCCGCGATCCTCGCTCACTTCAAGAGGTCATCCATTATTCCAGTATCTTTCCCGCTCCGAGTTCCTGCTAACCTTCGACCCGTGAACTTGTATCCCCAAAGGGATCCTCTTTGGTAAAATCAGGCAAAAAAAGGCAACGGCTTTCTAACTCCTGGATCCAGCATTCAGCCAGACCACACTCCTCCAGAACTTCCCGGGCTCGTCCGTACTCGCTTTCAGTGAGAGGACGATCGAGACCCGGGTGCAATTCACTCTGATAGCAAGGCACATACTGCGACATGAGACTCACTCGGATGCTGTCTGGAAACAGCTCAGCAATCCGCCTGAGGATACGTTCAGTGTTATCAAGAGAACCGGGAAGGACAAGATGTCGAACAATCAGCCCCCTGCGGGCTAGTCCGTTTGGGTCTTCAACAAGATCTCCCACCTGATAGTACATTTCCCGCACCGCCTCCTCACATACCGAAGGATAGTCCGGAGCATGAGAGAACTCCTCAGCCAGATCTGAGGTGCTGTATTTCCAATCAGGAAGAAAAATATCCACGATGTCGTCGAGAAGATGCAGTGTCTCCAGGGATTCATACCCGCTGCTGTTATATACCAGAGGGATAATCAGGCCATTCTCTGCCGCGAGGCGAACCGCATCCAAAATAAAAGGAAGATACTGAGTCGGAGTTACCAGATCAATATTGGCGCACCCTTGTTCCTGAAGCTCACACATGATCCGTGCAAGAGCAACGACCGTTGTTTCCTGCCCCAAGCTCTGATGACTAATCTGATAATTCTGACAGTAACAGCATTTCAGACTACAGTGCGAGAAGAAGATGGTTCCGGCCCCTTGCATTCCGATCAAGGGCGGCTCCTCACCAAAGTGAGGGAGGAAGCGTGCTATTTTCACACAGTCACCAGCTCCGCAATAGCCTCGCTCACCGTGATACCGATTAACCCGGCACTGTCGGGGACAGAGTGTGCAGCAGGAAAGCCGCTCGTACGCCTGGCGAATCCGTTCGGCAAGCTCCCCGGATCGCCGCAGGCGCTGATAGCCCGGTATGAAATCTTTATCTGTTTGATCATACGTCATGAACGGTACCGAAATCCTATGCTTGCAGGCTCTTGGGAGGCTCGTGTGTCGCCAGAGTCTTATAAAGTGTCCTGCTGAGAACGGATTCCTTTACTCCTCGTATGAAACTTCACGACAGTCCGTCATTGCCGGCTAGGCGGGCTGCGCCTCAGCTCTTTATCCACCGAACGAAGTGAGGAATCACAGCTAAAGAAGAGTTTCTTCTGCGATCTACCGGGGACCGAAGCCGCCCAGAGGCTTTCGCTTAATGCTCCACTTTGAACCCTTAACCACTGAGGTCTTCTTTAACCCCCTGCTCTGCGACTTTGCTAATCGCTTTCGTTTTACATACCTGCTGACACATACCGCAGCCAATGCAAAGCAGAGGATCGAGGGAGGCAAATCCTTTGCGTTTTTTTCGTGTCGCGGTGCCGTCTCCAGTGGCCCTGGAAGCAGCTTCTGCATTCCAACCGAGGGCTGGGCATCCCAGCCGAATGCAGGTTCCGCAGCCGATGCACTGCTCCTGATCAATTTCAAACCGATCAGTAAAAGGTGTATACTCCCGGCGATTCAGTATGCATGGAGCCTCGGAAATCACGAGAGAAAGTTCCGGCCGACTGGCTTCTTCTTTTAATACGGAATAGGTCTTCTGAAGATTATACGGATTGATTGTCCGTATATGTCGTACTCCTAAAGCTTCTCCGAGATGCATATAGTCTACCCGAAATGTCGGTTCTCCGGCCATTGTAAATCCGGTTCCCGGATGCTCCTGTCCTCCGGTCATGGCGGTAAAACGGTTGTCCAAGAGCACCACCGTTCCTTTCCCCCGATTGTATGCCATGTTCATTAATCCGGTGATACCGGAATGCAGGAAGGTTGAATCGCCTATAACTGCGACAACCTTCCCCTGAGCATCAGGTCCAAGAGCCCGCTCGATGCCATGAGCTTGGCCGATGCCAGCTCCCATGCATAGTGCCGTATCCAGGGAATTGAGCGGAGGCATATGTGCCAGGGTGTAACACCCGATATCGCCGGTGACAAAGACGTTCAATCGATTCAGGCTGTAAAAAACGCCCCGGTGAGGACAACCAGCACAGAGATTCGGCGGTCGAGCCGGAACCGAGGACACAGCGACATCCGTTTTGCGGAGTTTTACTTTCTTGGCGCTCAGTCCTTGTTCGACGATGTCCGGATTCAGCTCTCCGCAGCGCGGCAAACGGGATTTCCCGTGTACCACAACGCCTAAACTACGGATGTGATCTTCCAGATACGGCTCCAGCTCTTCAACCACATACAATTTCTTTACCCGTGCTGCAAACTGACTGATCATTCGATCAGGCAAGGGATGGGTCATGCCCAGCTTTAGCACTGAGAAATTAGGATAGACTTCTTTGACGTACTGATAGCTGATTCCGCTGGTTATCATTCCTACATCCTTCGAGCCCCACTCGATCCGGTTCAGAGAAGATATTTCGGCAAGGGCAGCTAGGTTTCCCATTCTCTTTTCAATCAGAGGATGCCGCCTGCGGGCAAAAGCCGGAACCATAACGTACTTCGCAACGTCTTTACTGATCCGCAGAGAGACTTTGGGCCGGCGCACCTGCCCGAGGGAAACAACCGAATCAGAATGGGCAATGCGCGTGGTTGTACGCAGCATTACCAGCGTATCGAATTTTTCGCTCAGATCAAATGCTGTCTTAACAAGGTCCTTGGCTTCCTGACTGTCACTTGGCTCCAAAAGCGGCACCTTGGCAAACGAGGCATAGGCGCGGTTGTCTTGTTCGTTTTGTGAGCTGTGCATATCCGGGTCATCTGCGGTCACAAGCACGAGACCGCCTCGGACCCCAATATAGGGAAGCGTGAGAAGCGGATCGGCAGCAACATTGAGTCCCACATGTTTCATGGTCACCAGAGTTCGTGCCCCGCCAAGAGATGCACCGCTGCCGACTTCCAGCGCCACTTTTTCGTTTGGAGACCATTCCACCGTAATCCGGTCGAAGCGTATCAGATTTTCGAGGATCTCCGTACTTGGTGTTCCCGGATATCCAGTCGCAAAAGACACGCCAGCTTCGTAGGCACCCCGGGCGATTGCCTCATTTCCAGAAAGCACTCGTTTCATTGATGCTCCTTAAGAATAGAACTAAGACATGTCAGAATACTGGGAAAGAGGATTGCAAGAAGTTTAAGACAGCGATCAGCAATCATAGTGCAAAGCATAGTCCCTGTCAACCAGGCTGCATTCCCCCGAATCACCATCAAAACATGATCTGCTGGGTTGTCCCGCTTCGCGGGCCAGAAGAGCTGACGGGTAACCCGCTTCGCGGGCCAGAAGAGCTGACGGGTAACCCGCTTCGCGGGATCGCTCCTTGGCGCCTTGCCTCTCGTACTTTCCTGGTGATCAGGGACAGTAGCTAACCATCCGGCTCACAACAGCAATCATGTTTGAGGCGGTGGATTTGGGGTTTTGTCTTGACAATACGGTAGCCTGGTCGTTAAGCTGATGAAAAACATCCACCTTTATCTCGCCAGCACCTATGGATCTTTTTTCAACACCGCCTCAGACAAAGGAGAACGTGACAGCTCCTCTAGCTGACCGGATGCGGCCACGAACTCTCGATGAATTCATTGGACAGGAGCATCTCCTTGGCGAAGGACGGGTTCTCCGCCAAGCCATACATACAAAAAATATCCCTTCCATGGTCCTCTGGGGTCCTCCAGGATCAGGTAAGACTACCCTCGCTCACCTCATCGCCCGTGAGTCCGGCGAGTTCTTTGTTGCCTTCAGCGCCGTTACCTCGGGACTCAAAGAACTAAAGGAAGTTATTGCTGATGCAAAGCGGCAGTGGACATTTCACAAGAAACGCACCATCCTTTTTGTTGATGAGATTCATCGCTTCAACAAGGCACAGCAGGACGCTTTTCTTCCTCACATTGAAAACGGCACCGTAATTCTCATTGGTGCCACGACAGAAAATCCATCCTTTGAAGTTATTGCACCGCTGCTTTCCCGAAGCAGGGTCTTCACGCTCAACCAACTAAGCGATGAAGCAATACAGCAGATCGTGCAAAATGCGCTAAAAGACCCGGAACGCGGCTTAGGGTCGCTGCCGGTCACCATGAGCCCGGAGGCTCTGGACACAATCGTCCACTTCTCTGACGGCGACGCCCGCACCGCTCTGAATACTCTTGAGCTGGTCGTTCTCAGCACACCCCCAGGACCTGATACCATTCGCAAGATTGCGCCAGAAGATATCATCGCTTCCCTTCAGCGCAAGGCGCTGCTCTATGACAAGAAAGGGGAGGAACACTATAATCTTATTTCAGCGCTGCACAAGAGCTTGCGCGACAGCGACCCGGATGCTGCTCTGTACTGGCTGGCACGGATGATTGAAGCTGGCGAGGACCCTCTCTACCTTGCCCGGCGTATGGTCCGCTTTGCTTCGGAAGATATCGGCAATGCCGATTCTCAGGCTCTTCAAATTGCTCTCGCTGCCTATCAGGCTTATCAATTCCTCGGTTCTCCCGAGGGTGAGCTCTCTCTTGCACAAGCAGCCGTATACCTGGCTTGTGCACCAAAAAGTAACGCAGTATACCTGGCCTTTAGCGAAGCACGAAGAGATGCCCGAGAACAAGGCGCCTTGCCAGTCCCTTTTCACCTTCGCAATGCACCAACCAAGCTGATGAAAGAACTCGGATACGGTAAGGACTACCAATACGCTCACAATTTTCCAGAAGCGCAGGTGGAGCAGGAGCATCTTCCCTCAAAATTGGCAGGGCGGAGGTATTATCGTCCTGTTGATCGCGGTTGGGAGCGGGAAATAAAAAGAGAACTGGACCGCAGGAGGCGGCAGAAAGACCATTCCGGGAAATGAACTTGCTGCGGTTTCACGCGGTAAAAGAAAAGCTGGGGTACTGAAAAGGTGGAATATTCCTTAAGTGGCAGAATGGGAAAATGGTTAAATAGTTCTGGGCTTAAGGACAACAAAGGAAAAATTCACTATTCTCCATTTTTCCCTTTCTCCATTCTCCAAGCCACCTACAAATAGCTCTTTTCGAACTTCTCGGTCAAAAAGTCGACAGCGTCACGGATACTGCGATTAGTGCGCAGGCTCGATTCGAACTTATTCAGAGCCCGTACCACTGATGAGTGATTCCGGTTGAAGCACTTCCCGATTTCCGCCAATGTACTGTTGGTATATTTCCGACAAAAATAATATGACATCTGCCGGGGATAGGTAACAGTCCTACTGCGGGATTTGGAGCGAAGCTGATCCAACGAAATCTTGAAGTATTGGGCGATAAAGCTGTTTATTTCATTGATACCGATCACTTTGGCCTTTTCTATAAAACCCTTCAAACTCTCCTTTACCACATCCATGGTGATATCTTGGCCAAGCAGAGATGAAGTGGCAATTACATGGATCAAGGCACTCTTCAAGTCCCGAATGTTGCTTGTTATCGATCGGGCGATAAAATCGGCAGCATCATCTGAGATTTCAACCTTCTCCTCAGTACATTTCTTGGTAATAATTTCGCGCCTGGTTTCGTAATCGGGCTGCCGAATATCTACTACCAGCCCGCTTCCCATTTGCGATTTCAGATTAGATTTCAAGTCGCTGAGCTCCCGGGGATTGGCATTCGCAGTAAGCACTACCTGCTTTCCCATCTGAATCAGCGCATTCAGCGTGTAAAAGATTTCTTCCTGGGTTTTTTCTTTCTTCTGAAGAAATTGGATATCCTCGATAAAAAGAACGTCACAGTGTTTCCGATACCTTTCTTTGAATTCCAGGATCCGATTTTTTCGTAGGGCCTGGATCATTTCATGGGTGAACCACTCGGCGGTTGTATAGAAGATTTTGACATCAGCATTGTGATTGAAAATCTTCACTCCCATGGCGCTTGAAAGATGAGTCTTCCCGAGCCCCTCGGATGAGTATATGAAAAAGGGATTGTAACGCCTGAAATCGGGTTCGGTTATCGCCAGGGCCGAAGCATAGGCCAGGTGATTACTCGGGCCGACAACGAAATTGCTGAATGAATATCCCTGATTTACAAATGGCAGGCAATTCAAATAGTTTTCTGTTCCCGGAAGTGAGCGCTGCTGCTGGGTGTTGATCCTTGCACCGTTTTCATCGTAAGGACATTCCTTCACCAGGAGCTCCACCGCCACCGTTTCTCCCAACAACTCTCGGATTGTCTTCACAATGATTGGATAGTAATGAAGTTTGACCCAATCGAGAACAAACGTATTAGGGCATGCAAGAACTGCTTTTCGGTCATCAATCCGTTCGGGCTTGATTTGGGAAAACCAACGATTATAAGATGTTACGCCGATATTCTTTTTGACAAGATCTTCAAACTGCCTCAAGAGTTGTGGCTCCATCTCTCTCCTTCCTGCTCTAAAATGTGGTGGTGGGTTTCTCTCGGCTTAGAAGGATAATAAACGAGGACCAAGGTATGCTGTCAACCGCTGTTTTTGATCGTTTTGCCGAAGGAATGTAAAAAGCGCTACCGAACATATAAGCTTGCAAAAACTAACACTATTTATCAGCAATTCACGGCATTTTCTCATCAGCCAAGGAGGATAGGACCCTTTAGAAAAAAAACGACCTTTTAATCTCTTAGGTGAGTTATGAACAAAATTTTCACATCCAATCAGCGGACGCAAGCTTCTGAAAGCTGGTTTTTCCTTCTTTTTTCTCTTAATTTTAGGTTAAGAGGGTTGTTTTTAAACTTCTTGAATGATTACTTCCACTAGCGCGCCTGGAGTGATGCTACCGCTGCTGCTGGTCGAGCCAATTGTTATACAAGTGCTTATAATGTCACCACTGTTTGTCTTCCAAGACATCGTTAGTGACTGCACTTCTCCTGCTTGCGCCTTATCAATCGCTGTTTCCAGCTTTTCTACCCAGCTAATGCCAGAGGTATGTTCCTCTGACACAATCCGTTCGACGCGGGTTCCCAGAAGATCTTCTTGTGAGTATCCGCTAAGAAGCTCCCATGCTGGATTAGAGCCACGAATGATACCGCGCTCGAGAATCACTATGGCAACAGGTGCGCACTCAAAGATCCTTCGGTACTGTTCCTGGCTCTTGATGAGCATTTTCTGCGATCGCACGTGCTCGGTAATATCGTTGACAGTCACCATCACATATTCAATGTCTCCTGTTTCAGCGAAAAACGGAATGAAGGTTGCCTCGCGCCAAAACACTCGTCCCTCATAATACTGCTCCTCCTGCCACCGTACGTTGAAAACCACTTTTCCTTTGTAGGCTACTGCAAGCGCATTGGCAAGGATGTCCGGATCAGACACAAACAGGATATCAGCGAGGGGACGATGGTGAATATCGTCAAATGTGCACTGATAGACCTTCTCTCCCCACTCGTTAACATATACCACCTGTCCGTGAGCATTGAGCACAATCACGGTAAAGGGCAGTCTTTCGATGAGGTGCTGGACATCGGAGCAGGTGAGTCCGGAAAAAAACGATTGCTTCGAGGTAAAGGTGTCTTTATGTTTCATCACCACCTCCAGGCTGGTGTTATCATAGGTGATTGATAAGAGAAAGGAATTGCGAGAAGCAGCTATGACCGCACTATTCTAGGGCTTTCCAAATCGCAGTTTAGCCAGCTCCTCAACATGCTTATAGATATGGAGACCCTTGGAGGCAGCAACGATTTCACCGTCAGCCACGCCGATTTCCATGGCCATATATTCTTTGAGAAGCTGAAGCGCAGCCAGATTGGCGGGAAACCCTCCCCATAGATCCCAGGAACGGAAGTAGGGAAAAAAGTGGAGCATGCTATCCCGGATGCGCAGGTCAATGTGGCGCAGGCAGGGCGGATCATTCAATAAGAGGTCCGAAGGTTGCCCTACTTGAAGAATAATCTGATTAGTACCAAATCCCTCCGTTCGGAATCGTCGGATTGCTTCTTCGATTTGACTAAAGAAGGTTCCATCAGATCGAGGCGCTTTCGTCAGTCGCTCGCCATACGTATAATCCTCACCTTTCGCTTTGTTGCCACCCATGATGTAGTCGTTGAAATAATTCACCACATAATCATCACTTACCGGCGGGGGGATACGAAGCTGCTCCGGAATTCTGGGAAGTCGCGGCTCATCCGCCGGATTCTTGATCCGAATGACCACGAAATCAAACTCAATTCGCTGGCTCCCGGCATAGCTTCCGCTATCGATAGTATACTTATATCCATGATCAAAAAGATTATATACTGCCTGATGCCAGGCATCATCTAGGG
>Ga0116142_10003938_pt1 | contig 14523 bp, 7 predicted proteins | sample AD_UKC033_MetaG_FD_89785 | JGI IMG/M metagenome (GOLD analysis project Ga0116142, IMG submission 89785) | Active sludge microbial communities of municipal wastewater-treating anaerobic digesters from USA - AD_UKC033_MetaG | ecosystem: Engineered > Bioreactor > Anaerobic > Digestate | place: USA... | reverse complement strand
TATAAAATTTCTGACCCATCTCTGTACTCCTTACCAAAAGCAGGGAAGATTGTTTTAATTTAGGCATACTGCCATGATCCTTGGTGCCCCTTCAGGGGACAGGGGCGTTGGAAATATTAATATGAAGTTCCTTTTAGTATTAGTTCTCCGACCCCTGACCCCTCAAGGGGAACCAGACCCTTGGCATCCGAAATAAATTTTATTTGATCCATCTCTGTGCTTATTCCGGTAAGGGCAAGAAAGATTGTTTATTTGAGTACACTGCCAGGATCCTTCGTTCCCCTTCAGGCCTGCCCCCAGAAGGCATTTGAGAATTAGAAGTCAGGGGGGGCAGGGGCGTTGAAGAAATCTCTGTACTCAATCAAGGAAGTCAGGGGAGGCAGAGGCGTTGAAGATATGGGGGATCAGAGGCGTTGAAGATATTTTATGTGAAGTCCTCACCTCTGACCTCTGACCTCTGACCTCTTACTGCCAGGATCCTTGGTCCCCCTTCAGGCCTGCCCGACCAGTATTTTTTGAGAAAAGGTGGTCAGGCGGGCCTGCCCCGGACTGCATTTGAGAATTGGTAGTCAGGGGGGACAGGGGCGTTGGAAATATTAATATGAAGATTCCTTTTTGGATTATTCTCCGACCCCTGACCCCTCAAGGGGAACCAGACCTCTGGCATTTCGGAATAATTTAATTGACCTACCCCTGTATTCATTCCGACAAGGGAAAGGACAATTGTTTTAATTTAGATATACTGTCAGGATCCTTGGTTCCCCTTTAGGGGACAGGGGCGTTAAAGAAATCTATATACTCAATTAAATACTTCAGGGGAATCAGAGGCTTTGAAGATATTTTATATGAAGTCCTCACCTCTGACCTCTAACCTCTGACCTCTGACCTCATACTGCCAGGATCCATGGTTCCCCCTTTAGGGGACAGGGGCGTTCAAAAAATCTCTGTACTCAGTCAAGTAAGTCAGGGGGGGCAGGGACGATGAAAAACAATTTATATAAAATTTCTGACCCATCTCTGTACTCCTTACCAAGGGCAAGGATGACTGTTTTTATTTGATATACTGCCAGGATCCTTGGTGCCCCTTCAGGGGACAGGGGCGTTAAAGATATTTATAATCAATTATAGGTATACCGTAAAGATCTTTGGCTCCACATTCAAATAAACCCCCGCTCCAGGCGAGGACGACCTCGAGCAACCGTAGATAAAGTCCCCCGGTAAATCATTTCCCAGACCTTCCAATCCAAAAAATTTTAATATTTTCCCAGCCCATTCCCTTAAAGGGCCAGCGCCTTTATCGGGAATGTCCTAAAAAACCGATATGACCTGGTCTTACAATACTAACTACCCCGGCATTGATGATTTGCGCAATGCGGCCAGAAGACGCATCCCCCGCTTCGCTTTTGAATACCTCGACGGCGGATGCAACGAAGACGTCAACCTCGGAAAAAATACCTCGGATATCCGGGAAGTGGAGCTCAAACCTTACTACTTGGGCGCCTATACCCCATCCGACCTGAAAACAGAACTCTTCGGCCAGGTCTATGACGCCCCCTTTGGGATCTCCCCCATCGGCCTCCAGGGACTGGTATGGCCCAACAGTCCTGAAATCCTGGCCCGGGCGGCGACCGAACATAATATTCCATTCACCCTGAGCACGGTGAGCACCTCCAGCATCGAACGGATCGCGGAGATCACCGGAGGAAAGGCCTGGTTTCAACTTTATTATCCAAGCGCGGAGGAGGTGAGGACGGATATCCTTCGCCGGGTTGAAGCGGCCCAACTGCCTGTATTAGTGTTGTTGAGTGATGTACCCACCTTTGCCTTCCGGCCGAGGGATATCAAAAACGGACTCGCCCTCCCACCCCGGATGACCCTGAGGAATATCTTCCAGATCCTGGGTAAACCGAACTGGGCGCTGCGGACCCTGTATCATGGGGCGCCTAATTTCGCAACCATGAAACAATATATGCCCGGCGGCCTCAATATGAAACAACTCGGGCAGTTTATGAATATGACTTTTTCCGGTCGACTCAGCGAAGAACGCATCGGCCCGATCCGGGACCGCTGGAAAGGTAAACTGGTGATCAAAGGGGTGGCCAGTGAAGAAGATACCGAAACCGCCATCCGGCTCGGCGTCGACGGCATCATCATCTCAAATCACGGAGGCCGGCAACTGGATGCCGGGGAATCCACCCTGCATTCCCTGGTCGCCCTGCAAAAGAAGTACAAAGGCAAAATCAAGATCATGCTCGACAGCGGGGTGCGCACGGGGCCTGATATCGCCCGGGTCCTGGCCTCCGGCGCCGATTTTGTATTCCTGGGCAGGACCTTTATGTATGGGGTGGCAGCCCTGGGCAATGAAGGAGGGAACCATACCATCTCGATTCTGAAAATCCAGCTCAAACAAATCCTGGAACAGGTCTGTTGCACCCATCCTTCCGAACTTTACCGGCACCTGATCCCAAAATGAAATCGTAAAAACATGGATAGCATCGCAGAGGAAATCATTCACACCGATGAATTTGAACGCCAGCCCGTTCCCCCCTCCCGCTGGAAGGACTGGAAAAGTTTCCTGGGCATGTATGCCGGGGAACATGTGGCGGGAACGGAGTTTATGATCGGGCCTTTATTCCTGACCTCAGGGGTGAGTGCTTTCGACCTCATCGTCGGCTTGTTGCTCGGCAATTTTATGGCCGTCATTTGCTGGAGATTCCTGACGGCTGAGATTGCAGTGAAAAACAGGCTTACGCTCTATTATCAACTGGAAAAAATCTGCGGTAAAAACCTGGTGACCTTTTACAATATCGCCAACGGGGTCTTGTTTTGTTTCCTTGCCGGGGCCATGATCACCGTATCGGCCACGGCCGTGGGCATTCCTTTCAATATGGAAATGCCCAAACTGGAAGATACCCTGCCCAATAGCCTCACCTGGGTCATTATTTGCCTGGTCCTGGGCGCCCTGGTGTCCATCATCGCCGCCAAAGGATATAATACTGTGGCCAAAGCCGCCAACTGGATGGCCCCCTTTATCGTCATTGCTTTTATGGCCTGCGGCATAGTCGCCCTGGGCCAGCTGGGGGTCAAAAACTTTTCCGATTTCTGGGCCATCTGGGGCACCGGCTCAGAGCCCTTTCCCGGCCAAATAAAATATACCTTCTGGCACGTTACCTTATGGTCCTGGTTTTGCAATGCGGCCATGCATATCGGCATGTCCGACCTCTCCGTACTTCGCTTTGCCAAAAAAGCCAGCGTAGGCTGGACTACGGCGGCGGGCATGTATGTAGGACATTACCTGGCCTGGATCGCTGCGGCGCTCCTGTATGCCGTCTATCTCAAGTCACCGGAGGCCCAAGGCATGCTTTCTGCCGGCGTCGCGCCACCCGTTGCTCCTGGGCCCCTGGCCTATAATGCACTTGGCGTGATCGGCTCCCTCACCGTCATTCTCGCCGGCTGGACCACCGCCAATCCTACTATCTACCGGGCAGGCCTGGCCTTCCAGGCGATCATCCCCAGGGCGTCCACCTTTTGGGTGACCATCCTCGCCGGCGCCATCGCCACCATCGCCGGGATCTTCCCCGCCTTTGCCATGAAACTCCTGGGTTTTGTAGCTCTTTATGGTTTTATCCTCGCTCCCGTCGGGGCCGTCATAGTCTTCGAGCATTTTTTCGCAGGTAAAGCCGATATAGAAACCAATTACGCGGAAAAGAAAGGCATTCACTTCAACCTCGCCGTACTCCTGGCCTGGGGGCTCAGTTTTGGGATCTTCTACTCCATTTCGGTATCCCAGGGGGTATTTCTTTCTTTCCTGACTCTGCCGGCCTGGTTGTTGTGCGGCTTGCTGCATCTTGGGATTAGTAGGTATATGCAAAAGCGGTGAATGGTGGATGGTGGGTGGTGGATGGTGGGTGTCACTCTAACCTCTGACCTCGCACCTCTAATCTCTGAGTGTTGAAGATCCTCTATGTGAAGTTCCTTTTAGTATTAGTTCTCCGACCCCTGACCCCTAAAGGGGAACCCAACCCCTGGCATTTCGGAATAAATTTAATTGACCTATCCCTGTACTTATTCTGACAAGGGCAAGGATGATTGTTTTTATCTAGGTATTCTGCCAGGATCCTTGGTCCCCCTTTAGGGGTCAGGGGCGTTGGAGTTTTTAATAGGTAGTACTCCGACCCCTGTCCCCCACCTGCTAATTCTCAAATCCTAAATTTGGGGCAGGCCCTGAAGGGGAACCCGACCCTCGACATTTCGGAATAAATTTAATTGACCTATCCCTGTACTTATTCTGACAAGGGCAAAGTCCGGTTGTTTTTAATTTAGGATGCATTCAGAAGCTTGTTTCCCCCGTGGGGGACAGGGGCGTTACAGATCCTTTAAGTTAAGTTACCCTATCTCTCACCTATGTCCTCTAACCTCTAACCTCTGACCTCTGACCTCTTACCTCTTACCTCTAACCTCTAACCTCGCACCTCTAACCTTTTTATCTTAACTTTGGAAATACAAAATCACTCATCATGGGTATCCTCGATCCTCTCAAAAAACTTCTTTTCGGCGTCAAAGGCGTCACCAAGCACCAGGCTGAAAAAGCGGTGGACTTCACCAAAGAAAAGGGGGAAGAATTGTTTGACAAAACTTCCGAGTTTGTAAAAGAAGCAGGTGAAAAAATAGGGAAGACCGGAGCAAAGATCCTCGAGAAAGTGGATGATCTCTGGGATACCACCCCAAAACCCGAAACCCCCTTTGAAAACAAACCGGAGGAGCCCGCCAAACAACCCGCCTCTGAATTTGTGGAACCCATCCGGAAAACCATGGGCCAGGCCGGAGAAAAGATCGCAGAAGGGGCCTCAAACCTAAAGGAAGAAGCCAAAGAACTGGGCGGCAAGGTGGTCGAAGCCACGGATGATTTCTGGAAAAAAGCGGAACAGTTTTCCGAAAACATCACCGATAAAGCCAAAACAAAAGGCTCCGAACTGTATGAAAAAGCCAAGACGGTGGTGGAAGAACAAGCAAGGAGTATCAATCAGAAAATTGACGAGTTTATAGAAAAAGAAAAAGCCCTGGAAGCCAAGGAACCCAAAGGCGAATTCGGGGAAAAACCCATTTCGGAAAACAAAAACCTCACCGACCCGCTGATGGGTAAACACGAGGACTTTTTTGACAAAGCCAAAAAATTCCTGGACGATCAGGACAAGAAAGGACAAAAGCCTATCAATGTTGAAGTAAAAAAGGTGGAGCCTGCACCGGCGGAAGAAAAACCGCTCGACCCCAAAGACCAGAAACAACTCAATGACCTGCTGTCCAATTCCACGACCCCAAAACCGGATGATCACATCGAAGACGCCGATATCGTGGATGAAGGGCCTAAAACCTGAGTCATGAATTTTAATGCCCTTTCCAGGCAAAGGGAAATTTATGTCCATGGGGTGGCCGGGATCAAACCCCTTATTCCTATTGATTTTCCTTCCCTGGAACTGGCCGCAAAACAGAAGCTTTCCTCAGAAGCATTTGCCTACATCGCGGGCGGTGCCGGCCTCGAGTTTACCATGCAGGCCAATCGCTCAGCCTGGGATAAATATGCCATCGTCCCGCGCATGTTGAAATCGGTGGGAGAAGCAACACTTTCAAGGACACTACTCGGGCATTCCTATCCCCTGCCCTTCTTCCTCAGCCCCATCGGCGTCCTGGAACTGGCCCATCCGGAAGGGGACCTCGCCGTAGCCCGCGCCTGCAAAGAGACGGGGGTGCCCATGATGGTTTCCAACCAGGCCTCCCACTCCATGGAAGAGATTTCAAGGGTATTGGCCGGCAGTCCCTGGTTTTTTCAGTTGTATGTCAGCCGTTCCGATGAATTGGTGAGCAGTTTTGTAAAAAGGGCCGAACAGGCCGGGGCAAATGGATTGGTGATCACCCTCGATACCACCATGCTGGGCTGGCGGCCCCGTGACCTCAACCTGGCTTACCTGCCCTTCCTTCAGGGCAAAGGCATTGCGCAATATACCAGTGATCCTGTTTTTCAAAAATTATGCAGGGAACTGCCACCGGATCAAAACAAAAAGAAGATCAACCTGCACAGCATCGCCGGCCTGCTGCGACTGGCCGCTAAAGTTCCCGGCCCTTATTTTGAAAATCTCAGAGGGAAAGCGCTGGATCAGGTGCGGACCTTTACTTCCATTTACTCCCGGCCGGACCTTGATTGGGAAGCGATCGAAAAAATTAAATCAAGCACCCGTCTTCCCGTCATCCTCAAAGGCATCCAACATCCGGATGATGCAGTCCGGGCCATGAATGCCGGGATCGACGCCATCTACGTGTCCAATCACGGGGGAAGGCAGGTGGATGGCGCCATTGGATCAATAGATGCCCTGGCAGCAATCAGCCCGGTGGTGAAAAATAAAATCCCTGTTTTATTTGACAGCGGTATTCGCTGCGGAGCAGATATCCTCAAGGCACTCGCATTGGGCGCCTCGATGGTGGGCATTGGCAGGCCTTATGCTTATGCACTGGCGCTCGCCGGAGCAAGGGGCGTTGAAGAATTGATCCTGAACCTGGCCGCGGATTTTGAATTGACCATGGCCCTGGCGGGGGGGCAGGAGCCAATGGTCAATGGTCAATAGTCAATAGTCAATCTCGCATATCGCTGCTGGCATCTCGCTACTGGCATCTCGTATCTCATCAAGTATTTTTGCTCCCTTAACCATTGACCCTTAACCGTTCACCCATATACCTAAAGGTCAGTAATTAGAAGATCAGGCCTAACTCAGTACAGCTTCTAATTCCCCCTTCCATCTCACAAATCCATCCACCAGTGCCGAATAATCATGGTAAATGCGGTGGTAATGCTCATCGGCGTTCTGGATATAGGCCGTTTTACCCTGCACTTTAATGGTTTCGATGATCTTTTCGACCTTCTGCATGGTCCGCTTTAATTCCGACAGGTCCTTTTCAATATGCCAGACATAGGTGGCTTCGGCGGTGTCCAGGGTCTCCCAGACCACATGGTATTTTTTTTCGCCTTCGATGAGAAAAAGGAAAGAAAAGGGATGCAGGATAAAACGCAATTTCATGATCCGGTGGGCATGGTTGGAGGACAGGAAACGGAGTTGTTTATAATGTTTTGAAGAGGAAATGTCCAACAGGTCCTGAAGCAACTCTTTTTCGTCCTGGTAAAAAAGGCCGGGTTTGATTTTCTGATCGGTGGCCGCTTCGAAATATTCATCCATGGTGAAAAGCGATTTGTCCACCTCGGCGGCTATCTTTTTTTTCGGGAGGGCCTTCACCCATTCCAGTTTTACCGAATCGATCAGGTCCCGGTCGATGCGAGCGATTTCAGGGGAATAGGCCTGCAGGTGGACGATCCGGTGATCTTCCAGTTCGTACCGGACCCGGACTTTTATTTTTTTGGCCTTGAGGATCTTTCCGAAATAATTTTTGATGGCGTCAAATTCGGGCCTGAGATGATCGTTGTAGATCTTTACTTCCACACGGCGCCCAAGTTTGGCGGATTTGCACAACACCTGGACGGCCCCGAAGGCGAAGCGCAGGTCCTTCCAGAAAAAGCCATATTCCTCCTGCAGCGTTTGCTTCTCAGCGGGTCCCGGGAATCCTGCGGGACCTTCCTGCCCATCCGGAGTTCCGGGCTCGTCCGGAAAACCCGGCATCAAATACGACCATTCCGATTCTTCAGGGATCGCACGGTTTGGTTTGCGATGTTCACCTCTTCCTTCCCCATCGCGCAATACCGGTTCAGGTCCCTTCATGCAGGACAATAATTTTTGCGTATCGATGGACCGGAAAACGACACTTTCCACCCCGTCCAGGGCATCCGCGACCATGTCCTGATATTCCGTGAACGCCGAATAATCGGGCGCGTACCGGAGGACTTCCACAAACAGTTTTTTCTCTCCCGCATTATAAGAAAGGATGCGGCAAACCAGGTGGGCGCCCCGCTCAAATCGTTTGACAAAACCGGGCAGATTCAACCGGTCCAGGTTCAGCGCTTTTGAGTCGGTGAGAAAAGCCTGCTCCTGGATAAAATTAATCACGATCTCTTCTCCTGCCTTCATGGAACCAATAGTCAATAGTCAATAGTCAATAGTCAATAGTCGATAGTCAATGGTCAATAATCAATAGTCAATGGTCAATAATCAATAGTCAATGGTCAATAATCAATAGTCAATAGTCGATAGTCAATAATCAGTGGTCAGTAGTCAGTAATCAATAGTCACCTGTATTTTTGCTCCCTTAACCTTTAACCCTTCACCGTTCGCCTTTCTCGCCTCTCGCTTCTCGTATCTCGCTACTGGCATCTCGAATCTCATCAAGTAGTTATGCTCCCTTAACCCTTAACCCTTAACCTTTTACCTTCTAATCGACGACGATTTCATCGATGGACATATAAGGCGCCCTTCCCGCACCGGGATGCCATTCCGGAGTCACACCGATGGTCACCGCTTTGATTTTGACATAGCGCGCGGGCCGGGGTGAAAAATTCAGGATAAAATCCCTTTGCTGAGCCCCGTACTGATCAATGGGCAGGGTGTTTTGGACCGTGCCGGCCAGTTCAAACTGGGTCCCGTCTACGGAAGTGTAATACTCCACCTGTTTGGGGAAAATGCGGAGCCACATGGCCAATTGATAATAAGCGGATTCCATCCTGCTTACCGTTTTGACTTCTTCCAGGTCCACGATGGCTTCCAGGTCCTGGCCCTGGAAGGTAATCCAGTTGTAGGCGTAATCGTGCCCGCCCCGGATGCCATCCGTGAGCATTGAGGCGGACTGGGTGGAAATTTTGGTCGTGTCCGGGCTGATCAGCCTGATTTTTTTACCATAGGCCAGGTGTTCCTTCATGCCGTGATAAAAAAGACGGTACATGGATGCACGGTATTCTTCGGGCGAGGTGCTCCATTCCTTCACCCGGGTCACCCCCTGGCGGATGCATAAATCGGCAAAAGGATCGATCAGGCTGCGGATATCCGGCCTCACTTCCCAACCGTTATCCTTTTTTATGAAGAGCCCTCCTTCTCCTTTGTAATTCTTTTTGGCAATTTCCATCGTGGCAAACTGTATGGGGATCCGCGCGATCCGGACCCGCTCCAGGACCTCCGGTTGGCCGGCCACAGCCTGCTCCGCAGCGTCAAAGAGATTATTGTACCGTTCCATCAATGCGGGACTGAGGTAACTGTCGGCCGCTTCGTTGGGGCCTCCAAAAATGCGCAGGGGCCGTCCGGATTGCAACAGAGCTTCCCGCATGACATCGATATAATGCCGGATAAAGCCTCCCGCCGCACCGTAATAGCCGTTGAGAAAATCGTTCATCAGTGTGTCCACATTCTGATCGGGATCCCACATCAGTTTGGTCAGGAGATAAGATCTGAGTTCGGCAAATTCGCCGCCCACTTCCCGATTGCCCTGTTCAAACATGGCATTGACGTTGTGTTTTACGAACAACTGTAAATTCGGCTGGAGGACATGAAGGTTGGGAAAGGGGCTGAGTAAATTGGGGAACTGAATGACATAGTCCCAGATGATGATGTCCTTGGAAATCTTCCCCCAGTCGGCCAGGTCCTTTGCAAAGTCGGCGCTGGCGCTGTCCTGGTCGATGGCCTTGTGCCGCAGGGCTTCAATGCTGCACAACATGATGTTGACATTCTCCAGGGGCCTCAGGTTTTTGGGAGCATGCCGTCCGTATTCATAAGCCAGGGTGGAGATCATCTTGTCCGGAAACTGGGCAGCCACCTGGTTGACAAATCGGATGATCGATCCGGACGGCGAGCCCTCCTGCTCATCGATGGCCTTGCACTGGCCGCAGGTACAATAATCCCGGTTGTCGTTCTGGCTTACGGACCAATAGGTCGCTTCGGGATTCTGGGCGATTTTTTTCCGGAGGTTCTGAATGGTGATGTTCAACACTTCCGGGTTAGACAGGCAGGGTTGGGTGGGTATTCTTTTGCCCCTTACCTCTGCATAATATTCCGGATGTTCCTTATAATGAATTTCGGGGGGGATCAGCTCATTGAAGGTATGTACCCACATGCCCCAATCCGGGCGACCCCCGTTTTCATCGTGATCCAGTTTGTGCCAGTCGGTGTATTCTTTGTTCCAGGTCACTTTATAATGGGTAGTCCGGAATTCGATCTTTGGGACCTGCTGGTCGTAAATATGATCCAGGCTGATATTCTTTTGTTTCGGAATGATTTTCACTTTAGGCGTGTACATCCTGCAACCGAGGTATTTCTCCAGGAAGGAATAGACCCCGTACAGGGTACCTTTTCCGGTACCTCCGGCGATGATCAGCCTCATACTGTCCGTCCGGATCAAAAACCCGTCCTCTTTCAGGGCATTCAGGTCCACCGCTTTCCCCAACTGGTTCAATCGCTCGTTCTGCCCCAGTACGATTTCAAATTCGTTTATACCCTGGTCCGACCGGATGACCGGCAATGCGGCCTCAGAGACCTCCAGCAAATAAGATTGCAGCACCTCCGCCGCCTGTTCTTCATAAGCGCTGGCATGTTCGGGTAGGAGGATCCGGTAACGGCTCATCCCTTCCTGGGTGAGGACAATGGGTTTGGGTGCCGGCGCCATCACCGGTACGACTGCCGTTTTTTGTTTCCTCTTTCTCGCCTGTGCTTGCAGGTCAAAGAAAGTCACTAATAATAGGGACACCATGAGGCCCCTCCAGGCCATGCGCCCCAGGCCTCCGGTTAAAATGAATCTGATCATATGAATATGGACTTTGGAAAAACAATATACAGCTTTCGACTATCAGCAATCAGCTTTCAGCTTTCAGCAATCAGCAATCAGCTATGAGTACTCATGCTCCTTTCGCCGTTTCCCTTTCTCCATTCCTCCCTTTCTCCCTTCCTCCCTCCCGCGGCTGCGGGACTCCCTGCCTCCGGCAGCCTCAGCTCTTCCCCGTCTTCGCCGCCTCCCTTTCCGTCGAAATAAACGGAATAGGACTCTTGCGGATAAGCTCATTGAGTTGTTTCAACTCCTCCCCGGTGAGATTGGAGACCGCTTGTTTCAGGCTAATCCATTCGTTGATCAGTTCCCTGGCTCGGGTCTTTTGCCCCTGGGTCACCGGAGGGAGGCTCTCATCGACCACATCCATGATGTGTTTGAGCTTGGCGTCGAGCTGATTTTCAAAATTGATCACATCCTGGAAGGTTTTAGTGCGCGGCTGGACCATTTTATTTTCCAGGCTGTCGAGTTTGCGGCTTAAATTTCCTGCCAAGGTCTTAATGTCCTGGTCTTGGAGATCCGCCCTCTTCGTAAACCCGCCGATCTGATCTTTGATATACCGGATTCGTTTTACCTGGTCGTAAACATCATCCAACGATGATTTTAATTCCCGGAGCAGGGATTGCTGTTCGTTATACTGATCAGGAGTGGTCTGATGTCTGGGATCGGCCCTGACTTCAATATCCCGGTTTGCGGTTTCATTTCCATAACTGACTTTTACCCTGTATTTCCCGGGGGCAAGCCGGTATCCGCTGTTGCCCCCCAAGACCAAGAGGCCCTCCGGCAATTCCTGGGCTTCGGTCCTGAAGTCCCAGACCAGGCGGTTCATGGCTGAATCCCTGGGGGCTTTTTTAGGAGCGGTTTTCTCGGAAGAGGCATAAGATCTGATGATATTTTCTTTTTCATCCAGGATCTGAACGGTTACCTGGTCGGCGGTATCCTTTATATTCAGATGATAATAGATCACTACTCCCGCCGGGGGATTCAGGCCCAGTCCGGGATATTCATTACCCATGCCCCCGCCAAACCGGTATGCGGGCTCAGGCTGGTAAACCACCAACTTTTGACTCAGCAGGTCCGGCTGGTATTCGTGGAGCGGTTTGAGATCATCCAGGATCCAGAAAGAACGGCCGGCGGTGGAGACGATCAGATCCCCCTGGTGTACTTTGAGGTCGGTGATGGGAACCACCGGAAGGTTTAGTTGAAAAGGTTGCCAGTGGGCGCCGCCGTTGAATGAGATGTACATGCCCGTTTCCGTACCCGCGTAAAGCAGGTCTTTCCGGGCAGGGTCCTCACGCACCACGCGCATATGGGCTTCCTCCCCTATTCCCCGGGTGCGAAGCGTCCAGGTTTTGCCATAGTCCCGGGTGATGTAGATATATGGGGTGAAATCATTGAATTTATACCTGGTAAAGGCCACATAAGCCGTTCCGGGATCGTGGGGCGACGCTTCAATGGAATGCACCAGCCCTTCTTTCAGGTCGGCCGGAGTAACATTAGCCCATGATTTCCCGCCATCCCTGGTCACATGAATCAGGCCGCAGTCAGACCCTGCCCAAAGGACACTGGATTCAAGCGGGGATTCGGCCAGGCAGGCCAGGGTATTGTAGTTTTCTCCTCCCGCTCCTTCACTGGTGATGGGCCCCCCGCCCTGTCCCTGTTTGGAGACTTCATTTCGGGTCAGGTCGGGACTGATCTCCGTCCAGCTGATGCCCCGGTCTTCTGATTTCAGGACTTTGTTTGCTCCGTGGTAGATCGTTTTGGGATTGAATTTGGATACGAGGATGGGCGCGTTCCAGTTGAACCGGTACTTCTGGTCCGCCGGTTTTGTGCCCAGGCCCAGGAATGAATAAGCCATCACATCCTTTACCTCCCGGGTTTCCCAGTCGTATTCTTCAATAATGCCCTGGTAACAACCCGCATAGATGTATCTCGGATTGTCCGGGTCGAAGGCCGGCCAGGCGCTCTCGCAACCTGAAATGACCACCCAGTCTTTACCCGAAATGCCCGGGCCCGCGGTCCTGCTCTGGATCGCCATGGCCGTATTGTCCTGCTGGCCTCCGTACACCCAATAAGGAAAGCGGTGGTCTGCATTTACCCGGTAAAACTGGGCGGTCGGCTGATTGGATTGTTCACTCCAGTTGAGCCCGCCGTTGTATGAAATATTGGCGCCTCCGTCGTTGGCGTTTGCAATGAACTGGTTGTTGTGGGGATTGATCCAGAGATCATGATTGTCCCCGTGTGGCACCTGGACGTTTTTGAAGGTCTTCCCGCCGTCGGTGGATTCAAGGTAAGGGGCATTGAGCACGATCACCCGGTCCGGATTTTGAGGATCTGCATAGACATGGGTGTAGTACCAGGCGCGGGCGCGAAGGATCCGGTCCGTATTGATCAGGGCCCAGGTATTTCCTCCGTCTTCAGAACGGTAGAGGCCGCCTTCATCGGATTCGATCATGGCGTAGACGCGCTGGGGATTGGCCATGGAAACAGAAACCCCGATCTTGCCCATGATGGATTTTGGCAGTCCTGTGGTGAGTTTCTTCCAGGTGTCTCCCCCATCCGTGGATTTCCAGATTCCGCTGCCGGGCCCGCCGCTGCGAATATACCAGGGCTGTCTTTGCATATCCCAGAAGGCGGCATAGAGAACCCTGGGATTCTTCAGGTCCATGCTCAGGTCACTGACCCCGGAGTTTTTATTCACAAAGAGGATCTTCTGCCAGGTCTTGCCTCCATCCCTGCTCCGGTAGACTCCACGGTCCTCCGTAGGCTCATAAGGACTTCCCTGGGCTCCCACATAGATCAGGTCCGGGTCATTGGGATGGATCCTGATCTGCGAGATCTGCCTCACTTTCTGCAGCCCGAGATGCGTCCAGGTACGGCCTGCATCCGTGGATTTGTAAACGCCGTCCCCGTGTGAGGTCATCACTCCCCGTATCGGGGATTCGCCCATGCCGGCTACGACGACGTTGGGATCGGATGCGGCCACCTGGATGGAACCAACGGAACCGGTTTTGACGAATCCGTCCGATACATTCGTCCACCGGTTGCCCCCATCCGTTGTTTTCCAGATCCCCCCTCCGGTCGAGCCCATATAAAAGGTGTAGATCTGATCCGGAATGCCGCAAATCGCGGTTACCCGGCCTCCCCGAAAGGGGCCTATATTCCGCCATTTCAAGGCTTTAAAATGGGATTCGTCAAAGGGATAAACTGGCTCCTCAGGGACGGGTGTGGTAGGTTTCACAGCCATCCGGGTGGTTTTTCCCTTTTGGCAAAATAAAAACGGACTCCATCCAAACACCAGGACGACTGCCAGGAGGTATTTTTTCATTTGGTATTATTTACGGTAAAATAAGAAATCGGCCGGATATATTTTGGGTCCATACCGGCTACCCCGGGACGTTAAAGTCATTTATTCTGACTTAAGGTCAATAATTTAATTATTGGAAATCCTTAATTTTCACTACAAATGTTAACAAGTCGCAAAAGGCATTGATTGATATAAAAATATTTTTTAACTTTGAGTCAAATTCAATTAAACCCTAATATCATGGTTACAGAAGTAAAATCCACCCTGCTCAAAGGAGGGGAATTCCTCGTCCGTGATGCTTCTCCGGACCAGACTTTTATTCCTGAACAATTTGGTGAAGAGGCCCTGATGGTTGCGCGAAGCGCCCAGGATTTCCTGGACCAGGACATCCGGCCCAATCAGGAACGCATCGAAAAGCAGGAGGAGGGTTTGTCCGAATCCCTGATGCGAAAGATGGGCGAACTGGGATTTCTGGG
>Ga0116142_10003928_pt1 | contig 14553 bp, 9 predicted proteins | sample AD_UKC033_MetaG_FD_89785 | JGI IMG/M metagenome (GOLD analysis project Ga0116142, IMG submission 89785) | Active sludge microbial communities of municipal wastewater-treating anaerobic digesters from USA - AD_UKC033_MetaG | ecosystem: Engineered > Bioreactor > Anaerobic > Digestate | place: USA... | reverse complement strand
GTCACCTTGTTTGCGGCACTCCCCCCGCTCCGGGGTCGCAGGGGGAGGGAAGGACCGGCGCGCGGACTCGATGCGGGAGTCGGCGTTCGCGAACTGCTGTTCGCCGCAGGCGAACCCCATGTTCCCAGCGCAGTCTGGGAAAAGCTCGAGGGGTCTCGGCGGGCGTCTTTTTGAGCTGCGCGACGGGAGTTGGAAAACGAACGAGGCGCGGAAGGGGACTTCCGCGCCTCGTCAAGTCGAGCGTAGGAACTTGTCTATGGACTGTTGGACAGGACCGGTCAGGAAACGCGCCGACGGAGCACGGCGAACCCGATCAAGCCGAGGCCGGCGATGAGTCCGTAGGTGGCCGGTTCCGGCGTGGTGATGACGAAGGCCATGTCGAGGCTCTCGCCAGCCAGTGGGTGCGGCGGTTGATAGCGCAACTCGACCCACCCGCGCACATCATCCCAGTAGACCGCGTCGTCATTCCACTGGTCTGCCGAGGTCTTCCATCCGATGTGATCGTCGTACACGATCTGTCCGGAGGGATCGATGTACCCGACCACGGCGACGGATAGCCAGTAGACAATTGGGTCTGTCGGTGTGCCCTTCTGGATGTAGGGGTTGTCAACGGGGTCAAAATTGAACTGCCACACTTGAGTGTCAAATCCAGAGGGGTATGTGGTTCCGGGATCCCACCAAGGCTCGCCAGGAAGGACCTCGACTACCCGAGTGCCAGTCGGCTGCATCGACGCTTGCCAAAGGGGGTCGGGACCGCCGGGCATGCTCCAAGGCACTTGGCCAGAGCCCGCAGGTATATCACTCCAGATCCCCAAGTTGAAGACGAGGTCTGCCGGGGTGAATCCGGGAGGTATATAGTCATTCACAAAGGACATCCAAAGGTGGATATCCTGGATGGGGCCGGTGGAAGTGCACAGAAAGTCGTCTGCCACTACGCGCTGGAATCCCGATGAATTACCGACGGCAATGTCGATGCCCAGTGGACCCACTTGGGGGTCAATGCGAAGATCAGGGTATTGCACCCATTTCCAGCCGTCAGCGGGATCCCAATCGGCCTGGGCGGGGGCGATGAGCAACGCAGCTGTCGCTGCGGCCAGCACGCCAACTTTGATGTTCATATCAGTTCCATTCGCTCGACTCAGCCTGATCACCCTTTGTTCCCACGGCTTCCGCGCACCCGCGCGCGGAATACCAGCCGTTTCGGTGGAGACTGGGCTAAGTTCTGGGGCCAAGAGGAGACATTTGGCGGTCAAAAGTCAAGCAAAAAGGCGGGGCTCCACAAACCGGCGCGGGCGTGGCTTACTGGGGGCATGAACGCAACGCCGCCGCCGTTGGAGCCTGGGACTTTGTATCTGGTGGCCACGCCGATTGGGAACCTCGAGGACATGACGCTGCGCGCGCTGCGGGTGTTGCGCGAGTGCGACGTGGTTGCCGCCGAGGACACTCGGCGGTCGGGGCAGTTGTTGAGGCATTACGAGATCGTCAAGCCGCTGATCAGCTATCATCGGTTCAACGAGGCCCGGCGGAGCGAGGAGATACTGCTGCGGTTGGCGCGAGGCGAGACGGTGGCGCTGGTCACGGACGCCGGGAGCCCTGGGATCAGCGACCCGGGCGAGCGCGTGGTGCAAGCGGCGCGGGCGGGCGGGCATCGGGTCGAGTCGGTGCCGGGGCCGTGCGCGCTGGTGGCGGCGTTATCGATCAGCGGGCTGTCATCGGCGGAGTTCCATTTCGTCGGTTTCTTGCCGCACAAGAGCGGCGCGCGGCGTCGCGTGCTCGAGGCGGTGCGGTTCGTGCCGGGGACGCTGGTGTTGTACGAATCGCCGCATCGGATCGATCGGCTGTTGGAGGAGCTCGAGGGGGTATATCCGGAGCGGGAGGTGGTGTTGGCGCGGGAGTTGACGAAGCGGTTCGAGGAAGTGGTGCGGGGGACGGCGGCGGCGCTGCGGTCGGCGCACCGGGAGCGCGCGTGGAAAGGGGAGTTTGTGGTGTTGGTGGGGGCCGACGCCCGAGGACGGAGGACGGAGGAGAGCGCGGCCGCCGGGGTGAGCCGGGGCTGATGCGGTTTCTGGAGCCTGGCACCTTGTATTAACGAACGTTGCGGAGCGGGAGGGGGTCGGCTATGTTGGCCGCATGAAACCCGGTATCATGTCATGGGCGGTCGCGGCCTTGGCGGGCTGGGCGGCATCGTCCCAAGGGGCGACGACGGTGGGGTTGATGCGGGTCGAGGGGGCGATTGGGCCGGCGACGGCCGGGTACACGGCGCGGGCGGTGGCGGTGGCGGCGCGGGAGTCGATGGAATGTCTGGTATTGCAGTTGGACACGCCGGGGGGGTTGCTGGAGTCGACCAAGGAGATTGTGCAGGCGCTGTACGAGGCGCCGGTGCCGGTGGTGGTGTATGTGGCGCCGGCGTCGGCGGGGGCGACGAGCGCGGGGTGTTTCATCACGCTGGCGGCGGACGTGGCGGCGATGGCGCCGAACACGACGATTGGGGCGGCGCATCCGGTGGCGGTGGGTGGGCTGGGGGAATCGGGGTCGCCGGATGACGTGATGAAGCAGAAGATCGAGAACTACACGATCAGCTACATCGAGACGATTGCGGCGAAGCGGTCGCGGAACATCGAGTGGGCGCGATCGGCGGTTCGGGACAGCACGAGCATTACGGCGGAGAAGGCCTTGGAGCTTGGGGTAGTGGACCTGCTGGCGGCGGATCTGCCGGAGCTGCTGCAGAAGCTCGAGGGGCGGGAAGTGCGGGGGCGGCCGTTGCGGACGGCGGGGGCGGTGGTGACGGCGATTCCGATGGTGGCGCGGGAGCGGGTTTTTCAGTCGTTGTGGCGGCCGGAGGTATTATTTGTGCTGATGCTGGTGGCGATTTACGGGATTCTGGGGGAGCTGAGCAATCCGGGGTCGATATTTCCCGGGGTGGTGGGGGGCATTGCCTTGGTGCTGGCGTTGTACATGGCGTCGGTATTGCCGGTGAACGTTGCGGGTCTGGCGTTGATCGGGCTGGCGGTGGCGTTGTTCCTGATCGACATCTTTGCGCCCAGCCACGGCGTGTTGACCGTGGGCGGCGTGGTGGCGTTTGGGCTGGGGTCGTTTCTGCTCTTTGACCGGGCGGGGGCGGCCTTTCGGCTTTCGCTGGCGTTTGTGGTGCCGGCGACGGTGCTGACGGCGGGGTTTTTCGTGTGTGTGGTGGGTGCCGGGCTGCGGGCGCAGTGGTGGCCGGTGAAGGTGGGCACGGAGACGTGGCTGGGGCGGGTGACGACGGCGCTGGTGGCGATTGACACGAGGTCGGGCAAGGTGATGGTGGACGGCGAGTACTGGAATGCGGTGAGCGAGACGCCGGTCGCTGCGGGCGAGGCGGTCGAGATTGTGGCGGTTCGCGGTCTCACCTTGCGGGTGAAGCCTGCGGGCGGCAAAGGCGGTTGAACCTCGGAATCGGGAAAGGAACCAACCTATGGACGGCGTGAATGTGCAGGTGGGCGGGCTGATGAACCTGGTGGCGTGGTTAGTGGCGCTGGTGGTATTTGCCTCGTTTGTCCTCCCGAGCATGGTGCGGGTGCTGCGGGAGTATGAGCGGGGCGTGGTGTTTCGACTGGGGAAGCTCCTGGGGGCCAAGGGGCCGGGGTTGATCTTTCTGATCCCGATCGTGGATCGGATGGTGAAGATGGATTTGCGGGTGATCACGATTGACGTGCCGCGGCAGGAGGTGATGACGCGGGACAACGTGCCGGCGACGGTGGACGCGGTGATTTACTTTCGGGTGGTGAATCCGGAGGCGGCGGTGGTGAAGGTCGAGAACTTCCTGAAGGCGACGTCACTGGTGGCGCAGACGACGCTGCGGAGCGTGCTGGGGCAGGCGGACCTGGACGATCTGCTGTCGCATCGGGAGAAGATCAACCAGACGCTGCAGGAGATCATTGACCGGCACACGGACCCGTGGGGGATCAAGGTGACGGCGGTCGAGGTGCGGGACGTGGCGTTGCCGGAGGGCATGAAGCGGGCCATGGCGAAGCAGGCGGAGACCGAGCGGGAGCGGCGCGCGAAGATCATCAACGCGGAGGGCGAGTATCAGGCGGCGGAGAAACTGGTCCAGGCGGCGGCGATGATCAGCGCCCAGCCCATCGCGCTTCAATTGCGGTTCCTGCAGACCATGCGGGAGATCTCGAGCGAGCACAACACGACGACGTTCCTGCCGATCCCGATTGATCTGTTCCGTCCGTTCCTGGCGCGGGGGATCGAGCCGACGACTCCGCCGTCACCGGGCGCGACGCCGCCTGCGGCCTGAGATTGGGTCCGCGAGTTTGCTGTGAGCCTTGGATTCGCCGAGGTTATCGGGCGCCAGCGGAGTTTCTTTCTGACGGGCGCGACGCGGTCGCTCGAGTTTCGCCGGGCGCAGCTTGCCCGGTTGCGAGAGGGTCTTGAGGCGCACGAGGCGGCCTTGTTGGGGGCGTTGCACGCCGACCTTCGGAAATCGCCGGTGGACGCCTACGCCACGGAAGTGGGGTTGGTGATGGGCGAGATCGGGCATGCGCGGCGGCATCTGGGGCGCTGGATGCGGCCGGAGCGTCGTGGGACGCCGTGGTTTGCGTGGCCGGCCCGGGGGGAAGTGCGATCGGAGCCCCATGGCGTGGCGCTGATCTTGGGTCCGTGGAACTACCCGTGCCAGCTGATGCTCTCGCCGCTGGTGGGGGCGCTGGCGGCTGGCAACTGCGCGGTGCTCAAGCCCTCGGAACACGCGCCGCGGACGGCGGGAGCGCTCGAGCAGATGGTCAAGGAGACGTTCCCGGCGGAGGTGGTGACGGTGGTGTCAGGCGGGCGCGAGACGGCGGAAGCGCTGTTGGTTGAGCAATTCGATGTGGTGTTTTTCACCGGGAGCAGCGGGGTGGGGCGGGCGGTGATGGGGGCTGCGGCGAGGCATCTTACGCCGGTGATCCTCGAATTGGGCGGCAAGAGTCCGTGTCTGGTGGCAGCCGACGCGCCCCTTGGGACGAGCGCCCGGCGGATTGCATGGGGCAAGTTCCTGAACGCGGGCCAGACGTGTGTGGCGCCGGATCACATCCTGGTGGATCGCCGGGTGGCGGGGGCGTTGATCGAGGCGCTGCGGGGAGCGATTCGCGCGTTCTACGGGGAGGATCCGCAGCGGAGCCCGGATTACGGCCGGATCATCAACCGGGCTCATTTCGATCGGCTCACCGGGTATTTGGCCGAGGGGCGGATTGTGCACGGGGGTGGGCGGGATGCGGCGGATCTCTACCTCGAGCCGACGATTTTGGCGGACGTGCCGCCCGGCTCGAAGGTGATGCGGGAGGAGATCTTCGGGCCGATCCTGCCGGTGATGGTGTGTGAGGGGATGGATGAGGCGGTGGCGATGCTACGGGGGCGGCCGATCCCGCTGGCGTTGTATCTTTTCACGCGCGATCGGGGATTACAGGAGCGGGTGCTGGCGGCGACGCAGTCGGGGGGTGTTTGTGTGAATGACACGGTGGTTCACATGATAGGGGCGGGGCTGCCGTTTGGCGGGCAGGGCGAGAGCGGCATGGGGGCGTACCATGGCCGGTCGGGGTTTGAGAGTTTCAGCCATCGGCGGCCGGTGATGCGTCGGGCGCTGGGTTTCGATCCGCGGCTGAGGTATCCGCCGACCCAGTTGACGCTGGCGGCGATGAAGCGGGCGCTGCGGTACCTGCTATGCCAGATCCGGGGGTGATCATGTCGGTGGCGGACATGGGGATCGGGTTACGGCCGGATGAGGAGGGTGAGTTCGAAACGGTGGGGGGTACGGACCCGGTGCCGAGCAGGGACGAGCGATAGGGGCGGGCTCACGGGAGTCTGAGAGGGGCCTGGGGGCGACGCCTGTGAGCGGACCGTGGGATCAACGAGGAGAATGATCGCGAGACCGAAGGTGACGCGAGGCGACGGCCTGACGCTGCTTCGGCGGATGCTGGGGGAGGCCGCCGAGTTCCGGGACGGGCAATGGGAGGCGGTGGATGACGTCGCGAACCGCGGCCGACGTTTGCTGGTCGTTCAGCGGACCGGCTGGGGCAAGAGCGTTGTGTATTTCCTCGCGACGCGGATCTTGCGGGACGCCGGCGCCGGACCGACGCTGCTCATCAGTCCGCTGTTGTCGCTGATGCGAAACCAGATCCTTGCGGCGGAGCGTCTGGGGATTCGGGCGGCGACGATCCACAGCGACAATCTCGCGGAGTGGCCGGCTGTGGAGGAGGCGCTGCGCGGCAACCGGTGCGATCTGCTGCTGGTGTCGCCGGAACGCCTCGGCAACGCCGGGTTCATGGAGAAACTGCTGCCGCTGGTCCAGGGCAGCATCGGGTTATTCGTCGTCGACTCCACGACGAGCCGCCAACCGACCCAGGCCGGTGAAGGGTCGCATCCCAAGAGTTGACCGAAGGCGGAGTTGCGTCTGAGGGCCGGCCCGGTAGATTAGGGGCGTGAACTGTCGAAGCACCTGGGTTGGGCTGGCGATGGGCGGCTGGCTGGCGTGGGGGGGCGGGTGGGGGGCGCACGGCGAGCAGGCCAAGCCGATCCGGTTGCGGGCGGGGGTTTTGGAGCCGGCGGAGACCCGGAGCGCGGTGGCGCCGCACGGTTCGACGGCTCCTGGAGCGGTGTCAGGCTTGTTTCTGGTGCAATTCACCGGCTCGTGCGAGCCGGGATGGCGGGAGGCCTTGGCGGCGAGGGGGGTGCATTTGCTGCGGTACATTCCTGACGACGCCTTTGTGGCGGCGTTCGAGTCAGCGGATCTGTTCGAGGCGACGGTGCTTCCATTTGTGCGGTGGGTGGGGCCGTACGAACCCGGCTACAAGGTGCATCCGCGGCTTGGGGAGGCGTTGGCGGTCGGATTGGATGGCGGGCCGTGGGCGGTGCGGGTGGTGCTGTCGCCGCGGGCGGACGGGGTGCAGGTCGGCCAAGTCGCGAAGAGGCTGCGGGGGGTGGATTATCGTTGGAACTCGCCGTGGGGTTGTGTGCTGGGGGGGCGGGCGGGCTTGGCGGAGTTGAGCCGGCTGATCCGTTCGCCCTTGGTGCTGTGGATCGAGCCGGCGCCGCGGATGCAGCTGTTCGACGAGGTGGCGACCAAGATTGTTGCGGGGGACACGGGGATGCCGGATGGCCGGACGACGGCGCACGAGTTGGGGTACGACGGGGCGGGGGTGATCGTGGCGGTGGCGGACAGCGGTTTGGACACGGGGGAAGCGGGCTCGATGCATCCGGATCTGGCGGGGCGGGTGGATGCGTTTTTCCGGTACGGACTGCTCGAGGACGCCTCGGACGAGCACAGTCACGGGACGCACTGTGCCGGGATCGTGGCGGGGAACGCGGCGACGGGCGAGTTTGACGAGAGCGGGTACTTATACGGGCTGGGGGTCGCGCCCGGGTCGCATCTGGTGGTGCAGCGGATCTTTGACGGCGTGGGGGAGTACTATCCGCCGCCGAGCTTCGAGGTGCTGACGCATGATGCGGTGCGCAGCGGGGCGGTGATCGGGTCGAACTCGTGGGGGGATCCGACGCAGGGCCAGTACGACACGAGTGCGGCCGAGTTCGACGCGCTGGTGCGGGATGCGGACGCGGTGACGCCGGGGGCGCAGCCTTATTTTCTGGAGTTTTCGGTGGGGAACTCGGGTCCGGGAAGGCAGACGGTGGGGACGCCGGCGGCGGCGAAGAACGTGCTGACGACCGGGGCGTGCGAGAACAGCCGCTACGAGTTTCCGATTTACGGGGATGGTCCGGAGGTGCCTGCGGACTTTTCGAGCCGGGGCCCGTGCGAGGACGGCCGGATCAAGCCGGACGTGATGGCGCCCGGCACCTGGATCGCGTCGCTCAAGTCTCAGTATGCGAGCGACGAGAATGCGTGGGCATCGATCAGCGGGTACTACTTGTATCAGGGGGGGACGAGCCAGGCGGGGCCGCACGCGGCGGGGGCGGCGGCGGTGTTTGTGCAGTATTACCGTGAGACGCGGGGGGGGCGGACGCCATCGCCGGCGCTGATCAAGGCGGCGTTGATCAACTCGGCGACGGACATGGGGATTGGGTTGCGGCCGGATGACGAGGGCGAGTTCGAGACGGTAGGGGGGACGGACCCGGTGCCGAACATGGACGAGGGATGGGGGCGGGTGGACCTCGAGGCGCTGGTGGGGGGCGAGGTGCGCTTTGACTTTACGGAGCAGGGGTCGGGTCTGGTGGCGGGGCAGGTATTCGAGAAGCGGGTGGTGGCGAGTCCGAACGAGGCCTTGAAGGTGACGCTGGTGTACACGGATGTGCCGGGGTTGCCGGCGGCGGTGCCGGCGCTGGTGAACGACCTGGACCTGGAGGTGGTGGCGTCGGACGGCCGGCTCTATCGGGGCAACGCGTTTCTCGAAGGCGAGAGCGTGCCGGACACGGCGAACGGGGATCGGGTGAACAACGTCGAGGCGGTGCATCTTGCCGAGCCGGCGGCCGGGGACTACGTGATCCGGGTGCGGGCGGTGAATGTGGCCGAGGACATTCTCCGGCGGACGGATCGGGCGCCGGTGCAGGATTTCGCGCTGGTGGTGTCGGGCGATCTGCCGGGGCCGGGGGAGGGCGTTGTGTTTTTCGATCGGACGGTGTACGCGGCTCCGGCGGTGGCGCGGGTGCGGCTGATTGACGGCGATCTTGCGGGGCAGGGGCAGGCGGCGGTGCGGGTATCGAGCACGAGCGAGCCGGCGGGGGAGATGCTCATCCTCTGGCCGACGGGGATTGCCGGGACGTACACGAACCGCATCGAGGTTGTGCAGGGAGCGGCTCAGGCGGGTGATGGCCGGCTGCAGGTGGCGCACGACGACGCGCTGGTTGTGGCGTATGCGGATATGGCGCCCGCGGGGGAGCGTCGGGGGGAAGCCGTGGTGGATCTCGAGGCGCCGGTGATCACGGGGGTGTTGGCGCTGAGCCGGTTTGGCCGGACCACGGTGCGTTGGGAAACGGACGAGCCGTCGACGAGCCGGGTGGTGTTCGGCTTGCCCGGGTCGCTGACGCAGGAGGTGAGCGATGGTTATCACACCACCAGTCATGCTCTGACGCTGCCGGCGTTGGCCGCCGGGGTGACGTACCAGTTCTACGTTGAATCGACCGATCGGGCCGGCCACACGGGGGTGAACAACAACCAGGGCCGGTACTATGCGTTCGTCGGCACGCAAGCGGCGCCGGTCCTGCTCTTGTACTCGCCTGAGACGACGTGGAATTACCTCTATGGCTCGTTCTTTGGCGAGTTTCCGGGCATTGAGGAATGGACCGAGCCGTTGAACGCGCTCGGGGTATCGTATGAGATCTGGGACGTCGAGGAACACGATGGCAGGGCGCCGGCCGTGGACGACCTGGTTCCGTTCCAGGTTGTGCTGTGGCGGCCGGAGGAGCTGGGCGAGGTGCCTTCGGGTTTGACCGACGCGCTCACTGCCTATGTCGAACAGGGGGGAGCGCTGTTTGCGGCGTCGTTCGATCTCATGAGCCGCCTGGGATTGCCGGCGGACATTGTCTTCAGGACCAACGTGCTGCACGTGACTGCGTTCGAGGAGGACGCGGGAGCGCTGCGCGTGCTGGGTGAGGCGGGCGATCCGGTGGGGGCGGGATCGAGTCTGGACCTGGATTACGGCGCGTTTCCGGACGCGAGCCTGGTGGGGATCGAGTGGTCGGACGGTGTCGATCATCTCGGCATCGGAGCGGAAGCGGCCGCGGCATTCCGGGAGGAGGAGACAGGGAAGGCCGTTGCGCTTCGGTATCCGCGCACGGGTCAGGACAGTCCCTACCGGCTGGTTTTTTGTGCGTTCCCGCTCGAGGCGGTTCCGGGGGCGGCGGCGGGTTCGGGCGCGCGCAGGGACCTGCTGCAACGGGTCTTGGATTTCCTGGTGCCGTCGCTGGGGTCGGCCTCGGCGGTCTCCTTCGATCGGCCGGCGTACACGCTGCCGGGGGCGGTGACGGTGGAAGTGACCGACGCGCCCCGGGCGGGCTCGGGGCAGGTGGAACTGGCCGTGGCGGCGGCGGGGGGTTCGCCGATGACGGTGCGGCTTGACGAGACGGTTCGACAGGGGGTGTTCCGCGGGCTGTTCCGGCTGGTGTCGGCGGATCCGAAGCCTGGGGAGTTGACGGCGGCGCAGGGGGACAGGCTCACGGCGCGGTACACGGATGGTGCGGCCCGGGTGTCGGATGCGGCGGCGGTGGTGGACACGGTGGTGCCGGTGCTGACCGGGATTGCGGTGGACCCGGCGTACAATGAGGCGACGATCACGTTTGCCAGCAGCAAGCCGACGGACGCTCTGGTCCAGTTTGGCACGGGCGGGTTCCCGTTTCCGGTGACGCGGACGGCCTACAGCGCCGAGCTGGGAGTGCATCACACGGTTCAGCTTGCCGGGTTGCTGCCCGCCCAGGAGTATCGCTTCATCCTCCAGTGCCGGGATGTTGCGGGGAACGCCGTGACGGACGACAACCAGGGGGCCTTGCATGCGTTCCGCACGCTCGAACCGCTGAAGGCGCCGTGGACGGATGATCTCGAGTCCGGCCGGGTCGGCTGGGCTGTGGTGAACGACGAGGAGGCCGTGGACGAGGAGACGGGGGAAACGCTGTTGGACGCCGGATGGCAGTACGGGGAACCGGTGAATGCCGAGGGAATCGGGGCGCACAGCGGGGCGCGCTGTTGGGCGACGAATCTCCGGGGCGCTGACGTCAGTCTGGCGATTTCGAGTTTGATCAGTCCCGCGATCGACTTGAGCGGGGGCCAGCGGGCCACGCTCCGGTTCTGGCAGTACTACGATTTCACGGAGCGTTCGGAGTGGCTGGACATCGAGGTGGGCCAGGTGGCGGTGTCCACGGACAACGGCGCCACGTGGACGTCGGTCTACGTGGTGCCCTACGACTACTCCCTGGGCTGGGAAGAGGTCGAGGTGGATTTGGCCCCGTATGCGGGCGAGGTCATCCGGCTGCTGTGGGACTATCAGATGTTCAGCTTTGATACGTATCCGCGGCCCGGCTGGTTGGTTGATGACGTGAGCGTGGCGGTCGATCAGACGCCGGTTGGCGGTTTGCGGGTGGCGAACAACCTGGCGCAGGCGCGATTCACGGTGAGCGGGCCCGTCTCGCGGGTGGGCACGGGGCCGTCGGCCACGTTGACCGCGCTGCCGGTCGGGCGGTACCGGGTGGTCTGGGATCCGGTCGAGTTCTACGTGGCCCCGGCGGCGCAGACCCACGACGTGACCGCAGGGGTCACGCTCGATTGCGCGGGCACCTACACGTTTGCGGACAGCAATGTAAACGGGATCTCCGACGTGTTCGAACAGCGGTATTTTGGCGCGGTGGCGGATCCGTATCCGGCGGGTCGGGATGCGGATGGCGATGGCCTGACGGATGAGGAGGAGTTTGCCGCGGGGACGGATCCCACGGCCATCGAGTCCTGCGTGCGGGTGCGGCGTGTGGACATCCTGGCGAATCGGACCGTGCGGGTCGAGTGGACGACGGTGCCGGGGCACGGGTATCAGCTCTCGTTGAGCACGGACTTGAGGGAGTGGTTGACGGCATCCGACTGGATCCGGGCGCAGGGGGTGTTGTCCACGGCCACGCTGCCGCCGTTGACGGGAGACGCGGCCTATTTCTTCCGGGTGGAAGTCCGGCCGTGAGGTGGGGCGGGGGTGCCGTGTGCTGATTGCGTTCAACAAGCCGTACGGGGTGCTCTCGCGATTCACTGAGGACGGCTCGCGTCATCGGACCCTGGCGGGCTTTGGGTTTCCGGGGGGCGTTTATCCGATTGGGCGGCTCGATGCGGATTCGGAGGGGTTGTTGCTGCTCAGCGACGAGGCGCGGTGGACGGGGCGGTTGCTCGATCCGCGCCGGGGGCATCCGCGTCGGTACTGGGTTCAGGTGGAGCGCGAGCCCGGGCCCGAGGCTCTCGAGCGGTTGGCACGGGGCGTTGGCATTCAAGGCGTGCGGACTCGTCCCTGCAGGGCCTGGCGGCTGGATCCGCCACCGGATCTTCCGCCGCGGGACCCGCCGATCCGGCTTCGGCTCTCGGTGCCGACGGCCTGGATTGGCCTCGAGTTGATCGAGGGGAGGAACCGCCAGGTCCGGAGGATGACGGCGGCGGTGGGGCATCCGACGTTGCGGTTGATCCGGGTGCAGATCGGGGCGTTGCGGCTGGGGGATCTTGCGCCGGGCCGGTGGCGGGTGCTGGACGCGAGGGAGCGAAGGGCGGTGGAAGGGGAGGCGGGGGGATAGAGGTCAGTGCGACAGTGCGACAGTGCGACAGTGCTGGACTTCGCGATGGCATCGCGTTTTCGATCCGGAGATCACCTGCCCGGGGTCACTGATCCGGAACGTTAGGCATACGAAGCACCTTTCTGAGCTGGCCGAAACGTCTCGGTCTTCCCGTTGCTGCTCGCGGGATTGGATTGTCATGCTGTTGCGGATCGAACACGTTTTGCAGTGGGCTGCGGGACGCTCACAACGGCATGAACTCCTGGCCGATCGTTGGATCGTGGATCGTTGGATCGTTGGCCATACGGCATTTCGGGCTTGTCATGGAATGGCCGTTGTGATACCGGTCCGGCGTATCATCACCAGTAACCCAGCGGCCTACGGGGACGCCGAGCGCATTGGTTTTTAGCGGTCCGAGGCGGGGTGGACAGCGAGGGGTCTTTCAAGTCCCAGCCAGGCGCAGACTGGTGAAGATCCGCGCTGGGAGTCGGCGGGTTTGAGGACGGATGCCAGCGGTTTGTCCGGTCTGCGGGTTCCGGCTGCGGAGAAAGGACCGCTGTGAGGTGCGTTCGTGGTTTGCGGTGGGAACTTGGGCTGGAGTCCTCGACCTGCGGAGCACGTGGTCAGCAGGCCAAGTTCTGGTCCCTCCGGTTCCTGGCCTCCCCACCTTCCGTCGAGGACTCTCGCCTGGCGAGGCGCAGAGCAAAGGGTTCGGAAAGGCAGGGAGGATTCATGGGATTGCGGATTTCGATGGGTCTGAGGAACACCACACTCGTGGTTGTCCTGTGCGTGGCCGGTTTGCCGGGTCTTTGGGCACAGGAACACCCGGTGTCGACCTGGACCGGATCAGCGGGGGACAACCAGTGGGGGAACCCGGGGAACTGGAGTCCGGCCGGGGTGCCGTCGGTCGAGGGCGTGGCGGTGATCAACAGCGGTTCTCCCAACGCCACCGCACTGGGCGAGGCGACCCTTTACGGGGTCAATCTCAACGGCGGCACGCTGACATCGGCCGGGTTGACGGTCGCGGTGCTCAATCAGAAGGGCGGATCTCTCGCAGGAAATCACCGGATCGCGGCGGAAGGAGTGTGGAATTGGACCCACGGTTGGCTGTACGGATCGTGCACCGTGTCGACGGCCGCGGTGCTGAACTTCGCCGACACAGCGACCAAGGAGTTGGGTGACGGCGCGATGGTGCACAATTACGGTCGGATCCAGTGGGCGGGAGGGACGATCCGGGGCCGGTGCAAGGATGGCGCCGCGACGATTCACAACTATGCAGGCGCGCGGTTTGAGATGCTGGGGGGCGCGGCGTTAACGCGGCAGTACGGGTACGTTCAAGCGACGGTGGTGATTGACGCGGGCGCCGAATGCGTGAAGACCGATCCTGCGTCGGTGGAGTCGCAGTGGGCGTTTGACGTTGCGGGCCGCTTCGAGCAGACGGCCGGGGCGTTGTGGCTTCGGCAAGGGGGGAACTACACGGGGGCGATCGAGAATGGCGAGGGCGTGGTTTTGGGCTTGGGGGGGGGGACGCACGTCGTACCGGGCGGGGTGACGGTGCGGGGGCCTGGGAGCGTGCGGTTCACGGCCGGGGCGTTCGAATGCGGCGGCTTGCTGACGCTGGACGGAGCGGTGTTCCGGCAGGAAGGCGGCGACTTCAGGGGCACCGGGGACGGTGCGGTGATTGCGTCGATTGGAGACGGCGCCCTCGATTGGGCTGGTGGCGCGTTGTATGGGAGCCTCACCCTCACCAACGGCACGCAGCACGTGCTGAGCGGCACGGGTGAGAAGTATTTCGGGGACGGCGCGGCTCTGCACAACCACGGAGAGATCACGTGGACGGGCGGGACGATTCGCGCGCGCTGCTACAACGCCGGCGCCACGCTGCACACGCACGCCGGCGGCAGGTTCGAGTGCGCCGGAGGCGACGCGCTCGCCCGCCAATACGGTTACCAGAGGGCCAGCTTCCTCGTGGACTCGGGAGCGGTGTTCGTGAAGTCGGATGCGGACTGGGCCACGTCGGACTGGTTCGTCGGCAGTTGGGGCGCGTTCAGCCAGGCCGCGGGCACGTTCTCCCTCCGGCAGGGAGGAGAGTACGCGGGCACGATCGAGAACCTGGGGGGTGCGGCGCTGGGTTTCGCTGGCGGCACGCACGGGGTGGCGGGGGGGACTGTGGCCAAGGGGTCGGGGTGGTTGAAGCTGAGCGCGGGGCAACTCCAGTGCGGCGGGTTGCTGGCTCTTGAAGGGACGACGTTGAGCCACGAAGGGGGCGAGTTCAACGGGACTGGGGCTGGGGGCGCGGTATTGGCGATGAGCGGGGGCGGGAACGTGGTGTGGTCGAGCGGGACTTTGTAC
>Ga0116142_10003926_pt1 | contig 14559 bp, 15 predicted proteins | sample AD_UKC033_MetaG_FD_89785 | JGI IMG/M metagenome (GOLD analysis project Ga0116142, IMG submission 89785) | Active sludge microbial communities of municipal wastewater-treating anaerobic digesters from USA - AD_UKC033_MetaG | ecosystem: Engineered > Bioreactor > Anaerobic > Digestate | place: USA... | reverse complement strand
CCCAGCTTGCCGCCGCATCGGGCATCGCCACCTACCACTATGGCCCTGCCACCGGCCACGCCATTCACATCAATCATGGCAATCACTTCCAAACACGTTATTACCACCTGCAGGCTGAAGGTTTGCTCGTAAGCTCGCCTGGAGTGTCTGTGCCGGTTAAGCGCGGTGAAGCAATTGGGCTTGTGGGCTACTCGGGCAATGTGCGCCCCGCAGGAGTTGGCGGCGCCCACATTCACTTTATGGTGATAGAAGATAAAAACAGAGATGGCGACTTCGCTGACAATATCCCCGATGGATTGGTAGACCCGTACGGCTGGCAAGGTGAGGGCCCCGACCCGTGGCTCGTGTTCACCTTTTCCTATGAGGGTGTGCAGCGCCAAGGGGCAGTGAGCAGATATTTGTGGCGTACTTCGCTCACCGAGGCACAGACTTCGGTGGGGCCCGCAGGCGGTGAGGTGAGCGCTGAAGCCGTGCAAGTCGTGGTGCCACCACTAACTCTATCTGATGTAGTTGATTTTTTCATACGGCCCGTGCCACCGATGCCGGTGCATGAGGGGGTTGAGCCATTGGGAGAGGCCGCGCGCATTACTGCGACCGATGGCGCTGGCGTGGCAATTAAACGCTTCAGTCAACCCCTTGAAATACGCATGTCATACACCGATGCCGATATGGCACGCTTTGCGTCAGAAACCGTGCACCTATATTCAAGCTCCGATGGCGCCCAGTGGCAAAAAGAGCAAACAGTTATACACCCAGAAACTCGCCAGGCGGTGGCACAGGTAGATCATCTTACCTATTTCACCCTTGCCGGCGAGCCGGCAGACACCACACCCCCGCAAACCATTGCCAAACTGATGGGGCAGGGGAATGCCGGAGTATTTCGATCGAAAGTCGAGATTACGCTTTCAAGCACTGATGCGCATGCTGCCGTTGACCACACCATGTATGCCTGGGGGGCGGAACCGGGCGCATGGCACGAGTATGGAGTGCCATTGCTCATTGATTCAGAAGGCACGCACACTCTGTACTTTTTTAGTGTGGATACTGCAGGGCGCGTGGAAGAAGTGCAAGAGCTTACCGTAAGCATTGATATGCAAGCGCCAGAAATATACATGCGCTATGACATAAACACGGAAACATTTGTATTTGAGGGAGAGGAGGGGGCACAACTGAGCTTTGAAACCGATGCAGTTAGTGCGCATGATATTGCTGGCAATGTGCACCGCATGCACTACACACTTACCACCCATGCAAATATGAGTGTGCTTGCCATATCGGGCCATTGGTACAATGATGTGCTGGTACACGAAGGGCCCCAACTGTATGCGATAACGCGAGGCATGGAGGGGGCTGCGCCACTTGAGATTTTGGAGCGATGGGAGTATGTGCGCATGGGCCCACATGAGCTTCGCATTGTGCCCACTGCCCAGGGCCGTATGCGTTTGGACACCGCAGATCCCCAAATTATTCCTCATGAATCCACTATGCCATTACATATCAAAACACATCATGGTACACTGATGCTCTATGGCACTCGCACATCATCGCCATAAACTTTCTGCACTTATGCGCCGGCGCATCTACATGGTGCGCACGATGCTTGCGCTTATTTTGGTAACACTTGTATTTGCGGTGCTTGGTGGGCTTTCCCTATCACTTCAAAGTGGTGTCACCCAGTCGTTTACGTCAAAAGAGCTGGGCATGGCTTTTAAGTATCCTGCTCCATATACATTGTCGATGACCACATCTGGCGTGACTCTCTCACTCTCAAATGATCCAGATAAAAAGATACTCGCATCAAAATACGGTTCGTATTTTGATGATGTTGATAGTCATATTCATTACACTGTTGGAATGTGGCGAACTCAACCAGATAAGATGGTTCCTGCGGTCAATAACAGCGGAAATAGAGGTATGATGATAGAAGGCACTGATGTAACTTCCACCTACCGCATCTACTATTTTGTAAAGGATTACGCTGTGTATCAGTTAGAAACGAGCTCACCATCCCTTTTCTCCGATTTGGATGCTATTGCTCAGTCATTTCGCATCATTCAATAGTCGCCAGAAGTCGCCAGCAATCATCAGATGACAGGCTCTCTTGCTATTACGCTTCGAGCCCTGCAAAGCGAGATAAACTCCGCCGAGAAGCCCCTGTAAGCATCGTTCTCGATTTCACTCGAACGGTAACCATGTTATGCTTCGCACTAGCTTGCCACTCCGTAGCTTTAGCGAAGGGTGGACGAGAAGACTCCGTATGAAGCTAATGGGCTCTGAGCTCTTGGTTCTTATCTTCCAATCACATCCACAAAATTAGGTTGTTTGTGTCATGTGGTTGACGTATTCTTGTAGAACATCTCTAATAAGTCTTTGGTAGGGAGTTTTCAGTTTTTTTGACTCAGTCTTAAAAAAATCAATGCTCACGTCGCTCAACGCTATGGTAACCTTACGGTTTGTATTTTTTCGTACAAACTCTTCAGGGCTGGGAAGAAAGTCCACCAGTAATTTTAGATTACCATGTGTGCCCTTATAGATCTTATTATCTTGTTTTATTGATTTTTTCATATATTTTTTGTTCTTTACGCCAGTAGCCGGCGCCGAAAATTCTAATAACAGTGCAAACTTTTGTTGCCACTTCGCCAATACAATAAAAACGTTTTTCTGATTGTGTGCTGTGATCGATATCTTCGAATATGAGGCGCAACGGATCAAAAAATGCTTCTTGCGCGTCTTCAAACGAAACGTGATGCTTAAGATAGTTAGTTTGATTCTTATCTTCATCCCAATCAAATGTCCACATAATCATGAATGATATATAGTAGTGTAGAGTATATATTGCAAAAAAGCAATACTATTTTAAACATTCACGCTAAACCCTCACCATGTTATGCTTCGAGCCCCGCCGAGAACTCTCTGTTATTGTTCGAGCAACGTCGAGAACCCTCTAATATCGTTCCTGCTTGCCACTTCCTAGCTTTTGCGAAGGATGGCTTGCCCCTCGAAGCTTTAGCGAAGGGTGGGCGAGAAGTCTTAAGCATCATAACCTCATTTCAGCGTGGATTGGTAGCTTTTCAAAAAAAAGACAGTTTCTTTCTTCAATGATGTCTTGATCCATGATTTTTGCTTTTCTTCAACAAGCTCTCCAAGCTCAGTGAGCACTGCGTTGTTGGGTATTTTTTCGATAAAATCGATACACGAACTTAGGTATGTGTGCAGAGACTGGCCAGTTTTTTCTCGTATATACGCCTCATGGATAGGCCACGTATTTTTTGCGAAATAGTGGATATCAAACACATCGCGCATTGCCACTCTGGATCTTCCTAATAAGGCAACTAACTTACTTGAGAAAAGATAGTTTTTTTTAGCGACCAACAAAGGGATGCCCAGATATTGGCGATTCTCATAGAATCCACGTAAATTTGTGCCAGCATCACGAGTGTTTATCTCAATTTTGACATTGTGATCTTCCTCACCATACGAAAGCAGTGCGAAAATGGTGTACCGCTTGACACGGAGATCTTTCACATCACCAAGGCCTGCAAGCACTTTTGACACCTGTTCCACCACATCAGCAGATGATATAGATGTATCGAGCTGATCAAAACCTAAATCGACTGAAAAACGAGGCAATTCGTAAAAAAAGTATGCGCATGTGCCCCCCTTAAACCCCAAAATAGGAGATAGTGCAGTATTACGTGAAATATTGTGCAATAGTTGTCCCATGACCAGTTGATGCCTTTGTTTATCCACCATACGATTTTTGATAAGAAGCAAGTCGCTTTTCCAATTGATAATTGCCATAGATGCCTACAAGCTCACGACATTTCTCCCAGTCTATTGGGCCCAAATTATCGAAATAGTAGCGAGGAAACAAATAGATCATATCGAGAAATGCACGCTCTACAGAAGCGATAGAGTAAGAGGTTGTGGATGTGATCCCTGCGGAAGAATACAACACCAAATCCTTCATTTTCCGAAATACCAACCGGTGTGTATCAATAGTCATGGTTTTTGATCGGCGAGTAGCAACAAAGAGTGCAACTGAGTGTTGAAAGATTACACCCGCCTCTTTCAACACAGTTTCAAAGCTGATGTATGAGGGTGTGTATATGCTCGTGGCGAGGTCCTTCAGATGGTATCCGCCACCTTTCGCATATACTCCGCGCGTCAATTTTTTCAGAGATCCCTTTTTGGAATAGTAGGAGATTTTCGAATTAAGTCGGGAGACATTCGTTTCCTTCCATATGAGTGCAAGATCATCCCTGGTGAAAACGGTTTTTGAAGACTGATATAACAAAACAAGTGAGCTATCCATTTAATAATATGATATGGAAATAAGAAAAAACCATATTTCCATGATACAAAAGATATGCTCTTTTGTCAAGGAGCATGGATATTTCATCTTCTCCGATTTAGACACCATCGCCCAATCATTTCGCATATTGGATTGATTGTGCAGTGACTTCACACAGAGTCTATCACTGATATCTCCTGGCTTATGGTGCGTGTATCCGCGGGCATAAGCATGCTTGGGGTTGAGCCGAAGAACGAGGGGTCATAGGAATGTACGGGCTCAATACATGCATATGTTTCGTCATATGTGTCATTTTTCACTCCTGTCCATGTGACTAAGTGTTTCACACCCTTTGTTTGCATATATATGGGCGATTGTCCTGGGAATATAATGCTGTTTTGAGGCTCTGCGTCAATGCTCCCATTGGTTGCGATTGCATGGCTAACATCCGTTCCATTGACTTTTGTTCCGCGCCACCCCTGTGGTGTTTCCCAATAGTTATGAATGCCAATATTCACTGGAACACCTTGTGCACCCATGTTGGTCACACTTACCACATGGACAAACGATGCGCCGATGCTCAATGACTGCACCACATGAAGCGGTGCGGAGTATGAGCTTGAGGGGGCGATATTACATGTAATCGTAAGCATCGTTGCCGTCTGCTCACGCACCTCCCACATGAGGCCTCGTGCTGGCCCATGAAAGGGGAGAGCGTGGGTGCCGGTGCCTTCTGACGCAAAGTTCGGCACGCATACATGAGTCGAGCCATTTTTGCCGTCTATGCGGGGGTATGTGCCCAAAATGGTACGCTCTCCATGCACCAGTTGGTGTATCCTGCCACCTGCAAGATTTACCGCCACCTTGCCGAAAACTGAGTTAAGCGTAATTATCATAATGTTTTGAGTTTCATTCATTATACGAGATACGTTACAACTCACTGAGTTTTCTCCAGACATCAACCATGTTGAAGGAAAATAAGTTTTATCGCGGGTCTAAAACCGCCTTCACCAATTCGCAATATTTCCCCTCACTATTTTTGTATCATCTTGACCATTTTTGTTTGTTTCATGTAACCATCATCTCCAAAGTCAAACCTTGACATAGCAGATGATGTATTGTATCATTATGTACATGGAATTCGAGTGGGATGATAACAATAGAGATAAGAATAAGCAGAAACACAGTGTGGAATGGCATGAGGCAGAGGAGATATTTTTCAATAGGCCTGTGCTTGTCTTGGAAGATATCATGCACTCACATACAGAAAAACGGTTTATCGCATATGGAATGACCGATACGGGCCGTTTGTTGATGTGTGTGTACACAGTGAGACAATCTCAAATTCGCATTATTAGCGCACGTGATCAGAACAAAAAGGAACGATCGTATTATCAATTGCACAATGACACATGAGAATACACAAGACAGTCCCTACATTCAAAACAGAAGAAGAAGAACGGGTGTTTTGGGCGGACCATAGTCCACTTGATTATCCCGAACAATACAAACGTGTGCCGCATGATTTTTCTAACCTCAAGCGCTCAACACGATCGGTCACGTTTCGTATCCCTGAGAGCCTCTTTTCTCGGCTGAAAGTTGCCGCGAATAAGCGCGATGTCCCATATCAGTCACTCATGAAAATATTTATCAACGATAAGTTAAATGAAGAATATAAAGCAAAATAGGAACTCGCAACTCAGCTCCCAACCGTGCTCATAAAGCGATAGATATGAAGATTATCGAGATGTAAACCATGCCTTCACCAGCCCACTCACATTTCTCACGCGCTCAAGAAGGAGGGGAAAACTGAGGGGAAAGATATCGGGGTGCTTCACCACCAAACGCCACCAGTTTTTTACGTCTTGTGTGGGTTTATACAGGCCCATTCTGCTGCTCGTTGTCATATGAGCATGGACAGCCTCGGCATCCAAACAAGGCATCACTCTGTGTCCCAACTTATGCAATCGTATGGCGAGATCTACATCCTCAAGATAGCTGTGAAAAGACTCATCCCACATCCCAACCTTTTCAAAAACCTCTTTTCGTATAAGTAAACACGTCCCCGAGAGCCCATATACCTTTTGCTGACTGCTACTGTGTTTCATCTCTGCCTGCTCTGTGACCGGAAATGCTTTCCCAATTGTGGTATCAACCCAAAACCCAATATTTTCGACACCTCCTTTTGCGTCTATTGTGTTCTGCACCGTATTCATATCTTGGTACTCTGTACTTTGCACTTTGTTCTGTCTACGAACTACCGGCTGTGTCCCCACAATCCCAGGATTACTTTCCATGAATTCAACCATTTTCTGTATTGCTTCTTCTGTGAGCTCACAATCATCATTGAGAAAAAGGAGCATGTCACCCCTTGCTGCTCGCGCACCCGCATTGCATGCGCCCGTAAAGCCCTTGTTTTTGCCCAAATATTGCCAGTGTACGAAGTTCTCTGCATGCTTCTCTCCCGTTCCATTCACTACCACGATCACTTCTGTAACTGGCTTGAAAGAAGCAAGTCGTGCCGCATGGGTGGTAAGGCGCTTGAGAGGAAAGAGGGTGGGGATAATAATAGAAACTGAAGTCATGTGGATATTATACCTATATAGCAATCATCATGCAGTTTAGACCTCATTAGCTTATATTGTGCGGATTTCTTCTTTCACCTGCCATATGCGTCAGAAATGCGCACGATATCATCTTCATCTGAAGGATTTTGTGGATCTGTATGTTGCCATATCTCAGCGATAACACCCCATACCCCTGCGCCTATAAGCCGATGTCGAATCAACGCCCCATGAGTAATGAGATCTCCCGTGTATTTCCTTATTACAGACGTTTGACCATCGGTTTCACTTTGTACTATTTCTACAGGGCCCGTCACCACCTTCCACAGTTCTGCGCGTCTATGATGGTATTGCCACGACAGGATTTCAGTGGGGGCAACAACCAGTATCTTGGGTGTTAATTTGCCAGACCTATTAATATCTTGGCCAGCAAAGTATTCCTTGATGAACAAATCAATATCATCATCATCGATCACAAAATATGCACCCCAGGGTTTTGAGGTGTCTCGGGAAGTAATGGTAAGGCCAAGAGCAACAATGTGGTGGACCACCAACTTATTGACGTTTTCTTTCCTTAAGTTAGGTGTGAATTTGAGTATTTGCATAGTGGGTGACGAGTCGGATATATAAAAGAATCTAGGCAATTCTATCGTAATGGGGCCCTATTAGCATTACCAATCTTATATAATAATCTTATCCGATTTTCACTGCTGTCGTTTTAGAGTATTACTACGATATCATCTTATATACTACGTCTCTATGAGAGATGTAGCTCAAGAGGATCATCCTGCAAAACAAATAAGGTCTGCTCCACTATTTCGCCACAGATATATTCTTTTGACAATAATACTTGTTCTTGCAGTGATAGGAGGTCGAATAGTCCCGGATTTTGGTATCTCATACGATGAGCCAACGCAGCGCAATCATAGATTAGTCAATTTGAACCACATGCTTACATTAGTGGGCGCAGAGTTTCTGATGCCCCCTGTTGAGTATGAAGCATCTGAGATTGAAGTTTATCATGGGAAATATTATGGTGTTGTGGCCCAGATTCCGCTCCTTGCTTTGGATTACTTTGGGGTAAGTTCGGACAGTAGCCTATACTGGGTTTTATCTCACTACTATACCCACATACTATTTCAGTTATCTGTTATAAGCATGTACATACTTCTAAAGAATCTTGGTTTTGCAAAATCGACGGTACTATTAGGAACACTCGTATATGTATTAAATCCGCGGATATATGCACATTCTTTCTACAACATCAAGGATCTCGTATTCCTATCTCTTCTGACCATATCCCTTCTATTGATACAACAATATGCAAGTAGTAATAGTCGCAGGAAACTGTGGCTTGCGTGCGTAGTCTTCGTGTTGGCGGTCAACAGTAGGGTAGTGGGTGCTGTGTTATTCCCATTCATACTGCTTATTATCTTCCTACTTAACAGAACCGGTGTGCCAAGATTAATAAGTCATGCGAGTATAGCGATTATGAGTTCGGGGCTCATGTTTTTTATTGTAACGCCCATACTTTGGCAAGAGTCAATACTTGGTTTGATACAAATGCTCAAGACATTCAGTAACTACGTCATTTGGGCAGGAACAAATGTGTTTTGGGGTGAGGCTATTAGTGGCAATATTGTGCCCCGATATTACATTCCTGTTTGGATTGCCATAAGTGTACCGATGGGGCATTTATTGCTCTGGGTCGCGGGCTTGATATCTTGGCCCTTTTGGGCAATAAAAAGAGTGATGGCTTCTAAAAAATATGATCTTCAACTCATCTTCACCTGGTTCGCATTTGCGCTCATAAGCTTCTCACTGCTGGGCATCATCTTGCGGAAATCGACACTCTATAACGACTGGAGACACCTGTACTATCTGCATGTATCGTTCACCATACTCGCTGCGCACCTGCTACACGTTATACGCTCTAAACATATGCTCGCATACGCAGTGTGTATTGGCTGCGTAGTGCTATCGCTCATGCACACTGTCTCATGGATGTATCGCAATCATCCCCATTACTATGTATATTTCAACCGTCTAGCAGGTCAGAACTGGGACAGCATGTGGGATAGAGATACATGGAGACTGTCTGCCAAACAAGCACTAGAACTCCTGAGTGACTCTTTAGATGCCCCCTCGACAATCTATGCCGATAGGACTGTGTATACCAACTATAGAATACTTACCCCAGCGCAAAGACTGAAACTGACTACGGTGGAGGATATCCACGAGGCAGAGTATTTTATTGCAGATTATAGAAACGTCATTGGTGACTATACAGCACCTGATTTTACTGGGTTTTCGCCATATCACTCCGTGACAGTCGAAGGAAAGCCAATCATGATGGTGTACAAGAGGGATTAACTGCGCTAATTGTGATTAATGGTATGGTGATATACTTCCCATTATGAGAGCAGATTGGCTGATAGACCATTTAGAGATAGTTGTAGTCGGTGAAAACATACTTCTCGACTTCCATGTCCCAGAAGGGCCGTTGGATCAAACGATATCACCCCACTTTAATTTTTATAGTGCCCACTACGGAGTACTATTAAATCCGACTAGACACAACGGGCTAAAAGTAGGCGCTTTGTACACCTCAATTGTTGTGATCTACGACTCAAGTTATTTCGATGCTCCGACCTATATACTAGAGCACAGAACTAAGCTCATTCCAGGAGGGAGATTTATATTTGTAAATTTGTCTGTAGAGGGCAAGGCTCCCCACCTGGCTCCACTAGAGGAGGGTACACACTTGTTGAGCGGAATAAGCGAATTAGAAGGTCAAAGTTTTACATATCGTCATAACGCAGGAGGAGTTCTGTCCACTGTTCACATTCCAAACTCTGCAAAGCCTCAATATAACGATTTATTCCCAAATATGCCTAAGGTTGACATCCTCATGCCTACTTATAATAGACGAGAATATTTAGCTAAAGCGATACAATCAATTGTTGATCAGTCATACCCATTCTGGAAGCTACATGTAATAAATGATGGAGGAACTTCTATTGAGGATATGATTGATGAATTTCAAGATGCGAGAATCACCACACATGCCATTGAACACCAAGGCAAGGCGGGTGCACTAAATCATGCCTTAAAACAGTCGGACAGCCCATGGATAGGGTATATGGACGATGATGATATCGTATTCCCAAACCACATAGAAGTTCTCCTCAGGTCTGCTTATATCAATAAGAAAGATTTTTTGTACTCTGATACATTCTTGACGAAAATGGATGCTGATTCACAAAAGCATATTTTTAGAATCGTAGAAAATACTCTCGATATGAGTTATCAAGATCTAAGATATCGAAACCTCATTAACCACAAACAGATAATTCATAGTCGGGCTCTCGCAGAAAAAATAGGAAACTATGATACAAATCTAGATATTCTCATAGATTGGGACTACATTAAACGACTAGCTAAGGAAAGCGAGCCTATGCACATACCTCTTATCACGGGGGAGCATTATTTAAGGGTGCGGGGAGATGACATAGTTTCAATTACTGGTTTGTGGACGAGTGACCCGGGAAAAGCAGCGAGAAGTCTGAGCCATATACTTTGCAAAGATCCCGAAGTATTGATACAGATATATTTTGGTTATTTTGAAATGAAACAGAAGCTAACAGATATGAATAATCAGCGTAATGAACGCATTTCTGAACTTACAGCTAAACATGACACATCCCATCTCCGACATAACATAAAATTATTGTTTGGTAAAATGCGACAAATACTCCACCACTGGTCTGGAGAGTATAAAATTTCACATACAAGTTAACTTCCTATTCATCGTGTCGATCTCAATGAAGCTTAAAACAAACTCCATAAAAACTATTGGGTCATACATAAACCGACGTGCCCAAGTAGGTAGTTTAGATGTTGTGACAGTGGATGTCTTTGATACGTTCCTTCTGAGGAAAATCCATCCAGAGGATGCACAGTTTTCCTTCGTGGCCCGACGTTGGAGTGTACGTATATTGGAAAAATTCAAATCACATATCGACCCTTATTATCTTCTGCAGCTCAGGTATGAAGCGAGAGAGCGCCTCATTCGGGTAGCTCAAATATCACACAGAGAGCCAGAGGCGGCCTTTGATGACATACTGCAGCATATCTGTGTTAGGTTGGTAGACCAATTAATGCCTGTGGCTGAGAGAGAGGAGAGGTCGGTGCATAAGTCTAAAGACCATTTAGTCCAAGAGCTCAAGTTTCTGCTCAGAGAACAGGAGTTACAAGAAGAGATTAAAAGGTTAGAGTCCAATCAAAATTTATTGGATATTCTCTTAACATTCAAGCAACATGGAGGGAGAGTCTATTTCCTGTCAGACATGTACCTTTCGGCGCAAGATATCTTGCATATTTTGCGCGCTCATAAGTTGGAACATGTGTTTGATGGTGGATTTACCTCCAGCGATCTTGGGGTCGGCAAATGGTCGGGAGGAGCATACAAACTACTGATCCAGGGCACACTCATACCAGATTACTTCCCAGACAGATCCCTCCACATCGGTGATAACGAGATTTCTGATTTTCAGAAACCAATGACCTATGGTATTATGTCGATTTGGTATGACAACTCAAAACAGACTCGGCATATAAAACTACAAGACTATTATCACAGACTACGTTTTCATGTGCTTGGTTTTATGCGTGATCGTACAGATCGGAAATTCCTTAAACATGCGCTTTTTTCCTCACAATATACTTCTTTACCTTACCAAGAACAAATCCTGGCTAATGTCGGCAAAAAACTCGCGATAGGACTACACTATTATCTATTTGAGCTAATCCAAACAGCAGCACTCACAAATAAACAGGTGATTTTTGTATCAAGAGAAGGGCAGAGATTAAGTGAGCTTTGCCGGATTATTGATCCAGGATTTAAATTTGAATTGTGTTCGATAAACAGAGCTTTAGCCCTCCAATTACTCATAAAAGCTGTGCACGAAACCAATTCGTATAATGCAGTAGCCGTAGATCAACTGTGCGAACTCGGTGAATTAAAAAAAACATCTCTTGAGAATACCCTGATATTTTTATTTGGTATCGATTCTAGGATTAAGCCAAAACCTTCCTTACAGCAGGCTCCAGATACGGTGCGTTCATTCATTAATAACTACCGTCAAGCTCTCGTACCTCGCTTTCTTGAACTCCAAGCGCTTGAAGACTGGCTTATGCTCACATTGGCAAAAAATAGGAATGTCTTGTGGGCAGACTTGGGTTGGAATGGCACAATACAAATGCTTTTAGAGAAACTCATGGAGATAAGGGGTGTGAATATAAATTCAAGTGGGTTATATATGGGTACTACAGGCGTACAAGCGCTAGGTCGCTCTTTTTCTGATAAAAATATTTTTGGCATTTTATTCTCCAATCATACATCATCAGAGGGAAGAGCTCTTCTTGTGGAGGAGATTTGGGAGTATTTTCTGACTTTTCGATCAAATAATGTTGGATCAACATATTTCCAAAAAAATGTCATTGAAGGCGTGAGCACATATTTTCATGCAATGAGAAAACTCATGGCTTGCCACACCCCTCGCTTTGTATATAGGTCGTTATACTCAGAGCTATTCAATTTATTCGTAGAACCATCGCAACTCGAAGTCTATTTACTGAAAGACATCCCTCATGACTTAGAAATAGGCTTTCGATCCAAGAAACAAATTCCCATAATAGACTCAACAATATCCCGAAAACGACTTTACGCCACTCTGGTGCTCAAGCCAAGAAGTTTTCTTCGTATTTTAAGAAATCAATATTGGCAAGGAGGATTCATGGCTTACTATGGACTAAACACGCTTATTAGGCTACGAGAAATGTTCAAAAAGCTTCTCGTTTTCAATGTGTAAGAGTTTGTACTGGAATTTCGAGTCTGGACAGTTCGACAGTTAGTCAAGGAACATCGATGGTGTTTTTGCATGTAAGCTCTCCATGCTCTCATCTTCATTAATTAAGGGAAAGGGTAGCCTTATTGTATCAGAATAAAAATTATGCAACCTTTTTGCAATTAGTACATCATTATATTTTGAATTCACGAGTTTGTGAGCGGCTTTGGAGAGACTATGGTATTCTCGATTGTCCACACCTAAAGCTTCTGCTATTGCTTGTCGAAGAGCGTTAATATCTCCTTCTGGCACTAGCCAGCCTGTGCGTTTATGAACGACACTTTCAGGTATCCCATTGTGGTAGGTTGCGATAATGGGAAGTCCCCACAGACTCGGCCTCTTGAATACCTAAAACCTGACCCTCTGAGTCGCCGTTTTTTGCCGTTTTACTCGGTGATAAGAAAAAATCATAGGTCGCGAGCGTCTGGGCCAATTGTGTGTGCGTAATTGATCCTTTCAAGAAGACCTGATTTTCAAGGTTAAGATTTTTGATAAGAGATCTCAAAATATTTTCCTCAGGACCAGAACCATATATGTCATATACGAATTGCCCGTTACTCCGACAAATTTCTCTGAATGCTGTAATTCCGTCACCCAACCCCTTTTTCTCGACAAGCCTTGATACAGAAACGAATTTTCGTGGAATATGTGGCTCGCGCTCTTGATATTTGAATATAGACATATCAACACCGAGCGGCAGTATGAATATTCTGTTTGGTGGTATGCCAAGATAAATCAATCTTTGCTTGATTGAGTCGCTAATAGCTATAAAAGTAACATCTTCATGTGTGATCCATGCAAGTTCATCTTGGGTGTATAACACGCTCACGTCAAATCCGTATGCGGTGCAGATAATGGGAACCCGCTGTTTTTTAGGATACCCAACCCTTTTAATGCTTTCTAAAAGAGCGATCAAATTGGGCAAAAAATGACAATGGAAACAATCTATCGGATCAATCTCCAAATTCATGAAGTAATAATCAAGGGACGTTGTTAGTTTTTCAGGCTCAAGAGCCAGATTAGTGAAGTACTTAGTTCTTGAATTTAAATGGTGCATGCCTACTATCGCGTGTGAAATACCCTCATTTGGGTTATATGAGGAAAATATACTTAAGGCATGACCTCGTTCAAGTAAGTAGCGTGCCTGGTTGAGGATAAATGTTTGTGAAAGAGTGGGAAAGTCGCTGAGAATAAAGCAAATATGCATATTGGGTAATTCATTAAACAATACTTGTTTCCATACCGAACGATTTTACACCTTACTTTCGATCGTTCGGATTTTCAATGGAACTCATATTTTATAACTCAGGATAGCCTACGGCGTTATGACCACCAGCGCGGGAATATATGCCAGAGTTCCAGTACATCACTTTCTCGACAACGACATTATTACTTGAGTTGACCTTGGTCGAGAAACTTGTTCCGCTAGACACATCGATGTTGGTGTTTATAGTATATCTCGAACTGGCGGGGACAATGTAAGTCTTCTCAATTACAGCGCCTAAGCTTGTCATGTATGTAACATTAACAGTGCTTGGCGTGTCGTTAGGATTTTGAATGAGTATTAAAGTGCTAAAACCACTACTCCCGCCGTTATACCCTTCCGCTGTGTACCATGTCTGTGCAAAGTCAGTCATTCCGGGACTATTATGACCTTCTTTCCGTGCAATTCCACCACTATTCCAATATACTACTCGCTCTGATATAACAGGCACATTAGAACTTACCTTGGTTGAGAAACTAATTCCTGTAGCGACATCAGACGCCGTAGTAATGGTATAGCGTGCATTTG
>Ga0116142_10003923_pt1 | contig 14564 bp, 11 predicted proteins | sample AD_UKC033_MetaG_FD_89785 | JGI IMG/M metagenome (GOLD analysis project Ga0116142, IMG submission 89785) | Active sludge microbial communities of municipal wastewater-treating anaerobic digesters from USA - AD_UKC033_MetaG | ecosystem: Engineered > Bioreactor > Anaerobic > Digestate | place: USA... | reverse complement strand
TATTCTTGGTGGCCAGGATGAAAACAATAATGTTTCTGAAAATATGTATATTTTTTATCCAGCAACAAATACAATTGAAACAATAAGTTATATTAATCAAGAGACATCAGAACATACAAATATAAATATCTACCCTAACCCTGCAAGCTCTTATGTACAGTTTTCATCTTCAGAACAAAGTAATTTTCAATATGTTCAGATTATTGACTGCACGGGGAAAATCGTTCTTAAAACTGAAGTAATTTCTAATAACAAAATTGATATTAGCGAATTAAATTCAGGCATCTATTTTATAAGATTTGACGAAAATAATTCTAATGTAAATTATAAGCTAATAAAATACTAAAATATTAGTAGTCAGGCATTTAATAAAAAAATGGTCTAAATTTAGACCATTTTTTTATTATTCTTTTCTAATTATTCAACTATTAATCAAACACGGCTATTCTTACCACTTCCCCCAATGCACATTTTCAGGTTTCCACTTGTTTTTTGGTTTGTCTTCGCCGGTTGGGTAACCAATCGGAATAACATTCAATGGAATTATTTTTTCGGGAAGACCTAAAACATTTTTTACAGGATTTATTCTGGTCGAATATGGATATACTGCTGTCCATACTGCTCCAAGTCCTGTTGCTTCTGCTGCCAACAAAATATTCTGAGTAGCAGCACTGCAATCCTGAACCCAATAGGATGAATCAGTATCAGTAGCAGCCTTTGACAAGTCACCACAGACTATTATTGCTGCCTGAGCATTTTTAAGCATTTTCGCATAAGGCAAAGAATCTGCAAGTTCATCCAAAAGCTTTCTTTCCTGAACAATGATAAATGCCCATGGCTGCAAATTTCTTGCACTCGGAGCTGCCATACCTGCCTTAACAAGCGTTTCAAGTTGCTGACTGGTCAATTCCTGATCAGTAAAGTTACGTACTGATTTCCTGTTATGAATTACTTCCAATGTATTACTCATAATAATTGTTTCTTGTTGTTGTGTTTGTATTAAATCTTTTTCATCACGATTGATAAAATTAAAATAAATCATTATTCCAAGGCATATAACCAAAATAATATTAAAAAGTGCAGAAATGCTAATAGATTTCTTATCTTTATTCTTTGTAGAATGACCTCTCAACATACTCAAAAACGCCCCTGTAGGACAGAAAAACCTACACCAGGGCTTGTTTATAAAAACAGAGAGAAACAGCATTACTACTGCTAGGATCAATACTGTCAGTGAAGCAAACTTGAATTTAAATGCAGAAAAGGGTTCGAAGTTCTCAAGATTAAGGTCAGTAGCTACTACCAATAAAACAACTAAAACGAAAAGAAATACGTATTTAATCGCTTTTAGGACTTTTGTCAATTGACTTTCAAATACAATTTTTTTTTTATTGATTTTCCCGGTCAGTTCCTGTATTGCTCCAAACGGGCATAAAAACTGACAGTAAAAAGACTTGTTTGTTATAAGTGGAATAAGAATAGATAAAATTAAAACGATAAAAAGAAATATCTGAGATTTAATACTTAGCCCATTTACCAACCAATTGTGCAATAATGCTATACTTAAAAAATCCCCAGACCAAAATCCCAATACGCCAACAGAGGCAAATAAAAGTACAATTCTAAGTCTGTTTGTTTGTTGAGGAACAACAAAACTGAATAAAGCAAATAACAAAACAATAAAAGATAGAATAATACCAATAGTATTAAACCAGCTCTGTCTTTTTTCAATTTCTTTGGTTGCAGCAAAGGTACTTAAACGCTTATTTAAAGATTGAATTACTGCACTACTCGTAAAAGTTGCCCCAGACACCGCATCAACCTGTTTTTGTGAAGCTTCTTTACAGGTAAGATCATTCCACGTACTAAAAAAATTTTGTGAATTCAATCTGTCAATCCATGAGGGTGTTTCAGAATTTGGCAAAAGGTATAACTCTTTTATTTTATGAGCCGGAGTAAAAACTATCGCAAAAGGTACATTTCCTCCAAATCCTTTAATTTCATCGCAATAAGGAGATGTAAGAAGCAAATAACAAATCAATTTATCTGATTTATCATATAAATAATAGCAATCCTGAACAGAATCATGATTAAAATATGAAAAATCTTCGGCAATTTCGGGAAAGAAAGAAGTTTTATTGTCAAGAACTGTAGTTCTGTTCTGCGGTATATCCTTTGATGAAAAACTATAATTAAATATTTTACCGGAACTTATTGTAATTACAGTAACTCCGGCAATAATCAAAAATATTTTTAGTAATCTATTGGTATTTATCATCTCAAATGCAAATTAAATAATAAAAATGCAAGGTTTTTTATCTAAATTTATATTCAACTTTTTCCACTCTGCAATTTTTTTTGTCATAATAAACTCATTTTCACAGCTTATATTTGACGCGACACAAAGATAGGTATCTGGATTAAGATTTAAAAGTATTTCATTAAATAATTTATTATTCCTGTACGGAGTATCCATAAAAATTTGCGACTGTTTTTCACGTAATGATTTGTTTTCTAATACTTTAAGTTGTCTTATCCGAAGTTGAGATTCAACAGATAAATAACCATTAAATGCAAAATTTTGACCGTTTAATCCCGACGACATTAGAGCCATAAAAATAGATGAAGGTCCCGAGAAAGGAATTACTCTAATATTCATTTTATGTGCCATCATAACAATTTGGTTACCCGGATCGGCAATACACGGCAGACCTGCTTCACTTATTAAAGCGATATCTTCTCCTGCAATGCAAACGTCTAAATAAGTAGAAATTTCTTCTTGAGTAGTATGTTTATTCAGCTCATAAAAAACCAAACTGTCAATCAAGATTTCAGAATCGAGCTTTTTCAGAAACCTGCGAGCATTGCGAATGTCCTCTACAATAAAATGCTTAATTGACGATACAACATTGTGTACAATAAGAGGCAAAACATCCGTTGTAGGAGTGTTTCCAATTAAATTTGGAATAAGAAATAATTTGGCATTAGTTTTATCCACTAAAGGTTTTATTTTTACAAAAATATAACTTTGTTTCTAATAATAAGGTTTTAAATAAATAAATCTTAAATTCGCATAACTTAAACTATATTTGTAAAAACGAAAATAGTGGAAGCAGTTTTTTTAGGTACAGGGACTTCGCAAGGCGTTCCAATTATAGGTTGCAACTGCCCTGTATGTTGTTCCGATAACCCGAAAGACAAAAGACTTCGGTCTTCTTTGCTGATAAAATCAGAAAAAACAACCATAGTTATTGATGCCGGACCGGATTTCAGACAACAGATGTTGCGTGAGAACATCAACAAACTCGATGCTATTGTTTTTACACATGAACATATAGATCATATTGCCGGTTTGGATGATGTCAGAGCTTTTAATCACATCTCTGACAAGCCAATGGAGATTTATGCCGAAAAACGCGTTTTAAACGCCATTAAAAGGACTTTCTCATATATTTTCGATGATTCCCATTATCCCGGAATTCCTCGTCTAAATTTGAATGTAATTAACGAACAAGAGTTTTGCATTAACGAAATAAAAATTAAACCAATAAGGGTTTTGCATTACAATTTACCAATACTCGGATTTAGGATAAATAATCTGGCTTATATAACAGATGCAAATTTTATTTCTAAAGAAGAATTGCTTAAATTAAAAGGTCTTAAAATCTTAATTATTAACGCTTTAAGAATACGCAAACATATCTCACATTTCTCATTTTCCGAGGCAATTGAGATAATAAAAGAATGCAATCCGGACATGGCATATCTCACACATATCAGTCACAAACTGGGTTTACACGAAGAATTAAACAAATTTTTACCAAAAAATATTGAACTCTCTTTTGATCAACAGAAGATTTTTATTTAGTTGTATTTATTTGTATATTAACTTTTTAAACATATATATTTAAACTAACAGTTTAATATTTATCAAATTTGTAAATTTGGTATAATCAGATTGTATTATATAAATAGATGAAGCATTGTTAATTTTACAAAAAATGACGGCAAAAATTTATTATTAGATAATAATTTTGGACATAACCGGAAATCTGTTTATCCATTCATCTAAAGTTGCTTGAGCAATCTTGTTATTGCATACATTGGAAAAATTCTTATTTTATCAACTTCACCGATATTTTCCATCGAAGTCCTTACACCTATTTGCAAATTCTTTTCTCGCAAAAATAAATACAAGCTCTGCATCTTACCTCTAGTACCTGATTTAACTTCAATTGGCACAATATTTCTACCACTTTGGACTAGGAAATCAATTTCTGCCTGACTGCCCTGCGATTCTCTTTGCCAATAGAATAATTGTGCAGCATTAAATTTAAAGTATTTCTTAACCAACTCCATACCCACAAAAATCTCAGCTAACTCTCCTTTATTGATTTGTTCAAGCTTTGCCCCTAGTATCAAATCTGATATTTCAAGTCCTAAAATTCTCTGAAAAACGCCTGTGTCAAGAATAATAAATTTTCTATATTTTAAATTTATTTCTGCTGCTAACGGCACACCATTGCCTGAAGAATGTGTAATAGGGAAAATCAATCCAGCTAACTGCAGCAATTCAACACTTTCCTTTATTTGTAAATGATTGGCATCAGTTGAAGCTTTGGAATAAACAAATTTGTTTCCAGTCTGATTGACAACTGAGATAAAAACCTCTTTCAACCTCGAAGTCGGAACATTCGACTTGTATTTTGCAAAATCGTCATAGAATGAATTTATTAAATCATCTAAAATTACCTGACAATCGAGTAAGCTACCTGTTCTTATATAGGTTGCAACAACTTCAGGCATCCCACCTATTATGACAAATCTAATTAAATAATCAAGAAATTTAAAGTGTACTGGTTCAGAAAAAGGCTCTCCAACTTTACAATTCACGAGAGCTTCATACAATCCTGACTCACCTGATGCATTAATAAATTCTTCAAATGAAAATGGATACATATATAGTGACCGGATTCTTCCTACTCCATAAGATGCCAAACGTTTTAATGCAGATTCCAATAAAGACCCTGCAGCTACAACATGTAACTCAGGAAATTTCTCATAAAAGAACCTCAAAGACGAAATAGCAGGTAAGCACGACTGAATCTCATCTAAAAACAGCAAAGTTCTACCCGGTATTATCGGAGTATTCGTCAATAAGGACAACTCCTCGCATATCTTATGAGGATCGAGATCCTGTTCAAAAATCAAATGCATTGACTTTTGCATCTCAAAGTTAATTTCGATATAATAATCAAAACTTTTAGCCAAATTTCTAACCGCAGATGATTTTCCAACTTGTCTTGCTCCACGAATCAACAAAGGTTTTCTGTAAGCATCATCCTTCCAATCTGTTAGCACTGAGTCTATCTGTCTTTTTATGTATGTCATAATTACATGGAATTTTTATAAATTATTTTACAAAAATAACAAATTTTAAAAAAAATGACGGCAAACAAACAACAAAATTTAAAAAAAATGACGGCAAACAAACGGCAGAAATTACAAAAAATGACGGCAAACGTCAATTTGACACTAAACTTTCGTTACCGTTTACCGATTACAAGTTTTTACCGATTACCCTTTTCTATGCTCCGGCATGTAAATTGTCACATTTTTTCTTTACGTTAACAAATCTCTAACTTATTAAGCAATTTTAAGTTTGTCTCAATCAAAACAATTTATAAATTTGTAACCGTAACGATAAAAACTTATTTATGAAAAAATTATTACTTGGAATTATTGCTTTTTCTGTAATGTCAATGGGTGTTATTGCTCAGGACGAAACTGAAAAGAAAGATGAAGGTTATGTTATTACTTTGAAAAAAGAAATTAAAGTAAGTCCTGTTAAGGACCAATACCGGGCAGGAACATGTTGGAGTTATAGCGGTTTAGCATTTGTAGAAGCAGAGCTTCTTAGAATGGGTAAACCTGAAACCGATCTGGCGGAATTATATGTAGTCAGAAAGGCCTATGAAACTAAAGCTGAAAAATACATTAGAATGCATGGTAACATTAACTTTGGCGGCGGTGGTGCTTTTCACGATGTTTTCAATGTAATTCGTGACTTTGGTATTGTGCCCGAAGAAGCATACAAAGGTCTTAACTACGGAGAAGATAATCATGTGCATGGAGAACTTGATGCTGTTTTAAAAGCTTATGTTGATGCTATCAAAGAAAATGAAAATAAAAAACTTTCAACAGCTTGGTTAAAAGGGTTTATCGGAATTTTAGATGCTTATCTAGGTGAGGAGCCAAAAGAATTTACATACAATGGTAAAAAATATACTCCAAAATCCTACGCAGAAGAGTTGGGAATAAATACAGATGATTATATCAACATAACCTCATATACCCATCATCCTTTTTACAAACCGTTTATTTTGGAAATTCCGGACAATTGGGCTTGGGGTTTAGCATACAATGTTCCTATGGACGAAATGATTGAAATTATGGATAATGCTATCAATAATGGCTATTCTGTTTGCTGGGGAGCAGATGTAAGCGAAAAAGGTTTTAAATGGACAAAAGGTATTGCAGTTGTTCCGGCAGAAGACAGACCTGATTTAGACGGACTGGAACGAGACAAGTGGGAAAAACTATCTGCCAAAGAAAAAGATAATTTACTCTATACACTTGACAAACCTGTACCTGAGAAAAAAATCACTCAGGAAATGAGACAGATTGCATTTGACAATTACCAGACAACTGACGATCATGGAATGCTTATTTGCGGAATTGCAACAGATCAGAATGGAACAAAATACTACTATGTTAAGAATTCGTGGAATACTGCAAATATTTATGACGGATATTTTTACGCTTCTGAAAGCTTCGTAAAATATAAAACTATGAATATTGTCGTTCATAAAGATGCTTTACCGAAAAACACAAAGAAGAATTTGGGTATAAAATAATAGTTTGATATAGGAAAATCGTCCAAAATATCTTTTTATAAAAGATGAAATTTTGGGCGATTTTTATTTTATATGCCCCTCTCCTGTTATCTGCAAATTCCATGATATCTAAATAATTAAACGAATGCGCATGAAAGAAAACAAAATGTTAATATTTTTTTTGACTTGTGAGGACAAAACTGTCAATTGTTGATTAACTTTGCTACTTAATACCAATTACAATGAGAGCACTGATTATTTATGCAAATTACAAAGAGCCGAGTTTTACATCTTCAATAAGAGATGAAATAGCTGAGACATTTCATAACAATGGACACGAAGTAGTCGTAAGAGACCTTTACGAAATAAAGTTTAATCCCGTTCTCAGCAAAAAAGATCTTGAGTCTATCGCCAATGAAGTACATCCTATAGATATAATGAACGAACAAAAGTTCATCCAATGGGCAGATATTATTTGTTTTGTTTATCCTATATGGTGGTCAGGGATGCCTGCTATACTCAAAGGGTATATAGAAAGAGTCTTTGTTATGGGATACGCATTTGAATTTAAGGGTGATGAAGTTATTCCATTGCTTAAGAACAAAAAAGTTGCAATCTTCAACACTACAAGTTCTAAAAATGTTTATAAAAACGATAAAAGTTTAGAAGCGTTAAACATTATAACACAAGACTGCATATTTGGTTTCTGCGGAATGGAAGTAGTTGAACACAAGTACTTTAAGGCAATTATTGATGCTTCAGAAAAAGAGAAATCCAAGATTTTTGATGAAGTTAAAAACATAGCCGTAAAACTAATGAGCAAATAATAACTGAATAAATAGATTCGACTTTTTGACATAAACATTAACATGTTAATAAGTTTAAGCCCTCCTATTTTGATTTTAAGACCGAATTTTGCGAATTTTGTTGAATGAAAGATAAAGTAGCTGTCATTTGGAAATTTGTACTTATAATCATCCGTAATAAGTATCTTGTAGCTGTCTCATTTTTTGTACTGTGGGTAACTTTTCTGGACACTTATAATTTATTAGATCGGTTTGAACATTTACAAGACTTAAATGCTCTAAAAAAAGAAATTGATTATTATAAAAATGAAATTTCTGTATATAAGACTCAATACAATGAATTGTTTTCAAGCAAAAGCAATCTCGAGAAATTTGCCAGGGAACAATACCTTATGAAAGAAGAGAACGAAGATTTGTTTATTATAATTTCTGATTAATTCAACTCGGGATCTGTAGGAAAATTCTCCCATATTTTATATCTCTTATCTACAAGATTGAGTGAATTCTTCCACATCATATTTCCATCACTAAAAATAAAGTCTTTTGATGCTGATGTTACTAACCACGAATTGAAACTGATTTCCTCATTGAGTTGACTTGGAGCCCAGCCTGCATTACCAACAAAAAACCTTATGTTAGAATCATTAGCATATCCACTATTAACAAGTTTTTTGATATCATCAAAATCTCCGTCAATATATAAATCGCCTACAATATGCTTAGCTCCCCTAATAAAATCAAAAGTGTGTATATAAAATAAAACGTCTTGCTCAACCGGTCCTCCTGAATAAATTTGAAAATCATTATTTTCGATTCCGTCAATTACATCCTTAAGTTTCTTCTCCGAAGGTAAATTCAATATTAAACCACTAAACGAATCCTTATATTCATCTATAAGAAGAACAACACTTCTCGAAAACATGTCATTACAAAGCAAAGGTTCTGAGATAAGAATTTTACCCTTTACAGGTTTTACATTATTCGAAATTATCTTTAATATATCAGAATCGTAATTCATAAAACAAATTTACACAAAAAAATAATACGAATAAAAATCTAAATATAATTTTCTACTTAATTTGATATTATTTTTCTGCAATTTTACCTTAACTTTTGTATTACTCATCTAATAGTTGTAAAATCTATTAGTATATGAGAAAAATTAATTGTTATTTTGTAATGAAAATCAAAATTCAATTTTGATTTATCTTTTCTCTTTTTCATGGTTGATTGGGGTTAGTACAAAGACCGGAGCACCAAACTCCGGTCTTTTTTTTATTTTACCTATAAATTCACATCATTATATCAAATATTAACATTTCTTTAAGGATTATTAAACACTTTCTTTTCTTTCTGCAACACTTATAATCAAATTTTTGACTATTTTTGTATAGTTCAGATTCATCTGAATTGTTTTCTCTTTTTCATGGTTGATTGGGGTTAGCATGAGTCCGGATTACCAAAAATCCGGACTCTTTTTTTGTTTTAATAATAATACAATAATTGTTCTTTCTAAAAATTGCAATATGTAGTATTATTTTATAAGCATTTAAGATAAATTTTATCAACTTTCTTATAATTTAACAAATTTCGATGCAACAAAACATATACTAAAACAGTTTTACATCAAAGTAAATGCTTAATTACTTTTCTCTTTTTCATGGTTGATTAGGGTTAATACAAGAATCCGGGTTCCCAACCCGGGTTCTTCGTTTATAACCGACATTCATCATACAATTAAATCTAAATAGAAAATTTCATTTATTTCATTTATATTTTCGTATTTTTGGATTTCAAATAATACTACTATTTAATAGTTAATTTATCATCAAAATATGGAAATACCCTTAATAAACGAGTTCTTAATAATCCTTGGTTTATCTGTTATTATAGTATTTGTTCTTCATAAAATAAAACTTCCTTCAATATTAGGCTTTTTAATTACAGGAATTATTATCGGTCCTTATGCATTAAGTTTAGTTGGTTCCAGCCACGAGGTCGAAATAATTTCCGAAATAGGCGTTATTCTTTTGCTTTTTGTAATTGGAATGGAATTATCACTGAAACAGTTAGCTTCGATGCGAAAAACTATTCTTGTCGGAGGAATTCTACAGGTAGGTTTGTCAATCGTTCTTGCCACACTTATAAGCAAACTTGTTGGTTTTGAATGGAATGAGGCTGTTTTTGCAGGCTTTTTATTATCTCTGTCAAGTACAGCTATTGTTTTAAAAATTCTTCAGGACAGAAACGAAATTTCTGCACCTCACGGAAGAAATGCTTTGGCTATTCTAATTTTTCAGGATATAATTGTAATACCAATGATCTTGCTTACTCCCATCTTATCAGGGGAATCGTCAAACATTGCTTTAGAATTATCATTATTATTGCTTAAAACAGCCTTAATTGTAGTTATTACATTTGTGAGTGCAAAATACATTGTTCCAAAAATGATGTTTTATATTGCTAAAACAAAAAGTAAGGAACTTTTACTCATTTTTACGTTGGCTTTATGTTTTGCTGTAGCATGGTTGACAGCCGAAGCAGGCTTATCTCTTGCACTCGGAGCTTTTCTGGCCGGATTGATAATTTCAGAATCTGACTACGGTCATCAGGCAACAAGTATGATATTACCTTTCAAAGAGCTTTTTACCAGTTTTTTCTTTATTTCCATAGGGATGCTACTCGATTTAAAATTCTTTATCAATCATATCGGATATGTTATGCTTCTTGTTTTGGGCGTTTTTATTATAAAAAGCATTATTGCCACATTTGCTGCTGCAGTTCTAAAATACCCTCCCAGAGTAACAGTTTTGACAGGTCTTGCACTATTTCAAATCGGTGAATTTGCATTTATTCTATCTAAAGAAGGTGTTAGATACAATTTACTATCTACTGAAATGAATCAGTATTTTCTGGCAGTATCAATAATTACAATGTTCCTTACGCCCTTCATTATGTTATTTTCTGATAAAATGGCTACAGCTTTAATTCCGGTTAAATTGAGAAAAAAAGCAGGCGATTACATTTCTAAAAGTAAATCTGATGATATAAATGATGAATTTGATCTGGAAAGCCATCTTGTAATAATCGGATATGGCATTAACGGAAGAAATATTGCAAAGGCTGCAAAAAACTTACAAATTCCATATATCATTGTTGAAATGAATGCTGAAACCGTAAAAACTGAAAAAGCAAATAGCGAAAGAATATTATATGGAGATGCAAGTACTACTCATATACTCGAAACTGTGAACATCTGCAAAGCTAAAGCTGTTGTTATTGCAATCTCAGACACAAAATCAAGTAAATACATTATTTCTAACATTCGAGCTATTTCACAATCTGTTTATATTATTGTTCGTACAAGATATGTAAGTAATACTGAAACTTTGCTATCGCTTGGTGCAGACGAAGTTATTCCGGAAGAATTTGAAACTTCAATTGCTATATTGTCAAGAGTATTACAGAATTTCTTTGTCCCTGTTGATCAAATAGACGAAATTTTACGTGCATTACGTGCCGATAATTATGAATTGTTTCAAACTCAGGCTCACATGCCTTCTACAATAAAACCTATAAACATACCTGAATTCAATGTAACTTGCGTAAGAATAGATGCAGACAGTGGTAAAGTTGTTGGCAAGTCAATTGTTGAAGCTAAGATAAGAGAAAAATACGGTGTAAATATTTTAGCTATTTCACGAAACGATGAAATGAAATACCCAATTTCTCCGGAAGAAAAACTCCTACAACATGATTTTATTTATATTAGTGGTGATAACGAGAGTATTGACAAATTTTACAGAGCAGTGAAATAAATTCTGAAGATTTATTAATACCTCAAAATATTATAGTTTAAACCAATATAAATAAACTGAAAATAATCCTGACTCAATATTTTTTAAATATACATTTGTATTATTATCCCCAAAGTAATACCCAAAAGAAATAGAGTAATAGGATTAAGAGCAATTCCCAATATAGCATATATTTTTCCCCTGTAAGTCTCGGGATGATTAATTATTTCAACTAAAGCTATTATAGAAATAACTAACCCTGCCAAAGTTACAAGCCATAAAATTGGAGGAAAAGGAAATCTAAAAACAAATGTTATTAAATAGACCAACCCGTGCAAAACAATTGTGGAAGGCCCGGCGATTGCCATCCAATGTATTTTTCCAGTTTTTTCAGTATCTTTTTTTGAATCATTTGGTTTTTCTCTTTTTACAGACCCATAAAACCCTAAAACCAGTTTTTCTGAAGATATTTTTATAATATGATTTTGACTTTGAGAGTAAACTATTTCAAGATTATGGTTGCTTAAATCATTTGAAGCAAATACCGTTTCATCGTCAGGAGCATTTTCAGATAAGCAAATATTTTCGCTATTGCAATTCTGAGCCTTTGTGACTGTTTCATTCCTCTTCTCTTTTTGGTTTGACTCACTCTCTGCTATAACTGGTCTATGCTTAGAATCTTTGTTTGCCTTGTTCCATTCAACATAATAACCAGGTTGATATAAACGTTTTTTTACAGTGCATGAGTTTATCCCAATCAAGACAATTAAAACCAGAAGTAAAAAGTAAAATCTATGTTTTTGCATTACCAATTTGTTAATATTATTACTTTGCATATCCAAACAACACTCCAAAATGAAAAGTCGGCATAAATCCCAGATACTGTTTTTCAATTGGATAATCATAGTCAGCGATTCCTGAAAACGGCCAAGGACTTATCTCTGTAATGCTATCAAAAAAGTATTTAAATTTAAATCCTATTCCAAAGTAGGTGTCAACAAGGAAATGATTATTATAATATTTCAAATAACCAAATTTAAGAATTGATCCGAATTCCAGCCTTGTCCTGCTCAACCGGTAATTTACATCCTTTGCATCTGAGCCTTTATCATCAATATACCTTTTTATTAAACAATCGTTAAACCTTCCAGCATTGAAAATCAGCATAGGTGCCACATAGAAATTCTTTTCTGAATAATAACGTACTCCTATTCGGAACCGGTAGAGATCATATAACTTATAGGGATCTTGTATCGTAAGTAACAACACAGCTCCATTATCATGTTCATCATTTTTATGGTAAATAAAGCTATTTGTCACTTCAAGATAAGTTTTTTCATGCAATTGCTGAGTGAAAATAAAAGTGAGATCCAATAATGTTAAATTTGTCAAACCTAATGCATAACTCCTTTTAAATTCAGGCTGTGAATAAACAGATTGTGAAAAAATCAAAAAAACTAAAAGTAATTGTAAGAAATAGAAATGAGATATTTTTTTTGTCATTATAAAAAAATTAACATAAAATCAGCTAAATTTTAGTCAAGAAAGCAATCACAAATTTGAATTCTTGAACTAATTTAAATTCATTCAAAACTAAATAAATTTAATTAGATTTTGTATTAATAATGAGAATATTTTTCTGTGGTGCAATTCTCTTTCATAAACTTTTAATCTTTAAGCATTTACAGATTTTGCATACTGAAAATAATAGATTGTATTTAATTGTTAGTATGAATTTACGGATAGTTTTTTCTTATTTGTTGCTTATATGCAGTCAGAATTTAAAAGTACAAAGCCTCATTCGATTGTTTAATTTCTAAATAAAATCAACAAAAAATAATAAAGAAAACTATTCTTATCAATGTTACTATCTGCTTCCTTTCCACACCGCAGGAACGCCTTGTTCAAGCCATTGCGGACACGGAGTATCCTTTAGATAATAATCAAAAAACTCTGACATTCTTATACTCAAATCCTTACAGTTTGCACGATTTTTAAGATTATGTTCCTCTCCGTTGTAATTCAGCAACCAAACCGGTTTATTAAGTCTTTTCATTGCCAGAAAAAGCTCTACTCCCTGTGACCAAGGCACAGCTCCATCTCCGTCATTGTGCATCATAAGTAGTGGAGTGTTAATTTTATCGGCATAAAACACAGGTGAATTTTCGATATAAGCAGGCAGATTTTCCCACATATTCGCTCCTATCCTGCTCTGTCCTTCTTCGTATTGCATCATTCGACTGTTACCACCTTCCATTCTTAATCCTCCGTAAGCACTGGTCATATTGCTTACTGCTGCTCCTGCCATAGCACAGGCATACAAATCTGTCTGTGTCACAAGATATGCAACCTGATAACCGCCCCAACTTTGTCCCTGTATGCCGATTTTGTCTTTATTTACAAACCCTTTTTCAATCAAAGAATATGTACCGCTAACGATAGAATTATATGCATCTTTTCCCGGTGTGCCTGTTTTGTATTTAATATCCGGAATGAAAACAATATACCCATTACTTGTAAATAAAGGGAAATTTATTACAGAACGACTTGGTGCAGGAACATAGTGTGCATGTAAATGATCGCTGTATTTTTCGTAAAAATATACAATCATCGGATATTTTATGTTGGGATCAAAATTTTCAGGTTTATAAAGCAGTCCGCAAACAGTATCTCCGTTGAAATCAATCCAGTTGTAAAGTTCAACACTTCCCCATAAGTAATCACTTTTCTGTGGATTTATGTCGGTTATTTGTATTGAATTATTCCAGTCTGACAAATCTTTAACTATATATCTGTCCGGAAAAGTGTTATAATCTGATTTTGAAAAACTGTAAACCTCTGTGTCCTTAGCTTTAGTGATATTTCCTATACTCATGTTGGCAGAATAAATCAAATTCGTTGTACCGCTATTCAAATCCAAAGAATAAACTGCTGACTCCTTGCTTTTCTTATTAAAGCCTTGCAAAAGAATCAACTCTTGTTCGTCAATATATTCTGAATCATTGTCGGTCTTTATAAATCTTAAAACAATATTATTATCGCGTCCAAACGAATTGGTAATATTA
>Ga0116142_10003919_pt1 | contig 14585 bp, 17 predicted proteins | sample AD_UKC033_MetaG_FD_89785 | JGI IMG/M metagenome (GOLD analysis project Ga0116142, IMG submission 89785) | Active sludge microbial communities of municipal wastewater-treating anaerobic digesters from USA - AD_UKC033_MetaG | ecosystem: Engineered > Bioreactor > Anaerobic > Digestate | place: USA... | reverse complement strand
GGTACGCGGCCGCGGTCGGCCTGGCCGCCTCCGCACTCCTCGCCGCGGCCTCCGAGCAACCCGTCCGCCTCCCCGAGACCAAGCCGACAACACCCCCGGCCCCCGTCACGTCCGCGGACGAGCTCCCCCCCGACTACGTCTACCCGGTGGAGTGTGATGTCCCGTGCATTCTGCTGGCTTCTCCCCCGGGCCTGGTCAACGTGTCGGAATCCCCCGGGCCGGTCGTGGTGTTCGGGAGGTTCGCCGGGGGGTCGGGCGTCCAGGAGGTTCGGACCCTCAAGGGGAAGCAAGTATTCCTCGTCACGGGGGTACAGTCGAGGGCCGGCGACGTTGAGCTACTGATCGTTCCCCAGGGGGCGACCAAGGCCGCCGACGTGATCCGGCGGACGGTGAAGGTCAAGTCCGGAACCGCCCCCCATCCACCCCCGGTCGAGCCGGACACCACGCCCACCCCCAAGCCCAAGCCGGTCGAGCCGGCCCCGGAACTCCCGGCCGCCCCTGACGACCAAACTAGGGTACTCGTCCTGTTCGATCCGGACCAGCTGAAGGCCCAGACGGAAGCCCGGAAGGCAGTGCTCTACGGGGCGGACACCCGCAACTACTTGAAGTCCACACTCGGCGACAACGCCAGGGTGTACGAGAAGGGGGTCCAGTTCCAGCCCGGGAGTACCAGCCCGTACAGGGCACTAGTCGTCCGGGGGATCAAGCCCGGACAGTTCGGGAACGTGATCATCACCAAGGGGGGCAAGATCGTCTCCGAGACGGACGTGCCCGCGGACCCCGCGACCGCCCTGACCCTGTTCAAGAAACACCTGGGAGGCTAACCCCAATGGCCGGCCCGCTGATCATCGACGACTCGACGCCGAACGACCTCCTGTTCCGACCCGAGTTCGGGCGGGGGGCTGAGCCCCGGGACAACTTCCCCCCGGTGACGGCCTCCCCGCCGGCCCAGATGAAGCTCATCCCGAAGTCGGAGTGGTCCGACCGGATCAAGGAGAAGAAGCGGCTGGGCTCGACGAACTCCGCGGTCCGGCGGCGGGCCGGGATGAAGCACGCGATCCAGTGGAGCATGCCCTACTGCTGGGCCCACAGCACGACCAACGCCGTCATGGTCCGGCGGGCGCTCGACGGCCAGGAGTTCGTCCCGCTCTCGGCCTACAGCGTGGCCTGTAAGTTGATGAACTTCAAGGCCAAGGGCGGGTGGTGCGGGTACTCACTGGAGTTCATCAAGGAACACGGGATCGTCCCAGCCTCGATGTGGCCGAACAACCCCGAGCAGGGGATGAGTCGGTCCCTCGACAACCCGACGAACTGGGGGGCGGCCAAGCAGTACCTGGTGACCAACGACTGGGTGGACCTGGACGCCCAACACTACTACTACCAGACCCTCCGGTTTGAGCAGGTGGCCACGTGCCTTCTGAACAACGAGCCGTGTGCCCTCGACTTCAACTGGTGGGGCCACTCGGTCTGCGGGCTGGACCTGGAGGAGCCCGAGCCGGGCGACTTCGGCATCCGGATCCTCAACAGCTGGCCCGAGTGGGGCGACGACGGGGAGGCGGTTCTCCGCGGGTCCAAGGCGATCCCCAACAGTGCCGTGGCCGTTCGGGCGGTGACGGCGGCTTGAACCGGTAAGGGGGCGGCTGTGAGAACGATCCTAGCGTTACTGCTGTCGGCCGGTGTTGGCCTCTCACAGGACCCGCCCTCGGTTCCGGCCTGGGGTGACCCCCCGTCCGTGGTCGCGCCGCCGGCAGACCCGCTCCCGGCCTGGCTCCCCAAGCTCCCGGCGGGGATGCATTACGTCCGGTGCGCGTCGAGCCCGTGCGGGTGGCACGGAGTCAAGATCGGCTCCAGCCCCCCGGCGGCTGCCCCTACCGTGGTCCCAGCCAAGGCGTCCGAGGTCGCCCACCACCCTTTTCCCCAGGAAGGGCCGGGGGCTACGACCCGGACCACCGGTGTAACGCCTGCGGGCGGAGCCAGTACGCGGTCGCCGGGTTCAACCGGGACGGGACGCACACCCACGTATGCGTTTGCGGTAACTCATGGCGTCATTGACCAGTTCGGCCGGGTGTGCGTGAGCGGCTCCGGCTGACCCTGATACGTCGACCCCCGTGCGGGGTCCTGGAAACCGGCCGGCGGGGGCGGGAGGGAGAGGTCAACCCCGACCCGAAACCAGAGTGAATTCAGGCGACTCACGAAGGCCCGCCGGCCGGCCCTCTCGCCTAACCCCAAGTAGGAGGATTGGACGTGTTCAACGAGTTCAAGACCCTGTTCCTGGAGATCAAGACCCACGTGGCGGCCGGCGAAATCGAACAGGCCCTGCGAAAGAACGCGGAAGTGAACAACAAGCTCGCCGACCTGTACGCCATGTTCGTCCCGAGCACCCCGACGTTCGGGGCCGGGGCGAAGGGCGACGACAAGGCGGCCGAGAAGGCGGCCGACGAGTGCATCGCCGAGTGCTCCGCGGTGTCCGCCCCCCCGACCGCCGACGCGATCGACCCGGCCACCCTCCTCCTCCTGATCAAGACCGGGGCTGAGGCGTTCAAGGCGATCGTGGCCTGGTGGCGGAGCCGCAAGAACCCATGAGAGCACCCCGGCCGGAAAACGGCCCGGGGGTCTCTCGGTCCCCCGGTACCGAGGGTCAACTTGGGGGTTCCCGCAACCCGGCCGGGGTGTACACCCGGGAACCCCGAACCGAATCAACGACGTGAAGTGACCAATGCCCCGAACCAACACCAAGGCCGTGCAAGAGGTGCTCGGGGCCGACTACGACCCCGACAGCTGCGGGAAGTTGGACCGCCAGATCCGGAGTGCCGGACTGATCGTGGACCGGGTCGTGATTTGTGCGGCGGCCAAGGGGTTTACTTTGACGACCGCCGAGAAGGCGGACATGGAGATGTGGGTGGCGGCCTGGCTGTACCACGGCGGGTGGGGGAGCAAGACGAGTGAAAGTGTGGGGCGGGCCTCGGTGAGCTACCAGCGGGGCGGCGCCGACGCGATGAAGGCGGCCGCCCTCGCCCTCGACCCGAGCAACTGCCTGGCCGCGGCCCTGAACGGGAACCGGGTCGCGACCGCCGACTGGCTCGGCAAGACCCTCTCCGAGCAAACCGACTACGACGACCGGAACTGACCATGGGAACGTACACCGGCCGCCGGACTCAAACGGTAACGGTTTGGGAAAAGACCGGGACCGACCGCTACGGCGAGCCAACCCGGGGCAGTCCGGTTGAACCCCTGGTCCGGTGGGAGCGGACCCGCAAGGACATGATGGCCCCCGACGGGACCCGGGTCAACGTGGACGTGGTGATGGTGTACGGCTGCGACCTGGACCTCAAAATCGAGGACGTCGTCTACCTGGGGGTGTTGGAGGACTGGGTCGGGACGGGGAGCGCCGGGGACGACTCGGAGCTAATGAAAGTAGTGGCCCTCGACTACGTACCCAACATCCGGGGGGACGCGGCCTACCGCGAGGCCGGACTGGTGAAGTACAGGGACACCCTCCCGGAGGCCACCTGATGCCCGCCACGGTTCGGCTCGACGGCGTGGGGAACCTGGTCCGGAAGTTCCGCGACCTCCGGGGCCGATACAAGGGCCAGCCGAAAGTGGCCGTGGGGTACTCCCAGGAGTACGCCGTGTACGTCCACGAAAACCTGGAGGCGTACCACCCGACCGGTACGGCCAAGTTCCTAGAGAGGCCGGCGAGGCAGTACCGGGCGGAGATGGGTCGAATGGTCCGGACGCGGATGCGGAAGGGTGGGACGACCCTCCGCCAGGCCCTGGAAGAGGTCGGGCGATTCTTGATGCGGAAGTCACAAGAGTTGGTCCCGGTCGACACCGGGGCGCTGCGCAACAGCGCGTTCACCGTGGTCGAGTAACCCGCCCCGGACTACCGGGGGTAACGACGAGGGGAGCGAATGGCCGCCTACAACAAGTTCAACGCCTTCGTCGAGAACCTGGCGGAGAAGGTGCACAACCTGGGGGCGGACACCCTCAAGATCATGCTGGTCAACTCCCCGGCCCCGGCCGCGACCAACAGCGTCAAGGCGGACCTGACCGAGATCAGCGCCGGGAACGGGTACACGGCCGGGGGGACCGCGGTCACGGTGACCGGCTCGTCCCAAAGCTCCGGCACCTACACCCTGACCCAGTCCGCGGACGTCGTGTTCACCGCGTCCGGCGGCAGCGTCGGTCCGTTCCGATACGCGGTGCTCTACAACGACACGCCGACCAGCCCGGCCGATCCGCTCATCGGGTGGTGGGACTACGGGTCGGCCGTCACCCTGGCCGACGGGGAGACGTTCACCGTGGACATGGGCTCGACGATCCTGACCATCGCGTGAGGCAGACATGGCCGCCGGGATCATCAAGTACGACCGGAACTCGGACGCGATGCGGAACAAGGTCCGCGCCCTCCAGATGATCCTGGAGGGGTTCGAGCTGCTCGAACGCCAGCGGGCCATCGACATCCAGTACCGCGACGGGGACGGGTCGCAGGCCGCCCACTACGACCTGCTCGCCGCGGCCGGCGGGTTCCAGGCCGGGGACTACGCCGACGCGAACGCCGCGGCGAAGGCCAGCTTCGACGAGCTGGACTCGCTGTACGCGAAGCTCTCGACGAACGCCAGCGTGTCCAGCGTGAACGCGGCCATGTACCAGGCCGCGGCCAAGCACGGCGTGTGAGGTAGCACCGCGTGCCCATCACCGACAACCTGGTGTCGTTCTGGAAGCTCGACGAGGCGTCCGGCAACCGCGCCGACGCCCACGGGTCGGACACGCTGATCGACCACAACACGGTCGGGTCCGCGTCGGGGAAGTTGAACTCGTGCGCCGACTTCGAGGCGGGGTCGCAGGAGGCCCTGTACGTCGTCAACAACGCCCGGATGCAGACGGGCGACATCGACTACTGGTTCTCGCTCTGGGTGAACTTCGAGACGCTCGACGGCAACGACCGGATCATCCTCGGCAAGGACGACCTGAGCAGCAACCGGGAGCACGTCCTCTACTGCAGTTCGGCCTCGGGCGGGACGGTCGGTTGGGCGGTGTTCAACGGCGGCTCGACGCTGGCCGGGATCGTGACGGCGACCGGGTTCAGTACGGGGACGTGGTACAAGCTCGACGTCTGGCACGACGCGACGAACAACCAGGTCGGGATCGCGGTCAACAACGGGACGCCGACGACGGCGTCCACGAGCGGGGCCGCCGGGGCGAACACGCAGGACTTCCGGGTCGGCACCGAGGGGACGCTCGCCTCGACGCGGTTCTTCGACGGCAAGCTCGACGAACTGGGGTTTTGGAAGCGGGTGCCCACCTCGGGCGACCGGACGACGATGTACGGCGGCGGCACCCCGCCGGCCTACCCGTTCAGCACGTCGTACACCCTGACCGCCGCCGCGGGTTCGTACTCGCTGACGGGTTCGGCTGCCGGCGTGAGGGCCGCGAGGAAGCTGGTCGCGGCGGCGGGGTCGTTCGCCCTGGCGGGCGGCGCGACCGGGCTTGAGAAGGGGTTCGAGGTTGCCGCCGACGCGGGCTCGTACTCCCTGGCGGGTGGGGCCGCGACCCTCCGGGTCACGCGGCGAGTGCCGGCCGACGCCGGCTCCTACGCCCTGACGGGTTCCGCCGCCGGGTTGAAGGCCGGCCGAAAGCTCGCCGGGGACGCGGGCTCCTACTCCCTGACCGGGAACACGGCCACGCTCGACTACAGCGGGAGCGGGAGCAAAACCCTGTCCGCCGACGCGGGCTCGTACTCCCTGACCGGGTCGGCCGCCGCGCTCCGGGCCGGGCGGAGGGTGACGGCGGCGGCCGGGGGCTACCGGCTGGCCCCCTACGGGGTCGGGTCGGACGGGGCGGCCTACCCGCTGGACGGGAGCACCCTGGACCAGTCCGGGAACGGTCGTAACCTGTCCGCCGCCACGACCTACGGCACCGGCCGGCTCGGCCAGGGGCTGGCGACCGGGAGCCCGAGCGTCAACCCCTGGACCGGGTTCACGGGGGTGCCGCTGAGCGTCCAGTGCTGGGTCTACCACGCGAGCGGCGGGTCGACCCAGGTCCGGTGGAACACGCTGGCCACCCAGATCTTCCACCTGGCGACGGTCTCCACCGGGGAGGTCCAGATCCGGCAGGGCAGCTCGACGACCGCGACCGGGGTGACCCTGGCGGACGCGACCCACAGTCACGTCGTCCTGACCGTGGACGGGTCGAACAACGGGGCCCTGTACGTCAACAACGCCTCGGCCTGGACCGGGACCGTGACCCCGCCGACCGCGTTCGGCCGGTTCAACCTGAGCGCCTCGGGGGGCTCGGTCCTGGACCAGGTGGAGCTGTACGGCCGGATGTTGTCGGCCGACGAGCGGGCCCTCTCGTACAACAACGGGTCCGGTCTGAACCAGACGGCCCGGTTGGCCTACGGGCGGGGGTTCGTGGCGGCCGCCGGGGCCTACGCCCTGTCGGGCAGTGCGGCCGGACTGACGGCGGGCCGGCGGGTTACCGGCGACGTGGGTTCGTACTCCCTGGCCGGTAACGCGGCCGGTCTGGCGGTCGGCCGGAAGGTCGCGGCCGCGTTCGGCTCCTACCTGCTGACCGGGGACCCCGCGGCCCTCCGGCGGGCCGGGCGGCTGGTGGCGGCGGCCGGGTCGTACGCGCTGTCCGGGGCGGCCGCCACGCTCGCGTACACCCCGCTGTTCGTCCCGACCCCGCCCCTGGTCGACCTGGTCCTGGACTTCCTCCACGAGCGGGGGCTCACCCTGGACTACCCGCACGTCCGGAACGCGACGTTGGAGGTGCACCGGTGAGCTGCGACTGCGACGACGACCTGGACGTCGACCTCGGCACCCTGGCCACCGAGAGCACCGACCGCATCCGGGTGACGGTCAAGAAGGACGGGGTGGCCTGGACCGGGATCGACTCGGTGCTGTTCCGGTTCCGGAAGCCGGACATGGAGACCGAGTTCGACCGGGACGCCACCCTGGAGTCCGGGGCGGTCTGGTACTACGACACGACCACGACCGACATCACGACCGAGGGCGAGTGGTCCCTGTCGGTCAAGGTCACCGACGGCTCGGTGGTCAAGTGGTACCCCGGGTCGATTGTGTTTACGGCGGAGGACCGGACGTGACCCACAGCGCGGCCGACGTGACCCGCTGGTACCTGATCGCGGCCGGGGTGGGAACCGACCCCCACGAGGCGGGGAGCTGGCCGGTGTTCGCCGGGCACGAGCCGTCCACCCCAGACAACTGTATCACCGTGTACGACACGGACGGGCCGAACAGCGGCCGGAGCATGATCGACGGGGAGGTGTTCGGGTTCGAGGGGGTCCAGGTCCGGGTGAGGAGCAAGGACTACCCGACCGGGTACGGCAAACTCCGCCTGATCCTGGTCGCCCTGGCCGAGTCCGTGTATCAGACCGTGGTGGCCGTCGGGACCGATCGGTACGTGGTCCACGCCTACGACCAAATCACCAACCCGATCCCGATCGGGAGGGAGACCCCCACGAGTTCCCGGCAGGTGTTCACCGGGAACGTGATCATGACTTACCGACAACTGACCTAACGGAGACCTTTCGATGATTGCCGCCGCGTTCTTCCTGACCCTCATGGCGGTGCTGATCGTCTGCGCCGCCCCGTCCCCAACGACCAGACAAACCCCGGGCGGCCGCCGGCTCCTCGACGGGTACAGCACCAAGATCACGTTCGCCCGCGACCCGGACGTGTCGCTGTGGGAGGTCAGCGTCAAGCCCCCCGGGATCGACGGCGGCGACCCGATCGACACGAACACGATGCACAACGTGTCGTGGCGGACGATGGCCGCCCGCGCCCTCAAGACCCTGACCGAGTCCACGTTCACGGCCGCCTACGACCCCGACTGCTACAACCAACTCCTCCAGCTGGTGAACGTTTACGACACCCTCACGGTTCGGTTCCCGGACGGGTCCACGCTCGCCTTTTACGGGTTCCTCCGGCAGTTCGACCCGAACGACAACACGGAAGGGGAGATGCCGACCGCCACCGTCACCTTCCAGCCGACCAACTACGACTACACCAACGCCGTCGAGGCCGCGCCGGTTCTGACGTCCGTCGCCGGGACCTGACCCAGCCGGACCGGGAGACGCCACCCGGGGCTAAAGCCGGGAGGGCCGTGGGAACCGGCCCGCTTCCACCTTCCGCCAACCCTCTCACCCCAAGGAGAGACACATGCCGGTCGTCAACCTCGACTTCTCCGACATCACCAAGACCGAGCTCCCGTTCGAGTGGGGGGGCAAAAAGTACGTCCTCGTCGAGGCGTCCGGGGCCCAGATGGTCAAGTACCGGAACATGGGCCTCCGGGCGGCCAAGATGTCGGACGGCAAGTTCTCCATGTCGGACCTAACCGGCCTGGCTGACACCGACCCGTTCCTGATTTCGTCCTGTGTCCGGGAGGTCATGCCCGACGGACACGGTTCCCACCGGCCGGTATCGGTCGAAGAGGTCAAGGCGTTCCCGGCCCGCGTGATGAACCGCCTGGCGGACGCGGCCCGGAAGGTCTGCGGCCTCGACGACGCGGCGAACGGGACCGACGACCGGGCCGGGGCGTTCGCCGACCTCCTCGCCCGGCCGGACTCCCCGATCACCTACGAGGTCATGCGGGACTTCATCCGCAAGGCCCTGGCCGAGGACGAGCGGTTCCGCCCCCTGGACTCCTTCCTGGAGGACGTTAAGGACGTCACAAAAAAGTAGCCCGGGAGCACTCGGCCTGGTTCCAACTGGCCGAACTGCTCCACCTCCCCCTCCAGGAGGTCATGGAAGGGACGACCGAAAGACAACTGGACGCCTGGCGGGCCCACCTCCGCGCGAAAGACCGGCCGTTCCTGGACCGCCCGATGACCCCGGAAGAGGTCGAGACCAGTAAGGCCGCCTGGGAGGCCGTTACGAAAATGAAGGCGTCGCCACAATGAGTCAGACCACCGAGCTCGAAACCCTGGTGACCCGGTTCACCGGGGACAACGCCGGCCTGCTGTCGTCCATCAAGCAGACCGAGACCCGGCTGCGCACGTCTGCGAACTCCATCGAGGCCGAGGGGCGGCGGCTGACCGACTCATTGAAGACCGGCCAAGAGGCTTACGCCAACCGTGTCGGATACCTGTCCAAGCTCCTCAAGGCCGGGGCCATTTCCCAGGAGACTTACGCCCGGGGCGTCAAGCAGGCCGAACTGGCCATGCAAAAGTGGAACGACGCCCAGGAGGAGGGGGCGAACCTCACCCAGATCTCGACCCGCCGGTTTTCGATCCTCGGGTACCAACTCCGGGCGTTCGGGTCCGAGGCGGCCGCGGCCCTCGTGCCGGTCCTCGCCCTGTGGCACGGGGTCAAGAGGCTCGGGGCCAGCGTCGCCCTCGCGGAGGAGTTCGAGTCCCAACAAGTCAAGATGGAGGTGATGCTCAAGAGCGCCGACAAGGCCAAGAAGATGATGGAGGACATCGAGCAGTTCGCCGCCAAGACCCCCCTCGGGTCACGGGAGCTCATCCCGGTGGCCAACCAACTCCTCCAGTCCGGGTTCGAGATGGAGAAGATCATCCCGACCATGCGGATGCTGGGCGACGCGGTCATGGGCGACGCCCAGGCCCTCCAGCGGGTCGGCAAGCAGTTCACGGACACGAAGAAGCTCGGCCGCCTCCTCGGGGAGGAGTTGAACGTGATGGCCGAGGCCGGGTTCGACGCCATGGAGGCGTTGGAGAAGTCGACCGGCAAGAACCGGGCCGAACTCATGAAGATGAAGGAGGCCGGCCAGATCACGTTCCAGATGCTGAACAAGGCGATCCAGCAGGCCACCGGCCCCCAGGGGCGGTACTTCCAGGGGATGGAGAAGTCCGCCACGACCATGAAGGGCCTCCGATCCACCCTCGCGGACAACATGTCCATCCTCCAGAGGCAGATCGGCCAGGACATCGTCGACCTGTTCCGCCTCAAGGACGTCATCCGCGGTGTCGGGGACGCGATCGCGTTCGTGACGGACCGGTACAAACAGCTTACCCTGGAAACCAAGAGGTTCATCGTCGGGACCGGCGCGGCGACGGCGGCCCTGACGGCGTTCAAGCTCCTCTGGCCGATCCTCGCCCGCGTCGGCCCGCCCCTCCTCAAGGTCCTCGCCGGGGGCATCCTCGCCCTCGTCAACCCGATCAACCACGTCAAAAAGGCGTGGGCGGCCCTCACCCTGTTGTTCACGACGAGTCCCACCGGGGTGGCGGTCCGCCTGCTGCTGGGGGCCGTCACACTCCTCGGGGCCATGTTCGTCTCCCAGGCGGGCGGGATCGTCGGGGCGCTCGAACAAATCAAGGGGGCGGCGGAGCGGGCCTGGGCGTGGACGGAGCCGATCCGGCAGGCCCTCGTCTCGTTCTTCAACAGCGTCTGGGAGGTCATCAAGGCGGTCGGGGAGAGGGTTCAACAGTTCCTCTCGACCCTGTGGGACGTCGTGTTTGGCCAGACGAAGGCGGACTGGGACAAGATCCGCAACGTGGTCGTCGAGGCGATCCTGTTCATGGAGTACACGGTCCGGAACTTCGCCGAGGTCTGTAACCTCGTCTGGCTCAAGATCAAGCTCGGGTTCCATGTCATGGTGGACGGGATGAAGGACGGGTTCATAGCCCTGGTGGCGGCCGCCTGGGCCACCGCCGCCTCGGTCGGGACGGCCTTCAAGCACGCCACCGACGTCCTCACCGGGGTGATGTCGTTCGACGACCTGGGCCGGGAGATGGGCGAATCCTTCAACAAGGCGTTCGCGAAGGCCGCGTTCACCCTCGGGGCGGGGGAGCGGGACGCCACGAAGCAGGCCCGCAAGGACTTCAAGGCCCAGGAGGAGTTGACCAAGCAGAAGTTCGCCGACTTCCGTGACGCCAAACTCAAGCAGTTTGAGGAGGAGCGGAAGGCCCAGGGCAAGCACAACGACAAGAAGCTCGCGGACGAGGACAAGTTCCAGTCCGGCATGGCGTCCAAGGTTTCCGCGGGGGACGCGGCGGCCCTCCGGAGCGCCGAAGCCCGCACCCGCATGTACGAGTACCGGTTCAACAACATGCGGCGGAACCCGGACGGGACGCCGATGGACCCGAACGGGGCGGCCGCCGACAAGTTCCGAGGACAGCAAGCGGCCGCCGCCGACGCCTACCGGAAGAGGTTTGCCGGGTACAAGAGCCCGAAGTACATGGGGGCTGGGCCCAACGACATGATCGCCCGGGACGCCTCCGGCAACCTGACGCGGGGCAACACGGTCGTCCCGGCCGGCCAATCGGCGGACGTCGAGAAGAAGCAACTGGACACATTGAAGGCGATTGAGAAGTTGATCCAGATGGGTCAGAGGAACCCGGCGGTGGTCCTCAACCCGGCCGGACTGGGGGGCATCTGATGGCCGGGCCGATGATCATGGGGCCGCGGCGGTGGTCCATGACCCGGGACACCGAGGGCCACCGCGAATACAAGCTCGTCCTCTTGATCGTCACCGACGACAAGTCCGACGGGCCGTTCGTGATCTCCCAGACCCCCGGCCTTCCGATCCCCGGGACGTGGTGGGTGGTTGGAAATGACGCGGACCTTTGGGCATGGTGTCGGCCGAACGCGACATTCACCGCACTGGTCAACGACGAGGCCAATTATTGGTGGGAGGTCGAGTACACGTTTTCGACCAAGCCGCCGGAGTTCGGAAAACAAAGGTGTAACGACACCCAGATCCAGGACCCATTGCTGGAGCCGATGCGGGTGTCGGGCGGGTTCAACAAGTTCACGGAGGAGGCGAGCTTCGACCGGTTCGGGAACCCCCTCAACAACAGCGCCTTCGAGCCGTTCCGGGGGGCCCAGGTCGAGTTCGACGCCAACCGCCCGACCGTCCGTGTGGAACAGAACGTGGCCCTGCTCGGCCTCCCGACCTTCGCCCCGATGATCGACTGCGTCAACGACTCGACCCTATGGGGCTGCCCCCGCCGGTGCGTGAAGCTCTCCAATGTCTCCTGGGAAAGGAAGTTCTACGGGACCTGTTACGTCTACTACACCCGCGTCCTGGAGTTCGAGATCAACTTCAACACGTGGGACCGGGACGTCCTGGACGACGGGACCAAGGTCCTGTACGGGCACTGGGACGCCGCCACCGGCAACTACGTCCTCGACAACATCGCCGGGGTGGCCCCGAACCCCCGGAACCCGAACCACTTCAAGCAGTTCCAGGACCGGAACGGTGAGAACACCCGGGTGGTCCTGAACGGGGCGGGCCTCCCGGCGGAGTCCGTGGTCGGGGGCGGGCAGCGACTCGTCGGGGGCAACGTCTCCGTCCCGACCGTGACGAGCCCGGGGAGCGCGTACAAGGTGGGGGACGTGTTGTCGATCACCGGGGGCACGTCCACGACCACCGCGACCCTCCGGGTGACGAAGGTGACGTCCGGGTCGAGCCCCGGCGGGGTGCTGGCGGTCTGGCCCCTCAACCGGGGGGTCTACTCGGCCGTACCGGCCAACTCCGTTTCCGTGACCGGCGGGGCCGGGACCGGGGCGACGTTCGACGTGACGTGGGAGACGTTCGCGGGCATTCCCACCAACATCGGGTACGCCCACGTCGAGAAGTACCCGGAGGCCAACTTCCTCCTGCTCAACATCCCGGTCGTCTTCTAAGGGGTACCGATGGCCGACGAGGCAACCGTAAACTGTTCCCTCCAGATCCGGAGTAGCACCGGAACCCTCCAGTACCGGAGCAACCCGACCGCGTTCCTGGCGGACGTGGCCGGGAACAAGGGGCCGGTCCCCGGGGCGGTGACGGTCCCGACGACCGGGGTCAACGTGGACCTGTCCGGCCTGACGTACAAGGGCCTGTGTCGGGTCATGAACCTCGAACTGGAAACAGCGACGACTTACGTCATGCTCGGGGTCTACGACGGGACCAACTTCTTCCCGCTGATGGAACTGCTACCGGGCGAGACCTACGTGTTCCGCCTCTACCGGTATTTCGGGGCGGAGTACGCGGGGACCGGGACGAACGCGGACGCCGACAACCTCCGACTGATGTCGGTCGGGGGCACCAGCGTGGTAACCGTCGAGGCGTTCGAGCGGTAAGCCGGCCGGCAACCGAGAGACCCCGCGGCGACCTCTTCCCCCAGGAGAATCGCAATGGCCGACCCGACCCACCTGTCCGTCGTCACGCCGGAGCTCCGCCGCCCGCCGGCGCGACTCACCGTTTCCGACACCGTCTACTACCAATCCGTCGGGGCCGACCCGGAGGCGGTTGACCACCGGTTCAGTCGGTTCGTCGCGTCGGACGAACAGCCCTACGCCCGTCGCCTCACGATCCCCACGGCCTGGGTCCGGCTCGACCCCGGGTGGCTGGCCGGCAACGTCGGAATGATGAAGGTGGTCAACGAGGGACACCCCGGGAGAACCGCTCTGCCGACGGCCGGTGAGCGGGAGGCGGACGCCGGCCTAGTCGTTGAGTTGGCCGTGTCCCTGAACACCGAGGGAACCATGGCCGTGGCGTTCGCCCGACTCCGGCCCGGGGAGTCCCTGCGGTTCGAGCCGACCGACCCCGGCCGCCTCATGCTCCGGTGCGTCGGGTCCGGACCCACCCGCGTCCTCCTCAACCTCTACCCGGCCTGACGGGAGGACCCGATGCCCACCGAGGCCTACTACCTGTCCGAGAACGACCTCAAACTCCTCAAGGAGGTCGTCTCCAAGGTCGGGCACCTGACTACCCGTCCACAGGCCGGGGACGTGGCCGACCAGATCCCCAAGGCCCCGGACGTGTACGTGGTCAGGACCCCCTCCGGCGGCATCCCCGCCCTGACCGAGGAGGCGGGGACCGGGAGCGGGTTCAACAACGACGAACCAGGGTCGGCCGACTGTCGCGTTTACCAACTCGTCCCCGACGGGGCGACGTACCGCCTGTTCAAGGCCGGGGCCGGTGACCTCAACGTCGAGGTCCACAACCTCTCGGCCACGGCCGTCGCCGGGGACTCTTGGGTGTTGGCGGCCAAGGACAAGTTCGGCAAGTGGTGGGCGATCCCGACGGCGGTAACGGAGGAGGCCGGGACGGGTGGGGGCGGCGAGGCGGGCAACTGCGACTGTAAGTGGTTGGCCGGCCTCCGGACCACGACGTGCGTGACCTTGACCCGCGGGACCGACCCGACCGGCGCTTGCGACTGTGGTGACCCGGCCGTGAACCTGGTCCTCAGGTACTCCCCCAACAACTGGGGGCCGCACGACGGCGGGGTCGTTGAGGTTTGCGGGGTCGACTATTCACCCCGGTTTGGGTTCGACGAGCAGTCCCGCCCCTACCTGTACCTGGAGGAAATTCCGGGGTCGACCGAGGTCTACTACGGGCTGTTGGTTTGTTGTTCCGGGACGTCAGCCACGTTCGCCTTCGGCCGGGGGATCTGTACCGGCGACGGGACCGACACGGGTTGCGAGGACGTCCTCCTCCTCACGGTCACCTGCACCGACTGCTGCCCGGAGGAGGGGTGGTACTGTATCGACAACGGGGCGGGGTGTCCCGGGATAGTCGTGGAGCTCGTGGGGAACGAGTCCTGCGACCCGTCGATCACGATTTGCGCCGGGCCGTTCCCGACGGAAGCCGAGGCCGAGGAGATTTGCCTCGGG
>Ga0116142_10003912_pt1 | contig 14606 bp, 18 predicted proteins | sample AD_UKC033_MetaG_FD_89785 | JGI IMG/M metagenome (GOLD analysis project Ga0116142, IMG submission 89785) | Active sludge microbial communities of municipal wastewater-treating anaerobic digesters from USA - AD_UKC033_MetaG | ecosystem: Engineered > Bioreactor > Anaerobic > Digestate | place: USA... | reverse complement strand
GCCCAATTAGTTGCATCTGCAGATGGTGGAAAAATTAAACCAATTTACATTAGAACAAGAGGTCAACTTGCTTGCGATAATCATGCACTATTTGTTGTACAACTTGGAGATTTAATTGTTCAAGCAAATCACCATAGATTTGATTTTAATATTTTAATTGGAGAAATTGTTAAATTTGAAATTGATCAATTTGGAAGAAAATTTGCAAGATTAAATTCAATCAATTATTTTAGCCAAGGAGAATGGGAAACCAACCTAACTGAAAATTTTGTAGAATTAGTTAAAGCAGCAAAAAATAAAGCAACAGATTACCATTGCAGAAGTGTTTATTGGGCAAAATCTGAATAAAAAAAAGACCCTATTTATTAGGGTCTTTTAATTTTAACTTATTTTTGATTTACCTAAGATTGATTCAAGATATTTGTCTTAATCCACTCTTGTGTTTGAGAATCAAATCCCTATAACACTTTATCAATAACACCTTTTTGAACACACATTTTAATACCCTTATCTAATTGTCCTAAAAGGTTCCATCTTTCAGGGGGACTACCATTGTTACCCATAGCAATCATTTGTTGAATCCATCTTTGTGTATAACTAATCAATTGGTGATCATTAACATCTTCAATGCCAAATTTAAGATTTGGCAACAGATTATCTTTTATTTGCTGCCATTGTTCTACTTCTCTCTACCTATCCTAACCAACTTTTCTTGCTTCAATCTCACTAAACAATTTTTCTTCTAAGTCAATTTCTAATCTTTGCCTTTCAAATAAATCCAAATCTGGATTCTCCAGTTTATGTTTTATCTCCTAAATATCTACCAATAGACGTCTGTAATCAAAAGACAATCTAATTAATTCTGAAAAATGAACTGATTGTTCCCTTACTGATTGCCAGTATTTTGCATCAGGTGTTGGAAAATGTACATCATCTAATACTGATACTTCCATTTCTGTTCTTGTCCTAAAAATTTGTGAAGTCTTGTACTAATGCAAAATGTTTTCTTTTATTGAATCTAATTTATCAAATGCTTCTTTGCTTAATAGGTCTGTACTATGCAATACACTCAAATAATCCAAAACAATACACCATCCTTTATTCTTAAAATCTTATTTGTATTATACCATAAAAAAATTGATTTGTCAAGACCCAGTAGTAAATCTCCAAGTATGTCCTTCTATCTTTCCACATTCGTTTTGCTATTCCACTCTCCAATAATAGACGGAATTTGAATCTAAATTATTCTCTATTTCATCTGGCATATATTCATCATATTGTATAAATATACTATTTCTTATAACGCCAGAAATCTAACTATTTTTTGTTATTTCTAATTGTAGAATACCAAAATCAGTTTTTTGCAAATTTTCTGTTATTTCACCATCAAAATCAGTATCTATAGATAAGTTAGTTAAATATGGTTCTTCTTGAATGATATTCATACCATTCTAAATTGAACTTCCTCTTTTTGGTAAATCATAATTATTTATTGATTGAGTTCTATAATATAATGTCTAACCTTTGAATGGATTCTATTTGTCCTAAAATACTTTAAATCTTTTTAATTTCTATCCTGATTGTAGATTAACCTATTGTATATAAAAATATCTTTCATAACTTGTTTTACTTTCTAATTTTGTCTATAATAATGGATATAATTCTGGTGATTCTAATGGAGATGTATCAAAAGACATTAATGTCAATCTATCTGTTTCTACTTCTAATCCATATGAAAATTTGCAAAATAATTTAATATCCTATTTTGTATATTGGAATTCATTATATTTAGTTGTTGGATTCTGATTTCCTTTTTCTAAGTATATTGTATAAGAAATAGGTTGATTACCAATACTTTCTTTCCAACTTAATTTTACATTTCTTTCTATATTTGTCTAATTATTACTTGGATAAGGATTATATGGTAATGTTGGTTCATAACAATCAGAAGAAACTGTTTTAAATTGTGATTTTAATGATTCCTAATTACCACATTTGTTTTTCTACACTACATACCATTCATATTCTTCTTCCTGTGTTAAATATTTATATATAAACTTATTTGTATTGATATTAAACTATATTTTGACATATGATGTATCTGCTATTTTTTTAAGATAAACATCATAATGTTTCTAATTCATTGATATATTCCATTTAAATTCTGTATTATATATTGGTGTAGATTCCTATTTTGGATATTCTAATTGTGGTATAGCTGGCTAACTCGTACAATCTATTGTTGTAAATCTATATACTTCACTTTCTCTTATACCACAATCATTCTATAAAGTAATTTTCCAATAATAATTGGTTTCTATTTCTAATCCATTTACAATCTTTTCTATACTATTTATATTTTCATATTTATAGATTATGTCTTCTTCTTCAAATGTATTTGTTTTTGATATATATAATGTATAATTTTTATTATATAAATTCTAATCTAACCAATGAAATCTTAAATTATTTATATTTACATTTTTACTAAAATTATATGGTTCTATTAGTGTTATTTCCTATGGTATATCTATACAATTTGTTGTATTAAACTCAATAATATTTGAGAAATTAGAATTACCACAATTATTTTTCTATTGTATTTTTAAATAATAATGTGTACGTTGCTCTAATAATGGTAATTCATAACTATCTCCTTCTATATTTGAAACTTTCTAATTTTCTAATTCATCTAAAGTTTTACCAAAATACAGATCATATGTTTTCTAATTTTCTTGGTGTATCCATTCAACAATTATTGGCTGAATTACATTATCACTATCACTTAAAGGATATGTTATTATTGGAGTTGAAGGAGTATCTGCACAATCTAATGTTGTAAATGAAATATAATTACTGTCTAAGTATCCTATGTCATTTATCTATCTTATCTTTATGAAATAAGTTGTGTTTAATAATAATGATTCTTGAAACTAATATGAATATTCTTTTATATTTTGCTAATATTTACTTGTATCTAATGTATTTAACATATTGGAAATATATATTTCAAATGTATCCTAACCTTGTGCAACCCAAGAAATTGTTGGTTTCTAACTAATTACAGTATTTGATGACTATGGAGTTAATATAGATATGTATTCAGGCTAAGTATTCCAAGTTGAAGTTGTAAAATAATATATTTCTGAGCTTTTTGTTCCACAATCATTTTTCTATACAACTTTCCAATAATATGTGCTATCTTGCTATAAATTCAAATACTAAAAATTTGTTGATGTAATATCAGATTTAATAATATTAGACTCTGTTAAAACATATGTATTCCCAATATAAATATCAAATGTACTATAATTTATTGAACTCCAAGTAAATTGCATATTTGTAGAAACATTTTGTAAACTGTTTGATGGATAAATTAAATTAACTGTTGGCTATGAAAGACATTTTTTAGTTGTAACTCGCACAGTATTTGATGATTTTATACTTCCACAATCATTTACCTATTTTATAAATATATAATATTCAGAATCAACTTGACCTTGATATTCAAATGTTGTTGTATATGCCTTATTTATTAAAACCTAAGAAGCTTCTGTTCTTCCAATATATACTTCATAATAAGAGATAATACTGTTCTATGTTTCCTAATTTTGCCAAGTTATCTGTAAAGTAGTATTTAAATTTTCACTATTATTTATTGGATTTATAATGTAAAAATTATTCTAATGTGTTTCACAATTTACTGTTCTAAATGTATTTATATCAGATGTAACTTGCTAACAATCACTTTTCTATATTATTTTCCATTTATAAAATGTATTCTTTTTTAATATTGTAGTATCTGAATATATATTTGCTTGAATATTACTCTTAACACAAGTTAATTCATTATCGTTTAATGTCTATTCACCAATATATAAATCATAAAAATTCTAATTACTCTAAAAATTCCAAATAAAAGTTCTGGTTGCTCTTAAAATTCCCACCTAATCATTTGAAGGTGTTTTTAATACTGGTTTAGATGGCACATTCTAACAATGTATAGTTGTAAAATAATATGTATTGTTATTTATTGATTCTCCACATTGATTTTTCTATATAACTTTCCAATAATAAACTGTGCCAGTTCTTAATATTGCATTATATGTGTATTGTTTTTCCATCAAATTTTGTTTTATTAACTGTAATGTTTCTTCTGTTGTACCAAGATAAAAATCATAATATGTATTTGATAAAATATTTTCATCTTCCCATACAAATGTTGGGGAAACAGAAACATTAAATTGCATATTAATTGGTGTTTCTGGTATAATTTTTGTAGGAATATCACATACAGTTACTGTTATCTCATCAGAATAATTTCCAAAGGTGCAAGAATTTTCCTAAACAATTTTTATAGTATAATTACCCTATCTATAAAATCCATAAGAAAAAGTGGTATCTGTTATTGATATACTATTTAATTTATTACCATTTATATAAATATCATATAATGGAATTGACCCATTTGTTGGTTCCCAAGAAATTAATGTTGGTATTATTTGCGTATTTTTAATAACAGAATTCTATATTGGATATGTTATTTTTGGGTTTACTGTTATCTATTCACATTCCTATACTATGCTAAAATTATAAAAAGTACTTGAAGATTTATAATTAATATTTATATCATCAATTGTATTGCAAGGAAGACAATATCCTTCTAATTGATAATTTCCAATATCTAATGTTGCTGGAATCTAATTCTCCTTGATATATATTTCCTGTGTAACTGTTTCTGTAAAAGACTTTAAATAAACAGTTTGTTGCGTCCATAAATTTCTTATTTTTAATACATACTTAATTACTTTCCCATCTTCCTAATTAATAGGTTTATACCAACTCTATGAATATTCATTTGTTTTGTATAAAATGTTTGTAGATAATTGCAGATTTCGTATTGGATTTAATATAATATATCCTATTCTTTGTAATAACAAACTATTATTAAATTGCATTTCTTCATTACAATTATCACAAAATATTCTAAAATATATTGGATAGCAATAATCATTCTTAAAATTGTCTGGGTAACTGCTAAAAATAAAATCAGACTCTGATTGTGAAAATTCAAACACTCCATTTGAAGGTATTTTTGTATTAAAATCATAAATTAAAGATGCTTCTGTTAAATCATAATACTATTTTATCCTATAATTAAACTAAGGAGTTCCTTCTATGTCGTTTATATTTATTCCACAGTTTAGTGAAAAACTATTTCCTCTAATTATATCAGAATTTTTATAGAAGTCTGTATTATTAGACCATATCTATTTAATACAATCTGTTGCCTATATTATTTTCTATGTTATATATTTTTCAGAATTTGTACATTTATTTTTCTAAGAAATTTTTAATATATTTTCACCAACAGTTGTAAATACCAATGTTTCAAATAGTGTTGTATATTCTTTAGAAGATATTAAATACTCATTTAAATAAACACTATAAATCGTTGGCTATGTTCCAATAATAACTGGCTATTCCCAACTTACTGTGACTTGCTGATTGATTACCACATTATAGTTTTTTGTTCCATTTATCAAAATATTTCTTGGGCTGCTTTCTACTGGCTAACAATAGTTTTCTGTATATATAATCTAACTTCTACTTGAGGTTATAGTAGAACAATTTGGGTTATACTATATAACTTCTATAGTATAATCAATTGAATAATTTGTGGTTTTTGGAAAATTATTTATAATATCTTTTGAAATAACAAAATCACAATATGATACTTCGTCTGTATTTGTAAACAAAGAACACATATAAGGAAAGAATATATCACTTGAATATACAATTTTTGTACTCTGTAAAATTTCTTTTATAATTATTTTAAATTTTCTGCAATACTATTCACCAGAATTATAATTTAGTCTAATAATTAAATCTGAATCTTGCTGAATATTAAATATATCAGACGAATCTGTCATGCAATAATTATTTTGGCAAATTGAATTGAAAAACTAATTAGAACTTACATTTATGCAAGGTGAAGAAACAGGTACATCACAAATGTTATTGGTTGTTGTAACCATTATACTTCTACTAATACTTGTTATATTTTCATTATTGCAATTTTTCTAATATAAGGTTATTTGATGAATTCCTTCTGTTAATGTGCTTACATCAATCGTTTTTGTATATAGATTATTAATTGGAAATATTGTTTCAAACTCATTATAATCTATAAAATCTATTGAAATTTTATAATAAATTGGAGAATCACCAATTGGTTCATTCCAACTCAATGTAACATATTGTGTACCAACTTCTATACTATTTTTATCAAGCAAAAAATTTAAATTAGTTACTCCCAAACAGCTCATATTTTAACACAACCTTTATAAAAAAAATCACTACGTCTACAATGATAAAATTTCCTAATCACGTCTATTTAGCCACTATGACTATTCTTCTTTATTTGAACAAATTGTCTAAATTTTATTTATTTTATTTTTTAAAGTAGTATATTGCTCTTCATCTTCATCAGTTCTAATAGATTCACTATTTTTATATAAATAATAAAACTATAATAGATATTTATACATAATTGTATCGAATAAACTTTCAAAATCCTACATATTTAATACATTATTTTTAAAAGCCTCTTTAAAATCAATCAATATTGAATCTTTACCCCTCTACTAATACATATTAATTACCTTATCATCTAACAAACTTAAATCTGTTGAGATAGATTCAATAAGAGTCACATCTTCTGATTCTTTTAATATAATATTTTTTATAGATTCTTTAAGCATTATAAGTATATCTGGATAATCAATATCAATTGATTTTTCTTTTTCTGTGAAATAAGATTCTTTTAATATTTTTGGTAATACATCTCGTATTACTTTTACAGATTTAACAACCTATTCTGAAAACAATTGAGTAGATACTTTTTTACTCTCTTCTTCTGAATATTCATCAAATACATCATTAATCAATGAATTAAATTCTTGAATAAAATTATCATCATATTTTTTAACATCATAAAATTTATTTGTTATAAAAGCAAATCCCTCATTAAATCTTTTAATTTTCTTTTTTAAATTTATAATTTGTGATAATTCTAACATAAAAATTACACCACCTTTATTATTATTAAAAAATCAAGGATGTCCATTTACTGTACCAACAACATTTGAAAATACTGTTGGGGTTGTTATCGTAGTATCAACAACAAGAGGTCCTGTCATATTTACAATACCATTTATATTTATTATTGGCTACGTTAAATTTATTGCGATTGACTATGTTAAGTTAATGCTTTTTGATGAGAAAAGTGTTATCTCACCATTATCCATAAAAATATAACAAGTACCACTTCCTATTACTGTAACTTTGTGTTTTGCATCTGATCCAGTAACAGTTACAAATTTTTTCTATAATGTAGTTCCTGTTATATTTTCTGTTTTGGTCTATTCTTGCATCTATGTTCTATTAGCAGTATGTTCATAATTCATCATCTATGAATAAGTTTTATTTATATTTATATCACCAGTCGTACAAGTATATGTCCTATTATCATTTATTTCTTTCTAAAATGTTACTATATTTGTTTTAGTATAAGTGTCTAAATCTTCTGATAGATGTTCAATTGAATATTTATTCATTGCTCTATCTGTATATTCATCAAATATTTTCCATTGTTTTTCTTTTATTTTATGTTCTTCTAAATTATAATATCTAAACAACCAATCTGGATCATATGTTTTTTTATCATCATCTATAAAATATAAGTCTTCTTTCATAATACTGTGTTCTTGCCATTTGTGCTTTGAAAAATCTAATTCACCTTTTTTAAATACTTCTTTATGAAAATTATAATGTACATATTCACCTTGAATATGATAATTTTCATTATTTTCATATCTCTAATGCCTTGCATTTGGTGGGTCTAAATACCAAGTTTCTTTTATAAAATTTCTTTCCCAATAATGCAATAAATCTGACATTTTTCTTTCTTCATATCTTCTATATCTTGAATGCTCAAACTTTTTATCTGTTGGGAATGTGTAATACCAAAAATGTTTATCTATACTATGCCATGATTCTCTAAAATCATCGTGCATATCATGTTTTTGCTCTTTATCCCATTCTTCCATATGTATGCAAGGATTACATTTTGGCTTTGGATAAAAAAATTCATAGTGTTTTTTATAATCAGAATAATAATCTTCTGGTAAATTCATTGAATGCTTTTCTTCTTTTAACTATATGTGCTCCCTATATGGTGTTTCTCCTTTTTCTTCTGGGGTTCTTTTCCAAGTTTCTTTTTTATCTTGTATTAACCAAAAGTCTTTATTTTCTTTTGTATCTTTTCTATTATATGTTTGATGACGTGAATGTGGTCTACGTTTATCATCTTTCTCTTCCTATTTAATATAATACCAAACAACTTCATCTGACTATTGCTTAACAAAATGTTCTTTCTGATCAAATCTATTTTCAAATTTACCATCATATTGTTTAACTTCATCTGGTGCTGGGTCTTCTGGACAATTTCCTGTATATTCAGTTCCACGATACCAAAATCCTTGTGTTTTAATTTTTCTCTAAAATTCTTCTTTCATATTATAATCATATAAAAATTCTTCTTCACTATGTATTTGTTCCCAATTTGGATTTCTATACCAGTTTTGTAACTTCTTATGAAATTTTGTTCTGTCATTATACATATCATAAAATTCTTCATTTTCATAAATCTAATGCCTATCTAATGGAGAATGCTTATTCTTTTCTTCCAATCCTGGCTCATGCCATAATTGCTTTTTTGTTAACCAAAGCTATTGCTCTTTTTTCTCCTATGATTCGTTTGATTCTCTATCACTGTTTCCGTGTTCAACATCAAATCTTATAATAGTTTCATATTCAACCTATCTTTTTTTACTTTCTAAATCTTTTGGTAAATCCTCATCAACTATTTCTCTTCTATATTTTCTAAATTTGTCTACAAAATCATAATATATTATTTTTTTATCCCATTCTTCAAAATATTCATGTTCTAAATCCCAACGTTTTCTATAATTATCAGAGCCAAATTGAACTATTTTTGGATTTCTTACAATCTATAAATCTCTTACCCATTGAATGTGCCTGTCCCATTCGTTGTTTTGTTTTACTCCACCATAAAAAGATGTATCATATTTTGTTTCAATTGAATCATTATGACCTTTTTTTGGCTATCGTGTATCTTCAATTACTTCACTACTATATGGAATCTCTTTAGATATATCATCATGAATATTTCCATTATATACTTTTGTATCATAAGTTTTTGTATTATATTCTGGAGTTTGATATATATATTCTTTATTTTTATACTAAGTATTCCTATTTGAATCGTAAGAAAAATCAGAATGCAAATCTTCTTGTTCACCAAATATTGCTTTCTAAGGTCCTGTTCTTACACTATTTTCTTCGCTACCACCAGAATCAAACCCATCTTCACCGCTACCAAATTTCCATATGTCAACATTTTTTCTGCAAGGTTGATGAACAAATTGCATTGCTTCCCTATATATTGCAAAATCCAAAAAATCACCCTATGTTACAGATGTTCCACCAGAAACTTCTTCTTCCCCTTTATTTATTGTATCTTCTGTTGTCTAATTTGTTTTTTTCTTAAATTGAACACTACCTCTGTTTCCACCAGTTTTTAATTTCTAATATCCATTTTCACCTTTTACATCCCATCTTGGAGTAGAACCCTACGATACATCCTCTTGGCTTCTAAAATCTATTTCAAATTTTTCTTCAAAATATTTCTATTCTTTTATTTTTTTAATATATTTGCTTAAATCCTTAGTTAAATATTCATGCTCTAACTTATATGTAAAAGGATTTAACTATAATAAATTTTCACTTCTATAAAAATCATCAAAACTGTTCTCATGGTTCTATGAATACTCAACATTATTCCATGCCATTGGATATGTTACTAATTTCTTATGTTTTGTTTCTTTTTCTGGAGAATCTTCATCTTTTACAGGGAATGAATCATTAAATTCATTTGGGTCTGCTTTATCTAATTTTGAATTGTGTATCTACCCAAAATCAATCCAAAGATTTTTTCCATTAGATTCTTTGAGTCCACCACCTTTTGGATATTCTTCTTCTGTTTCATGTTCTGTTGAACGTGGGAAATTATCTATAATTCGTTCTTTAAATTTTTGTTCCTACAAATCTGAAAAAGATTGATCTGTTAAAGACCCATAAATTTTTAAATTTCTAACTATTTCATTATGTACATATCGTTTATCTCTATCTTTCCAAACTTGCTTCTATTTTGATGGATTGTGAACTCCACCACCAGATTCTATATTTTTTCCACCTTGAAAAAATCTTTCTCTAAATTCATATTCTCCAGATTTAATTTTCCATTGATTTGTAAATTTAGAATATTGTACAGTTCTTCGATCATTTGGCTAAAAATAAAATATTGAATCCATTTGCTCCATAAATTCATCATCTTGAGGTGAATACTTTCTATATTGTGTATGCCTGTTTGGGAAAAAATCAGGATTAAAATCACTATCCTAATGCTGACCCTCTTTTTTTCTATTATTTAATTGATCTTCATATAAAAATCCCCAACTTTTTAGTGCATATTTCATTTTTGATTTTTCTTCATTCAACAAATCATCTTTATCACTAAAACGAGGTCTTTCTTTTTCTCTAATATCTGGTTCATAAATATCTGTATAAGATTGCACTTTTTGCTTTGGATATTCATCTACATGCTCTCTTGATGTTTTCCAATCATTAAAATAAGAATGTTTTATATTATCACAATCGTGTTTATCAAAATCTATATTATCATTTTCTGTCCACTATGGTGGCAATCTAAAACTATATCTTTGATGATTATAATTGATATCTTCATCTTTTCCAAAATTATTTGAATTCCAGTCTTTATATGTAATATCTAATGGTAAAAAATCATATATTCTTGTTTCTTCAACTTCTTTTTCATTCATATATGGTCTAACTTTATATGTTATGAATGGAGTATATACAGGTTTGTTTATATCCCCATTTAAAAATTTTATTAAAATTGTAGAACCTCTTTGGGGAATTTGAAATTGTCCAAAAAGATTATTAAACCCATATTGTGGAAGCTACCAAGGCAATTCCTCATCTGTTAAATCTCTATGTAATTCATTTATTCGTACTTTTATTCTGCCCCTAACAAGATTTATACCTTGCTATTTATTTATAGCATTATCTCCAGGAATACTTTCTTTGTATTTATCCTAATGGTAATTATCTTCCTATAACACAACAGTCTAAAAATAATAATTTTCTAATTTTGTACTATTCAAACCTAAAAAATCTTCTATTCCATAATTAATTAAATTAGTATTATACTTATCATTAAAATTTCCCAATTCAATCATCCTCTTATCTATCTTTTGTTTTTTATATATCTTCTTAATTTAACCAAATTCATTCTATTTTTTCAAATAAAAATAAAAAAATGCCCAAATTAAATAGGACATTTTTTGTAATAAATAATAATAAAAAATCAAATTTTAAGCTTTTTTTTGATTACATCAACATATGTTGGTAATTTTACACCATTAAACTAATCTACAATAACAGATTTCTATTTTCTGTATTTATTAAAAAATTGGATAAGTTCTGTATTGTTTGGATCATTAAAAAAATCTTTAAGATTTACTTCTTCATTTTTCTAATTTCTAAATTCATATATACCAAATACAAAACAATATTTAATAGATGGATTTTTCTTATTTATTAAAATCCAAATTTTATTATCTCCTCCTTCTTTCTCAAATTCTAAGTATTGATCAAATAATAATTCATATGCAGTTGAAACTGGGTCTGGTTCATCTAATAGTGATCTTCCTAAAAATCTACTCTATTGTTCTATTTGTTTTTGATAAAATAATTCAAATTTTTCTTCTGTATTATCTGGATTTCCAATCTTCATAAGTATAAGCATATTATCTAACATATTTGATAATTTCTAATCTTTTAACCAAATATTTATAAATTCTTGATGATAAACATCTCTTAATGTTTTACCCTATGTATTAGTCTACTAAATACACCATTTTGTATTTTCTCCAAGTTTAACCTATTCTTCTCTTGTTTCCTAATAAGTAATATACCAATTATTAGTTTCATATAATTTATCAGAAGGAATTAAATTTTTAATTTTTCTTTGTGATGAGTTTATATTTAATTTCTATTTATTTGTATTTGATATTTGTATCATTTGCTGAATACTTAATTTTGCAATATCTTTTTCTTCAACACCAATTAAATTTCTATCAGCTAATTGGTTATATACAGCAATCCCTTGTTTTACAGTATCATAATTATCAATGGTTAAATTTCCAGTTCTATATTGTTTCTATAACCAATCTTTGTATTTTCCAGTTTTAGTTGTATCAATAAATAATATATCTTCATAAAAATCTTCATCAAATTCAATATTATTTTTTTCACATATACTTTTTGTTTGCTCTAATCTTAAATCATCTCTTGCACTTTCATTTAATATTATTGTTTTATTTTTCATATACTACACTCCCATTATCGTATTAAGTTTGGTATCTAATCATTTTTTAGCATGTATTTCCTTCTTGATAGTATACTCTCATAAAAAATCTATTTATTATCTATCTCTTTCATTATTACTTTTTCTGAATTTACACGTCCTGATATTGCTAATGATTTATGACTCCATGAGTATTCATTATTAAATGTAAACCAAATTTCACCATACGCATTTCTTTGACCACCATTTTTTGCAACAGGCTTTTTTATAACTGGAACTTGTTCATCTTGATAAAAGCACCAATCTAAAATTTTCCAATCTTGATTATTATTATATTCATCTTCTAAGAATAAGCAATATCCATGTCCACCTTGTGGCTATGTTGGTGCTGGTTTTACAAAACCCTACTAAACCTTTACTCTATATGATGGAACCCCCTAATGTAATAATAAAGACTATATTAATATGGCACCATCTTCACAGTCGGCCAAACCACTTTGCAATGTTTCAAATGGGAATTGCCAAAATTCAGGACTTTTATTATTTGTATCATCTGATTTATATTTAATATTTTTTACTATAAATTGTTGAATCTATAACTATGTATCATTAAAAGTTTTATGTATCAAATTATATTGATCTAATATATGCCCTAAGATAGCTTCATTTTTAGTTAAAAATATTCTAACATCACAACTCTATTTTTCATTTGTTGAATATAAATTTCTTCCTTCATATATAATATTATCCTTCTACCATTTATCATTCCAATATTGTTCATTATAAATCATTGAAATTCCCCCTAAAAATTAAACACCAAGAATTTTTTTAAAATATTGTTTCTATTCTTTTTTTATTAAATTTTGTTTTAATTTAATGTATTCTTCTTCAACTTTATCTGACACCTTAAATGATTTATTATCCATTAACTTTATGAATTCATTTATTCTATTTTTTGATTCTTCTGTGTTTTCTTCTAAGTCTTTATACTAATTTTCGATCTATTTTAATAAAACTCTATTTTCTGGCACAACTTTGAAATATTTAAGTGAACTATTATTTTTGTCAATCTACTACATTTGAACCTATTCTGATGGAAAATCAAGATGTATTATTCTATGTGGTGCTTTTTTTATCTATTCAGATAAAATTTCGTCTGGAATATCAGCTTTATGATCATATTCCTTAACATCAATAATTAAATTATACCTATTAATGCTTAATAAATATTTAAAAGCCTATACACAAGGATTTTTAATTGCTAATATCTATTCTGGTTGATTTCTGATCTACTATAATTGAACTTTCTCTGATGGATTTTTAATATATTGAATCTAATAAAAATCACCATCTATACTTTCTGTATATGTTACCTACTACATTTGAACCTATTCTGATGGATTATCAATATATCTTATCTATTCCCCTGTACACTTAACCTATTCAATTTTTAAATCTTCTGATGGGTCATCAATAAACTTAATTGCTTTACCGTCGTATATTATCTACTATGATATTATATCTTCTGTTGGATTTTTAAGATTAGATAAAATATATTCTGCATTATTTTTACTATCTAACCTGTTTCTAAGTTTAGATATTATTTCACTTTTAGTAAGATTATTTACTGTTTCTATGTCTTTTTTTAAGTTTTCAAAAGCTGTTTGTAGATAATTTTTATCTTTAAGAATTGTATTCAACTATTGAAAACTGTTTTTAAACTATATGTCTATTGTGGGTTCATTTATAAAAACTTTATTATTTATATCATAATCTTTTGAATTCCAACATTCTATTGTTGGTTTACGTAGGCGAAACTAATATTTAACAAAAATTTGTTCTGTTCTACCGTCTATAAAAATATTTTCTTTTTTGTTTTTTGAAATCTATATTAAAAATACATAATTTACAGTATATTTTTTAAATAGATTATCTTTTTCCTATGATATACACCATTTTGTTTTTTTGCCAAGTAGAATAGACTATTTTTCAGTTAGTGGTATATACATTAACCAATCATTGGTTTCCTATGCTTTAACAATTTCCCCTTTAGTTATTAATTGATCAATTT
>Ga0116142_10003895_pt1 | contig 14650 bp, 10 predicted proteins | sample AD_UKC033_MetaG_FD_89785 | JGI IMG/M metagenome (GOLD analysis project Ga0116142, IMG submission 89785) | Active sludge microbial communities of municipal wastewater-treating anaerobic digesters from USA - AD_UKC033_MetaG | ecosystem: Engineered > Bioreactor > Anaerobic > Digestate | place: USA... | reverse complement strand
GCGCTGATCTACATGCACCGCTACCGTCCCGACACGGTCAGCGTGGTGCTCAACGGCTACCTGCGCGAGTTCCGCACCAAGCTTGCCTCCCACAAGAACCATCTGGAAGCGGTCAGCATCAGCACCAGCGCCACCCAGGGCGAGAAGACGAAGGCCCTGAAGGAAATCGAGAAGCTCAACAAGATGATCGTCGAGATGGAAGAGTACGAGCGCGAGGTGCTTTACCCGCTGGCCACCGAGCAGGTTGAGATTGACCTCGACGACGGCGTGAAGGTCAACTACCCAAAATTCGGCGCGGCTTTGAAAAAGATCCCCGGTCTGGATGTAAATGACGAATAGTCAGAAAGGACAAGGTCATGGCAGGAGATTACGAAAAAGCAATCAGCATTAAAGAAGCGGTGGACAAAATTGCTGCGCGTGATTTTCTCCTTCCCGCCATTCAGCGAAATTTCGTTTGGGGTACACATCAGATCTGTGCGTTGTTCGACTCCATCATGCGTGGATATCCGATCAACACCTTCATGATGTGGGATATCACCAGTTCTACCATCAAAGAGAATTACCGGTTTTACGACTTTTTGAAGGCGTTCTGCCAGCGATTCGAGGAGACAAACACATATTTTGGAACGCGCAGCCATAAGAATTTCAAGGCGATCATTGATGGGCAGCAGCGTCTCACTTCCATCTACATTGGCCTGAATGGGAGTTACGCATATAAGCAGCCCAGGGTCTGGTGGCCGGACACTCGCAATGATAGGGTTCTTCCTCCCCGTAAACTATATCTGGATCTGGTGCGCCCCATCGAGGATGAAGATAACCTCATGCTATACAATTTCCGTTTTCTGACAGATGCTCAGTACTCTGCATCCACTAAGATGCCGGGCTGCTATTTCTATGAAGTTGGCAAAATTCTCACGTCTCCAGAAGTGAGCAGTGTAGACAAAATCCCATTTCAAGTGGTTCTGCCGTATTTGCGTGAACACAATTTGGAAGCCAATGAGTTCGCTCTGGAAACACTGACACGTCTCTATGTGGCCATCAGGATGGAGCGTTTGATTCATTATTACAATGAAACGAGTCAGGACATCGACCATGTCCTCGACGTTTTCATTAGGACTAACAGTGGAGGCACCCCTCTGGCCTTTTCGGATCTGTTGATGTCTATTGCGGTTGCAAATTGGCAAGGCGATGCACGCAAGGACATCGATGATTTGGTCAGACAGATTTGGCAGAGCGCGGAGATGGGTTTCTCTATAGAGCGAGACTGGATTTTAAAGGCTTGCTTGATGTTGACGGATGCCGATATCCATTTCCGGGTCAAGAACTTCAATTCTGCACAGGTCCAAATAATTGAGCAAAAGTGGGCTGAAATCCGTGACTGTGTGATTGAATCCTTTAAACTAGTCCGGTCACTTGGGCTCAAAGATCAGTCCTTACGGGCCAAAAACGCCGTCATTCCGATTGCCTACTATTTATACAAGAAGTTCTTTCAAGGACAACCGCTTTTTAGAACAATCAACAATCTGGCCTACAATCGAGATGAGCGGATTGAAATCGGCCGGTGGCTCCATATGGCGATTCTCAAGGGGAGCTTTAGCGGTCAGGCCGATGCTTTGTTGACTAAATTGCGTAAAATCATTGACGACAATATTTCGGCTACACACTTTCCTCTGACCCAGATAATTAACGCATATAAGGGTACGAACAAGGATCTTCGCTTTTTTGAAGAACATATATCCAACCTGCTGCAGATTCAGCATGGTGATCCACTCTGCCGGTCGGTTCTGTCACTCCTATTTCCAGAGATGAATGAGAATCAGGTGTTGCATATCGACCACCTTCACCCCCAGGATGCCTTCAGGAAGAAGAATTTGGAAAAACTGGACTATCTGGTTTCGAACCCCGAAAGGATGGCATTCTATAATGATCCTGGACACTGGAATACCATTCCCAATTTGCATCTCCTGAATGCTTCACAAAACTCTTCAAAGCAGGACAGGAGCTTGCGGGAATGGTTGTTGGTCCGCGACAACGGATTCAGGCAGGAAGATTTGTTGCTTGATCCGTCGGTTAGCCTTGATTTTGATCGGTTCCACGAATTCTTTGAAGCCCGCCGCCAAGCCCTGATGACACGTTTACGCAACAGATTGTATGTTTCCGAGGATCCCCTGATCCAAGATGGCGGTACAGATGAGGAAGAGGATGGCGTTGAATGAATACCCGGATCACTCAAGCCCTGATCAAACTCTTTGAGCGCTATCGGATAGTCTTCTGGTACGACGCCAAACAGGAGCTGCGCAACGATTTTGAGGTGCTGTCTCTGCCCGGCATCGAAAAACTGGAACTCACCAATAATGAATACGGCCTCAAGTACCGCATCCTCCGGGAGCAACCCGGGCAGAAGTTCCTGCTCTACCATGAAGGGCCGCGTCCGGCGGATCTGGAGAACTGGCTGCTGGATGTGCAATTGGCTCACGGCGAGTTTCGTACCGACCAGGCGGCCATCTGGCTGTCGGAGTTGGACCTGGGTATGGAGTTTGCTGACGTGGTGCAGACGCATGCCGAGTTCTTCCAGGCAGTCAAACGCAAGGATGCACTTAAAAAGCTGCTGAAGCCCGACGACACTGGCGGACTGATCCGCCTGAAGATGATGGCTGTATGCGCGGGCTGCGATTCCCGTCTGGATGCGGTGGTGGAAAGCCTGTTGCAGGAACTGGCCGAAGATCGCGACGACAAGTTCAAACTGATCGAACGCTGCAACCTGGAAGGTTTCCTGTGGAATCAGCTGACCCGTTGCTACGGATACAAGTCCGAAGAAGCGAGCATTCGCGACTTTGTCATCGAACTCTTCAAGTCTTGCTACGCCATGGGCACTGACGGCCCTGTGCGGCTCACCAGCGACGCCCTGGTGTTCCTCAAGCGATGGAAGGACAGTCGCCAGTTGGAGACCTGCTTTGAGACTCTGTCCGGTGAATGCGCCGGGGTGTTGGGGATCGAACAGGATTTGGCCAAGCGGGATTTCCGTGATCTGATCGAGCTGGACTACTTCCGCCTCATCGACCAGAAAATCATTTGCGACCTGGTCCGGGAAGTGGCCTCGCGCACGACGTCCAGCGGCGATGTGAATCTTTGGATACGCCAACGACGGCAGGGCCACTGGTATAGGGAATATCGGGACTTGTATGAAGCCATCGATTTTGCCGCGCAGTTCTTGCACGCCCTAAGTGAGGCACAGCTCGCCATTGACAGCCTGGCCGACGGCGTACAGCGCTACAGCCACTCCTGGTACCTATTGGATCAACTGTATCGAAAATTCATTTTCCATATGCGCGAGTCCGGACAGGCGTCGTTGATGGCGTCGTTGACCGACTCGATCGAAAACCTTTACACCAACAATTATGTCTTCAAGGTGAATGACCGCTGGCAGACTGTTGTCGATGAGGCTGGCCGTTGGGAAGGGGCGCCCGTCCTGTTACAAAAGGACTTTTTCGAATGCCGGGTGAGGCCTTTCTTGGAGAAGGACAACAAGGTGTTCGTGATCATCTCCGATGCCATGCGCTTCGAGATCGGGAATGAGCTGCTCCGTCTGATCCGTCAGGAGGATCGGTACGAGGCCACTTTGGAACCGGCGCTCTCCATGTTGCCGAGTTACACCCAGCTCGGCATGGCAGCGTTGTTGCCCAACAAGGAGCTGGCGTTGGCAAATGACGATTCAGGATCCGTGCTTGTGGATGGGGAAAGCTCACTAGGCACCTCTAACCGGAACAAGATCCTGCAGACGGCCCTCGCCGATCGGCGGGCCAGGGCTCTTTCCGCGGATGAGTTCCTGGCCATGCCCCGGGAAGGCGAATCGGGATACCGGGCGCTGTTCCGGGAACACGACGTTGTGTACATTTATCACAATCGTATCGATGCCACCGGTGACAAGCGGGACACGGAAGAACGGGTGTTCGAAGCAGTACAGCAAGCGCTGGAGGAACTGGTGACCATCATCCGCAAACTCTCCGCCGCCAACGCAACTAACATGCTGGTGACGGCGGATCATGGATTCCTTTACCAGAACCGCACCCTTGAAGAGAGTGATTTTTCGAGTGTCGATGCCGAGGGCGACCGCATCCTGTTCCGTGATCGCCGATTCGTGCTCGGCAAGGGACTAATGGAGTCTGCCAGCTTGCGCAAGTTTGGATCGCCCCAACTCGGTCTGGCCGGAGACCTGGAGGTGCAAATTCCTAAATCCATCCATCGTCTTCGCCTGAAAGGATCCGGTAGTCGGTTTGTCCACGGCGGCGCCTCCTTGCAGGAAGTGGTGATACCGGTGATAAGGATCAATAAAAAGCGCCAGAGCGATCTTGCAACCGTTGAGGTAGACATCCTGCGCGGTTCCAGCTCCGTGATCACCGCTGGACAGTTGGCGGTAGCGTTTTACCAAGCGCAGCCGGTCACCGAGAAGGTGCATTCGAGAAAGCTTCGGGCAGGCATCTATACCTTGGCTGGCGAGTTGATCTCCGACAGCCATGACCTGTCCTTTGAGATGGTTTCGGACAATCCGAGGGACAGAGAGCTGCAGGTGCGCTTCCTGCTCACCCGCAAGGCCGATGAAGCCAACGGCCAAGAAGTCGTCTTAAAGTTAGAGGAGAAGCATGCGGGAACGTCGCATTACAAGGAATACAAGTCGGTCCGGTATCTCTTGCGGCGTTCCTTTACCAGCGATTTTGATTTTTAGGATGAAACCGCCACGACCATTCTAGGGGCCATAAGAAATCAGATCGTCATGCCCCAGGTGGCCAGAGGAGCTCTGCATGAATGAACTGGACCAGAAGATCAACGCGCATTTCCCCGGGCTGGTCGTCCGCAAGGATCTGGTCAAGACCGTGAAGGGCAACGCCATCGTCCCCACCTATGTCCTCGAGTACCTCTTGGGACAATACTGCGCCACCAGCGACGAGTCCACGATCCAGGCCGGCATTGAGACCGTTAAGGAAATCCTACGCAAGCATTATGTGCATCGTAACGAAGCCGGCTTGGTCCGCTCCCACATCAAGGAAAAGGGGCGGTACAAAGTTATCGATAAGATCAGCGTGGCTTTGAACGACAAGGCCGACGTGTACGAGGCGGAATTTTCCAACCTCGGCATCAAGAAAGTTCTGGTCGACTCGGGGACGGTGAAGGCGCACCCTAAGCTCCTGGTCAGCGGCGTGTGGTGCATCGCGGACATCGAATACGAGTTCACCGAAGATAAGAACGCCAGTCCCTGGATCCTATCGACACTCAAGCCCATCCAACTCTCCCATTTTGACTTCGACGGCTACATCACGGCCCGCAAACAGTTCACCACCGATGAGTGGATTGATCTGCTGATCCAGAGCATCGGCTTCAACCCCGAATTGTTCGGCAAGCGAAGCAAGCTCACCCAGCTTATCCGCCTCATTCCCTATTGCGAACGCAACTACAACCTGATCGAGTTGGGCCCCAAGGGAACCGGCAAATCGCATATCTACTCCGAGTTCTCACCTCATGGCATCCTGATTTCGGGGGGAGAGGTCACAGTCCCCAAGCTGTTTGTCAATAATTCCACCGGCCGGATCGGTCTGGTCGGATACTGGGACTGTGTTGCCTTTGACGAGTTCGCCGGAAAGCAAAAGCGGGTGGACAACGCGTTGGTGGACATCATGAAGAACTACATGGCCAACAAGTCCTTCTCCCGCGGTGTCGAGCCTCTCGGCGCGGAGGCGTCAATGGTGTTTGTCGGCAACACCCAGCACACAGTACCGTTCATGCTGAAGCATTCGAACCTCTTTAGCGAGTTACCGGACAGGTTCTATGACTCCGCTTTTCTTGATCGCATTCATTTCTACATTCCCGGATGGGAGGTCGACATCATCCGTGGAGAGATGTTTTCCGATGGGTATGGCTTCGTGGTGGATTATCTGGCCGAGATCCTACGGTCGATGCGCAATCATGATTATTCGAACCGCTACCGAGAGCACTTCCCCCTCTCCTCCGACCTCTCCACACGAGATCGGGATGGTGTGAATAAAACATTCTCCGGCCTGATGAAAATCCTGTTTCCAGACGGCGAGGCATCCAAGGACGATATGGAGGAAATGCTTCGGTTCGCCATGGAAGGCCGCAAGCGTGTTAAGGACCAATTATTCCGCATCGATCCGACGTATGAGGCGGTGCACTTCACCTATCAGGCGCCCTCGGGCCAACTGGCGACGGTCACGACCCTAGAAGAAGAGGAATACCCCCACTACTATCACCAGACAGTCGCTAGTGAGGTGAGCGAGGCGCAGGAGACCGGACGCGAATCACCGGAGATGGGGGGCTTTGGACTCAACACGTCGGCCGCGGCGGAGGCGCCGCCGGCCGAGCAGCACCTGTCGTTTTCCGAAAACCAGCGGGGACTATCATTTGACGCGCTGTTCGGTCCGTATCTGCGAGGGGCGGTTAAACTCACGGTCACGGACCCGTATATCCGGCTCTTTTACCAGGTCCGGAATTTCATGGAGTTTCTTGAAACCGTGGCCAAGCACAAACCACGCGAGGAAGAAGTTGCAGTCCACCTGATCACCACCGAAGACGATTTCAAAGGGGACCAGCAAAAAGAGAACTTCGGGAAGATCCAGGAAGCCTGCGGCGCGGTGGGCATCGACTTCACCTGGGAATTTGCTGAAATCGGGTCGATTCATGCCCGCCATATCGTCACCGACCATGGCTGGAAAATCCTGCTGGATCGTGGTTTGGATATCTTCCAACATTACGAGATGAACGACGCCTTTACCTTCGCTAACCGGCTGCAACAATACCGGAACTGCAAGGCCTTTGAGGTGACCTTTGTGAAGCAGGAGACGAAACCCGGCGAATAATTGGCTTCAAGTCAGATCGGGAGGGCAGATATCATCTGATGGTTCTTTATGTACTTCGGTTAAAAGATTCTCGTGTCTGATTTTAAGGACTGTTTTGAATTGCCTCGCGAGGAAAGCTGCACTTCCTGGATTGAGTCGAGAATAATATCGTATTTTCCCTTCTAATGACCTGATCTCTTTGGTTGAGATTGGGTCTCCCTTGAGTACCACTTGCTTCATTTCTTTGATTTTCTGGGTGATTTCCATCAATTTGTTCTTCGGAATATCTTTCCCGAAGTTGATCCGCACCCCGGTTACAACGTGCTCTTCTTTCTCCGTTTGGATGACGAGTTTCTTGGGATTAGAGATGAAACCCGCTTCTGCAATAATCTTCACAATGAGGGATTTTAATTCGATCAGATGTTTGGGTCCGGAGATTGTGATATCGTCAACGAATTGAGTGTATTCTGCACCATGTTGTTTTGCTAGAACGGAAAGACGGAAGGCCAGATGTTCGATTGCAAAATTGGCCAGCATGGTGCTTGTGGGAGATCCTTGTGGGAGTTTTCCTTCGTAAGTAGTTAATTCTGTGAGAACATCCGCCACTTCCTTGGAACAACCTAACCGAACCAGGAAGATTGTTCGAACTCTCTCCGAATCGATGCTTGGGAAAAAATCCTTAAGATCGGCTTTGAAAATCAGCGGTTTAGAGCTATGGTGGAGGGCATTTTCAATGTTGGAGCGCCCCCTAATGCCTCCACATATGTAGGGAGGCAGTGTCAGATTTTGCAAATGTCGATTTAGACGTCTTAATATAGCCTTTAATCGGCTGTTCGGCACCGCAAGTTTTCTGGCCTTATCCTTAGTTTGAATTTCACGAGTTTTAAAAAATCTGTGAGCATTCTTCGAAATCTTCAAGAGTTCAGTAGGCGAACTCCCGAGAAGAAAGCCCAGGTGTTTTATCGATCGAATATTGAGCTTAGTCCTCTTCTTGGGGCGAGATTGATGGTCTTTGGGGCTGGTGCTCATGCAATCTTTTCAATCCTCGAGACAATTGTTGATCTAATAACGAGGAAAACAGCATCTGCATTTTTTTTAACACATCGCTCTCGACTTCTGTCATCTCTTCCCAAGCGACAAGTAGTGCTAAAGGCACTCCGAAAGTGCGAGCGACTTTACGAAGAAGCTCTATACTTGCCTGCTTCCGCCCGTTCTCGATTTGAGATAAATACACACGGGTAACTCCAAGTTTTTCAGCCAACTCGGATTGGGACCAAGATTCGGCTTGGCGCATCCGGTATATGATTGAACCAGTATCCATTGAATCGAGTCCTGGTGAAAGTACAGTTAAGGGAAGAACAGATCCACTTTGTGAGCTCTAGCAAGAAGGTCGCAACTCCAATGAACTTTCCCCACTTCAGGGGCTCTGCTGCTTCTAGCAGCTTCTGGACTGCTTCTGCTCTTGCAAGAGCTTCCTCAAGTTCTGCGCAACCTGGATCTCCTCGCCGTGCGGCCCGTCGATGTGCTTTTCTAATTTCTCGAACAAGCTGTTCGACTTCTCTCTGTACGACGGAAGATCCAGAGCTGGCACGTTTTCGAATTCTCTTCATAAAAACCTCCTATTTGGGATTTAGGTCGCCCAGGTGGCTTGAGCTACCTGGTCTTCCATTAACAGAGAGCACATCTTCGCACCAGAACAGTAAGAGCAGAATGTACAAAACGAACACGAGAAAGAACCGTACCGATGTGCTTTACGTTGGGCTGACATGATTAACTGACGCTTAACTAACCATGGGCACACCGTTCACCGTCGTCCAGTACCATGTCGTCTGCCGCAAACGTACTCTCTGGCCGTGGAGAGTTGACCTCTTTCTTAGAGGTCGTTTCTGAAATAGGAGTATCATCGTGCCAGCTCTCTGATTGATCACCTCCTTTCACACACAAGATCTAGCAAACCAAAATCCTTATACCACGACATATGGGGTTTTGTCAACTGCTGGTTTACAACACCTTTTTTTCACCCTAATGGACTTCAATAGGTTGGGCCGGGTGACGGCGGCCCGCAAGCCGCCTGCCACCGCTTCGCATCCCTCCGGGCTCGGCCGAGCATAAACGGCCGCCGCCCCATTCCCGCTCCGAGCAGGGCTCGAATCGGAAATGGGTCCCCTCCAATTATCCCTCGGCCTCGCCGCTCCGTGACGCGGCGGTGTCAGGTCCGCTCCCGCCGGCTTGCTATTGGGCCGCTTCGTCTCCTGGCCCGGCACTCATATTCATTTTCCCTCGCGCCGGCCCTTCAGCTGGAGGTGAAAGGGCCGGGCGAGGGAAAAATTGCTCGGTTACATCAGCAAAGGAGAGACGACATGAGCAAGAAAATCTACGACCTGATCACCGTCCGGATCATCACCCTGCTGGAGCAGGGCGTCATCCCCTGGCGCAAACCTTGGGACGCGGCCAGCGGCGCCCCCCGGAACCTGGTTTCAGGCAAGGCCTACCGGGGCATCAACGCCATGCTGCTGGCCAGCCCGGGCTTTGGCTCGCCGTGGTTCGCCACCTTCCACCAGGTCAAGGCCCTCGGCGGAGCCGTGAAGAAGGGTGTCCACGGCTTCCCGGTGGTCTTCTGGAAGTTCCTGGAGACTGCAACCGAGCCGGAGGGGGAAGACGAGCAGACCGGCCGTCACGAACGCGTGCCGCTGCTTCGCTACTACACCGTTTTCAACCTGGACCAGACCGAAGGGATTCCGACCGAGAAAATCCCCGCCCTGGAGATCTGCCACTTCGATCCTATCGATGCCTGCGAGCGGATCGTGGCGGAGATGCCCCAGCGCCCCGAGATTTGCCACACCACAGAGGCCCGGGCCTACTATCGGCCGTCCACCGACACGGTGACCATGCCCCTCCGGGAGTCCTTCCACTCGGCGGCTGAGTATTTTTCCACTCTAGCGCATGAGCTGGTCCACAGCACCGGCGCCCCGAGCCGTCTGGCCCGGAAATCCCTGGAGGACTGGGCGCTCTTCGGCACCGCCGACTACAGCCGGGAGGAGCTGGTGGCCGAGATGGGCGCCGGGTTCCTCTGCGCCCACGCCGACATCGAGAGCGCCACCCTGGAGAACTCCGCCGCCTACATCCGGAGCTGGCTCCGGGTCCTCAAGGACGACCGCCGCGCCGTGATCGTGGCCGCCGGCCAGGCCCAGAAGGCGGCCGACTTCATTCTGGGCGGCCCCACCGAGGACGAGCCCACCCACTGATCCCACCGGCCCGGCTCCCCCCGGGCCGACTCTCCCACCCCAGCTTTCCACCAGCTTCGCCCCACTCCCAAGCCCCCGCACGGTGCGGGATTTTTCCTTTCTTGCCAGACAGCAGCCGGCCTCCGGCGGCCGGGGCGCCGCCCCTGGACCCCGCCGAGGGAATGCAATCCCCCACGCGCTAGAGCCGTTCGCACCCCCTTGCGCTGGCCAGAGGTCCCCCATCCAAGTTTGTGGTGCAGCGGTGCGATTGACAACGTACGGTGGCGGGGCAGGTGCACCAACGGTCGCACCGGTAACGACTTATTGTCCCGCCGGGGCTGGAATTGCCGCTGGAATGAAGCGTTAGTCAGGCCGGTCGTCCGCGTTTGAATCCCCTCATTGCCTGTGCCAGGTTATCCGGTGTGTGATCTCGGTCACGTGATCGACTGCTTCAGCTTGCGATATTCCATTTTCTCAGGTATGCTGAAAAAGTCAGGAGAAACAGATAATGGCTTTTCCCATGGGCAGGGGCACAGGGGGCGCCCTCAATTCCTGGCGGACATATTTTGCCGTCAGGTCTTCCTCCATCCGCTCACCCCGCTTCGCGTACAAATGTAAACAGCCGGCAGCTGAGATGCGCCATCAAATGATCAAAACAGGTGCGACCTACGTGCTTGGACTGAGATTAATTGTGGTAAGTATCCTGTCGGAGATGCTGACCGAAAGTTCAATTAGTTTCTGTCATATATACCCATAAAGAAATTCATATGTTGAAAGTAAGAAGGTTATTAAAACCTGTAGACAAAACGATATTGTGAAGATAGAAAAAGTAAAGTGAACCACGAGAGGTAAATCATTGTGAAAACTAGTTGGCTTAGAAATTGTGTCATGCTGTTGTCGCTGATTTGTCTGATAAGCGGTTGCTCACTTATCTCTGATGAACTGTCACGGAGCGAAGCCAAAAGCCAACTGCTTAATTTCTTTGAAGACAATATGTATGATTTCAGGAGGATTTTTATACGACCTGTAGTGGAACACCAAATTGAAAAAAAGTGCCTTGCGGACCCTGTGACATGTCTCCTCAACTTTCCAGTTTATAATGATCTCAAACCTTTATATCAAGCAGGGCATTTCAAATATGAATATAAAGTGAAAATTAAAAAAGGGACGTATCGGGATGAGTATCTGGCTACCTTTACGGTGATTCCAAGTAATTCCCTTAAGAAGAAAATTGATAAAGATAATCGTCTGGTTATATTTGATTTGGAAAATATTGAGATAACGGGAATTTTAAAAAATTCCGAAAACATCTTGGCCGATGTGGATTTCATCATTCGCCTTCAACCAAACCAATTTGGTAAAACGTTAGGAGAAAAGGAGCATTCACGCTCGAGTAAGGCGACATTTGCAAAATACGATGATGGATGGAAACTGATGAAGATCGACGATTCTTGGATGTTTGAATAAATAATTTTGGAGCCGAAATATGAATACTAACCCCCCAATAGTGAGTATTGTTTGTGCCATTGCTATAATACCAATTTTGTTTAGTTGTTCCAGTATAACTGGCACATTGTCAAAAAGTGATGCTCAGAAACAAATTCTTAAACAGGACAAAATTGATGATCCAACTGGAGATAGACTCAAGATCATTGCTCCATTCAATGATTTTCTTTTACCAGCGAATGTAGCAGAAGAAGAGGCACTGAATTATTTTTTACATAAACCGGAAAATATTACAATTAGTCTACTTTATCAATACAACTACTTCGATATAAAAGTTCGCAAACCCAGATATCATGGTGGTTATGCTAAAGTTGATGTGAAGCAAACTTCGAAAATTCTCCCATTTATGCCTGAAAATATTCGAAATGGGATTGTGGTTCGCAATACAGCCAAAATTGAGATTTCTGGCATCGCGACAAGTCCGGATAAGAAGGATGCAATAGTTGAGTATTTTCAAGTATATGAACCAAATGAAATTGGCACGGCTCTCCGGTTGAAGTCTGTGATTTCTTATAATTTGGCCACGTTCAAAAAATTCGATGATGGATGGCGTCTACAAGAAATTTCCAACAATACGGGTACCCCCCTCTGGATTCAAAACCATGAACTATATGAAGAGATGGAAAAACTGCGAAAAGCCGCAACTTTAGACAACTATCAATATGGGTTTCCGCCAGTTCAGAAGACAAAAATTAAAGATGTTTCGTTGTCCGAAATTAATTCGTTAGCTGAAGCTGACGGCGAGGATTTTTTAAAAGAACGTAAGGAGATATTGTGTGGTCCGCTCTCTTCTTTGATCAATGATCAGACCGGAACCGTCGCCGCAGCCTTGGATGCTGAATCAAAAAAAGTTTATCGTCGTGCATTGTTTTTAATTGAGCATGCTAACGATGAATTAATGAAGCAATACAGGTACAGAGAAAGTTACAATATTGATCCTGCACTTTACGCCGATATTGAGGAAAACAAATTTGTCGAACCTGGGATTTTATCGTTCGATCGGGGAAGAATCTTGTATAAGATGTCCCGCTTCCAGGAAGCAGAGCACGAAATCAATGGTTTCATATGCGGTTGTTCTTGTATGGAAAATTGGGGAAAAGAAGATTACCACGATCTAGGTTTTATAGTTGCCAAGGATCAGACTCGGTACATGAAACGGGACGCACAGATTGCGAAATTGTATCTGTCAGTTGCTCAGAAAAAACTGTCAGACATTATCTCAAAAGTACACACCAATATATTGAGTGAATTGGTTGTCAACAACAAAGGGAAAAAGTATTATTTTTCAATCATTTCTCCAGAGGCACATTCACTTCAGTCCAAGGGTGATAAGTACCTCACTGTTTCAGTAGATGACTCGAAGAGACCTACCTTCATGACTTATCTTGGAAAATTTGTGGCTAGATCCGACTATGAAAGTTCAGGAACAGGATTGTTTACGGTTAGCAAACATGAAGGATTGACCGATCCGAATAATTTTTCAATAGGTGTCTGTTGGACCCCATCTTCAGGAAATATCAATATTTTTGAAGTTGGTAATGATGGCTTAGCATTTATTTTTCCAGGTGATTAACACAGTCTAATACCTTGTCCATCGCGGCGCTTTTATTTCAGTCGATTCTGTGGGCAGTTTCCGCCGATGAAATGAATCATCGGGTCAGATTCCACTTCGATTTCCAGCTTCTGCTCCATGGTTGTGTCATGTGGTTACGCTTTTCCTATATCTTTAACTGCATGCAATAACCACTTTCTCGACGAATTATAGATTAGGTTTCCAGGTACCTACCTGGCCGGAATCTGGGCAGCTGTTCTGAATTCGATAAGGTAAAAAATCTTTCGCACATTTGTGGATGAGAAGGGGTACCACAACGTGCTGGCGGTGGTGCCGCGGGGCAAGCTGGGCGCGGTGACGGCGATGCTGCGGGCCATCCATGCCCAGGAGGACCGGGCGGCGGCGCTGGACAAGAGCCAGGTGGTGGTGAGCAAGCTGCAGGAGTTGAAGCTGGGCCAGGCGGCGCAGGTGGTGGCCGATGGTGCGGCCGAGACGCTGAGCTTCTATGCATTTCCCCGGGAGCACTGGCGGTCGATTCGGACGAACAATCCCTTGGAGCGGATCATGCGGGAGATCCGGCGGCGCACCCGGGTGGAGGGCTGTTTCCCGGACGGCCAGTCGGCGCTGATGCTGGTGGCGGCCCGGCTGCGGCATATCGCCGGGAGCCGCTGGGGTGAGCGGCGCTACCTGAAGGTGGAGCGGCTGGAAGAGGCGAGCCTGGTGGCGGCGGAGGCGTGAGGGGCGGTACAGGGCGATTCGCTACGCTCATCGCCCTGTACCGCCGGATTGGAGGATTCTCCATGAAATGTGCGAAAGATTCTTGACGCTACCCTGAATTCTCTCGGCTCTTTATGATCAAAACAACAAAACGCTGTGATTCGTGTCACATCCTGGCGTACTCCCGCTTGCGTGTTTAGTCCTTCGCTTGTATTCTGTGGATGTCAGGAGTCAAGTGAGATGCTCACATTCCAGGGCCGATGAGAGGGGGTACACTCGACTTCCGGCGGATTCATCCCGCCAGGCAACTCGAACCCCTTATATCTTAATCGTCAGCCGGAACGCATACAACGCTTGATTCAAGAGCCGAGCGGATTCAGTGCGAACAATATAATGGGCTGGGCGACGCGATTCGACAGGGGGCCCCGAGAATGAACCAAGCTGGAATACTTTTTGCGCCGTTGAGCAGCGGTGTGATGATCTTCGCGCTGGCGGTTGTCTTGGTTCGCCTGCGTACAGCATACGCAAAACCAACCACAGCTGTCTATCAATCCTTCTTGATAAATGGAGACAGCCATCTGTAACCGAATGCGGAACGAATTTCAATCAACAAGACCAGGATTTTAGCGATGCGCTTGATATCCGAATTTGCAACGCTCCGAAACGATCTGAAAACACTCTTCGTAGAGACCGCCGAGATTTTGAATCACGGACAGAGCGAGATCCGAATCGGAAAAAACGAACTCCGTTCTTTGGATGTTCTCGCTCAGGATCTGGAACAATCCCGGTTTACGCTCGCGGTG
>Ga0116142_10003884_pt1 | contig 14681 bp, 10 predicted proteins | sample AD_UKC033_MetaG_FD_89785 | JGI IMG/M metagenome (GOLD analysis project Ga0116142, IMG submission 89785) | Active sludge microbial communities of municipal wastewater-treating anaerobic digesters from USA - AD_UKC033_MetaG | ecosystem: Engineered > Bioreactor > Anaerobic > Digestate | place: USA... | reverse complement strand
GGAAACCCCGCGCCGCCGCGCCCGCGCAGACCGCTCCGTTCAATCACGTCAATGATCGTATCGGGATTATCCAACCGGCCAATGCAATGTCTCAATGCGACGAGGCCGCCCCGGCGGACGTATTCGTCGAAATCGGTTGGATCCATTTCGCCGCAACATTCAGTGGCGATGCGCCGTTGGACGCTGAGAAATTGCACAACCGCCGGGTTTTCCGCATCAATAGCGGCCTGTTGACGCGCGCCATCCGCATACAACCGTTCGAGCCAGTTTTCCGTGGCCGCGCGAAATCGCGACATGGGGGATTGCGGAGGAAAATGGGTCAGCACAAGCGCCGGCACGTCTTCCGGATGAACTTTCGCGTAAACAACGGGCAATTGGCCGGGCGCGACGATTTCCATCAGCGGCGTCTGATGGCACATGCCCACGCAACTGACGGGTTTGATGCGCACTTTGAGTCCGAACCGTGCACAAGTGTCGTCGAGCGCCTCGCGGATTTGCGCGCTTCCGCCCGCCACGCAGCACGAGCCAAGACCAATGCGAATCTCAGCTTCGTCCGCCACGGTCGTTTCGCTTTGTGGAACAACATGCACAGGCGCGCGCGCGGCCTGTGCGAGAAACTCGTCCAACATGCGCGGCACGCTGTCCGGTGCAACATGGCCATAGGTAATCCCGTCAATCTGCACGGCGGGCGCAAGCGTGCAACAGCCGAGGCACCGGACCTTCTGAAGCGTGAACACGCGATCGGCGTCGGTGTCCTCGCCCGCGGCAAGGCCGAGTTCTTCGGCTATTGCGTCGAACACGTCCGGCGCGCCTTTCAGATGGCATGCGGTGCCGTCGCAAACGGAAATGGTGTGTTGGCCGGCGGGGCGCGTGCGAAACTGCGGAAAGAACGTCGCCACGCTGTCCATGTCCGCGCAGGTTATTTCCGAAATCTCGCAAATGTGCTGCAAGACTTCCCGCGGCAAGTATCGAAACCGGCGTTGAACCGCCTGCAATATCGGAATCAGCGCATCGGCTCCCGTGCCGCATTCGGCCACGATCCGGTCCGCTTCCGCGATGGCGAGAGAAATCTCCATGCTCAGTCTTCCGCGACGCAGACCAACTGCTTGCCCGTGCGGAAATAAATCCGCCGGTCCATGAAGGCCGGCGTCGCCAGCGTATCTTCGCCCAGTTTCGGGGAACCAATCATTTCATACGTTTCGCCTGTCTTGAAAATGATCGTGGTCCCCTTCATGTCGAGCGCGTAGATGCGATCCCCAACAAGAATCGGCGACGCATAGAATCCCTCGTCGAATTCCTGCAACCACTGCTCTTTCCCCGTGGCCGCATCGAGGCAGACGATTTCGGCGCGGGACGTGGCGAGATAGAAATGACGGTCCGTGCAGACGGGACTCGCCACGTCCGGCAACGATTCGTCCCACTGCCAAGCGATTTCGGGTTTTGGCGGATCGCCAGGCACAAACCGTATCGCCGTGGCCGTGGCCATGTCGTTGGCCACAAAGAACATGCCCCCGCCATAGGCGGGACTGGGCGCCACTTCCCCGTCCAGACAGGGCACGTTCCAGAGCCGTGTTCCGGACAACGGATCGTATGCGTCCACGTCTTTCGCGGAATTCACGACAAGTTGCAAGCCGGACGGTGTCGGAACGCATGCCGGCGACGACCACGAGAGCGCGGTCCGGTTCACGGACCATTTTTCGTGTCCGTCCAAGACATCGAAGGCATACAATTTCCCGCCCTTTTTCTGATCGTATTGCACAAAGAGTAGGTTTTCGCACGCCAGTAACGACGATGAATAGCCGTAATGGTTGTCCGGCAGGCCGAGGCTCTTCCCCCATTGTTTCTTGCCGTCGAAATCGAGGCATACGAGGTCGCCGTTCGCGAAAATTGCAAAGACACGGTTGCCATGGGCGGCCATCGTGGGCGCCGCGAATCCGGTTTCCTCGCCGACCTTGGGCGGCTTGTCCGGGGCGCCGGGCATTCGCTCGACGACATGTTTCCAAAGCATCTGGCCGCCATCGGCATCGAAACAATACACCTCGCGCATATTCGCGTCGGCTCCGCTCAGAAAAACGCGGTTGTCCCACACCACAGGTGAATTGGCGCCCGGCAACGGAATGTCCGTTTTCCACTTGATGTTCTTTCCCGAAGCCAAATCCCAGTCCACGGGAGCGGTCGTGTGGAAGGCGACGCCATAGCCGCCCGGTCCGCGAAACGACGGCCAATTCCGTTGAATCGTCTCCCAAGGGATTGGGGGCCGGGTTTCCGCCGGTTGTACGGGAATCGGTTCACGAGACGCGGCCGCCGGGCTTGTGTCAACCGGGGGAATGTCGAGGCGTGTGAAATAGGCCGAAACGAGCGCGACAAGCGCCACGGCAAGGCCGATGAAGGCGAGCAGTTCACGGGCGTGGGCGCGGGATGTCCAATAGGAGGCGGACGGTGCTCCGGGATCGGGAACCGGCAGTTTCGGCCCAAACCGCGCCGCAAGACGAATCGCCACGAGCAAGACAACCACGCCGCCCGTCAACAGGTAGCCGCCCGTCTTCAGATGGGTCTGGCTCGTGAAATAGGCCTTGCGCGCCAACAGGTCCATTGCCCGGATTTCCTGCAACAACTTCTCGTCGGCCTCGGGCGCCGCCGCCCATTGCGCGCGCAACTTCAGCATTTCCGGGTTGTCCAGCGGGTTGAACGCCTGGATTTGGACGAAATTGGCAATCAGCAGCGTCGCGACGACAAGACAGAAGACGCCCGACACGATCACGACCGCGACGGAAGCGTGGCGTCCGATTTCATTGGCCGTGAACCGGCGTTTCCTTGGCTTAGTTCGCGGCATCTTTTTTCTCCACGGGGCAATAGGCAAAACATCTCGCGCAACTCACACAGGCCGCCCGATCCGGTTCGTAGTCGTTTGTCGTGCGAATCACGGAAAGCCGGATTAGACGTCCGCAAAGGGCCAGTCCCATGAAGCCCCCGAACAGCGCCGAGCCGGCCTTGAATCGCTGCCGGACGGTTTCCGCGTGGGCATACAATTCGGCGGGCGATTCCCGGCCCGACCGAAACGCCTCGGTGTCTATGGGCGAGTCGTCGGCCTCGCCACGTTCAACGGCCGCCACGCGCTCCGCCAGCCAGACCGTCGGATGGATGCGCGCCATGAAACGGTGCGACGCGAACCCCACGTAGGCCGCGAACGCGACGACGACCGGCGCGATCAAAAGCAGGCGCGCAAGCCGTTGCGCCCCGACCCGGCGGTTTTCAGGACGATCCTCCGGCGTGGGCATCCGGATCGCGTTGTACGGACACGAATCCTCGCACAGGCGGCACTGGATGCACTCGGCGGGAGTAATCGAAGCGTGCCAGCGCGAGTAGAGCGACGCCCAACGAAGCAGCACGCCGTATGGACACAGGAACCGGCAGTAGGGTCGCGCGATGAACACGCCCGCCAGTAGCAGAAGGCCGCCCGCCAGCAGCATGTTGAAGCTGCCGCCTTGCCGGTAGAATCCAATAAACGGATCGAACCGGCAAATGAGAAATCCCGCACCGGTCGCGACGCCCAGCACGGCGAGTCCGAGATAGGCGTACGCGAACATGCCGAGCGCCATCTCGACCGCCATCGGAATCTGGACCGGTTTCACCGCGCAGATCTCTTGAATCGCCCCCAAGGGACACACCGCAGCGCAGAAAACGCGTCCGAAATAAATCGCAAAAATCAGTGGAAGTAAAAAAAACAACGAAACAAGAAGCGGCACGGGAACATGGCCGCCCATAAAGGCATTCAAGACATTTTGAATCGATCCAACCGGACAGACGCAGCCTTGCCGGTAAAACCCGAAATAGACCACCGAAAAAACGGCCATCATCAACACGCCGCGCCTTGAGCGCCTCTTGATCGCCATCCATGCCGTCAATGCCATGCCGCCCGCGAGCAATGCCATATCCACAACGGGCGATGTCAGTCGGCCCTTAGGCGCAAAGGTGTCGGGCCGTTGATAACCGGAACTGAACTCCGGCATCGGGAAGCGGTATTGGGCCGGAGCGGCGCTTGCAAAGAGGAGCGCGCACACGGCCAAAACGAAGGCGGAAGGCCGAAGACGGAAGGCCGAAATGAATCGGAACGATCTGGCCCTTTCATCCTTCATCCGTCATCCTTCGTTCTTGGATTGGCGATGTTTCAGCAGATAGCCGTCGTGCACAGTGACACGGCGAAACGCATCCGAGGGACAATTGCGCGCGATCGCGCATTCGTTGCAGTTGACGCACAAGTCGCGCTTTACCTGAAGGTACAGCGAGCCGTTGCCGAATTGTCCGCAACCCTTCACGCACTTGCCGCAGCCGATGCACAAGTCCTCGTCGATCGTGTATTGATAGAACGGCGGCTCGATATACGTGCGGCGCAGCGCGCCCACCGGACACAATTCGTTCTCCGCGCCGCTGTCGCGCGCCTTGGCGCCGGGCAACAAGTAACCGCTGCACAAGTCGCAGTAACCGCAAATCTCGAACGAATGGACGCACTTCACGGCGGAGGGGTTCAACACGCAGGTTGTGGCGCAGCGTCCGCACTGCTGGCACTTCGCCGGATCGATCTGCCACACGGTACGTTCCGCACCCGATTGCGCGGCAACCCACGCGCCGCCGCCGGCCGCAAACACCGCAGCCGCGCGGATGAAATCCCGCCGGCCTATTCCGTTTTCTCTTTTCACCATATTTTCCTCTCGGAACGCTATTGTATAGTCCGCGAACCGATGGTGTCCACGACAAAACGGTCCTCGCAATCGCAATCGAAGATCGCGGATCCATGTTCTCGAACCCAACAACCGAGACCTGATGGCGGACAGTCGTCGGAAAACCGTTTGATCTTGTTTGCTCGCGGGGATTGCGAGCCCGATTGCGAGCCCGATTACGAATACGATTACGAGCCCGATCGAGCACGATTACGAGCACGAGCACGACGAAACGCACATACGGCTAAAACAGGTTTTTGGGCATCTGGCGCCCTTGGATGCGTTCGCACTGTCCACTGCGTCCATCGCGACCTCTTGGAAATGCACTTACATGCTATACTCATCGCGGTTGTAGCGGAAGGGAGTCGGCAATGCCGTATTTCGACGATTTGCGTGGATTGTTGGACGAGGCGCTGTTGTGGGCGGACCTGCGGCATGAACAAGGCGGAGACGTGCAAGGGATCGTCAAGGTTCTGCGCGAGAACATCACGCGCGCGCAAAAGGAATTGGGGAAAACCGCGCCGGGCACAGCGACGCGGCAACAGGAACCGAACACGCTCGACATGATTCGCGCATTGCGTCCGGAAGGACCGCGGCGTCTCTGGAAACAGTTCAAGACGGCGGGACTCAATGACCGCCTCAAGGGTGCATGGCTGGGCCGGGCAATCGGTTGCACGCTGGGCGCGCCGGTCGAGAACTGGCCTATCGCCGAAATGGAACAACTCGCCAAGCGAACAGACGCCCCATTTCCACCGGAGGATTACTGGCGGGCGCATCCCAAGCCCGATGAATTGCGTTATGAAAAGAGCCGTATGGCCGAGTATCTCAAAGGCGGCATGACGTGCGTTCCCGTTGACGACGACGTGACCTATACGTTGCTGGGTCTGCTGATTCTCGAAGAATATGGCCCGGATTTCACGACGGACGACGTCGGACAAGCCTGGATCAAGTATCTGCCCATGGCATGCACGGCCGAAGACGTTGCGCTGCGCAATCTCAAGAAGGGTATCCCGGCGTCGAAGGCCGGCGCGAAGGACAACCCGTTCCAGGAATGGATTGGCGCGGACATCCGGAGCGATCCATGGGGTTACGCCGCGCCGGGATGGCCGGAAAAAGCCGCCGAGTTCGCCTGGCGCGATGCGTACCTTTCGCACCGACACAACGGCATCTATGGCGCGATGTTCTTTTCGGCGGCAATCGCCGCGGCATTCGCCGTGGACACGCCCGGCGACGCCATCGCCGTTGGCCTGACGGAAATTCCGAAATACTGCCGTCTTGCCCGCGATATCCGGTGGGCGCTCGACACCGCGCCATTGCTCAAGGATTGGCGCGACGCGCGCGCGGCCGTTGACCAACGCTTCCGCGGCATGCACGCTGTCCACACGAACAACAACGCGTGCCTGACGATTTTCGGGCTCCTGCTGGGCGGGATGGACTTCACGAAAACCGTTGGCATGACGGTCGCAATGGGTCTTGACAACGACTGCACCGCCGCGACCGCCGGTTCGATTCTCGGCGCACTCATCGGCGCCAAAAACGTTCCGGCGCATTGGTGGAAACCGTTTCGCAACCGCACGCGCACCTACATGAATGGCCGGGAATGGTTCCGGAACAGCGATATCGTGCGGCGGTTCATGGCCGTGGCAAAACAGGTGTGGACCTCATGAACGACGCGGTGCGAGAATGGACGGAGGCGATGGGCGCGGAGAATGTCGCGGCGGACGACGCGACACGCGACCGGTATGCGCGCACGACGCAAGACGCGGGGACGCGCCCGTTGTGCGTGTTGTATCCGCGTTCGACGGCGGAGGTGCAGGCGGCAGTGCGGATTGCGGCAAATCACCACATTGCCCTGTATCCGATTTCGCGCGGCTGCAATTGGGGGTATGGCGATGCCTGCGCGCCCACGCATGGCGCAGCCATCCTCGATCTGAGCCGCATGAACCGCATCGTCGAAGTCAACACCGAACTGGCCTACGCGATCATCGAGCCGGGCGTGACCCAGCAACAATTGTACGAGTGCCTGCGCGAACGCAAATCCGGCCTTTGGCTCGATTGCACGGGCGCGGGACGCGACGCGAGCCTCGTGGGAAACACGCTCGACCGGGGATTTGGACATACCCGCTACGGCGATCATGTCCTGAGCACGTGCAGCATGGAAATTGTCCTTGCGGATGGACAGGTCTTAAAAACGGGATTCGGACATTACGAAGACGCAAGGGCGGCTCATATCTATCGTTACGGGGTCGGTCCCTCGCTCGACGGGCTTTTCTGCCAGTCCAATCTTGGCATCGTCACCCAAATCGGGATCTGGCTCATGCCGGAACCGGAGGCCTTTTGTTTCTTCTTCATCAAACTCGACCGCGACACAGACCTCGACGAGTTGATCGATCGCCTGCGCCCCTTGCGATTGCAGGGCGTCATCGCTTCCGCCGTGCACATCGGCAACGACCTGCGTATCCTTAGCGCCTCGGGGCGTTATCCATGGGCGCAGAGCGGCGGCAAGACCCCATTGCCGGACGACATCCGCGCACGGCTTGCGCAGGAAGCCGGTGTGGGCGCATGGAACGCGGGCGGTTCCCTGACAGGAACAGCGGGACACGTGCGCGCCTCGATCCGCGCATTGCGCAAGGCGATGAAAGGCCTCGCCCGCGTCGTATTCGTTGACGACCGCAAACTCGCCTTGGGCGGCATGGCCGAGAGCGCCCTCCACGTATTCGGCGCCGGGAAGAAACTCGGACGGCAGTTGCAGGCGTTACGGCACAATTACGGGCTGTTGCAAGGCGTCCCGACGGACGAACCGCTCCTGGGCGCCCAATGGCGGTTGCGAAAACCGCCCGACGGCGATGTTTGCGATCCGCTCGATGCCGGCTGTGGTCTGATGTGGATTTCCCCTGTCGTACCCATGACCGGCCGCGATGCACGCGCCGTGCTATCCATTGCCGAACCGTTGTTCGACGATTTCGGGTTTGAGTTACTCGCGACCTTCACGCTGATTAACGAGCGCGCCATGATCGCCATCCTCAACGTCGCCTTCGACAAATCCGACGCGGAAGAGACCGCGCGCGCCACAGCCTGTTATGACGCGACCATGGACGCGCTTATCCGCGCCGGTTACTACCCCTATCGGGTGGGCCTTCGCGGTCTCTCCAAGATTCAGCGGGCGGACGACGTCTTCTGGGACGTGGCCGCCGCCGTCAAGCATGCGCTGGATCCTCATGGCATTATTGCGCCCGGACGTTATATTCCCGTCCAGGACCCTTAACGTGCAGAATTGTATTCCTTGCAAAGCCCCTGTAAAACCGGGATGTCGTACGGAGGGATGGGCATGGAGACTGTTTGTTACGAGGAGTTGACGCCGCGGGTGTTTCGGGAACGGCTGACCGCCGCGCCGATTGCGTATGTCCCGCTGGGCACGCTCGAATGGCACGGCGAACATCTGCCGCTCGGTTCGGACGGCCTGCAATCGCGGGGATTTTTCATCGAACTCGCACGCGAGGTAGGCGGCGTCGTGTTGCCGATGCTTTTCCTCGGCCCGGATTTCCGGCAAGAATATGAGGGACGCCCATACTACGGCATGGACGTTTACTCTTTTTCGGACGGCATCCCCCGGCGGCTCGAAGGCAGTGCCTATTGGGTCGAACAGGAATTCTACGAAGCAATGCTCGATCGCATCGTCGCGCAACTGGTACGCGCCGGTTTCCGCATTCTTGTGGGTCATGGGCACGCCCCTTCTGTACAGGCGTGGCTGGGCCGCAAGATTGAATGGGAGGCGCATTACGGAGTCAAAGTCTTCGCCTGTTGGCGTGAAGACGAGAGCGACGGACTCGGCATTCAGACGGATCATGCGGCGGCGAACGAAACATCGCTTGTAATGGCGTTGCGGCCGGACCTCGTCGAAATGAACGGCCTCGACCCCGATCCCGCCGTGCAGCCGCTGGGCATCGGCGGCGACGATCCGCGCATCCACGCCAGCCCGGAAAAAGGACGCAAAGCGATTGACATGCAACGCGCGCGCATGGCGGCCATGTTGCGTGATGTGTTGCGGCAGGTTCGCGTATGAGCTACCGCATCGGCCTCGACACGATCCTTCTGCGTCCCACCGAACGGATCGCGCATACCGAGTATTGCTCAAACGAGGCGCTCATTCGGGCGCTGCTGCCGGACGGCGGCTGCGCGGAGGACGCGCTCAACCTGGATTTTATCTGGAATACGAACGACGGGCCGGTTCCGTGGTCTGAACGCGGGCGCGTGACCGATATGGGCCACGCGGAATTCCTCGAAAACGGCCGCGACAAGCGTCCGCCGAAACCGTCGCCGTTTTACAATGTGGAGGACGTGCTGGCCTTCGACGCGGTTGCGGAATACGGCTTGCCGGATTTCGATGCGCTCGTCGGGTATTATGAAAAATCGTATTGCGATTTTCAGGCCGCGCGTCCCAACCAAGTCGTTACGGGCGGCTACTACAAGACAATTGTATCGGGCGCCATCGAGGCTTTCGGGTGGGACCTGCTGTTGACGGCCGCCGCCGATCAAGACCGCTTTGAAAAGGTGCTCGACTCGATCTTCCGTCTGAGCCGGCATCACTACCAGGCATGGGCACGGACCTCGATTGAAGCCTTTATCTGCCATGACGACATGGTGTGGACCGAGGGGCCGTTCATGGATCCCGCGTTCTATCGCCGGGCTATTTTTCCACGCTACCGGCAACTTTGGAAGATATTGAAGGATGCGGGCAAGAAGGTCCTGTTCTGTTCCGACGGCAATTTTACGATGTTCATTGACGATCTGGCTGACGCCGGCGCGGACGGTTTTATTTTCGAACCGCTGACGTCGCTCGAACGGATCGTCGCGGGATACGGCAAGACGCATTTCATCGCGGGCAGTTTTGTGGACTGCCGCACACTGACCTTCGGCACGCCGTCCGAAATCCAGGTGGAAGTAGACGCGACCCTGCGATTGGCGCGCGCATGCCCCGGTTTCATGTTTGCCGTCGGCAACCACATTCCAAGTAATGTGCCCGTCGAGAATGCGTTGTTTTACTTGTCGTATCTGAAACAACACGGGAATAGATGAAAGTAATGCCAAGAAGATCTCACCACGAAGGACACGAAGCGCACGAAGAGAAATATTATTGTTCGGCGGACCGTCAGGATTTGACACCTGAATTGGTTCCCGTTCCATTCTTGCCCTTTATTCTTTTTGCATTCTTCACCGATGAAACAAAAAAAATTCGATCCCCTCTTCATCCCCCGTCATTTGCCATTCCCAAACCCCAAAGACTTCGTGCTCTTCGTGTTCTTCGTGGTGCAATATGCACACTCTTCATCCTCATGGCGTCTCCGGCATTCGCCTATCAGGAGGCGCCGATGCTGGCGGAACGCGTCGCGCGCGGCGAATTGCCGTCCGTAGTGGATCGTCTGCCGGAAAATCCGGCCGTGGTCGAACCGGTCGAATCCATCGGCCGGTATGGCGGTTCGTGGCGTCGGCTGGCCGTGGGACCGGCGGATATCGGCCTGAATTCGCGTCTGGGATACGAGTCGCTTGTGCGCTGGGATCGCGGCGCGATCGGCGTAATTCCGGGGCTGGCGGAACGCTGGGACGTTCTCGACGGCGGGCGGAGGTACGTGTTCCATCTCCGCAAAGGCACGCGATGGTCCGATGGCGCGCCGTTCACATCGGAAGACCTCATGTTCTGGTTCGAGGACGTGCTGGGCAACAAGGAACTGACGCCGGTCTTTCCATCGTGGCTCACGCTCGACGGCGAACCGGTCCATATCGCCGCGCCCGATCCGTATTGGGTCGAATTCCGTTTCGGCAAACCCTATGGAATTTTCCTCGAATTCACGGCCTTCAACGGCATTTCGATGTTTTATCCGAAACACTATTTGAAACAGTTTCATCCCAAATATGCAGACAAGACGGATCTCGAACAAAAAGCCAAAGCCAAAGGCATGGCGTTCTGGCATCAACTGTTTGGCCGGATGGCGAATTGTGAACAAAACGTGGATCTTCCGACACTAAAACCCTTTGTGCTGCGCACGCCGCCGCCCGCAACACGGCTGGTCGCAGAACGCAATGCGTATTATTGGAAGGTGGATCCGGCGGGCAACCAACTCCCTTATCTTGATTCCATCGTGTACACGATGGTTCAGAGTCCGGAAATCCTCAATTTCAAGGCCATGACCGGCGATGCCGATTTCCAGGATCGCCGCATTGATGCCGCCAACTTTCCGCTGTTCATGGAAAACCGCCAGAAGGGCCGGTACCGTGTCCTGCGCGACGGCAATCCAACGCCGGTCGTCGTCTATGTCAATCCGTGCAGCCCGAATGCGGATCTCCGCGATATCCTGCGCGACCGCCGATTCCGCATCGCACTGTCCACGGCCATCAACCGCCCCGAACTCATCCAACTCATTTACTCGGACATGGCCCAGCCCTCACGCGGCATCGCGTCGCCGTTCGACCCGTATTACCGGCCCGAATTCGAGGCGGACTACATGAACTACGATCCCGCGCTCTCAAACCGGCTGCTCGACGAACTCGGCCTGATGCGCGGACGCGACGGCTTGCGGCGTTTACCGTCTGGAAAGCCGTTTCGCGAGATGCTCAACGTCTATCCCGCCGAAACGGGCGTCGGACCCGATCTTTGGCAACTTGTGGTGGACTACTGGCGCGAGGTGGGACTCGATTTCACCGTGAAGGTTGACGCCGTTGCGCTCAGCGTCATGCAAACGGCCAACGGCAACACGAATTTCTGGGCCTATGCCGCTTCGGGCATGATGTGGATCGTGGATCCCATCTGGTACGTGCCGTGGACGAATTTCAGCTATTTCGCGCCGTTGTACGGGCGCTACTACGCCACGAACGGCAAGGGCGGCGTCGAACCGCCCGAGGAATACCGCCGCCTGCGCGAATGGTACCTCGAATTGCGGTCGTGTGTCGGCAACGACGCGCGAAAACTCGAATTGGGCCGCAACATCCTCCGGCAGTTCTCCGAATCCTGCTACACCATCGGCATCTGCCGCCCGGATTTGCTCGCCATCGTGTCGAACCGGTTCAGAAATGTACCGGAACACATCGTGCACGATTACCGCGTCATGACCCCCGGCTACATCGGCATCGAGCAGTTCTACATTGACGAGGGACGCTGAACCATGTTGGCCTATATCGTCAAACGCCTCATTATTGCCATTCCGACGCTGTTGCTCATTTCGATCATCTCGTTCGTCATCATTCAACTGCCGCCCGGCGATTACCTCACGACGTACATCGCCAATCTCGCGCAAACCGGCGAGACGGCGGATGAGGCCATCATTGAAAGCCTCCGCGCGCGATACGGACTCGACAAGCCGCTGCCGGTCCAGTACATCAAATGGATCGGCGGCGTGTTGCACGGCGATTTCGGCCAATCCTTCTCGCTCAACAAGCCCGTCCGGGAACTCATTTGGGAACGGCTGGCCTTGACCATGGCCATCGCGCTCATCACCGTCGTCTGCACGTGGATCATCGCCGTGCCCATCGGCATCTATTCCGCGACGCACCAATACAAATTCTTCGACTATTTTTTCACTTTCCTCGGCTTTATCGGCATGTCCACACCGGCCTTTCTGTTCGCGCTGATCCTCATGTGGATTTCCTACACGGTCTTCGGCACGAGCGTCGGCGGACTCTTCTCCGACGCGCAGGCCGCCGCGCCATGGTCATGGGCGAAAGTCGCCGACCTGCTCCGGCACATCTGGGCGCCCGTGACGGTCCTCGCGGTCGGCGGCACGGCGGACCTGATCCGGCTCGTCCGCGCGAACCTGCTCGACCAACTCGAAATGCCCTACGTCGTCACGGCGCGCGCAAAGGGACTGTCCGAGTGGCGGCTGTTGATCAAGTATCCCGTGCGCATTGCAATCAACCCCATCGTCAGCACGATTGGGTGGATGTTGCCCGGCCTCATTTCCGGATCCGTCATCGTGGACATGGTGCTCAGCCTGCCGACGACCGGCCCGTTGATGATGAATGCGCTCATGGAGCAGGACATGTATCTTGCCGGATCGTTCATCCTGATCCTAAGCACGCTGACCGTCATCGGCACGCTGATTTCCGACATCCTGCTCGCATGGGTTGACCCGCGCATCCGTTTCGGAGGGCAGGCGTCATGAGCCACTCCGACATACATGAAGATCGCCTCTATGTCGCGAGCCAATGGCGCCTCATGTGGTGGAAGTTTCTCGATCACCGCGTGGCCGTTTTCGCGTTGATCGTTCTTGCATGCCTTTACGCCGTCGCGATTTTCTGCGAATTCATCGCGCCCAACGCGCCCAACGCGCGCGACGCCCGCCGTAGTTACGAGCCGCCGCAACGGCCGCGCATCGTCCATCAGGGCCGCCTCCACCGGCCTTTCGTCTACCCACATATCCAGCACATCAACCCGGAAACGCTTGCGCGAACCTATACCGACGACACCGAGCGCCCAATTTCGATCCGCTTGTTCGCGCGCGGCGATGATTACCGACTCTGGGGACTTCTACCCATGAACCGCCACCTCGCCGGATTGTCCGACGGCTCGCGCTGGTGTCCGATGGGAACGGATCGTCTCGGCCGCGACCTCTTCAGTCGGATCCTCTACGGCAGCCGGATTTCGCTTTCGCTCGGAATTGTCGGCGTGTTTCTGAGCCTTGTCCTCGGTATCGTTATCGGCGGCGTGTCCGGCTACTACGGCGGTATCTTGGATACATTGATTCAACGCCTGATCGAAGTCCTGCGATCCTTCCCCACGATTCCACTCTGGCTCGCGCTGAGCGCCGCGATGCCGTCTCACTGGACACAGGTCCAAGTCTACTTCTGCATGACCGTCATCCTCGCGCTAATCGGATGGACCGGTCTCGCGCGCGTCGTCCGGGGTAAAGTGCTCGCGCTACGCGAAGAAGACTACGCCCTTGCGGCCAAAGTCGCCGGGGTGCGCGAATTCGCCATCATCCTCAAACACCTTGTCCCCGGTTTCACCAGCCACCTGATCGTATCCGTCACACTCGCGATCCCCGGCATGATCCTCGCCGAAACCTCCCTCAGTTTCCTTCGTCTCGGCCTCCGTTCGCCGACCATCAGTTGGGGCGTCCTTCTGCAGGACGCACAGAACATCCGCGCCATCGCACTCTACCCTTGGCTCATGTTCCCTGTCCTCTTCGTCATCGTCACCGTCCTTATGTTCAACTTCCTCGGCGACGGCCTCCGCGACGCCGCCGACCCGTACAGCCATTGAGTCCGAGTCCTTTTCTGGCGTTGATTTGACGTACTCCGGCGGGCATGGTAAGATTCCAATCGGGAGAATGGGTTCCCAAGGAGGATACGCCGTTGAAAAGCCTCTCCGCAAAAGGGTTTACGCTTATTGAACTGCTGACCGTGATTGCGATTATCTCCATTTTGGCCAGCATGATTTTCATTGTCGGGCCGCGCATGATCGAGCGGGCCAAGATCACGAGTTGGACCCAGACCTGCAACGAACTTCGCACAACGGCCGTTGCCTTCTATACCAAAAAGGCCGTTGGCGTGGACACATTTCCGCCCGCCTACGGCTACCTGCGGCAAGCCGTGGACGAATCGCTGCAACACGAAATTGGCCAAGGACATGACAACGATTACTTCTGCTTGGTTCCTTACGTCAGTCCGCTCAAGTACATGCGCAATTATGACGTGTACGATCCGTTCGGCACGCGCACTCACGATACCGATATGGACGGGGCGTTGAGCCTCCTCGAATTTTCGCTGGTGGGCGAAAAAGATGTGCGAACAAACCAATATGTTTTCTCGCAAGAGGCGAAGACCCTGCGGTATGACGGGACAAATCTCTCCACCGAGGTGGAGCGGCAATTGCGCGGCGGCGCGGACATTTCGCCCCAGCGTCCTATGATCTATATCCCCGTGAATCTCGCCCAGACTCAGCTGGTCTATGAATATTACGCCAAGATCATG
>Ga0116142_10003882_pt1 | contig 14683 bp, 12 predicted proteins | sample AD_UKC033_MetaG_FD_89785 | JGI IMG/M metagenome (GOLD analysis project Ga0116142, IMG submission 89785) | Active sludge microbial communities of municipal wastewater-treating anaerobic digesters from USA - AD_UKC033_MetaG | ecosystem: Engineered > Bioreactor > Anaerobic > Digestate | place: USA... | reverse complement strand
ATATAGAGCGGGTTGGGGGCTTCGCGTTGCAGCGGCGTCATTGCCTCTCCTGAGCTGGTATAGATCGGTCTAGACCACTTTGCTTAGTCTAACACTTCCCCGAGTCCTTGTCAAGGATGAATTTGGGCAGCAGCCAAAGAAAGCAATCAGGCGCCCGGCGCCTGATTGCAAGTGCCGGGCGCCTGGTCCAGAAAACCTGGTTGACGCTGGACTGAAGCTGGGGCGGCCTTGACCGCAAGATCTTCTAAAGCCGCGTGTCCCACAGACCGCAGAAGGCATCCACCGGGCTGATTCCCTGGAAGGATGAACGGCCGAGCAGCTTGTCGACCAGGGCTTTCAGGGTGGTTTCGCTGGCGCTGTAGGTGTTGATGTAGGTTTGCACCCGGGGCACATCGATCAGGTGGTAGGGATTCTCAACCGAGATGAAGAGGGTCGGCACGGAGGTCATGTAGATCGGCGCGTTGGCGCCCATGGGCATGGCCCACTCGATGCGCACCACGGTCTGGTTGCTCTTGGTGGCCAGACTGGCCAGGTAGATGATGAGGTCGTACTGCTCTGTGACCGCCGTGGAGGGTTGCATCAGCCCCTCCAGGCCGCGGCTGGGATCGAAACGCTGGACCTGGAAACCCTCCTGCGCCAGCAGGTGCATGAAGATCTCGTGGGGCGGCGTCTTGCCGCCGTCGAAGAAGCTTTCGCTGCCGCGCAGGTCATAGAACAGCACCCGCTTCTGCCGGTCGGGTGAGATCGGCAGGATGGCGTCGTTGTTCTTGACCAGCGTCACCGACCGATCTGCGCATTCAGCCGCCCAAGCCTGGTGTTCGGCGTTGCCCAGCGTCTGCAATGCCCGGTCGAGGGAGGGCGTCAGACTGCCTTCGGCTTGCTTTCGATGCAGCCTCAGCGCCGCCTTCAGGCCCAGAATGCGGGTCAGCGCCTCGTCCAGGCGCGCCGCGCTGATCACCCCGTCCGCGACGCCCTGTTTCATGTAGGCGAAGTCCTCGTCCAGGTTGCGGGTGAACAGGAACATGTCGCAGCCGGCGGCGATGGCCTGCGGCACGGCCTGGGCGCGCGGCATGGGGATCGCCATGCCGGCCATGGCAGTGGCGTCGGTCACCACCAGCCCGTTGAAACCTAGCCGTTCCCTGAGCAGTCCCATGATCAATTCAGGGGAGAGCGAAGCAGGCAGGAGGTCTTTGTCGGCAAGGGCCGGGTTCAGCCGGCGTGACCAGGCCGGCTGCATGATGTGTCCCGCCATGATGGTCAACGCGCCCGCGTCGATGCAGGCCTGATACACCGATCCGAAAGTGGCGTCCCACTGGTCGCATGACAGGCTGTTGACGCTGGTCACCAGGTGTTGGTCGCGCTCGTCCACGCCGTCGCCGGGGAAGTGCTTGACGGCCGCGGCCATGCCTTGCTCCTGGACGCCGCGCACGTACTGCACGCCCATACGGCGGACGCGCTCCGGGTCGGCGCCGAAGGTGCGCGTGTTGGTGATGGGATTGCGCCAGTTGAGGTCGATATCGACGATGGGGGCGAAGGCCCAGTTCGCGCCGACAGCGGCCCCTTCCCGCCCGCAGACCACGCCCAGGCGGTAGGCCATCGAGTCGTCGTCCGTGGCCGCCACCTGCATGGGCGACCCCAGCGTCGTGCCCTCGAACGCAATGCCGTCGCCGCCTTTCTCGAAGTTGGCCGCGATCAGCATGGGGATGCGCGAGTTTTCTTGCAGCACCCGCGTCGTCTCGACCACCTCCTGCGCCGGCATGGCCCGGCACATCAGGCCGCCAGGTTTCACGTCCAGCGCCAGGTGCTTCAGATAGCCCTCGTCGCTGCCATAGGCCACGAGACAGAACAACTGGCCGATTTTCTCGTCTTCGGTCATGCCAGCCAGAGTCGTCTGCACCCAGGCGATATCGTCGTCGGTGAGGTAGAAGGGTTTTGCTTTCAGGTCAACCATAAGGGCTCCAGGGGTGCGATGAATGCACGGTAGTCCGTTGCGAATGTGCAGGTCTAGGCCAGCAGCTCGTCCACATCCAGGTCGGCAATAGCGCTGGCCCGGATGTGCGCTTGAGGGCAATGCGCGGCCGATCCCACACCGACAGCGCGCATCCCCGCCCGCAGAGCCGCCTCGATGCCGGCCTCTGCGTCCTCGACGACAGCGCAGTTTTCAGGGGAGATGCCCAGTTTGTCGGCAGCCAGCAAAAAGACCTCCGGATCAGGCTTGCTGCGCGCGATCTGATTGCCGTCGGCGATGGCATCGAACGCGTCCGCCAGCCCGATCTTCTCGAGGATTGTGGGGGTGTTTCTGCTGGAAGAACCGATGGCCGTCTTAACCTGCCGCCTCTTGATCGCCGCCAGCATTGCCATGACGCCTGGCAGGATGTCGCCAGGAGTCAGTCTGTTCAGCAACTGACGATAGTATTCGTTCTTGCGGTGCGCCAGCCCGAGCTTTTCAGTCTCGCTGTAGGAACGCGGCGCCTGCCGCAGGATGATCTCCAGGCTCTCCATCCGGCTGACGCCGCGCAGACGCTCGTTGATCCGCCGGTCGAAAGAAATGCCTTCTTCATCGGCAATCTGCTGCCAGGCCTGGTAGTGATATTCGTCGGTGGAGACGATGACGCCGTCCAGGTCGAAGATGACTGCGTGAATGGTCATGAGGTGTTTCCTGAGGGCCTCAGTCGAAAGTCAGGCGATTGGCGCGGGCCACCGACCCCAGCCAGTAGCCGCTTGGTTTGACCGTGCGCTGCTGGGTGGCGCGATCCACGGCGATCAGGCCGAACTTGGGGGTGTAGCCGCTGACCCACTCGAAGTTGTCCATGGCCGACCAGCAGAAGTAGCCGCGCACGTCGATGCCGGCCTCCAGGCTGTCTACGACACAGCGCAGCGCGCGTTGCAGGTATTCCAGGCGGCGGGTGTCGTCCTCGCTGGCCAGGCCGTTCTCGGTCACGATGATGGGGACGCCGGCCACCTGAGCAGCGCGGCGGATGGTGCCGCCCAGCGCCTCTGGGTAGAATTCCTCGCCCATCTGATTCTGCTCCACGCCATCGCCGGGCCGCAGCACGCCCTCATGCCCAACCACCAGGCGGGAGTAGGTTTGCACGCCCACGAAATCGTCGCCACGCAATTGCTCCAGGTAGATGTCGTTCAGGTTGCGCTGATATTCCGCCGCGTGCTCTTCACCGCCCGCGCCAGCCTGCACATCCAACATGGCCAGGGTCAGCCCGACGGGGAAACTTCCGCCCGCGGCCTTGATCGCCTCGGCTCCACGGCGATGGGCAGCCAGGATGATGGTGCGCGCCCGCTCGTTGGAGACGAACTGGTAGAGGCCCAAGCGGTCGGCCGGCACGCCGAAAGCCTGAGCGGCCTCGCCCCACCACGGCCCGCCCTGCACGTCGAATGGCAGCACCGCGGACAGCACCCGGGCGATGTTCGCCTCGTTCAGTGTGCCGCCGACGCGGATCAGGTCGCCCAGATGCTTGGTCACACGTTCACAGTAGCGGGCGAAGCGGTCAGGCGTCTTTTCGTCCAGCCAGCCGCCGCGACGGATCAGCCAGCGCGGCGAGGCGAAGTGGTGGAAGGTCACCGCCGGCGCGAGGCCATTTTCGTGACACGTGGCCAGCATGCGGCGGTAATGCTCCAGCATGGCATAGGAGAACTCGCCCTCTTCCGGCTCGATACGCGCCCATTCGAGCGAGAAGCGGTAGGCGTTGAGGCCCAGCGAGGCCAGCAGCGCGATGTCAGCCGGGTAGCGGTGATAGTGATCGCAGGCGTCGCCGGATGGCTCGGCAAAGACCGTGTTAGGCAGATGCTCCAGCAGCCACAGATCGCTGTTGGAGTTGTTGCCCTCGACCTGGTGCGCTGCGGTGGCCGCGCCCCAGAGGAAGTTGCTCGGGAAGGTATAGTGTTTCAAAGGACGTCTCCTTCCTTTTGGGAAAAGGCGCCGCGTGCTTTCAGACAGGTGACATGCCCATTCGCCGCTTGCGCCCTGCCCGCGTCATTGGGCAAGCAGAGCCATCTGCCAGGCCGGCCTTTCTGGCAGCGTCAGAGCCAAATGTTTCTTGAGCCAGGCGTCGGCCAGACCAATCCACTGCGCGGCGTCGGCATCGATCTCGAACAACGAACCTGCCGATGCTTGGTCGGCCAGGCTCAGGCCATGGGGGCCCCGCTCGAAAATGTGCGCCTCGAAGGGGATGCCAGCCTGCGCCAGCGCGTTGGCCATGCGGGTGGTGTTCTCCACCGGCACCAACTGATCGGCCGCAGTCGCCCACAGGAAGGTCGGCGGTGTGTTTTCGCTGACGTGCAGTGCAGGGCTGACCGCGTCCAGCAGTTCCTTCGTCGGAGTCTTCGTCCCCAGAAAGGCGACGCGGGCCGCGTCTGCCAGGGACTGGGCCAGCGGGTCGGTGGTTTCGCCGAACATCAGATGATAGTTGCTGATGCCGTAGCCCAGCACAACGGCCGCGGGCTTGAACATAGCCGGCGCTGCGCCAAAGAACTCACAGATCACCGGGCTGTGCCAGTGGACCGCATAATTGGCGCAGTTGTGTGCGCCGGCCGAGAAGCCGCAGATGGCGATCCTGTCCGTGTCCAACAGCCATTCATCGGCATGGGCGTGAATGGTGAGAAATGCCTTGCCAATGTCCCGGATCGGCCCCGGATGGACGGAATTCGGGTTAACCTCCAGATTCGCCGGGGGCGGGAATTGCGCCGGCTTGCCGCGATAGTAGGTGGAATAGCGCAGCACGAAGGCATGATAGCCCATCGCGGCAAAGCGCAGCGCCACCGGCTCGCCCTCCCGGTCGGAGCAGCTCAGATAGGCGCCGCCGGGACAGATCAGCACCGCCGGCCGTTTCCGGCCGTTCAGCAGTTCGGCTGAATCGGCCAGGATGTAGGCGGTGAGGGTCACATCTTGTCGGTCTTCGTAAAGCGGGATAGTGCGTGTGATCATCGGATAGTTTCCTTGTGTCGGATGTCGGTTCAGAGGTTCGCCAGTGCATGGGCAAGTGCGGCGGGCAGATCGCCGGAGCCGGGGAACATGGCGAGCACCTGGCTGAACGGCAGCGTCTTTTCGCCTTCCAGAATGCCCAGCAGAAAGCCAGGAACGTTCTTCTCGGCAAACGTCGTCACAACGGCCGCGCGCGCGGCTTTGTCGGCCATGATTTCGCCCACCAGGTTATCGAGCGTGTAGCGCTGGCCGTCAGTCGGGTCCTGGCAGGGAACGCGCCAGCGCCAGGAGCCTGAGCCGACCTCGATCGGGGCGTCGGCGCTGCCGGGCAGCGTCACGCGCGCCGTTGTGTTGGGCGGCACGACGACGGCCAGCTCGAGCTGTTCGCCTTCGATCCGCCAGCTGGATTCGGCCAACCCGTAGGGGGTGCAATGGCGGGCGCGGGCATGGGTCAGGCCGCCGCCGGGCTGGGGACGAATCTCGATACAACGGTAGCCAGGCTCAGCGGGCGCCAATCCACCGACGACGCGGTGTATCCAGTCGGCCACCGCGCCCAGCGCGTAGTGGTTGAAGGAGGTCATCTCGCCGGGGTTGACCGAGCCGTCAGGCAGCAGACTGTCCCAGCGCTCCCAAACGGTGGTCGCGCCCAGGGTGACGGAATAGAGCCAGGAGGGGCATTCCTGCTGCATGAGCAGGCGATACGCGGCCTTGAGATGGCCGGTCTGGCAGAGCGCGTCGCAGAGCAGCGGCGTGCCCACGAAACCGGTGCGGATGTGATACCCACCCTCCATCACCAGTTCAGCCAGGCGCGCGCCGGCGCGTTGGCGTTGCTCAGCCGCCGGCAACAGATCGAAGATCAGCGCCAGCGCGTAGGCTGTCTCGGCGTCGCCGATCAAACGGCCGGCCGGCGTGACGTATTCGTGGGCAAAGGCCGCGCGTGCTTCCGCGGCCAGGGCCAGGTAGCGCCGCGCTTCCGCGTCGCGCCCCAGCACCTCAGCGGCGCGGCCGACGATCTCGGCCGAGCGTGCGAAGTAGGCGCTGGCGACAATGCGCTTGTCGGTGCGCGCCTGCCAGGGTTTGTCGGGCGGCGCTGTCGGATCGAGCCAGTCGCCGAACTGGAAGCCGCGCGTCCAAAGGCGCTGCTCACCCGCCACGGCAGCGACGTGATCCACCCAGGCAGCCATGCTTTCGAACTGATCGGCCAGGATGCCGGCGTCGCCGAAGCGTTGGTACAGCACCCAGGGCACGATGGTTGCGGCATCGGCCCAGGCCGCCGCGCCCATCGCCTCGCCCAGGGCGTTGGGCACGACCTGAGGCACGATGCCGCCGCTTTTGCGCTGCTCGATGGCCAGATCGGTCAGCCATGACTGAAGAAAACCGCTGACGTCGTAAAGGTAACTGGCGGTGGGGGAAAAGATCTGCAGGTCGCCGGTCCAGCCCAGGCGCTCATCGCGCTGCGGGCAGTCGGTGGGGACGCCGACGAAATTGCCGCGCATGCCCCAGACCACATTTTCGTGCAGCCGGTTGAGCAGCGGGTCGGAGCACTCGAACCAGCCCGTGCGCTCCATGTCGGAGTGAATCGCCACGGCCTGGATGGCGTCGGGCGTCAGGTCGCCAGGCCAGCCATCGACCTCGGCATAGCGGAAGCCATGAAAGGTGAAGCGAGGTTCCCAGGTCTCGACGCCGGCGCCAGCCAGGGTGTAGCGGTCGGTGGCCTCGGCCAGGCGCAACGGACGGGTACACAGCTCGCCATCTTCCAGCACCTCGGCGTGGCGTAGGGTCACGGTTTGACCGGCTGGGCCCTGCACCGTGATCGCCAGCCAGCCCACCAGGTTCTGGCCGAAGTCGAGCAGCGTGCGGCCGGAAGGGGACTGCCAGATCGACGCCGGTTTGAGCCGTTCGGTGCGGCGCATGGGCGGGCCGACCGGCGCAGTTAAGGTGGCCAGGTCCCGGGGCAGCTCCTGCACCGCGCTCCAGCCGTTGGCGTCGAAATCGGGCGATGACCAGCCAGCCTGCTCCAGCCGGGCGTCGTAAGTCTCGCCGTCGTAGAGGCTGTTCAGCAGCAGCGGCCCGGCGGCGGCGCGCCACGCCGTCGATTCCTCCGTGATGACGCAGTCGGTGGAGCCGTCAGCGTATTGGATCTCGAGCTGCGCCAGCAGCGCCAGCCGGTCGCCCCAGATGTTGCGCCGGCCGCCCTCGAAGCCGATGCGCCCGCGAAACCAGCCGTCGCCCAGGATCGCTCCCATCGCGTTGCGGCCTGGCTGGAGCATCGCCGTCACGTCGAAGGTTTGGACGCACAGGCGTTGGTCGTAGGCCGTCCAGCCGGGCGCCAGCACATGGTCGCCGACCACGACGCCGTTGATCTGCGCCTCGTACAGGCCGAGGGCGGTGATGTACAGCCGGGCGGTCTGCACGCCAGGGCGCACGTCGAACTCACGGCGCAGGTAGGGGGCCGGGTTCGAGCGGGCCGTCTCCTCCTCCCAGGCGGGGGAGATGAAACGAGCGCTCCAATCGGCAGCCTCCAGCAAGCCCGCTTCCAGCGGCAGGGGGGCGCTCCAGTCCGATGCGCTGCCGTCCTGCCCCCAGACGCGCACCCGCAGATTGACCCGTTGGCGAGAGCGCAACGGCTCGAACGGCCACGCCGCCAGCAGCGATTGACCGGACTCGACGCGGCCGGTCTCGCCCAGCACCTGGCCATCGGCGCTGAGGCATTCGATGGCGTAGGCGGCCTGGTGCCAGTTCGGGGCGCTGGTCTCGATTTGCCACGACAGGCGCGGGCGGCTCATGCCGACGCCCATGGTCTCACGCAGGTGTTCGATGCGCAGGCTGAGGTCAATGGACGGCGATGGGTGAGCGGTCATGGGTTTCTCCTGCGGGTGCATCCTGATAGAGGTGGCAATGCACCCAATGGCCAGCGGAGACGGCGGTGCGGGCGGGCATAGCCTGGCGGCAGATGTCCATTACCTTGGGGCAGCGCGCGGCAAAGGGACAGCCAGGCGGCGGATCGACCAGCGACGGCACTTCGCCGCGCGCTTGCACGGTGCGCTGGGCAAAGCCGGCCTGTGGGTTTGGCACGGCCGACAGCAACAGTTGGGTGTAGGGATGGGCCGGCGCCTGCATCAGCTCGGCGCTCTCGGCGCTTTCCACCATGTGCCCGGCATACATCACGATGGTGCGGTCGCCGATGTAGCGCGCGCTGGCCAGGTCATGGGTGATGTAGAGAAAGCCGATGCCGCGCTCTTCCTTGAGCCTTTCGATCAGGTTGAGCACGCCCATGCGAATCGAGACATCCAGCATCGAGATCGGCTCGTCGGCCAGGATGATGCGCGGGTTGACGGCCAGGGCGCGGGCGATGGACACGCGCTGCCGCTGCCCACCTGAAAGCTCGTAGGGATAGCGATCGGCGAAGTCGGCCGGCGGGTTGAGGCCCACGGTCGCCAGCAGCTCCAGAACCTGCTCCCGGATGTTGCCCGCTTCTGCGCGATGGATGTGGAGCGGCCGTTCCAGATGGTGACCGATGGTGTGCACCGGGTTGAGCGAGCCGAAGGGGTCCTGGAAGATCATCTGCACCTGGCGGCGATAGGCTGCCGACGCCTTGCGCGGTTCGGTCTTGAGGATATCCTGGCCGTCGAAGATGATCTCGCCAGCCGTGGGCGGCATCAGCCGGGTGAGCAGGCGGGCCGTGGTGGACTTGCCAGAGCCGGACTCGCCGACCAATGCCACCACCTGGCCGCGATCCAGCGTGAAGGACGCCTGGTTCAGGGCGTGGACGTGACGGCGACGCATGAGCCCACCCACGGGGAAATGCTTGGTCAGCCCGCGCACGTCGAGCAGCGGTTGGTTTGCGGCTTGCGTGATCATTCGTGGACTCCTTCGACCAGGTGGCAGGCCACCCAATGGGCCGGGCGCACCTGGCGCAGCGCTGGCTCAAGGTCACGGCAGCGCGCCTCGGCCAGCGGACAGCGGGGATGGAAGCGGCAGCCGGCTGGCGGAGCGGCCAGGTCGGGCGGGGAGCCTGGGATGCCGGTCAGCCGTATCTTCTCGCCGACCAGGGGCGGGAAGGATCCCAGCAGCCCCTGGGTATACGGGTTGAGCGGTTGGTCGAGGATTTCCTTGGCGGGGGCCAGCTCGACCAGCTTGCCGGCGTACATGATGCCGATGCGATCCGAGAATTCGACCATCAGCGACAGGTCGTGGGTGATGAAGAGGATGGAAAAGCCCATCTCCTGCTTGAGATGTTCGATCTGCTGCAGGATGTCCTTCTGCACCACCACATCCAGCGCCGTCGTCGGCTCGTCCATGATCATCAGCGGCGGCCGCAGGGCCAGGGCAATGGCAATCACCACGCGCTGACGCATGCCGCCGGACAGCTCGCGCGGATAGGAGTCCAGCCGGCTGCGTTCGATGCCGACCGTCTCCAGCAGATCGGCCGCCCGTTCGTAAGCCGCCTCCTTCGAGATCTGCTCGTGGCGCACGATCACGTCGGCGATCTGGTCCTTGATGCGCATCACCGGGTTCAGGGCGTTCAGGGCGCTCTGGAAGACCATGGAGACGTCACGCCAGCGGAAGGCCTGCAAGGCGGCCGAGTCCATGTCCAGCACGTCCTGGCCCTTGAAGAGGATCTCGCCGCCGGTGATCACCGCTGGCGGACGCAGCACGCGCAGGATCGAGTGAGCAATCGTCGACTTGCCGCAGCCGGACTCGCCGGCCAGGCCGAATACCTCGCCTGGCGCGATGGCGAAGGAGACGCCATCGACCGCCCCGACTGCGCCGCGCGGGGTGAGGTATTCAACGTACAGGTCGCGGATGTTCAGCAGAGGCTCAGTGGGCGCGCCGGATGACGGGCGTGGCTCGGACAGTTTGCGCGGATTGTTGTTTGAAGACATCCTTTAGATCCTTTTCCGCACGCAGGCGAGGGTTGGTGACTTCGTCCATGGCGTAGTTGATCAGCGACAGTGCAAAGATGACCAGGGCCACAGCAATGCCCGAGGGGACGAACGTCCACCAGGCGCCGGAAAGCAGCGCATTGCCGTTTTGCGCCCAGTACAGATTGGTGCCCCAGGTGACTTCGCTGATATCGGTCAGGCCGAGAAAACTCAGCGCTGTGGCCGCGCTGATGCCATAGGCCACGCCGCTGATGGCGAGACCCACGATGATGGAGGTCATGTTGGGCAGGATCTCGCGAAAGATGATGCGGGAATTGCTGTCGCCGCTGACCTTGGCCGCGGCCACGAAATCCTTTTCACGCAGCATCAGCGTCTGGGAGCGCACGATGCGGGCGGCAAAGGCCCAGCCGGTCAGCGTCAGCACGAAGATCACTGTGCTGGTGGCGGGGCGCAGGTAGCCCGACAGGATAATCAGCAGCGGCAGGCCAGGAATGACCAGGAAGAGGTTCATCACCAGGGTGAGCAAGTCGTCGGTCAGGCCGCGGAAGTAGGCGGCGCTCATGCCAACAACGATGGCGATCAGGGTGGTGAAGAAAGCTGTGCCAAAGCCGACCAACAGCGAGCTGCGCGCGCCCCACACCGTCTGCTTGAACACGTCCTTGCCCAGGTGTGTCGTGCCCAGGAGAAACTCAGACGACGGGGGTTGGTTGGGCGGGCCGGCGAATTTGTCGGGCGAGCCGGGGGCGATGATCGGCGCCAGTAAAGCGATCAGCAGGAAGAAGAGCAGCAGGCCAACGCCGAAGAGGGCCATGCGGTTGCCCATGACCTGGCGCAGCAGGCCGCCGCGCTTTTTTGGTTTCGAGGCCAGCGAAGGTTGAGTAGCGGTGGTCATCTGGAGTCTCCTATTCGGCCCGCACGCGCGGATCCAGGCGGGTGTACAGGATGTCGACAGCGAAGTTGGCAACCAACACGAAGACAGTGATCAGCAGGAACAGCCCCTGCATCAGGGGGTAATCGCTGTTCCGGACCGCGTTGACCATCAGGAAGCCTAATCCCGGATAGGAGAAGACCTGCTCGATCAACAGCAGGCCGCTGATAGATGCACCCAGGACGATGCCGAAAGAGGTGATGCTGGGCAGCATGGCGTTGCGGGCCGCGTAGCGATACATGACCCGCCGCGAGGACAGCCCTTTGGCCTCGGCCAGGGTGATGTAGTCCTCGCCCAGCACCGAGACCATCACGTTGCGCATGCCCAACGCCCAGCCGCCCATGGTGGTGAGCACCAGCACCAGCACTGGCAGCGTCATGTGCTTCCCCACGCTGAGCAGGAAGGGCAGGTTCAAGCCCGGCGTCAACGCCACATCGTAGGCGTGCATGGTCGGGAACCATTTGAGCTGATAGCCCAGATAATAGACGGCGCTGATGGCAATGAAGAAGGCGGGAAAGGCGCCGAACAGGATCATGCCAGGCGGCAGGGCTTTGGCCAGAAAGGCCCCGCGGCGCCAGGCGCTGTAAATGCCCAGCAGATGGCCAAGGGTGAAGCTGATGATGAGCGAGGTCAGGACCAACAGCAGGGTCCAGATGAAGCCTGTGCGAATCACCGAGATCACCGAGGCGGGGAAGCGGGTGTACGAGATGCCCAGGTCGCCGCGCGTCAACTGGCCGAGATAGTTCAGGTATTGCTGGAACAACGGCGCATCGCTCAGTCCCAGCGCTGTCCGCACTGCGTTGAGCTGTTCCGGCGTCAAGGAGACGCCAGGCCGCCCAATGATGGCTGTCGCCGGGTCGCCAGGGATCAGGCGGGGCAGGAAGAAGTTGATGGTCAGCGCTACGAAGAACGCTATCAGATAGAAGCCCAGACGGCGCAGGATGAAACGCATGGTGGTGCTCCTTGTTGCGAGATCGTGGCTGGCAGTGGGCGCTGGGTGCGGTTGTCGCCAACGGTTCAGTTTAGCAAAAGGGCCGTCCAAGCACATGGTTTGGACGGCCCTTTGCCGGCAGCAACTTATTTCGGCGCCAATTGGTTCAGCACCAACAGGATGTCGGCGAAGAAGGATGGGTTGGGCTGGGCAGAGGCATAGTAGTTATCCGCGGTCGGGAACCCGGTGAAATGGGTCGTGTTGATCAGGCCCATGCCGCCCAGCGGCGTCAGCGGCACCGCGGGAACCTCCTCGGCGAAGAGCGTCTGCAGCTCAAAGGCAATCTGCTTCTGCTCAGCCGGATCGACGCTGGATGCAAACCGGCTCAACAGTTCGTCGGCCTTGCCGCCGGCGTAGCGGGTGTAGTTGCCCTCAGCAGGCGTGCCTTCGGGCGCCAGTAGGTCGCTGGACATGGTTTGGCGGTAGAAGCGATAGGGCGTGGCGTTGCCATCGATGATGCCGAAGATCATGTCGAAGGCGCCGGTCTTCTGGGTCTGTTGCCATTCGGGGAAGTTCGGGTTGGGCTGAACGGCGAGCTCGATGCCGACTTCCTTCAGGTTCTCGGCGACAATCTGCATGTCGGCCATCCAGTTTGGAGCCGGCAATACCATGACGGAGTACTTCATCGGCTGGCCGTTGGCCACGCGGATGCCGTCAGCGCCGCGCGTCAGGCCGGCCGCGTCCAGCAGTTCGTTGGCTTTGTCCACGTTGTAGGTGGCCCAATCACTCAGCGCAGCGGGATCGTCCACCTTCCACGACTGGTAGAACTCGGTCAGACCGGTGACGTCGGCCGGCGACACGACGCCGGCTTCGCCGATCAGGGAGACCTGGTCCCGGTTGATAGCCATGCTGATCGCCTTGCGGACATTGGGATCGTCGAAGGGCTCGTGCTCGGTCATCATGGCCAGGATGCCCATGTTGGGGCCTTCCTCCAAGATGAAGTAGCGGTTGGCCGGATCCCGATCCACGAAGTTGCGCTGCGGATCGCCGATGGCCAGGTTGGACCAATCGATCGCGCCGTCGGCCATGGCCAGTGACATGGCGTTGGCGTCGGCGAAGGCCTTCCAGACGATGCCCTTGAAGGCCGGCTTGCCGGGCTGCCAGTAGTTCGGGTTCTTGCCCAACTCGTAGGCCTGGCTGGCGAAGGATGTGATCTGGGTGAAGGGGCCAGTGCCTACGGGGTTGTCATTGGTGAAGGCAACCACATCGGTCACATCCTTCCAGATGTGTTCGGGCACGATGTTCTGTGCGATCAACTCGTATAGGCCAGGCGTGTAGGGCCGGTTGAATTTGAACTCGACGGTGGCGTCGTCAACAGCCGTGATGCTGTCCACATAGGCCGTGCCGCCGACCAGCGCGGGCAGCACCGTGCTGTTGACTCCTGGCGCTGTCTTCAGCAAGTTGTAGGTGAAGGCCACGTCGGAGGCGGTGAACGGTTCCCCGTCTGACCAGAGCACGTCATCGCGCAGGGTGAAGGTGAGCGTGGTCAGGTCGTCGCTCCATTCGTAGCCGGTGGCCAGCCAGGGCGTCAGCTCGCCTGAGGCGCTGCTGTAGATCATCAGCGGCTCGTGGATGACGTTGAGGGTGCCCGGCAGCGAGGCGGAGACGAAGGGGTTGAAATTGCGCGTGAACGTGGGCAGATTCTGCTCGCCCATGGTCAGCACGGCGTCGGGGTTGGCGGCCTGGACTGGAGCTTGAGTGGCGTCAGTTTGTGTCTGGGCGGCCTCGGTGGAGGCAGCCTGGGTGGGCGCGGCCTCGGTGGAGGCAGCCTGGGTGGGGGCATCGGTCGATCCGCCGCAAGCCGACAGCAGAACGGAAACGACCAGCACAAGCGCGAAGACCAGATGGAATTTTCTCGACAACATGGTGATCTCCTTCAGGGATGCGTTCAGTGAGCGGGGGTTGGCGTACGTGTTGCGTGGATGGTCAGGTGGCTTTCTTCGTCGAACTCATCCTCCTGCCCGGCCAGGGTGGGCTTTGAGGCCATCGAGAAACATCCGGCAGATCTGCGAGAAGATCGCGTGCATGCTCAGGCCATACTCGTCTTCGATCTTGTCGCCCATCTCGCCCAGACGGCTCAGCATGCCGGAGTTGAAGTTGAAGATGGCCGCCAGGAGCAATTCGGGGTCGATGTCGGTGCGTATGGAGCCATCCTGCTGGCCCTGACGAATGGAGTTCAGCAGGAGTTGCCGCTCCTCCTCCAGGTTTTCGGTCAAGAGTTGTCGCACGGTCGCAACCGACCATTCCTTGGCGTACAGATAGTTGAACTCGGCCACAAAGCGGGCCTCGCGGCTGTTGTTGAGCAGGTGGTCGAAGTGCGTGGTCACAAACTGTTCCACCTGTTGGTAGCCGGTTCCGGTCAGCCCCCACACCGCGCGCTCGTCGCGCTCCCACCAGCCGCGGATAACGATTTTGAAGATCTCTTCGGCCATCTGTTCCTTGGTGGCGAAATAGCGGTAGAGCGTGGCGCGCGTCAATCGCGCCGCCTTGGCGATGTCGGCAATGGTGACCTTCTCGATGCCTTGCTGAATGAACAGATTCTCGGCGACCTCAAGGATCCATTCTCTTTGGTTTTCGCGGTGGTTGGCGTAGATGCGTGTGGTCATGGGACAGGGCCGTGGGGTAAGTGGTTCGATGAGGGAGCAATAGGGAGGCGAACTGAATTTATACAACAAGTCTAATATTAAACAAATATGTCGTAAATAAGACTATGAGTATTAATTTGTATTGTACACGGTTTTTTGCAGGATGTCAATAGGCAATTTTTCACCTCCAGCCATGCCGGTTCTGGCAGACCTGGGACACGGAGTCGAACCTTTAGGCGAGTCGGCGCGTTTGAGTCGCATGGGCCAGACCCGTCTGAAGCCTCGACTCCACCCCCGAATTTGGAGTCGCTGGTGGGCCGGTTCTTGCTCCCGACTGATTGATTCGTTTCCCCCGCT
>Ga0116142_10003876_pt1 | contig 14700 bp, 16 predicted proteins | sample AD_UKC033_MetaG_FD_89785 | JGI IMG/M metagenome (GOLD analysis project Ga0116142, IMG submission 89785) | Active sludge microbial communities of municipal wastewater-treating anaerobic digesters from USA - AD_UKC033_MetaG | ecosystem: Engineered > Bioreactor > Anaerobic > Digestate | place: USA... | reverse complement strand
TGCTTTAGATTATTTAGGACGAATTGCGCTTTTTCAAGGATATCCGACCCGATTGAGCAAAGACAATGCCGGATATAATTATGGATATTCAAGGAGGAGACATGCAAATAAGCGAAGTCAAGCAAGTGAATGACGAGATTGTGGAAGCCTTCAACCGATTGATTCCGCAACTGTCCACGACCAACCTGCCCCCCACACGGGAAGAACTGGAAGAGATTGTGGCGGCTGGGACCAGCCATTTACTGATCGCCCGGGATGATACGGGGCGAATTGTGGGTGGGCTGACCGTGGTGATTTTTCGCATCCCGACGGGGCTGCGAACCCGGATTGAGGATGTGGTGGTGGAATCTTCGGCACGGGGCCAGGGAATCGGCGAGGCGTTGAGCCGCGCCGGGATCGAGATGGCGCGCAGCCTGGGAGCGGATTCGGTGGATCTGACGTCGCACCCATCGCGTATCGCCGCCAACCGGTTGTATCAACGGTTGGGGTTCACCATCCGGCATACCAACGTCTATCGGTATATCTTTCCGACACACGGTGCAACTTCCTGAGGTGGATTGCGTATTTTATACTGAAGGAGTTACACCATGGAAAACCGAAGATTGTATCGTTCGCGTGCTGATCAAATGATTGGCGGTGTTTGCAGCGGCCTGGGCAGCTATTTGACGATTGACCCGACATTGGTCCGGCTTATTTTTGTGCTGTTGTTCCTTTTCGGCGGGAACGGTCTGTTGATCTACATCATTTTGTGGATTATTGTGCCGATTGAGCCGGAACTGCCAGCCTCGGGCGGCGACCAGCCCCCGGCAGTATCCTGATCTTTTGCCATTCGCCCTGCCCCGCCCGGAGCGTTCCTCCCCGGGCGGGGCTTCCATAACCGCTGATTACAACCACTGATTACGCTGATTACGCTGAACACGACCACTGATTACACTGATTACGCTGAACACGACCACTGATTACGCTGATTGCGGGATGGCGGTGATCGTGGGGGAATTGGGACGGGATTCCTGCTATAATCAGAGGCATGCAATCCAACCCGGCCAGTCGTCAAATTGCCCGGGCCGCCGGGATGGTCGCTGCGGCCATGATTATCAGCCAGTTGATCGGTCTGGTGCGCGGTATTTTAATTTATCGCACTTTTGGCACCACGGCTGATTTAGATTCGTTCAATGCGGCGAACCGGGTCACCGAGGTGCTGTTCAATTTGATGGCCGGGGGGGCGCTGGGCTCGGCATTTATACCCACCTTTACGGGACTGCTGGCTAAAGATAACCGACAACGAGCCTGGAAACTGGCTGCCGCGATTGCCAATCTGCTCATTCTGGTGCTTTCGGGGGTAACACTGCTGGCAGCGATTTTTGCGCCGCAAATTGTGCGGCATGGTCTGTTTATTCTGGCGCCGGACCTTTCGACGGGGCAGGAACTGCTGACCATTCGGCTGATGCGCATCATGCTGCCCAGCGTGGTGATCTTTGGCTTGAGCGGGCTGGCGATGGGAATCCTCAACGCACACCAAATTTTCTGGATGCCAGCACTGGCGCCAGCGATGTATTCGATAGGTATGATTCTAGGTGTGGCGATATTCCCGGCAAGCTGGGGAATTGACCGGCTGGCCTGGGGCGCGCTGCTGGGGTCCGGACTGCATCTACTGGTCCAGATGCCGGGTCTTATCCGGCTCAGGGGGCGCTACAGCGTGACGCTGGGACGCGATATTCAAGAAGTCGGCGAAGTGATGCGGTTGATGGGGCCCCGGATTCTGGGCGTGGCAGTTGTACAAATCAATTTTATAGTCAATACCATCATCGCACTGAGCCTGCCAGAGGGCAGTGTTTCGGCGGTGACGCTGGCATTTGCGTTGATGCTGATGCCGCAAGCTGCAATTGCCCAATCGCTGGCGATTGCGGCCATGCCTACATTCTCGGCGCAGGTAGCGCTGGGCAAACTGGACGAAATGAGAGCCGCGTTTGCAGCCACCCTGCGCGGAGCGCTGCTGCTGGCGATCCCGGCAGCAGTAGGCGTCATCCTGCTGCGCTATCCCATCATCCGAGTGCTTTATGAGCGCGGTGAATTTACGGCTCACTCGACTGATTTGGTGACCTGGGCGCTGCTCTGGTACAGCATCGGGCTGGTGGGACACTCGCTGGTGGAAATTTCCAGCCGGGCTTTTTATGCACTGCATAACACCAAAACGCCGGTGCTGGTCGGCGTGGCGGCTATGAGCCTGAATCTGGTGTTCAGCCTGACGCTGCCTGCCGGCTTTGCCCAACTGGGATGGATGCCCCACGGTGGCCTGGCACTGGCGAATACTCTGGCAACCGCACTGGAGGCTGCCGCCCTGTTGGTGCTTCTGCGGCGGCAAATGAAAGGCCTGAATGGCCGGGCCATTGGTCAGGTTACAGTGCAAGCTGGACTGGCTGCCACTGCAATGGCGTTGGGGTTGGCGCTCTGGTTGATGGCTACGCGCAATATTCCAAACTGGATACAGGCTGTGGGGGGCGTGGCTGTGGGCAGCGGCTTGTATGGCCTGCTGCTCTGGGGGCTGCGGGTTCATGAAGTATCACGGGTAATGGCGGCAGTGCGCCGACGCCTGCCGGGACGTTTTCAGAGTTGATTTCAGAATTCTTGAGGAGGTTTTTCCAATGACAAAAAACAGTGGTCACGACTTTATGCAGCGAACGCGTTATACCGAAATGGGACCCTCGGCACAGAGCCAGGGCTTGCCGCAACCAGCATTGGAAACAGATTATCCCCTGCAGGCAAAACTGATCTCCCTGCCGGACCCGGCGGAACTGACAATGCCTGGCGTTGATTTGCGGCGGGCAATTGAGGAGCGCGTCTCCATCCGACAATACAGCCAGGAGACCCTGACGATTGAAGAACTGACGTACCTGCTGTGGACCACGCAGGGCGTGAAAGCCGTAACCGCCCGCCCGGTGACGCTGCGAACGGTGCCATCGGCAGGTGCGCGCCATGCCTTTGAGACTTATCTGCTGATCAACCGGGTTAGCGGGATTGAGCCGGGACTGTACCGGTATCTGGCAATTGAAAACGCGCTGCTGCCCATCACCATGAGCCCCGAAATTGCCACCCAACTGACCGAAGCCTGCCTGAAACAGCAGATGATTAACACCAGCGCGGTGACCTTTTTCTGGACGGCGGCAGTAGAGCGGATGTTCTGGCGGTACGGCGAACGCGGCTACCGGTATCTGCATCTGGATGCCGGACACGTCTGCCAAAATCTCTACCTGGCAGCCTGGGAAATCAACTGCGGCACGTGTGCGATTGCAGCGTTTGATGACGACATGCTCAATGCAGCGCTGGGTTTGGATGGAGAGACAACGTTCACGGTATATCTGGCAGCCGTGGGACGTAAAGGGAAATGCTAATCCTTCCCGAAGGCATACCGGTCAATCACGAGTAAAAAACAGGTGGTCAATCTTGAGGATTGACCACCTGTTTGCTGACGGATAACCGGGTTTGAGGCTTACTTGCGGCGCTTGATGAAGCGGTAGATCACGATGACGATGATGGCACCCGCCAGAGCCAGCAGGATGCTGGTGAGGTTGATACCTGTCATCAGGTCGAGGCCGAAGAGGCTGCCGATGAGACCGCCAACGATGCTGCCGACCACACCCAGGATGAGTTCAACCCAGATGCTGGTATTGGTTTTCATGATCTTTGAGGCCAGGAAACCGGCAATCAGGCCAACGACAATTGTTGCAAAAAGGTTCATGGTGTATCTCCTAATCCTATTCTTTAGAAATCAACGGCGGAATGGACTCAGCCTTGCAGGCTCTCGACCAGTTTCCGCAGCAAATGCATGGCTTTCTTGACCTTGAGGGTGTCTTTGGGGTTGCCGCCGACGATAAAGTTACCCAGGATGCCGCCGCCAACCAGTGGGTCCATGGTATATTCCACTTTACATTCGTCAGCCTTGAGGCCCAGGAAACCACCAGTAGGGCGCAGGACGAAGACGTGCGAGTCTTTGTCTTTGCCCATCTGGGTGACGATTTCAAGACGCTTCATGGGTTCCAGTTTCACGATGGTGCCGATGCCGGTCTGGCCGTCATCAATCCACTCAAAAGTGCCGCCCTCAGCCACAGCGGATACTTTTCCAATGCTGTCGATTCCAGGGAACCACTTGGGCCAATGCGTTGGGTCCGTCATAACCTGCCAAACGGCTTCGACGGTCGCATCAATTTCAACTTCACGTTCGAACTTAGGCATTTTACTGATTACCTCCTTTGGGATTTCCATTACAGCCAAAAACTGCAATGATTTAAATCATTATAGTCTGATTAATGAGAATGTCAAATTTGTTGAAGTTTGAGACACGATCAACTCAGAGGAAGGGATTGGTTTCAGCTTCAATGACGACGGTGGTTTCTGGGCCGTGACCGGGGACGAGACGGGTTTGGGGCGGCAGGGTGAGCACCTGGGTGCGGATGCTGTCAATCAGGGTAGCGTGACTGCCGCCAGGCAGGTCAGTGCGCCCAACGCTGCCAGCAAAGATGAGGTCGCCGACCAAAGCGGCGCCCAGGCTGGCAAGGTAAAACAGGACATGCCCGGCAGAATGGCCGGGGACATGACGGACCTCGACTTTTTCGGCACCGACAGATAAGGTTTGCCCATGCTGAAAACGGATCGTTGGCAGGGGGCCGGGAATCAACCGGAAGTTGAACTGGGCGGCGCCGCCCCCCTCCTGATACAGCGGCAGATCGTCCGGATGAAGGCCAACCGGCAAACTGATGCCAAGGGCCTGCTGAAGCGCATCGATGCCGATGAAATGATCAAAGTGGGCGTGGGTGAGCCAGATCTGGGTCAGGTGCCAGGGCTCCAGGTCGGGCAGGATATCGGCAATGCCCAGGGCGGGGTCAATCACCACAGCGTCGCGGGTGATGGGATCGGCCAGCAAGATGGTGTTATTTTCGAGCGGGCCCAGGGTATAGACATTAAGATTCAGGGTCATGCAACAGCGGCCTTTCGTCTGGTCAGCAGCGCCCAAACCAACAGGTTCAGGAGTAGTACAACGCCAATAGACAGCAGGGCGACCTGATAAACCAGCGCGGGGCTACTTTTGTAGAGATACCCGGCAAGGGGTGGGGCCAGGATGGTGGCAAGCGCATTTGCAGTCTCAAGCATGCCATATGCCAGACCGGTTTCAGCGGGGTGAATGAGAGCCCGGCCAACTGCCAATACCATTGAGCGACTGAGGCGGTAACCGCCCATCAAAAAGTAGCCGATTGCAAAAACCGGGAGGGAATTTCCCCGCCACATTAAGATAGCAAATAAAGCCACCAGAGGAAGTCCAACGAGAAAGCCCGCCAGTGGAGATAGGCTGCCGAGCAGCAGCATAATGATCACGTTGCCCAGACTGGCAGCAGAGCCCATCCAGCCGATTTGCTGGACCGAGAGGCCGCGCTCATTTTGGAGGTAATTGGGCGTGAGCGGCTGGGCCAGGTAGAGGGAGAACATGGTCAACAGCGACAGAATGACCAGAAACATAAAACGGGAATTGCGATGCAGTTGACCTTTAACGTGCGGCTCGGGATGATGCTCTGGCGGGGCGTTGCGCACAAACAAAACCAGTACAGTAGAGACGGTAAAGGCTGCCGCTGCAATCCAATAGACCGTGCGCAATCCCAATCCTTCAGCAACGGCGCCTCCTACAGTTGGGCCAATTACAGCGCCAAAGTTATAAGCGGCAGAAGCAAATGTCAGGGCGCGCCCTGCACCCAATGTGCCCCGCACCCGCGTGATGTAGGCGTTCATGGGGGCCAGGGCAAAGGCGGTGAGACCATAGAGCAACAGTCCAATCACAAAGGCGGTCAGGGTGTTGGCGGCGGCCATGGCCAGAGCAGCAGCAGCCCCCAGTCCCCAGGAAAGCCACATAATCGGACGGGGGCCCAGGCGATCGGCCAGGTAACCCGCCGGGATTTGAGAAACCGCCATGCCGATGCCCATGCCGCCAAAGATGGCGCCAATCAAAACAGGATCAGCACCCCACTGCTGGAGGTAAAGCGGTTGAAAGTAAATGAAGAGACCTTCTCCGGTGCCCCAGGCCCAGAGGGAGATCATCACCAGAATCAGGTCACGGGTCATCTTGAGGACACCCGGCGAATAAAGCGCGTGGCGGCTTCGAGAGCGACAAAGCGCGCCGGTTCGCGGGTGATCATATGACCGCTGTTTTCAACCCAGATGAGCTCTTTATCCGTTGATCCCAGGCTGGACATGATCCTGGGGGCGTTATCCGGTGAAACACTGCCATCGTGGCGGGAATGCATGAGCAGGGCGGGCACCTTGACCTCTGGCAGCGAACGGCGAACCTCAGCAAGAAGAGCGTTCAGCTCAATAATCTGGCGGGAGGGGTAATAGGCATAGCTGATATGCCCTTCAGCAGAAGCCGGGTCATACCAGCCGCTGGTGGGTTTGGATACCCGGGGAAAAAGCCAGTGCAGCCAACGCAGGTACGGCAGGCGTGGGTCGTGCTGGAGTTCATAGGGGGCAGACATGGCAATCACGCCGGACATGGGATAGCGGGCCGCGCTGAGCAGGGAGAGTGCGCCACCCATGGAAAGGCCCATGACCACCACCTGATCGGTGGCGCCTTTGAGAATGGATAGACCATCCTCAATAGATGCCAGCCAATCCCACCAACGGCAGCGGAGCATATCTGAAATGGTGGTGCTGTGGCCGGCAAGACGGATGCCAAGAACGGTAAATCCTTTGGCGGCCAGTTCAGCGCCCATCCAGTGCATTTCGGTGGGGGCGCCGGTGAAGCCATGTACCAGCAGGCAGCCCACCCGTCCGCCGGGGTAAAAGAAGGGTTCGGCTGTTGGAATGAGTTGTGGGGTTGGCATGTGGCGGTACCTATCCGATGGTGATGAGTTCGCGCGGCAGCGTTGAAAGCGTTTCACAGCCATTGGCTGTCACGACAATGTTATCTTCAATGCGGACACCGTTGCGGTCTGGCAGGTAGATGCCCGGTTCAACCGTATAGGCCATGCCTTCAGCCAGCAAGAGCGTGTTCTCGCCAAAGATATACGGAGCTTCGTGGCCCTCCATGCCAATGCCGTGCCCGGTGCGGTGAATAAAATACTGGCCGTAACCGGCCTGGTCAATCACAGCGCGGGCGGCAGCATCGACCTGGCCGGCAGGGAGGCCGGGGCGACCGGCCGCGCGGCCAGCCGCGTTAGCCTGCTTGACGATCTCACAGATGCGGCGGCACTCATCATCTACGGGGCCAATGGCAAACGTCCGGGTGAGGTCGGAGATGTACCCCTCGTAGGCAGCGCCCCAATCAATCACCAGCAGGTCGCCGAGTTGGATGGGTCGGTCACTGGGTGAGGCATGGGGATTGGCGCCATTGGGGCCGCCGGAAACAATGGGCTTGAAGGGGAAGGCTGAATCGGAGCCGGAGCGGAGCAACTGCAGGGTCAGTTCGCTGGCAATTTCGCGCTCGGTCATGCCGACGCGAATGAGACGCAGGGTCTCGACAAGGGCATTTTCGGCGATCTGGACGGCCTGGCGCATACGGGCAACCTCGGCGGATGATTTTTGCATCCGCAGAGCAGCCAAAGGCTCGGCGCCAGAAATCAAGTGAGCCTGCGGGGCGGCGGCCTGGACATATTGAAATTCCAGGAATCGCAGCAGGGTGGGCTCAACGCCGATGGTTTTACCATCCAGATCAGCCGCACGGGTGGCGGCGGCAAAAACGCTGCCCCATTGGGTCGGGTTTTCACCATAGGGGAAGGGCTGCAGGGGAATATGCGCCTGGGGGATCTTGGCCTGCTCCAATTCAGGCAGGACCATGATGGGGTTGGTACCCGGTGATAGGAATAAGACAACCGGGCGCTCCATCAAATGGAATTCAAGGCCCGTCAGGTAGGTCAGCGTTGGGCCAGGATTGAGGGCGAATGCGTCCAGGCTGTGAGCAGACATGAGGGAATAAAGCCGATTCAGGCGATCAATGGTCATGGGGACACCTCCAATTTGATTATAATCTAATCCGGATGGTGAGGGGGCACCCGACCGGTTTTATTTTTTCTTTTAACGGCGCTCGCCACCGGGCAGAGAAACGCCCAGACCGTGGGCGGCGGCATCAACGAGGGTTTGAAGGACTTTGACGCGGGCAAAGTACTTGTCGTTGGCCTCGACGACCGTCCAGGGGGCGGGCAGGGTTGAGGTTTTGAGCAGCATTTCTTCAACGGCGGCATTGTAGAGCGGCCATTTTTCACGGTTGCGCCAGTCTTCGTCTGTCAGCTTCCAGGATTTGGCGAGGTCGCCCTGCCGAGCTTCAAACCGAGCCAATTGTTCCTCGGGGCTAATCTGTAGCCAGAATTTCGCCAAGATCATGCCGGAATTGACCATCTGGCGTTCAAATTCGTTAATCTCACGGTAAGCCCGGCGCCAGGCAGCTTCGGAGCAGAAGCCTTCCACGCGTTCAACCAAAACACGACCATACCAGCTGCGGTCAAAGATCTGGATCTGTTTCTCTTCGGGCGGTTTGAGCCGCCGCCAGAAACGCCAGAGATAATGATGGGTTTTATCTTCGCCGGCTGGGGCCGCAATGGAATAGACCTCATAGCCGCGAGAGTCCAGTTCTTCAGTGATGCGTTTGATGGCGCCGCCCTTGCCGGCAGCGTCCCAGCCTTCAAAGACGACCACCAGGCAGCGGCGGCGCTCATAGAGCAGGTGTTCGTAAGCCAACAACTGCTCCTGCAAGGGTTCAAGCTGCTGCTGATAATCGGCACGATCGAGCGTCTGGGTCAGATCTACGCGTTCAAGCATGCGGCACCTCCTCGGGTTGAGGTTCGGCGGGTAAGGGGGGCATTTCAGGGACCGGTTTATTACGCTGCTGCAAGGCGGCTTCGAGGCGGTGATTGACCGTATCAATTACCCGGGTGCGCGCCCAGCAACGATCGGTCGCTTCAACGATAGTCCAGGGGCCCCATTCGGTATCGGTGCGGGCCAGCATTTCTTCAATGGCAACAACATAGTTTTTGTATTTGCGGTGGTGTTCCCAGTCTTCTTTTTGCACCCGCCAGGACTGGAGCGGGTCGTCTTCCAATTTTTTGAAGCGTTTTTTCTGTTCGGCTTTGCTGATGTGCAGGAAGAATTTGATAATGACGTAACCGTCATCGGTCAAGGTACGTTCAAAATCAACAATGTCTTGATAGGCCTGTTCCCAGGCGGAATGCGGGGTAAAGCCCTCAACCCGTTCAACCATGACGCGTCCATACCAACTGCGATCAAAGAGGCCGACCTGCCCATAATTGGGCAGGCGCTGCCAGAAACGCCAGAGCCAGGGCATTTGTTTTTCCAGGTCGGTGGAGGCCTTAATCGGATGGATATGGAAGCCACGCGGGTCCATGTAACGGGTGAGCAGGTTGATGGTGGTGCCTTTGCCAGAGGCATCCCAGCCTTCAAAAACAATGACAATAGGAATGCTAGCCTCCCAGGAAGAACGCTGTAAGAGCGTGAGCCAGGGGCCAGCCTGTTTAAGGCGCAGTTTGTAGGCTGCTTTGTCCAGCACCAGGGAAAGATTGACTTTTTCAAGCATAATGCGTCCTCCCAAGAAGAACAATTGCCTGGATGATGATTAAACTGTAGCACAGAAACCGGAAAAGGCAAGCGGAGAAACGAATAGAATGGCGGGCCGGGAATGTTTCAGCGCTGCTCACATGGTTTTCTGGAGAGCGGTATACTTATTGGCAAGGAGCATGCTATGTTTTTTGACTTGCCTTTAGAACAACTGCAGCAATATCTTCCAGAGCGGGATGAGCCAGCCGATTTTGACCTGTTTTGGCAAACAACGCTGGAAGAAGCCCGGGCATTTTCATTGAGTGCCTGCTTTGACCCGGTTGAGACGGGGTTGAAGTGGATGGATGTTTTTGATGTGACTTATAACGGTTACGAGGGCCAGGCAATTAAAGGATGGTTCCTGCTGCCCAAAGAGCGGTCGGGGCCACTGCCTTGCGTGGTGGAGTACATTGGCTATGGCGGCGGGCGCGGCAAACCCATTGACTGGCTGCTGTTTGCCAATCTGGGATATGCTCATTTTGTGATGGATACCCGCGGGCAGGGCAGCACCTGGCAGGCTGGCGACACACCAGACCCGGAGCCAGAAGGTGCCAACCCCCAATATCCCGGTTTTATGACCCGGGGAGTGCTCAACCCCAAAAGCTATTATTATCGGCGGGTGTTCACAGATGCAGTTCGGGCTGTAGAAGCTGCCAGAAGCCATCCGGCGGTGGATGCGCAACGCGTGGCAGTGACCGGGGGCAGTCAGGGCGGCGGCATCACCCTGGCGGTTGCCGGGCTGGTGCCCGACCTGGCGGCAGCCCTGGCAGACGTGCAATTTTTGTGCCATTACCGGCATGCCACAGAAATTGTGGATACCTTTCCTTATAATGAGATTTCGTTATTTCTGAAGACTCACCGAGACAAGATTGAGGTTGTATTTAACACGCTGGCCTACTTTGACGGGGTCAATTTTGCCACCCGCGCCCGTGCCCCGGCTTTGATGTGCACCGGACTGATGGATGATGTCTGCCCGCCATCTACGGTTTTTGCAGCTTACAATTATTATGCGGGGCCAAAACGGATGAAAGTGTGGCCTTACAACCACCACGAAAACGGCGAAACCTTTCAAACGATTGAAAAGCTTAATTTTTTGAAGGCTCTGTGGGGCTGAACCTGCTGATTGGAATGGGCAATCAAAAAGCTGCGCCTTTGCAGGCGCAGCTTTTATAATTCGTCAATTGGGATTAGCGGCGATCGTAACCACCGCGGCGGTTGTCACGGCGATCATCGCGCCGGCCACCACCACCCTGCGGGCGTCAGCCACCGCGGCCGCCGCCACCACCGCCGCCACGCGGCTTGTCGCTGGCCTGGGCTTCTTCAAGCGTCCAGCCTTCGAGGACGGCCTGGCGAGACAGGCGGATCTTGCCGGCGGGGTCGATGCCGGTGACCATGACAGAGATTTCATCGCCCATCGAGACAACTGATTCAACACTTTCAACACGTTCGCTGTCAAGCTGGGAGATGTGAACCATGCCATCTACGCCGGGGAGAATTTCGACAAAAGCGCCAAAGTCGGCGATGCGGACGACCTTGCCGGTGTAGATGCGGCCCAGCACGGGCACTTCCACAAGGCTTTCGATCATCTCGCGAGCGCGAGCTTCAGCAACGCCATCAGCGGTAGCGATGTAGACGCTGCCATCTTCGGCGATATCGATCTTGGCGCCAGTTTCTTCCTGGATAGCGCGGATCATCTTGCCGCCAGGGCCGATGATAGCGCCGATTTTATCCACGGGGATCTTGATGATGGTGATGCGCGGGGCATGCGGCTTGAGATCAGGACGCGGCGCCGGGAGCACAGCCAGCATCTGGTCGAGGATGCTCAGGCGAGCGGTGCGAGCCTGGGCCAGAGCCTTTGACATCAGATCGGCGGTCAGGCCGTCAATTTTGATGTCCATCTGCAAGGCAGTGATGCCTTCGGTGGTACCGGCAACTTTGAAGTCCATGTCGCCGAGGTGATCTTCCATGCCCTGGATATCGGTCAGGATCATGTAGCGGTCGCCTTCTTTGACCAGACCCATCGCCACACCGCTGACGGGGGCTTTGATCGGCACACCCGAGTCCATGAGGGCGAGGGTTGAGCCACAAACTGAGCCCATGGAGCTGGAGCCATTGGAAGCCAAGACCTCAGAGACCAGGCGGAGGGTGTAGGGGAATTCAGATTCGGGGGGGATGACCGGCACCAGGGCGCGTTCAGCCAGGGCACCGTGACCGATCTCGCGACGAGACTGGCCGCGGAGCGGCTTGACTTCGCCGGTGGAGTAGGGCGGGAAATTGTAATGATGCATGTACCGCTTGGTTTCCTGCGGCAACAGCGAGTCCAGTTCCTGAGCTTCTTTGGGGGTACCAAGGGTTGCCAGAGTGAGCACCTGAGTTTCGCCACGGGTGAAGAGGCCGGAGCCATGGGCACGAGGGGAAATATCCACCTCGCACCAGATGGGGCGAATTTCTTCGGGGGTGCGGCCGTCGGGGCGGGTGCCATTCAGAATGCGATCACGGATGATGCGCTTGTGGGCTTCTTCAAAAGCCTGCTTGACAGCCGGGGCCTGGGTGGCATCCTCGCTGGCCATTTCGGCAACAACGGTCGCCTGCAGCATGTCAATGAAGGTGTAGAGTTCGGCTTTGGTGTGGGGGGCATCCAGGGCGGCGGTGAGTTCGGTGGTGATGCGGGAAGAGACACGCTCGACGAGTGATTCGTCCAGTGGGAAGGCTTGCACCTGGCGCTTGGGTTTGCCGATTTCGGCAGCCATTTTGATCTGGGCTTCGACAATCGGACGAATGGCCTGATGGCCGGCCATGAGGGCGGCGACCATGTCGGCTTCGGGGATTTCGTAGGCGCCGCACTCCACCATCAAGATGGCGTCGTGGGTGCCGGCAATGCGCAGGTCCAGATCTGATTCGGCCATCTGGCTGAAGGTGGGGTTGATGATTAATTCGCCATTGACGCGTCCTACGCGGACAGCACCAACCGGGCCAGCCCAGGGGATATCCGAGATCATGACTGCGGCCGAGGCGGCATTGATCGCCAGGACATCGAGCGGGTTTACGCCATCGGCAGACATCGAGAACATAATGACCTGGACATCGTTGCGGATGTTTTTGTCAAAGAGCGGGCGCAGGGGGCGGTCAGTGAGGCGTGCAGTGAGGATGGCGTCTTCGGTCGGACGGCCTTCGCGGCGGAAGTAGGAACCGGGGATGCGGCCGCCAGCATAGAGGCGCTCTTCGTAATCTACGGTGAGCGGGAAGAAATCAGCGGCTTCGCGCGGATTAGGGCTCATGGTGGCAGCAGCAAAAACGATGGAATCGCCAAAGCGGACGGTGACAGAGCCACCCGCCTGAGCGGCCAGTTTACCCGACTCAAATGTGAGCGGGCGACCACCAACAGTGGTCGTGTATTGGTGTACAGTTGGTTTCATAAGTTGTTTGATCCCTCTGTGTTGCCCCGGTCAGGGACTGAAAACTGGTCGAGACGGGAGGTCGCGCTCACTTTTCAATTCCCAACCGGCAGCACTACGTGAATAGAGTTGGACTAAAAATCGAGTGGATGGGGAGCCTTCCCCATCCACTCGTTGGGGGCTTGCTTTACCGCTGGCGGAGGTTTAGTTTTTCGGCCAGGGAGACGTAGCGCCCGTAATCAACACGGCGCAGATACGCCAGAAGGCGGCGGCGTTGGCCAACCATCTGAAGCAGGCCGCGGCGCGAGCTTTCGTCGTGCTTGTTTGCGCGCAGGTGCTCAGTGAGCTGTAGAATCCGCCGGGTCAGGATGGCGATTTGCACCTCAGGAGAACCGGTGTCGGTCTCGTGACGGTGGTGGTCAGAAATAAGTTTGGTTTTGTCTTCCTTTGTCAAAGTCATGACATCTGCTCCTAAAAAGATTTTCCGCAGGTCTCCATGCCCGCAGCTTGCGCCGCAGACAGGTCCAGTCAGTGGAACGAATTATACCACAAATTGGGTCTTTATTTGAGCAGGGTTTTGAGTACCGCCTGGTCGGCGGGATCAAAGGCGGGCAAGCAGCGGCGAACCAGCCGGGTAAGTGCAGGCGGGCGCTGCATGGTCAAGATTTGACGCAGGATATAAGTGGTTTCCACCGATGAGCGCCGGGCAAGCGCCTCCAGAAGGTCTTGCAGGGGGGCCTGTAAGGGGGCCGGAGCGGCGCGGAGGAAGGGCTGAACCAGTGGGAAGATGGGCGGGAGGTCTTGATAGTTCGGATCACGCACCAGTGGCAGGAGCGCCTCCAGGGCCATCATTTGAGCAGTTGGATTGGGATCTGAAAACCAGACCTGGATACGCTGCAGCCACAGATCGGGGTACTCACGGCGCAGACGATCGGTGCCATGCGAGAATAAACCGGCCCGCACCAGGCGCTCATCGCCGGTCTGGGCCCAGGCAACCAGGCGGTCCAGGATCTGTTCAGGGGGCGTGAGAGGGGCCTGTCCGAGGGCCGAGGCTGCCAGCAAGCGCGGCTCCAGATATTCTTCCTGCCAGAGCAAGTCGGCAAGCGGGAGTGCCACGACAGGGTTCTCACGAGCGTGCGATTCCAGGCTGGATTCAAGCTGGTGCATGACCAGCATAGGGACATGATAACTGGGGGTGAGCACCTGCGAGGGCACCCCCTGTCCGGGCTGATAGGTGCGGTCGGCATAAAGCTCCAGCAAATCTCGCAAGGAGCGGAGATAGACAGCCGGTTGAGAAAAGCGGCTGCTTAATTCTTCGACCTGCGCCCTGAGGCGCGCAAGCTGCACCGCAGGCATAAATCAGTAACCCGGATTAATAGGCACGCGCGAAGCAGGCCTTTTCGGCAGCGGGCTGGCCGCAGCGGATGCAGCGCCCGGGGCCGGATGGCTGTTCGGCGGGGATACAGCGGGTGGTTGCCTTGGTGTCTTCTTTGATGGCGGCTTCGCAGGCCGCATCGCCACACCAGTAAGAGAGCGCCCAGCCATTCTGGACGACTTCCTGGAATTCAGTATAGTCGCGCGGGTCGGAAATATGCGCATCGCGGAAGGCGCGGGCGCGGTTGAGCATGGCGGTGTGAATCTCATTCAGCAGTTCGCCAATGGGGGCGGCAATCTGATCGGGGCTGAGTGTGATTTTGCCCTCGCGGCCGGGAACATCACG
>Ga0116142_10003875_pt1 | contig 14701 bp, 10 predicted proteins | sample AD_UKC033_MetaG_FD_89785 | JGI IMG/M metagenome (GOLD analysis project Ga0116142, IMG submission 89785) | Active sludge microbial communities of municipal wastewater-treating anaerobic digesters from USA - AD_UKC033_MetaG | ecosystem: Engineered > Bioreactor > Anaerobic > Digestate | place: USA... | reverse complement strand
GCGGCGTCTCGTGCCGCCAGGGATACCTGTGCGTCGGGCCGCCGGTGGCCGTGCGCGTGCGGATCATGAACGGTCGCGGGACGCTGAACATCAAGAAGGCGACGCTCGATATCACGCGCGACGAGTTCGAGTATCCGATTCCGATCGAGGATGCCGAGAAATTGCTCGCCGACCTGTGCGAGGGATACGCCATCGAGAAGACGCGCCACAAGACGGTTTTCGCGGGGGCGACATGGGAGATCGACGAATTTCACGGGGAGAATCGGGGCCTCGTCGTGGCCGAAATCGAGCTTAGCGCCCCGGACCAGCCCTTCGAGCGGCCCCCGTGGCTTGGCGATGAGGTATCCGGCGACCCGCGCTACCTGAATTCGAGCCTGAGCCGCCGCCCCTATTCGCAGTGGCCAGAGCGAATGGGTTCCTAGCGCCCCCAGCGGCGCGCCGTCTTCGAGTGCTTAGTCGGTTCCCGGCGTGTCGTGTCGCTGCCGGTGGAGCGCGGGGTCCACGGCGGCGGCCATGGCGTCCACGTCGAGCCCACCGCCCAGAAAGGCGTTGACGCGCTCCGCAACCGCGCGCGGGTCCGCGAACGCGTCGCGGTGCTCGACATGCAGCACCGACACGTTCGCGCGGCTTTCGAGCCAGTCCGCGGCGCGGCGGAGGTCCTTCTCGAACAGCGCGGCCATGCGTTCATCGTCGGTGGCGTCGCGTTGCCCGCGCCGTTCGAGCATTTTGCGCTGCGACGCGAGCACCTCGGGCATGGCGCGGTGTAGGAGAATGATCTTGTAGCGGAACGTGTCCGGCAGTTCCGGCAGAAAGAACGAAATGATCTTGACGGCCTTGCCCCGGGCATCGGCCAGCCAGGCCGCGTCGTCGCGCAGCTTCTTGACGCGCTCGAACTCGTAGTAGCCGTTGGGGTTGTCCTCGTCCGCCGTGCGCAGGCCGTCGCTGAGGATGGGGAGCCCGCCCGCTTCGAGCATGCGCATCATCATGGACGTGCCCGAGCGCGGGAGGCCGGAGATGACAATCACCTGTTCATGCAGCGATATAGCGTGTTTCGCGGGTGGTTCGTGCAATGTCCGACTCCCTGGGTGGGTACCGCGTTCCATGATACCAGTTTCCACAGCGGTCGCGGCAGAAGCCTTCCGACCGGTCGCCCAATTCATTGAGGAGAATCCGCCGCGCTTCATTCCGTTCTTGGCGCGTCCGCGGCGGAATGATGTATGATTGCGCCGTGTTGCCAAGGTAACGCCGCAGAAACAGCCCGAATTCTTGGTTCCCGGCGTGTGTCGGGGCACGCGCAATCAAGGTTTATCGTGTCAGTATTGTTCGACAGACTCGCCCACGAAGACTTCCCCTTCGGGTTTCACGTGACCCGGAAGGCGTGGGATCGGTATCAAGTCGCCACGTTGCGGCGGCCCGCGAACGAGGCGGCGGGCATTACGGAGCACGTGTACCGTATCCGGGGCCTCGCGGACCGCATAAACCGGGAACGCGACTTCGGCCGGCCGGGGGTGCGCCCCGCGCGCACGGGCGAGCTGCTCGCGATGGGGCTGATCCTGGACATTCTGCGCTACGTCGCCGACCTCTACTGCGAAGAGGAGGTTCCGGGCGTCATGGGACGCGGGCTCGAGCACGTCCGTGCGCACGCGGGCGGGCCGGTGGCCGATACGCCGCTTCCCGCGTTTGTGGCGCAGTATACGCCGCGACGCGTCATGAGCGGGCTGCTGAGCGAAGAGGCGTACCTCGAGGCGCGGTCCGACCGGCTGAGCAACCGGGAAGGCGTTGCGCGCGAGCTTATCCTGCTGCATCTGGCCGTGCTCAACCCGGCGATGCGGTCCTACGTCGAGCTTTTCGATGACGCCGACCTGCGCGTCGCCGCGCCGTATGAGCGCCTGGTGCACGGGCTGGAGACCTTCTTCGCGGGACAGCCGCCGCTGCGCCTCGTGAACGACACTTTGATTAACGTGCTGCGCAGTCCGATGCTCGAGAATCCGGACTCGCTCGAGGGGCAGCTTGAATTCATCCGCCGCTTCTGGCGCGAACTGTTGCCGCCGGAACTGCTCGAGCGGCTGATGGTGGCGCGGGGCATTCTCAAGGAAGAGACGGCTTGGCGCGGTTTCGGGCCGGGCCCGACGCGGGTGCTCGAGTTCGGGCGGGGCGTCGCGGGCTACCCGGAGCCCGAGGCGTTCAGTGTCGATAAGGACTGGATGCCGCACGTGGTGCTGATTGCGAAGTCCACTTACGTGTGGCTTGACCAACTCTCGAAGAAGTATCAACGGCCTATTCACCGGCTCGACCAGGTTCCCGACGAGGAACTGGATCGGCTCTCGCGGTGGGGATTCAACGGGCTGTGGCTCATCGGGTTGTGGGAACGGTCGCCCGCCTCGCAGTGGATCAAGCAGATGATGGGGAATCCCGAGGCGGTCGCATCGGCGTATTCGCTGTACGATTACGAGATCGCCGCGGACCTCGGGGGCGAGGAGGCGTATCACAGCCTGAAGGAGCGGGCGCTGCATCGCGGCATCCGACTCGCGAGCGACATGGTGCCGAACCACGTCGGCATTTACTCGAAGTGGGTTATGGAGCACCCCGACTGGTTTATCCAACTGCCGTATCCGCCGTACCCGAAGTACGCTTTCACGGGGCCGAATCTGTCGGGGGACGGGCGGGTCACGCTTCAGATCGAGGACGGTTACTGGAACCACACGGACGCCGCAGTCGTGTTTCAGCGGCGGGACAACTGGACCGGCGACACGCGGTTTATCTATCACGGCAACGATGGCACGAACATGCCCTGGAACGACACGGCGCAGCTCAATTTCCTGCTACCCGAAGTGCGGGAGGCGGTGATCAGGACCATCCTGCACGTAGCGCGGCTGTTTCCGATCGTCCGTTTCGACGCCGCCATGACGCTCGCGAAAAAGCACTATCAGCGGCTGTGGTTCCCCAGGCCCGAGGACGACGGGTCGGTGCCATCGCGCGCTGAGCACGGCCTGAGCCGCGAGGCGTTCGACGCGGCGTTTCCGAAGGAATTCTGGCGGGAGGTGGTGGACCGCGTCGCGGCGGAGGCGCCGGACACGCTGTTACTCGCCGAGGCCTTCTGGCTGATGGAAGGGTACTTCGTGCGCACGCTGGGCATGCACCGCGTGTATAACAGCGCGTTTATGAACATGCTGAAGATGGAGGAGAACTCGAAGTACCGGCAGACGGTGAAGAACGTTCTCGAATTCAGTCCGGAAGTACTCCAGCGGTTTGTCAATTTCATGAATAACCCGGACGAACTCACCGCCGTCGAGCAATTCGGCAAGGGCGACAAGTACTTCGGCGTCTGCGTGCTTATGGCGACCCTGCCGGGGCTGCCCATGTTCGGCCACGGCCAGATCGAGGGATTCGCCGAGAAGTACGGCATGGAATACCGGCGCGCCTACTGGGACGAAGCGGTCGACGAGCACCTTGTGCGGCGTCACGAGGCCGAGGTTTTTCCGTTGATTCGGCGTCGGCGGCTTTTCAGCGGGGCGCGCAATTTCGCGTTTTTCGATTTTGTGACGCCGGAGGGCTGGGTGGACGAAAACGTTTTCGCGTATACGAACCGCAGCGACGGCGAACGGGCGCTCATCGTCTATAACAACGCGTATCAGCGCACGCGGGGCACGCTGCGGCTTTCGACAGCGATCAACGTCGGTACCGCCGAGGACAAGCAGCTCGTCCGGCGCACGCTGGCCGAGGCGCTCGGGCTTATCGTCGAAGACGACCGCTACTACATCTTCCGCGATCATCGCTCGGGGCTCGAGTATCTGCACCATGCGCGGGAACTGGCCGAGGAGGGCCTTGCGCTCGAATTGCATGGCTACCAGTATTACGCCCTCCTCGATTGGCGCGAGGTCCGCGATCACGACCTGACCTGGGCGCACCTGCACGCGACCTTGGGCCGGCGGGGCGTGCCGTGCATCGAGGAGGCGTATCAAGAGTTGGTGCTCGCGCCGGTGCTTGACCCCTTCCGCGCGGCCATGAACAGCGAGTTTCTCGACGCGCTCACGCGGCCCGACCTGGACGGCGTTCTCGAACGGTTCGAACCGGCCTTTGATGCGTTTCTGCACGCCGTGGGCAAGAAAGTAGGACGCAAAAAGCCGGAGCGCCTAGTTAACGGTATCCTCGCCGAGGTTCGGGAGGAACTCGCAATGCTGCACGATTTTAGGGAGCGGCTGGCAGCGGTCGAACTGCATCCCGACGTCGCGGCCTACCTCACCGCGCCGCTGCCGCGCAAGAAGGACTTGCGCGCACGATTCTGGCGCGTGCCGGTTGCTTGGAGCGTGCTGCGCCGTCTGGGGCGGCTCCTGCCGCGCAAGCGCGGAGAAATCGTGGATGAAATGGCCGTGAGCGCGGTCTGGCTGCGTGAATGGTTCTTGGTCAAGTCGGTCGCGCAGAGTTTTCGCGACATGGACGGCGACGACCATCGCGCGCAGTTGGACGCGGGCATGGTGCGCGCGAGCATCGCGCATGGGCCGCGGCTTGCCCTGCTTCAGCGGGAACCGTGGGGCCCGATTCTTTACGAGGCGTTCCGCGACCAGGATACACAGCGTTTTCTCGGGATGAACCAGTGGGGCGGGCGCATCTGGCTCGTGAAAGAGCAGCTTGAACGGTGGGCGCACCTGATGCTGTTCACGAACACGGTCGCGTGCCTGTCCGGCGGCGTGGCCGATGGCGGCGAGATCGAGGCACTCTACGATAATCTGCAGGAGCTGCTGCTCGCGACCGAAGACGCGGGCTACGACGTCGAGCGCACGCTGGAGAGCCTCAAGTAGTCTGGCACGGAAAGGGTATGACTATGCGGTACGTCTTGATTACGCTGTGCGCGCTGCTGCTTGCGGCGCCGGTCCTCGCGGAGGGGAAGATCGTCATCGCGCACCGGGGCGCTTCGGGTTATCTGCCGGAGCACACGCTCGAAGCGTACGCTTACGCCCATGCCGTCGGTGCGGATTACATCGAGCAGGACCTCGCGCTGACCAAGGACGGCGAACTGGTGTGCCTTCACGATGTCACGCTTGACAAGACGACGGACGTGGCGGAACGTTTTCCCGATCGCAAGCGCGACGACGGCCGCTGGTACGCCGCGGATTTCACGTTGGCCGAGATCAAGCAATTACAGGCGCGGGAACGGTTGCCGAAACGGTTCCCGGTCGGCAAGAGCGATTTTGAAGTGCCGACGTTTCGCGAGGCCATCGAGCTTATCCAGGGGATCAATGGGAGCACGGGCCGGGACGCGGGCATCTACCCGGAACTCAAGCAGCCTTCATGGCATGCGGCCCAAGGGCAGGACATCGAAACGCCGTTTGTCGCCATACTGCGCGAGTATGGCTACGACGCGCCCGATGCGCGCATCTATGTGCAGTGTTTCGAGGTGAATACCCTCAAGAAACTGCGGCATGAAATGGGCCTGCGCGCGCCGCAGGTGTTCCTTATGGGCGACGACCCGTCGAGCCGGTGGCTGACCGACGAAGGGCTCGCGGAAGTCGCCGAATTCGCCGAGGGCATCGGGCCGGACAAACAAGCCGTCGAGAAGGATCCGGACCTCGTGAAACGGGCGCACGCACGCGGGCTGGTGGTGCATCCCTACACCGCGCGATCGGACGCGGTCCCGCGCAAATACGCCGATGCGCAGGCGGAACTCCACGCCTTCTATTTCGAGTATGGCGTGGACGGGCTGTTTGCTGATTTTCCCGATCATGCCGTGGCCGCGCTGCGTGCGCCGTAGCGAATAACGGGCTCGTTCCCGGTGGCACTTTGGGCCGAACGGTGAATGCCGTTCTATTGTTCGTCTGATCGGTCGGATCCGTCCGATCTGTCCAATTCGTGGTAAACCGAGAGAAAATGATTACGTCCCCGACCCGGACGATCGCCATGCGTTGCATCGCCCGCGGTCCTCTGCCATACTCCGCCGCATCCATTCCTTACGCGGGAGTACTGCCATGGTTTCGGTCCCTTCCTGGAAAGACAAGGCGCTCTACACGCCCGGCCCGCTCACGACGAGCAGGACGGTCAAGCAGGCCATGTTGCGCGATTTTGGATCGCGCGATTTCGCCTTTATCGAGGTGGTGAAGGACATCCGCCGCCGCCTGCTCGACGCGGGCGAGGTCGCCGGCGCGGGCTACGACGCCATCCCGATGCAAGGCAGCGGCACGTTCTCGATCGAGGCGGTGCTCGGGTCGACGGTCCGGCCCGACGGCAAGGCGCTGATCGTGGTGAACGGCGCGTATGGCAAGCGCATGGCCCGGATATGCCGCGTGCTGCGCATTGACCACGAAACGATCGAGTGTCCCGAGAACAGTGTGCCGAACCTCGACGCGATCCGGGCGAAACTCGATACGGGCGCGTTCACCGACCTCGCGGTCGTCCACTGCGAAACGACGACCGGGATCATCAACCCGATTCGCGAGATCGGCGCCATCGCGCGCGTCGCGGGCGCGCAGTACTTCGTCGACGCCATGAGCAGCTTCGGCGCGGTCCCGTTCAACCTCGCCGACTGCGGCATCGACTACCTGGTCTCGTCGGCGAACAAGTGCATTGAAGGCGTGCCTGGCTTCGGGTTCGTCATCGCGCGGCGCGCGGCCCTCGACACGACGGAAGGCTGGGCGCGGAGCCTGAGCCTCGACCTGCTCGACCAGGTGCGCGGCCTCGAGAAGGACGGCCAGTTCCGCTTCACGCCGCCGACGCACGCCCTGCTCGCGTTCCATCAGGCGCTCGTCGAACTCGAGGCGGAAGGCGGCCCGGCGGGCCGCGGCGCACGGTATCGCAAGAACCACGAGACCCTCGTGGCGGGCATGCGCGCGTTGGGTTTCCGCGAATACCTGCCGCCCGAACTCCAGGGCTACATCATCACCTCGTTCCTCTACCCCGACGACCCGAATTGGTCCTTCGAGACCTTCTACCGCCTCCTCAACGAGCGCGACTTCGTCATTTACCCCGGCAAAGTCAGCAACGCCGACTGTTTCCGCATCGGGACCATTGGCCGCCTCTTCGAGCAGGACATGCGCGCCCTCCTCGCGGCCCTTCGCGAGGTCGTCGTCGAGATGGGGCTGCGGCTATGAGCGAGGTGCCGCGTTCGGGTAGACTGCGTGGGTTGCGGGAGTGCGCGGAAGGGAGGCCGGGTGCTTTCGCAAGCGGGGGCGGGGTTGGCGGTATGGTCGAGGGAGCGCATGCGCCGGGGAGCGGCGCGCGGGAGGTGAAGCGTTATGGTATGGCTTGACTGGCTGATGGTGGGGCTGTATTTCGCGTTGTTGCTGGGACTGGCGTGGTGGGTGATCCGCAAGGGGAAGGACACGGCGGATGACTACTTCCTTGCGGGCCGGAATCTTGGGTGGTTCCTGGTGGGCGCGTCGATTTTCGCATCGAACATCGGGTCGGAGCATCTGGTGGGGCTCGCGGGGTCGGGCTGCACGGACGGCGTGGCGATGGCGCACTACGAGTTGCACGCCTGGTGCCTGCTGGTGCTGGGCTGGGTGCTCGTGCCGTTCTACGCGCGGTCGCTGGTCTTCACAATGCCGGAGTTTCTCGAACGGCGCTACAACGCGACGGCGCGGTGGGTGCTGTCGATTATCTCGCTGGTGGCTTACGTGCTCACGAAGATCGCGGTGGGCATATTCGCGGGCGGGGTCGTGTTCGCGACGCTGCTGCCGGAACTGCGGGTCGACCTGGGCTTCGCGGCGCTCAACAGTTTCTGGATCGGGTCCATCGCGGTGATCGTGCTTACGGGTTTGTACACTATTCTGGGCGGCCTGCGCGCGGTGGCGTATGCGGACGCGTTGCAGACGGTGGTGCTCGTGTTCGGCTCATTCCTGGTGACGGTGTTTGGGCTGCGGCTATTGGGCGGCTGGGGCGTGCTGCGCGAGGTGTGCGGCTCGGAGATGTTCAACCTGTGGAAGCCGCTCGTGCCCGAGGGCATGGAAGGCACGTGGGCGCCCGTGAAGGAATCGGGGCGCATCGCGTGGTACTTCAACGGCAATTATCCTTGGCTCGGCATGCTTTTCTGCGCGCCGATCATCGGCCTGTGGTACTGGTGCACGGACCAGTACATCGTGCAGCGGGCGCTGGGCGCGCCGAACGAGCAGCAGGCGCGGCGCGGCAGCATCTTCGCGGCGTTCCTCAAGCTGTTGCCCGTGTTCATCTTCATCATTCCGGGGATGATCTGTTTCGCCCTCGCGAAGAGCGGCAAAGTCGAGGCGCTGCAGCAGGCGCTGTACGCCGAGGGCGCGATCAACGTCGAGCGCGCGCAGGCGGCGTTTCCGCTCATGGTGCAACACGCGCTCCCGGCGGGCGTGCGCGGCATCGTGGTGGCGGGGCTGCTTTCCGCGCTCATGAGTTCGCTGGCGGGCGTGTTCAACGCGAGTTCGACCCTGTTCACGATGGACTTCTACCAGAAGTTCCGCCCGACGGCGAGCCAGCACCAGCTCGTGTGGATCGGGCGCGTCGCGACGACGGGGATGGTGCTCATCGGCCTGGCGTGGATACCGGTGATCCAGGGCGCGCAGGGGCTGTACCACTACCTGCAGGGCGTGCAGGGCTACCTCGCGCCGCCGATCTTCGTGGTGTTTTTCTTCGGTGTGTTTTTCAAGCGGCTCAACCATAAGGGGTGTCTCGCCGCGCTCGTGGTCGGCTTCGCGCTCGGCGTGTTCCGGCTCGGCGTGGATACGCCCGTGGCGCTCAAGCTTGCGGGCTTCGAGCACGGGTACGCGGAGGGGTCGCTGCTGTGGATGGTGAACAACGTGTACTTCCAGTATTACAGCCTGTTCATCTTCCTGGTGTCGGCGGCGGTCATGGTCGTGGTCAGCCTCATGACCGAGGCCCCCGACGCCGCGCGGCTGCACGGACTGACCTATGGGACCATCACGGACGAGCACCGGCAGGCGTCCCGCGGCAGTTGGGATTGGCGCGACGTCGCCGCCTCCGCCGTCGTCCTGATCATCATCCTCTGCGCGTACCTGTACTTCAACGGTTGACGCCCACCGCGACCACTGAGTACACGGCGCTTGCGACGATGGGGCGCGGACCGGCGTCTACTGGTCTCGCTTCCGGGTTCCGAGCGGACGGTTGATCGTGACCGGCGTGGCGAGCAGCGCATCGAGATCATGCCCCTCCGTCAGCCACGCGAGATCGAATGTGACGACCGCCACGGTCTCGTACAGCTTCTTCTCGCCTTTCTCGAAAAGCAGATGGATGTTGCCCCGCTTGTCCGCGGCGAGGGACGAATACGCGCTGGGTCCGGCATACACGAGGCGTTTCACGGGCCACGTCCAGCCCCGGTCGAAACTCGCCCACACCGTCATGCCCGTCCGGCCCTTGCCGGGGTTGTCCGGCGTGCTGAAGACGAGCACGTCCTTGCCGCCGGTGCGTTCCGCGGGCAGGCGCACCAGCCCGGCGTTGCATCCGTAGCTGGGCGCCGTGCCGTACTTGAAGTAAAAGGGTTCGCCCACCTCGCGCAGGTCTTCGCATACGCGCCAGTCCACGTACATGGCGCCGCCGTCGTAACTCCAGGCGATGCGCCTGCGATGGTCCACGGACATGTGGGAGCGCGAGTTGTAGTAGACGTCGCCGTTCAGCATTTCCGCGAGCGTTCCCTCGCCGGTGCCGCTCTGGACGGGCCCGCTCGTCTGCCAGGTGCTTCCCCCGTCATCGCTGAAGATGGACGTGTTGTAGTGGTACGGCCACCACTCCTGGTCGTTGCTGCCGTGGGGCGCCATGATCCGCGCGGGCACAAGCAGCCGGCCCTTATGTTCGCCGTATCGCAGCGTGACGCCGGATTCCGAGCAACTCGTGTCTGCGGGAACGCCGTCGGGAGCGCCGTGACCGTACGCGTTCGGCTTCACGACAATCGACTCTCTGGCCCACGTCCGGCCATGGTCCTTGCTTCGCCATAGAATGCCCTTGTCCGGCTGCACCACCATGACGTCGCCCGTACTCTGATCGACGACGCTCGTGCCAGCCGCATCGTCACCGATAACCTGGGGATCGCTCCACGTCTTTCCGCCGTCCTCGCTGCGGCGCAGCAGCTTTCCCGAGTCCGCGAAGGCGAGCACCGTCCCGTCCGCGGCCACGTTGATATTCGGAATGCGCACTCCCGTGAAGAGGTCTTGAAAATCGAGGCCGGAGGCAGGCGCCGGCGGTTCGTCAGCATCGGACCGGTCCCCGATGCCCGACAGGAGCGAGGTTATAACGGCGCAGATGACGATCGAGGGACAAGGCTTCACTGTTGGTCTCCTTGCAGCATGTTGTCGGTTTCCCACAGGGTGAACCGTGTGCTGACGACGGAATGCTTCTCGCGGCCGGGCCGGTACTTGATATAGGTCGTGGCGACGATTGTCCCGTCCGGCAACCGTTCCAAACCGGGGTAGCCGCAGTCGCCGCCGGCGTGGCTGTGCAGCAGCTTGATGCGGTATTGCCCTTCGCGGCGCATCTTGATGTCCTCATACGTGCCGACCCACGCCACGAAATGATTGTGGGTCTCCGCCCCGATGGCCTTGTCGCGGAAGGCAACCACAAGGCGACCGTCGTCCGCGTAGACCCCGATGTGACGATCACCCGTCAGCCCCCACGGCGTATCGATGGGGCGGGTCCACGTTTTTCCTTCGTCGCGCGAGAACATCATCAGGCTGCGGCCCGTGTGCGTGTTCTCGCGCATCAAGCAGCACAATTCATCGCCGTCGGGCGAACGGAAGACAAAGGGTTCGCAGGCGAGTTTGCCGGGAACGTCGGCGGCGACCGTCGGGGCGGACCACGTGAGGCCGCCGTCGCGCGTGAAGGTCTGCATGACCTGAAGGGACTTGTCATCGGGGCCGCAACGGCGATGGTACATGCCGAGATAGCTGCCGTCCTTCACGCGAAGGACGGAACTGAAGGTCATGACGCACCGGAACTCCTCGCCCAGCGGTGGCAATTCGCGCCACGTTGCGCCGCCGTCCTCGCTGACAATACGGGGCATGTCCGGCGAGGCCGAGTACACCCACAGGCGCTCGTTCCCCGCCGGGTCCACCATGCGATAGATGCTGGGGCAGTTCTTGTGCCCGGTGAATCCCTCCGGCAGCGCGTCGTCCAGGCGCGTCCACGTGAGGCCGCCGTCATCGCTGCGCGCCATCGGCCCCGCGAAACCGCCGTGCTTGATGCACCATACCGCGAACATCGTCTTTCCATCTGGCATCAGCAGCGTTGTCGGATGCCCCTGATAGATCGCTTCCGTCCCCGCGGCGATCACCACGTGCCGCGACGTTTCGCCGGAGAGGTCGACCACGGGCAGGTTTGGCGACGTTTCCGCCCGCGAACGGTGGCACGCGGCGAACAAGAGCAGCACAGCAAGCCCCGTCGCAAACAAGGCCGGCGCCCGCAAAGGATACAGAAGGAATTGCGACTCCCCGCGCATCGGTGATACTCCTTGACCGGTTCCGCTTTGCTCCGCACATCGTCAGGACTTGCCCAATCCTACACCGCGCCCCGTTGGTTCTTCACTCTCGCCACGATGCGCGGTCCGGGCCGGGGACCGGCATGATACGCGCGATTCGAGGACTGCCGCGAAGACTGCTATACTTACGCCCCATGAGGGCGCATGGAGAAAACGCCGCGGCGGGCGCGCCGGGAACAATACCGGACGCCGGATACCCAGCTATGAAAAGCTCCGATGAACAGCTTGCCGAAGAACTCAAGTCCCGGTTGCGCGCGAGCGGGATTCCCTTGGCGCGTCTTATCGTCTATGGTTCGCGCGCGCGCGGCGACGCCGGCGCGGAATCAGATTTCGACGTTCTGGTGTTGGTCGATACCCTGACGAAGGAGATGCGCCGCACTATAAGCGATTGCGCGTGGGAGGTCGGATTCGACGCTGGAGTAGTCATCACGCCCGTGGTCATGACCCGGGAAGAGGCGGAGGAATCCCCCGAGCGCTCTTCCTTGTTCATGGTGTCTGTTCGCAAGGAAGGTATTCCGGTGTGAACCTGAACGGCGCGGGATAGCACGCCTGCCCTTGTGTCCGTGCCTCGGTCGTTGAGACGGACGTCGCGCGGCGCGATTAACTCATAACCTCAAACGCGGAAATACGACCACGATGTCTAATCATACCGTTCCGATTCATCATTACACGAAGAAGCGCACACATTACGGCCCAGTCTCGCGGTGGCTGGGCCGCACGGTGCTGAGGCTGCTCGGCTGGCGGCTCGTGGGGGAACGACCGGATGTGCCGAAGTGCGTGGTGGCCTGCGCGCCGCACACGTCGAACTGGGATTTCTTCTATACGCTGCTCGCGGCGTGGGCGTTGAATGTGCCGTGTGTGTTCATGATCAAGGACACGTTGTTCTGGTGGCCGCTCGGGGTGGTGCTGCGCTGGTTGGGCGGCATCCCGATCAACCGGACCGTGCCCGAGGGCATCGTCGAGCAGATGGCCCACGTTATCCGCGAGAGTGAAAAGATCAACGTGGTGATCACCCCCGAGGGCACACGCAAGGGCGCGCAATACTGGAAACTCGGCTTCTACCGCATCGCCGTGGCGGCGGCGGTTCCGGTCCTCTTCGGCGTTATGAACTACAAAGAGCAATGGGTCGGCGTGGCCGACGTGTTCCATCCCACCGGCGACCTCGACGCGGACTGGGCGCACATCACGGAGGTCTTCGAGCGGACCGTGGGCGTGACGCCGAAGCGCCGGCCCCCGGACGCGGGGGAGGCCGCCGCCGGGCACGAAAAGGAGCGGCGCGCATGACACGCAGGGCATTCCTGCAACAGATCGGCGCGGGATGCGCGGTTGCGGCGCTGGGCCGCCCAGCGCCAAGCGCAACGGAGGGGAACGCGATGTCCGGTAGACCGCCACACATAGTTTATATTCTCGCGGACGACATGGGTTACGGAGACCCCGGGTGCTGCAACGCGAATTCGAAGATTCCCACGCCGCACATGGGCCGCATAGCCCGCGAAGGCATGCTCTTTACCGACGCGCACTCGGGATCGGCGGTGTGCACGCCGACACGCTACGGCATCCTGACGGGTCGGTATTCGTGGCGTTCGACGTTGAAAAGTGGCGTACTCGAGGGGTATTCGCCGCCGCTGATCGAGCCGGGGCGGCTGACCGTGGCCGCCATGCTGAAAGAATGCGGCTATCGCACCGCGTGCGTGGGCAAGTGGCATCTCGGGTTGGATTGGGCGACGAAGGACGACGAAAGCGCCAACGCCGAAAAAGTGGACTACGAAGCGCCGGTCGCGGGCGGTCCGACCGCCCTGGGGTTTGATTATTTCTTCGGTATTTCCGCCTCCCTCGACATGCCGCCCTACTGCTACATCGAGAATGACCGCGTGGTCGCGTCCCCAACTGGGCGAATCGAGGAACAGCGCGGCCAGGGCTTCTTCCGCGCGGGCGCGATCGCGCCGGGCTTCCGTCATGGCGACGTGTTGCCGACGTTGACGGAGAGGGCCGTCGCGTGCATCGACCGCCACGCGGCGGAACATGCGGACGCGCCGTTGTTCCTCTATTTCCCGCTGAACGCGCCGCACACGCCCATGCTGCCCACACCCGCCTTCGCGGGCAAGACCGACACCAACGCCTACGGCGATTTCATCGCGCAGGTGGATGCGACGGTAGGGGATGTGCTGGCCGCGCTCGAACGGCACGGCATGGACCGCGACACGCTCCTCATCGTTACCAGCGACAACGGCCCGCCGCCGCCCGCGGATATGCTGTTCCTGGGCGAGAAGGGGCACCACCCGAGCTATCATTTCCGCGGCCACAAGGCGGATATTTTCGAGGGCGGACACCGGATCCCCTTTATCGCGCGCTGGCCCGAGCGCGTTCGCGCGGGCGCGCTCTGCAATCAGACCGTCTGCCTGACCGACCTCATGGCCACAGCCGCCGCCCTCGTCGGCCGCGACCTGCCCGAAGACGCGGGGGAGGACAGCGTCAGCCTGCTGCCCGTGTTGCTCGGGAAGGATGCTGGCCCGTTGCGCGAGGCGACAGTGCACCATTCCATCAACGGTTCGTTCGCAATACGGCAGGGTCCGTGGAAGCTGATCCTGTGCCCGGACTCGGGCGGGTGGAGCGATCCCCGCCCGGGCGACCCGGCGACCCGCGACCTGCCGCCGGTGCAGTTGTACAACCTCGCGGAGGACGTCGGCGAGCGACGCAATGTCCAGGCCGAGCATCCCGAGATCGTCGAGCGCCTTACGCGCCTGCTCGAACGCTAAGTGGCCGAGGGCCGCAGCGCGCCCCGCGCGTAGCCCGTTTTACCCTTCGAGGGACAGGCTGGGATTCGGCGTGCTGCCGAGGTCGCCGACAAGGCCGCGTTCGAGGCGTGACGCGCCCGCGGCGGCAATCATGGCGCCGTTGTCGATGCAGTACTCGAAGGGCGGGAGAAACACGGCGGCATCGAGTTCGGCCTGGAGCCGATCCCGCAGGAGGTGGTTCGCCGCGACGCCGCCCGCCAGGACCAGTTGTGTCGCGCCGGTCGCAGCGAGCGCCTGCTTCGTCTTGATCAGCAAGATGTCCACGGCGGCGGCCTGAAAACTCGCGGCGAGGTCCGCCGTGCTGTGTTGGTTGCCGCCGCGCAGTTCGTAGAGCACCGCCGTCTTGAGGCCGCTGTAACTGAAATCGAGGTGTTCCGCGTCGCGCATGGCGCGCGGGAACGCGACCGCCTCGGGGTTGCCGTCTTCCGCTGCACGCTGAATCGACGGCCCGCCGGGGTACGGC
>Ga0116142_10003874_pt1 | contig 14706 bp, 9 predicted proteins | sample AD_UKC033_MetaG_FD_89785 | JGI IMG/M metagenome (GOLD analysis project Ga0116142, IMG submission 89785) | Active sludge microbial communities of municipal wastewater-treating anaerobic digesters from USA - AD_UKC033_MetaG | ecosystem: Engineered > Bioreactor > Anaerobic > Digestate | place: USA... | reverse complement strand
ATACTCTGGGCGGGGCTTTTGCCCTCAATGAAGAAAATCTCCGTGGCTCGATTGAGCCAGGAAAACTGGCTGATCTCGTTCTTCTCTCTCAGAATATTTTTGAGATACCGGCTAATAAAATCAAGGAGACCTGCCCGCTTCTGACCATAGTTGGGGGCAGGATTATGTATGACGTTCTAAATGAGGCCAAAAACAAATAAGACTGAAATTTGATCAAGAGGGCCTTTCCTCTGTTTAAGTTTTTAGTCGGCATGAAAGGTATGAAGAATTCTATGAGCCACCGGGGCCAGGATAATACCCATCATGGCAATAAAGGCCAGCCCGCTGAACAAGGCATAGGCTGAAGCAAATATCTTGGCAGATTGAGAGGTCAGAGGATTGGACGGTCCCATTCCTCCCAGAATCATCGAGGCCTCGAGAAGAGAATCTATCCAGCTAAAGCCTCCCAGCCAGTGATAGCCAGAAATCCCGATCGACAGAGCTACCAGTATCATCAAGATAGCCATTATAAAATGCCTGGCCAGCCTGCCGATAAAAGCCCGGCGTGAGATAACATGGTCGGATTTTTTCTCATACATCGGATTTCTCTCCCGTCAAAATTATTGGCTATTCCAATTTATTTATTAAGATCAGGCCGGCGACCTCGAGCTAAAGAGGCAAAAATCCCTAAAAAATTGAGCACAGCAAAAACCTCAAAAGTCAGGCGAAAGCTCCTCATAAACAAATCGAATTTATCAGGAGTGATTTTTACGTTGCCCATCACGACGGACATAATCATCATGGTCAGGCCGAGGCTGAACATCTGCCCAACCATTCTCATTGTAGCCAGAGTAGCCGAAGCCAGGCCATAATCCTTCGGGCCGACCGAGCTCATGACCGCATTGGTATTGGGAGAAGAGAATAGCCCAAAGCCAATACCCAGTAAAACCAGTCCGGGTATAATCCAGGTTAGCCCGGTTTCTGGCCTGATTAAAGATAGGACAAGCAGGCCAGCCGCCGTCAATCCCAGGCCACCTGAAGCCAGCAGCCTTGGATCAATTCGGTCGGAAGCCCGACCTGAAAGAGGCGAGACCAAAGCCTGGAACACTGGCTGTGAAATGAGTATCAGGCCAGCCGTTCGTGGCGAAAAGTTATGGATATATTGAAGATAAAGGCTTAACAAATAGCCGACAGCAAAGGTTGAGCTGTAATTAATGAGAGCGGCCAGGTTGGAAAAAGCAAAGACCCGATTTTCCCTGAACAACCTGGTCTCAAAAACAGGGTGCGTAGTTCTATTTTCTATTAGAAAAAAGATAACTAAAAGGATTAGTCCGGCTGTGGCCAGAAAAAAGCCATAGCGAGTGGGTAACCTGGAGAAGCCCAGCATGAAGCAGACCAGACCTGAGCTATAAATTATGGTTCCTTTAATATCAAATTTATCGAGTTGCCTGACCATCTGGCTCGGAGAAGATGGGCCATCCTTATCATAGGCTTTGAGGACAGAAAAAAGAGCCAGCAAGCCCAGCCCGCAGGTCACAAAGAAAATACTCCGCCAGCCAGAATGTTCAACCAGAAATCCACCGATAACCGGACCCAGAGACAGGCCGGTATAAGTAGCCGCCGTATTAATGCCTAGAACTTGCCCGCGCCATTCTGGTGGGAAGGAGGCAGTCAGAAGAGCGATACTGGTCGAAAATATCATAGCTCCGCCCAGCCCCTGAACCAGCCTGAAAGCAATCAGGGAAGCACCGGAGAAGGCCAGAGCGCTGGCCAGGCTACCGGCCGAAAAAATGCTGATCCCGGTGATAAAAACTCGCCGTCTTCCTATCAAATCGGCCAGTTTGCCCATCGGAACAAGAAAGACAGCTGTCATCAAAAGGAAAGCTGAAACCGTCCAGCCAAGAGTGATCGTGTTCAGTTTAAAAGTTTGAGCTATAGTGGGCAGAGCTAAATTAGTAGCCGAACTCATAAAAGGAGTCAGAAAGGACGCCAGAGTCGAGGCCAGCAGGATAAATTTTCTTTCTCTGTCAAGCTGCATATCTTTTACTTTCTGCCATCATTATAATAGTCTTTGGGCTTTGGCCAGAATAAAGGTTTCTTTCTTACTTATGGTTTTATTTATCTTAACCTATCGGCTTGATAATTTATATCATTGAAACCCCACCTGCCAGCCTGAGTAATCTGACTCTTTGGCTGGCAGATAAAAAGCTGACATTTTCTGGTTGCTGGTATCGTGTTGAAAATAAATATAATCCGCTGGCCCGACCCCATTTTTCGACCCCATTTTTTTTTCCCCTTTTCTGGGATATAATAAAAAAGAACCAGATTTAATTACCTGAGGATAAAATGATTATTGCCGAATTCTCCATTTTTCCGACATCGGAAGGCCCTTCCGTCAGCCGCTATGTCAGAGAAGTTATCAAGGTTATTGAAAATTCCAGGCTTCACTATGAAGTCGGTGCTATGTCAACCACAGTTGAGGCACCTGATCTTGAATCCATATTAAATTTAGTTGCTACCTGTGACCGGGTGCTGGTCGAAATGGGAGCCAGGCGCATTCATCTCGATCTTCATCTCGATCACCGGCTCGACCGGGAAGCAAGCATTGATTCCAAGCTAAAAGCCATCGGAAAAAGATAAATCCGCTTGAATTAATCTGCACAAAAGGGAGGCCATGATGGTATCAGTAAAAGATGAAGGCTTTTCGCCTAACGCCATGAAGATCCTTCGCACCCGCTATTTTATGAAAAATGAGAGAGGCGAATTTATAGATAAAAAGCCATCGGACTTATTCCGACGGGTAGCTAACTATATTGCTTCTGCCGAGAAAACCAAAGAGGAACAAAAAGAATGGGCTGATAAATTTTTTGAAGCCATGATGGCCAGAGATTTTATGCCCAACAGCCCGACTTTAACCGGTGCCGGCCGTGACATGTGCCTCAGTGCTTGCTTTGTTCTACCCATTGAAGACTCAATGGAATCAATTTTCGATGCCGTTAAAAATGCTGCTCTGGTTCATAAGGAAGGGGGAGGAACAGGTTTTGACTTCAGCCTCCTTCGCCCTAAAGGTAGCTTCGTCCGCAAAACGCAGGGTGTGGCTTCAGGGCCGGTCTCTTTTCTTAAGGTAATTGACGCCGCCACTGAAGCTGTCAAACAGGGCGGAACCAGGCGTGGCGCTAATATTGGTCTCCTGCGGGTTGATCATCCCGATATTGAAGAATTCATCACCATGAAGCGTGATGGTAAAACGCTTAACAACTTCAACATCTCCGTAGCCATCACCGATGATTTTATGAAGGCCCTGAAACATGATGGTGAATACTGGCTTTATAATCCCTATCTTAAGAAGAAGACAACCAAAAGGAAAGCCCGCGACATCTTTCAATTGATTGTGGAATCTGCCTGGGCGGTGGGTGACCCCGGTTTAATCTTTATTGACCGGATCAATCAGCTTAATCCTACCCGGGAGCTCGGCCCGATCAGTGCTACCAACCCATGCGGCGAGCAGCCACTCCATCCCTATGAATCATGTAACCTCGGTTCAATCAATATTTCCAACTTCTACGCACCAGATCATCCCGATGAAATTGACTGGGAAAGGCTGGCCAGCACAATCGAGATAGCGGTGCGCTTCCTGGACAATGTGATTGACGTCAACAAATACCCGCTTCCCCAGATTGCTGAGATGACGAGGGCTAACCGCCGGATTGGATTGGGCCTTATGGGCTGGGCAGATCTTCTGCTCAAAAAGAAGATTCGTTATGACTCGCCGGCAGCTCTGACTCTGGCCGAAAAGGTTATCTCTTTTATCAGGCAGACAGCTGACCGGGAAAGCGAGAAACTCGGTGAACTCAAGGGAAATTTTCCCAACATCGACCTTTCTATCTATAAGGGTAAGAAGCGCCGGAATGCTACCGTCCTGACCATCGCTCCGACCGGGACAATTTCACGCCTGGCCGGTTGCTCAAGCTCGATCGAACCTATTTTTGCTTTTGAATTCGTCAGTAAAATTCTTGATGGCGAAATTAAAGATGTTCATCCTCTTTATGAAGAATGGAAAAAAGAATATCCCGACGAGCCACTTCCTGACTATTTTGTGACGGCTCACGACATCCCTTACGAGGGCCATATCAGGATGCAGGCTGCCTTCCAGAAATATGTTGACAATTCGGTTTCCAAAACGATCAATCTGCCCAATCAGGCGACTTTTGAAGATGTGGAAAAAGCTTATCTTCTGGCCTATGACCTGGGAACCAAAGGTATTACCATTTACCGTGACGGTAGCAAAGCAGAACAGGTCCTCTATGCCGGCACGATAGCCAAACAAAAGCTTATCCCGAGAGAAAGGCCGGTCAGCCTGCCTTCTATCACCGATAAGATTAAAACCGGGCTGGGCAATCTCTATGTGACCATTACTTTTTTGAACAACAAACCATTTGAGGTTTTTACCTCCATCGGCAAGAGCGGCTATTCTACCATGGCTGATGCTGAAGCTATCGGGCGGCTGATCTCACTCGCCCTGCGCAGCGGAGTTGATCCCAAAGAAGTCATTCTGCAGCTTAAAGGTATCGGCGGCAGTGAGCCGGTCTTTACTGAAGGCGGGCTCGTTCAGTCAATTCCTGATGCAGTGGCCAAAGTGCTGGAGCGCCACCTGGGTGAGGTCAAAGAAAATAAGCGCGACTTTCTTAACGATACCTGCCCGCTATGCGGTGCAACTTTGCCCGATGAAAAATGCCCGGTCTGTCCGAACTGCGGCTGGACCAGGTGTTCCTGAAAAATAAAATCAGATTGATGGGTGGCTATTTTTACCAGACGACACCGTAATCTTCGCCATAATTGCTGGAACCACCCCAGAAAGTTCCATGCTGCCAGTCAAAATAGATAGCGTTAATCGGCCCGGAGGTATATCTTTTAACCGAAATCTTATAGCCCATCTTACCCAGCTTTTCTCTGATTTCGGCCGGGACCTTTTGATTCAGGTCGAGTTTACCGGGGAAACACTGGTGAAGATCAAAAGAATCACGCATCTGATAACTGGTGATATTCGGAGCTTCGCAGGCTTGCTGAACCGTCATCCCGAACTCGACCACATTGAGGAAAAATTGAAGCAGGTTCTGGTCCTGGGTATCCCCGCCCTGAACGGCAAAAGACAGATAGGGTTTCCCATCTTTCATGGCTAAACCTGGAGTCAGAGTAGCTCTGGGCCTTTTTCCCGGTGCGATTACATTGAAGGGATTTTCAGCCTCATCCAGAACGAAGCTCTGGGCCCGCTGGCTCAGGCCGATGCCTGTTTTCCCCGCCACGACCGCCGGTACCCAGGCTCCACTCGGCGTTAGAGAAACGACCCAGCCGGCCTCATCGGCAGCCTGGATAGAGGTCGTCCCTTGCCTCATGCTGACCTCCAGCCTGGCTTCATCTTCTGGTCTTGCCTGACAATCTCTGTTCGACCATTTTTCCAGGTAATGTTGGAACGGATTTTCCTGGCCTTGAAAAGGATAGGGATCACCGGGCTGGCTCTCCGGGTCATTGGCTTCGGGATTAATTAGCTTTATCCTTTCCCGGGCATAGTCTTTGGAAAGAAGCCCCTTGAGCGGTTCTTCAGGTGGAAAATAAGGATCACCATAATAAAAATCCCGGTCGGCAAAAGCCAGGTTCATCACCTGATAGAGCGTATGAATATAATCAACGCTGTTGTAGCCCATGGCTTTGAGATCAAAGTTTTCCAGCATATTGAGCATCTGAAGCATGACCGGTCCCTGCACCCAGGTATTGAGTTTATAGACCTCAATTCCCTTATAGGTGGTCATGACCGGTTCCTCGATATGGACCTGCCACCTGCCCAGATCATCCAGTGTTATCAGGCCACCTTCTTCCTGGCAGCCACGAACCAATTCCCGGGCAATATCACCTTTATAAAACCGATCATAAGCAGCATAGATAGCTTCTTTTCTGCTTTTGCCTGCCTGCAGTGCCTGAGCTTCAGCCTCAACCAGTTTCTTCAGAGTTTCAGCCAGTTCTGGCTGGCGAAAAACCTCCCCCGGATAAGGTGCCTCTCGCTTTTCACCTGGATGGGTCAAGAAAATTTTTCTCGAATAGGTCCATTTTTTCAGCTTTTCTTTGTTTTTCTCTATGGAATCAGCGGTTTCTCTTTCTATCGGATAGCCTTCCGCCATCTGAATAGCAGGCTCAAGAACATCTTTTAGTTTTAGCGTTCCAAACTCAGCCAGCATAACCAGCAGAGCGCCGGGTGTCCCGGGTGTTACTGCTGAGAGAGGGCCATCAGCTGGCGGATATTTATATCCTTTCTGTTTATAAAATTCTGGGGTAGCACCGGTTGGAGCAACACCCAGTCCGTTAATGGCAATGACCTTTTTCGTTTTGGGATTATAGATCAGACCCTGGGTTTCCCCTCCCCAGCTCAAGACATCATGCATGGTACAAACCGCACCCAGCATAGCGCAGGCGGCATCAACAGCATTGCCGCCTTTCATAAAGATCATGGCCCCGGCTGTGGCCGCCAGAGGCTTGCCAGTAATGGCCACCCAGTGTTTTCCGTGAAGAACCGGTTTTTCGGTTTTGTTTTGAGCCTCGCTCATCAAAAAAACTCCTGTTAAAATCAAAGCAAAAATAAGAGCGCTGGCTGTTATTAAGCTTTTCTTCGGAGAAGTCATTAGTTTCCTCCTTCTAAACCTTTAACGATTTTTCCATTTATTATCACAGTTTTTTATTTTATCAAATTAGCCCAGTTATTTTCATTTATTAAATTTTATTTTCCCTGGATAGGAATCAATAAGAAAACAGGTGATTGGACCCGGCTTTTTAATATATAATCAGGTTGTGAACAATAAACTGGAGGGGTAAACATGCCCGATAAAAAATCCTGGTTAGGTTTATTCTGCTTTTTATTTCTGACCTTAATAGCTACTGAATTGCTGGCCATCAATACAGCTGACACAGCCATGCTGACCAGACCAGCCATCGGTAAAAATCAGATCGCCTTCGTCTATGCTGGGAATCTGTGGGTAGCTGACCTTAATGGTAAAAACCCGAGGCAGCTAACTGTTGAAGCGGAAGTGGTCAGTCTGCCTGTTTTTTCACCTGACGGTAAATGGCTGGCTTTCAGTGCTCAGCGGAACGGAAACGTCGATGTTTATCTGATTCCGGCTGAAGGAGGACTTTCACGTCGTTTGACCTGGCATCCAGGGGCTGACCTGGTTCAGGATTTTTCACCTGATGGCTTATCCATACTTTTTACCTCGCCCAGAAAAGCTACCAACCGTGGCGCCAGCAATCTATTCACTATGTCGATAAACGGTGGCTTCCCTGAAGAAATTCCTATTCCTTATATTTATCGGGCCAAAATCTCACCTGATGGCCGTTATATTGCCTACAATCATTTTCCGGACGCTTTTCGCCAGTGGAAAAATTATCGCGGTGGCCGCAATTCGATAATCACCATCTATGATCAGAAAACAGGTTCAATAGAAAAAATCCCGCAGCCCGAAGGACGTTCCAATGATATTGATCCAGTCTGGTCTGAAGACAGGCTGTATTTCCTCTCTGACCGAAATGGCGAATTCAATTTGTTCAGCTACGATCTTAAATCAAAAGAAATAAAACAGCTCACTTCTTATGTTGATTTTCCAATAATAGATGCGGCTGGCAGCCGCGATCAAATTATCTACGAACAGGCTGGTTATCTCCACATATTTGACCTCCAAACCAGCCAGAGTCGCCGCTTGAGCATTGGCATCTCAACCGACCTTATTGAACTTCGAGAACGTTTTGCCCGGGGAGCCAGATGGATAAGAAATGCCGATCTTTCACCATCCGCAGCCAGAGCGGTCTTCGAGTTCCGAGGTGAAATAGTTACTTTTCCCGCAGAAAAAGGTGACTACCGGAATTTAACTCAGACAACAGGCATCAATGAGCGTAATCCAGTCTGGTCGCCTGATGGGCAGACCATAGCCTATTTTTCTGATGAGTCGGGCGAGTATGAGCTTCATCTGCGTTCGCAGGAAGGCCGGGGGCCAGTTAAAAAATTTAAAATTCCTGGCGCCGGTTTCTATGATTCTTTAGTCTGGTCACCGGATAGCCAGAAGCTGGCTCTGGCTGATAATTCCCTGTCGCTTTTCTACCTTGACCTTAAAAGCGGTACAGTGAAAAAAATAGCCTCTGAATATCTTTATAGCCCGGGTCGCCTCAGCCAGGTTTTCGCTTCCTGGTCACCTGATTCAAAATGGATTGCCTATACTCTTAGCACCCAGACCTACATTCAAAAGGTTTTTGTTTACTCGATTGAAAAGGACAAATCATTGCCCATAACCGATGGCTTGAGCGAGGTAGATGAGCCGAGATTTGATGCTAGCGGAAATTATCTTTATTTCCTGGCTTCTACCGATGCCGGGCCCGTCAAGCAGTGGTTTGATATGTCCAACGCTGACCTTAGAGCCAGCTTTTCCCTTTATCTGGCTGTCCTCAAGAAAGATCTGCCCAACCCTTTAGCCAAAGAAAGCGATGAAGAAAAAGCAGGAGGAATGAAAGAAGCTCCGGGTCAACCAGAAGCCAGAGCTACAGGTAAGACCGAAAAGAGGTCAAGCGCTTCTACCAGTCAGGAAAAGCCAGCTGGCCTAATCAGCCAGACTGTGATTGATTTTGAAGGCCTGGAATTCTGGATTGTGTCTCTGCCGATTCCACCGGGCAATTATTCCAGTTTACAAACGGGAGAAGCAGGGCAGATTTATTTTCTGGAGTTCCCGACGATGGCTATCGGGGCCATGGTGGCTGGCTCAAGAGACAGAGCTCAAAGCGCCAGGCTGCATAAGTTCGATCTCAAAACGAGAAAAGACGAAGTCATAATGGAGGGCATAAACAATTACCTGATTTCAGCTGATAAGAAAAAAATTCTCTATGTAGCTCAGAATATGTGGGGCATAACCAGTCTCAGCGGGAAAATACAGGCTGGCCAGGGAAGAATTAATGTTGATTCAATTGAGGTCAAGGTTAAACCGGTCGAAGAGTGGCGCCAAATTTTCTATGAAGCCTGGCGGATCAATCGTGATTTCTTCTATGACCCCAATATGCATGGTTGTGATTGGCCGGCTATGAAGAAGAAATATGAGAAGTTCCTGCCTGAGCTGGCCTGCCGCGATGACCTTAACCGCCTCATTCAGTGGATGTGTAGTGAACTAAGTGTCGGCCATCACCGCGGCGGGGGAGGCGATACGCCTTACGAACGCCAAAGAATCCAGGTCGGCTTACTGGGTGCCGATTATGAAATAGCCAATGGGCGCTACCGTTTCCAGCAAGTTTACGGAGGCTTGAACTGGAATCCGGGATTGCGTTCGCCATTAACAGAGCCAGGAGTCAACGTCAGAGCCGGCGAATATTTGCTGGCCGTTGATGGTCAGGAGCTGGTCCCGCCAGATAACCTCTTCCGCTATTTTGAAAATAAGGCTGATAAAATCGTGGAAATAACGGTTGGCCCTCGCCCTGATGGCCAGGGAGCCAGAACGGTTCAGGTAGTGCCTGTCGCCGATGATTACAATCTGAGAAACCGGGGTTGGGTAGAAGGTAATTTAAAAAAGGTAGAAGAGGCTACGGCCGGGCAGGTTGCCTATGTTTATGTGCCAGACACTTCCATTCAAGGCTACATGTATTTTCGCCGTTATTTCTTCCCGCAGGCCTATAAAGATGCCATCATAGTTGATGAACGCTTTAACGGCGGAGGCTCAGTGGCTGATTATTATATCGACTGGCTGACCAAACCTTTCATCGCCATGTGGGCTATGCGTTATGGAGCCGACCTGAAAACACCAAGCGCCTCCATTCAAGGACCCAAGGTCATGTTGATCAATGAAATGGCCGGTTCGGGCGGTGACCTGCTGCCCTGGATGTTCAGAAAATTCGGGCTGGGTCCACTCATTGGCCAGAGAACCTGGGGTGGGTTGGTTGGGGTCCTGGGCTTTCCAACTCTGATGGATGGAGGAAGCATTACCGCGCCAAATCTGGCTATCTGGACAGAAGATGGCTGGATAGTGGAAAATGAAGGTGTACCACCTGATCTCAATGTGGAGATAACTCCAGCTGATTATAAAGCTGGTCGCGACCCTCAGCTTGAGAAAGCCATAGAGACCATTAAAGACATGCTCAAGAAGAACCCCCCGAAGAAATGGCAACGGCCTCCTTATCCAGTTCGCATTAGGAAGACTACATAAAAGACAACTCGGCAGCTTTTTAATTTAAAAGATTTACCTTTAAAGCTCCTCTCAAGATTTTTATTTATAAACAAGAACCTTTTCTCCTCCTGCTTCGTCTAAATTATTGAAAGTTAAAAAGATGAAAGAACAGGCTAATCATTAAAAAGGAGAAAAACAATGAAACTAAAAACAAAACTGGTTATCTTCTTTCTGGCGGTAGTGATCAGTCTTACTGGCTTTGGACTCATCGCCAGCGGCATTAACATTGATCGTCTGCTGCAGGTTGCCAGGCCGACGATTGAGACCACCTTTACCATGACTCAAATCCTCAGCTAGGTGCGTCAGGTGATGGCTGGAAAAGCGAGAAAATCCTGGCGGGCAGTTTTGAAGCCCTCCGACCCAAATAACAAAAGCCAGGTCAAAGCGATGGGGGACAGAGCAGTCACCCTGAAGAGCAGTTTGAGCTGTCGGTTCAACGACCAGCTTAGAACAGGCTAAAGCCGGGTCGCTGCTCTGTCTCCCATCACTGTTCTTCAGTACCTTTATTTTTTCAGAAAACGGCGGATAAAAGTATCTACTTCTTTTATTTTGAGCAACCGGCAGCCGACATAAAAAACGACAAGCGACAGGCTGCCCCAAATCAAAGTGGCTATAAGAACAGGCAAGAATGAATAGCCGAAGCGGCTGGCGCTTATTTTAAAACCAAGATAACCCACAGCTCCGGCCACTCCTGACACCATGACCAGCTTCAGAAAATAAATATAGATTGAGCGAAGGTCAATCGATCCAGTTTTTTGTGGTAACCAGTGAATCAAAACAGCAATGTTGACCATACTGGCCAGGCTGGCCGAGAGAGGAAAAGCCAGAAAACCAACCGGTTTCATTAACGCCAGATTTAAAGCCAGATTTACACCAATGGAGATAAAGCTGGCATACATCGGTGCCTTTGAATCCCGATGAGCATAAAAGACAGAAGCCACATTGCGCAGAGCGGAGATAAAAGGAATGCCCAGGGTGTAAAGAATTAAAGCCTGACTGACAGCTAGAGTATCAGCCGGGCCAAACCTTCCGTGCTGATAAATCAGGCTGGTCAGCGGATAAGAAAAGAAAGCAATTAAAATAGAAGAAGGCACAGTCAGAAAGAAGACCATTTTCAGCGAATCCTTAAAAGCCAGCTGGACTTCTTCTTTTTTGTTTTCCAACACCAGCCGGGAAAAACGAGGCAGCGCCACGGCTCCAACGGCAATGCCAAAAAGACCCAGTGGCAGATGCATGATGCGGTAGGCATAATTCAGCCAGGTCATCGAGCGTTCAGCCTGATAAGAGACCAGAATCGTATTGACAAAAACATTAAAACGCGACCCAGCCAGTCCGATAGCCACCGGCACAAACAAAGCCATGACTTTTCTGAATTGCGGATCACGCCAGTTAAGATAAAAACGGTAACGGAAGCCAAGACGGAAAACACCCGGAACCTGAATCAGGAATTGCATCAGGCCACCAACTGTTACCCCAATAGCTGCTCCGAAGATAGGATCGCCGCCCCTGGCCGTATACCAGCCAAACATGCTCAACGGCACAGCAATGGAAAAAACGTTAAAGAAAGCCGGAGCCACCGAGGGTACAAAAAATGAGCCTTCGGTGTTGTGATAGCTCATGGCCCAGGCCGCTAAAGAAACAAAAAGTAAAAAAGGAAAGGTAATGAAAGTCAGATCTGCTGTCAGGGACAATTTTTCTGGAATTTGGCTGAAGCCCATGGCCACCAGCGAAGCCAGCGGCCGGCAAAAAACCATGCCTAGAACAGTGACTACCCCGACTACCAGTAAGAGAGTATTGAATATGTTGGAGGCTAGAAGATTTTCTCCGGCTTTACTTTTGGCCTTCTCCTCGGTCAGAACGGGAACAAAAGCTGCAGATAGTGAAGTCTCAGCAAACAGGTCTCGAAGGAGATTGGGAATCCTAAAGGCGGCATTAAAGGCATCAGTTGACCGGCTCGAACCGAAAAGCAGGGCAAAAACCATTTCCCGGACAAGACCCAAGACCCGGCTGATAGCTGTCCCAATGGTAAAAGATCTGACGCCCCGGGCTATATCTTCCATCCGCTGCCTTTCTCTTGTCCTTATTTTTCCGGCAAGATTTTCGATAATAACCAGTTGCAAGAATAATACAAAATAGAAGATTCAGTGGCAATATTAAATACTTAACCGAATATCTAAGCGCATCTTTAATAATCAGCCATTTTAATCCATTTTTCCCCTGTTACCCCTTGACAGAAGACGTGATTACTGGTAGAAGTTATTGAAACCATGAAAGATAATAGGGCCATGAGTTATTGCGAAGACGGTGACCCCTACCCATCTGAGTTAGATGGAGAAAATTTATTTAATCTGACCGTTTAGCTGGCTGTAAAGGTGAGTCAGACTGGAGATTGAACCCGCTGTCCACCTCCAGCCAGTTAAAGGCGGAGGTGGACGATGGTCAATCCATTACTGGCACCCGAATTAAGGGAACTACTCAACGAAAAAAGTTATGCCGAGCTCCGTGAGTTTTGCGAATCAATCCATCCAGCTCAAGTAGCAGAATTCTTATCGGCCCTCAATCCTAAGGAAATCTGGGAAGTCCTCAGCCAGCTTTCCCCCCATCTTCGTGGAGAAATCTTCAGCCACCTTGACGAAGATGTCCAGCTGGAGATGATAAACAGCCTCGGCCGGGATGTCATGGGGAAATTGCTTTCTGACATGCCCCCTGATGATCGGGTTGACCTGGTCAAGCATTTGTCTGAAGAACAACGTCAGGCTATTATCCCGGCTATGGCCCAGGCTGAACGCGAAGACCTCCGACGGCTGATTGCCTACACGGAAGGGACTGCCGGTTCAGTTATGACTTCTGAATATGCTACCCTGACGCCAGATCTGACCGTGGATGAGGCCTTGCTCAAACTCAGGCGAGAAGCGCCGGATAAAGAAACTATTTATTACTGCTATGTTGTTGACGAGAACCACCGGTTAAAGGGATTTGTTTCCTTAAAGGATCTGATTGTCGCTCCACATGGCGCCCGGGTTAAAGACATTATGTATGAAGATGTTATTTTCGCCAGGGCCAATGATGACCAGGAAGAAGTCGCCCGAAAAATTCAGAAATACGATTTACTGGCTATCCCGGTCATTGACGATGAGCAGCGGCTGGTCGGGATCATCACCCATGACGATGCCATGGATATCCTGCAGCAAGAGCAACAGGAAGACGTCGAAAAGTTAATGGCCATTGGTGGTTCACACGAGGTTGGAGTTTACACCAAACTCTCCACCTGGGAGCATTTCAAGAGCCGGACTCCATGGATCCTGGTCCTGGCCATAATGGGTTTTGTCTCCGGTTTCATCATCCAGAGCTACGAAGGCATTTTACTTCAAGTAGCTATTCTTGCTTCTTTCATGCCGATGCTGACGGGAACTGGTGGAAATGCTGGCAGCCAGTCAGCCACTCTGGTTATCAGAGCCCTGGCGGTCAAAGAAATAACCGTCAAGGATGCCTTGAAAGTTCTGGTTAAGGAATTCGGGGTAGCTTTCCTGATGTCTCTGGTTCTGGCCACCATAGCCTATTTGAGGGTCATGGTTTTTTATGGAAACACGCCCAGTCTCAATCATGTTACCCCACAGGCGGTTGGCCTGGCCGTGGCCATAGCGCTGGCTCTTCAGGTTATAGTTTCCACTTTAATAGGAGCTCTGCTTCCACTGGCTGCCGTCTCGGTTAAAATTGACCCGGCGGTCGTGGCCAGCCCTCTCCTGGCGACCATGGTTGATATTTTTGGGTTACTTATTTATTTCAACGTAGCCAGATTAATTCTGCACTTATAGGGCTGCCTAACTCAGCAGGCCTTCGATGATTAAATCCACTGCCTCTTCTTCGCTCAAACCGCGTGACATCAGAGTTTGAAGCTGTTTGGAATCAACGCTGCCAATGGCTGCTTCATGGGTCACATGGGCTTTCGGATTTCTGACTTCGACCACCGGCACAGCTCTGGCTATTCCGCTATCCTGAATAATTTCCTTACAATCAACATGCCCGCGGGCATAAGGAGCTTCCGCTATGATTTCATTGTTTATCTCAGCCCGGGCTTGATTTTTGACCGCTATATGGGTGGTCAAAGCTGCCCGGCTACCTTCTCCCTGAAGGAGAGCAGCCTCTCTAATTTTTATCAGATCGTCTTGCCGGCCAAAGATTCTGGCTTTCATTTCGGCTGAACTTCCTGCCTGACAAACTGTGCGATAATCCATATCAATCAATCCGACTCGCCCTTTAAGCAACTCAAATTCGGTCGAAAAATGGGCACTTTCCCCCAGCTCGATGTGTGCCACCGGAACCACTTTGACCAGGCCTTCTTCGCTGTGCCAGTGTCGCTCAAAATAAGAATATCTGGCCCGGCGGCCAACTTTGATCTGAGCGTCCATTAAATGCTCAACTTCTACCGCATTGGGAAAAGTACAATGAGCCATAAAGCTGACCTCAGCTTCATCTTCAATCTCGATGT
>Ga0116142_10003872_pt1 | contig 14708 bp, 12 predicted proteins | sample AD_UKC033_MetaG_FD_89785 | JGI IMG/M metagenome (GOLD analysis project Ga0116142, IMG submission 89785) | Active sludge microbial communities of municipal wastewater-treating anaerobic digesters from USA - AD_UKC033_MetaG | ecosystem: Engineered > Bioreactor > Anaerobic > Digestate | place: USA... | reverse complement strand
CCCGCTGGCGTTCACCATGTCGAGCGGCGATCGCTGGTGTTCCGCGTGCGCCTGGGTGGCCGCGAGCTCGATCTGACCCTGGCCGAGTGGGAGCGCCTGCTGGATGCGGGCTGTGTCGGGCCGGTTGTCGCCGCCGATGATCCACCGGGGACTGGCGAGACCCATCCTGGGTGAAACACGCGAGGTGCCGGGCAGGCTGGAACGTCTAAGCGAGAGCGCTGGTCGGACCCCGGCGACCACGGCAGTTGCGCTGCTCGAGTGGGCCAGCGACGTGGCGATGAGTGTCTACACAGCGGCCCTACACAAGTACCCGGACTCGGCCAAGTGCGGGCCTTCGCCAACGACCGCCTGGACGATGTCTGGTACCACCCGATGGCGATAGCCGACGCCGCGGCATGTACGCCCACACGAGTGTCGCCAAGCACAGCCATGCCATGGCTACATCCTTGCGCGCGGTCACGAGCGAGATCTCTGACATCGCGAAAAGCCCGTTGAGCACGATGAGCGCGAAGAGGATGGCGATTTCCATGGAGAGTGCGGGCTGTCCGCAATTCGTTGGTGTCGCTGGCCGGACCCCGCAGGGTCAGCAGCGACAGGAGGCATCGCACGCGACGAGCGAACCCAGTCGTGGCGCCGTGGTTGTTCTTGGGGTTGGTGCGACGTCGTCGCGCGGCTGCGCAGCGGCCAGGCGCCAGGGCACGAAGCCGCTGGTCAGGCCTTGATGGCGTCGCTGCGAGGTGGGCGCAGAGGCCCGGCGAGGCACGGCGAACCTGCAGCCGTGGTCACGGCGGCTCGTGCCATGGTCATCACCGATGCAGGCGCAACGGATGCTACGGGTGCCCGCAGCAGACCCGGTGTGTCGGTGGATGGATCGCTCTGCGCCTGAGAGGGCAGGTCGTCCAGGTGGTGGTCTGCCACCGAGCCGTCGTTCAATGCGGCCGGTCCCCCAGCGTGGGTGATGGGGTGCTGCTGGTCCGTCGACGGCTGCGCAAAGTCGCTCGGTGCCTTGAGTGCGCTGATACCGGACCAGAAGAAGACAACGGAAGAAAAGGAGGGCAATCACCCGACGCGGCATGCGATTCATTGTGGCGGGCGGGGAAATTGCCCCACCCTCGAGGCTCGATCGAGCCGCCAGCGCCATCGGAGCTGCTGGTCCAAGTTGATGTAGTGTTTATTTCTCACGGTGTAGCGTATGCTTCGAACATGTGGAGCGTGCTCTTCCTGACCCTGCCGACGCAGCCGAATGCCGTTCGCCTGCGCGTCTGGCGTGCGCTGAAGGGCCTAGGCTGCGGCGCGCTGCGTGATGGCGCCTACGTGCTGCCGAAGGCCCAGGCTGGGCTGTTCGATCCGCTCGTGGTCGAGGTCCGCGCCCACGGCGGGCAGGCCAGCGTGCTCGAACTGTCCACCAGCGACGAGGCTCAGCGTGCCGAGGTGCTGGCCCTGTTCGACCGCAGCGATGCCTATGGCGAATGGCGCGCTGAGGCGCAGGATCTCGCCGCCTCCCTGGCCTCGCTCGACGAGACCGAGGCCCGGCGGCGCTGGCGCGGCATCGACGAGGCGCTGCAAGGGCTGCGGCGCATCGACTACTACCCCGGCGCGGCTGCCGAACAGGCGCAGGCCGAACTCAACGTGCTGCGCCAGGCACTCGACGCGCGCTTCTCGCGCGGTGAGCCGGTGGCGCAGGCACCGCACGGCATACCGCGCCTCGACCCGCGCAAGTTCCGTGGCAAGCGCTGGGCCACGCGCGCGCGGCCCTGGGTGGATCGGCTGGCTTGCGCCTGGCTGATCCGCCGCTTCGTTGATCCCGAGGCGCGCTTCGTCTGGCTGGCCGATCCGGCAGGAGCGACCCCCGCACCTCGTGGCGCGCTGGGCTTCGACTACGACGGTGCGCGCTTCACGCACGTCGGCTCGCGCGTGAGCTTCGAAGTGCTGGCGGCCAGCTTCGGGCTGGATACGGACCCGAGGCTGCAGCGCATCGCGCGGGCCGTGCACTTCCTCGACATCGGCGGCATTCCCGTGCCCGAGGCTGCCGGTCTGGAGGCCGTGTTGTCCGGCCTGCGCGAGGTCCACGCCGACGACGATCAACTCAACCTGGCGGCGGCGTCCGTGTTCGACGCGCTGTACGCCGCACCGGGACCAGCGACATGAGCACGGCCACGACACCTATCGCCGAGGAGCCCACGGCTCCCGCAGCCGCACCGGCCGCAGTGAGCTTTGCCGAGGCCTTCCGCTTCTGGCTCAAGCTCGGCTTCATCAGCTTCGGCGGCCCGGCCGGGCAGATCGCAATCATGCACACCGAGCTGGTCGAGCGCCGGCGCTGGATCAGCGAGCAGCGTTTCCTGCACGCGCTCAACTACTGCATGCTGCTGCCGGGCCCGGAGGCGCAGCAACTCGCCACCTACATCGGCTGGCTGATGCACCGCACCTGGGGCGGCATCGTGGCCGGCGCGCTGTTCGTGCTGCCCTCGCTGTTCATCCTGATTGCGCTGTCGTGGATCTACCTGCGCTTCGGTGACGTGCCCTTGGTGGCCGGCATCTTCTTCGGCCTGAAGCCCGCCGTGACCGCACTCGTGCTGCACGCCGCCCATCGCATCGGCACGCGGGCCTTGAAGAACCGCTGGATGTGGGGCATCGCCGCGGGCTCGTTCATCGCGATCTTCGCCTTCGATACGCCGTTCCCCGCCATCGTGCTGGCGGCCGGCCTGGTCGGCCACTTCGGCGCGCGACGCTGGCCGCAGGTGTTCGCGCTGGGCGGCGGTCACGGCAGTGCCAAGGCCAGCTACGGGCCCGCGCTGATCGACGACGACACGCCGACGCCCCGGCACGCCCGGCTCTCGCGCCGCCACCTGGCGAAGGTGCTGGCGGCGGGCTTCGGGCTGTGGCTGCTGGTGATGGCCGCGCTGGTGGCGGCGAACGGCCTGCAGGGCACGCTGACGCAGATGGGCTGGTTCTTCACCAAGGCCGCGTTGCTCACCTTCGGCGGCGCCTATGCGGTGCTGCCCTATGTGTACCAGGGCGCGGTCGAGACGCACCAGTGGCTCAGCGGGCCGCAGATGATCGATGGCCTGGCGCTGGGCGAGACGACTCCCGGCCCGCTGATCATCGTGGTGGCCTTCGTCGGGTTCGTCGGCGGCTGGCTGAAGCAGGTGCTGGGGCCCGAGGCGCTGTTTGTCGGCGGCGCGCTGGCCGCCACCGTGGTCACCTTCTTCACGTTCCTGCCGTCGTTCGTCTTCATCCTGGCCGGCGGGCCGCTGGTCGAGGCCACGCACGGCAAGCTGGGCTTCACGGCGCCGCTGTCGGCCATCACGGCGGCGGTGGTCGGCGTGATCCTGAACCTGGCGATGTTCTTTGCCTACCACGTGCTCTGGCCACAAGGCTTCGGCGGGCGATTCGACCTGCTGTCGGCGGTGATCTGCCTGGCCGCCGCAGTGGCGCTGTTTCGCTTCAAGGTCGGCGTGATCCCATTGCTCGGCGCCTGCGCCGCTGCCGGCCTGGTCATCACCTTGTTCGCGCCTGCGCTGCGCTGAAAGGGCACTTCCATGGACGCACGCATCCAACCGCTGCCGATCGATCCCTCGACGCTGCGCAACCTGTCCCAGGAGCTGATCGACAGCCACTACGACAACAACTACAGCGGCGCCGTCAAGCGCTTGAACGCGATCCGCGCAAAGCTGGCGGCCCTGCCGTTCGGCACCGCGCCGGGCTTCCAAGTCAACGGGCTCAAGCGCGAGGAACTGATCGCCACCAACTCGATGCTGTTGCACGAGCTCTACTTCGGCAGCCTCGGCGGCGACGGCGTCACGATGGAGCCGGCCATGAAGCTGTCGCTCGATGCCAACTTCGGCAGCGTCGAGCGCTGGCGCGAGGAGTTCATTGCCATGGGCAGGTCCTTGGGTGGTGGCTCCGGCTGGGTGCTGCTGGTGTTCCAGCCGCGCGAAGGAACCCTGGTCAACCAGTGGGCCGCCGACCACACCCACACGGTGGCCGGCGGCGTGCCGATCCTGGCGCTGGACATGTACGAGCATGCGTATCACATGGACTACGGCGCTGCCGCGGGCGCCTACGTCGATGCGTTCATGGGCAACATCGACTGGGCTGCGGTGTACGGCCGCTACCAGCGGGCCGTGCACTGTGCCAGCGAGGCCTTCGGCGCCAGCCTGGACGAGGTCGGCGACGCGGTGGTGCTCGACGTGCGCCGGGCCGGCGTGTTCGCGCAGGCACGCAAGATGCTTCCCGGGGCACGCTGGTGCGACCCTGCCTTGGCGGCCGACTGGGCCGCAGAACTGCCCGCCGACCGCGAACTGGTCGTGTACTGCGTGTACGGTCACGAGGTCGGCCGAGCGACGGCGATGCGACTGCGTGCCGCCGGCCTGAACGCGCGCTATCTGCGTGGCGGCATCGACGGCTGGCAGGCAGCGGGCCGGCCCCTGGTCGACAGGCCCCAGACACCATGAGCGCCGTGCCCGCTCCGAGGGTCGCGCTGCTGTATCCCGGCGACCGTTCCGCGCGCGACCGTGCCGACCCCGCGGCGAGCCGATTCGCGGCGCTGTTCGAGGCACTCGCTGAGGCCGGCGTGGTCGCCGAGCCGGCGGTCTGGCACGACGATTTCGCCGACGAGGTGATGGCCCAGTTGCGCGGCGTGCAGGCCGTGCTGGTGTGGTGCAACCCGATCGAGGATGGCCGCCGGCGCGACCGTCTCGATGCGCTGCTGCGCGAGGTGGCACAGGCCGGCGCCCTCGTCAGCGCGCACCCCGATGCGATCGTGCGCCTGGGCACCAAGGACGTGCTGGTCGAGACCCGCGACCTGCCGTTCGGCAGCGACGTGCGCCGCGTGGACAGCCTGGCGCAGCTGGCGTCGGAGTTGCCACTGCGCCTGCGCCACGGCCCGCGCGTCCTCAAGCAGCATCGCGGCCACAGCGGCATCGGCGTGTGGCGGGTCGAGCAGGCCGGCGATGGCGTTCTGACCGCGCGGCATGCCCAGCGCGGCAGCACGTCGCAGTGCATGGACATGGCGACACTGCAGGCGACGCTGGCGCCGTACTTCGAGCCTGCCGAAGGCGGCCACATGATCGACCAGGCGTGGCAGCCGCGGCTGAGCGAGGGCATGGTGCGCGCGTATCTGGTGGCGGATCGCGTGGCGGGTTTCGGGCTCCAGGCGGTGAACGCCCTGCATCCCGATGCCCCGCTGCCGGGGCCGCGGCTCTATCACGGGCCAGAGCTGCCTGCATTCCAACCGCTCAGGCAGCACTTGGAGTCGGGCTGGATCACGCTGCTGCGAGAGCGTGTCGGCCTCGCGCACGACCAGCTTCCGCTGCTGTGGGACTGCGACTTCATGCTCGGCGAGCCCGCGGCCGACGGCGCCGAGCGCTACGTGCTGTGCGAGATCAACGTCAGCAGCGTGTCGCCGTTTCCGCCGTCGGCGATCGGGCCCTTGGTCGACGCGGTACGGCGCCGCGTCGGCCCGTAGCCCTTCCGCGCCGGCCGCAACGTCCCGCGCTCAGTGGCGATGCGCGTGATGCGCATCCGGCACATGGGCGTGTGCATGCCGCATCGGCTCGTGCCGGTGGCGGTGGCTGTGCTCACCCACGGGCATCACATCGTGCACGTGCTCGTGGTGCCCGTCGTCGTGGCGGTGGGCGTGCTCGTGCTCCAACGCCTCGTGCTCGTGCTCGTGGCCGTGCGACTCGGCCAGGTGCAGCAACACGCCGGCCAACATCAGCACGCTGCCCAGCAGCATCAGGCCGCTGACGGCGCGGTCGCCCAGCAGCACCGCGAACGCCGCGCCGATGAAGGGCGCAAAGGCGAACACCGAACCCGTGCGTGCAGCGCCGAAGGCCCGCTGTGCCAGCAGGTAGAACCGCAGGCTCAGGCCGTAGCCCGTGGCACCGATGACGAACAGCGCCAGCGCCGCCATCGCCGAAGGCAGCGGCTCGCCGAAGGCCAGGGCCAGCGCAGCCGTCGCGGTGGCACCCAGCAGCGCCTTGGCCATCACGACCTGCCCGGGGTCTCGCTCCGCCAGCGCCCGAGACAGGGTGTTGTCGATGCCCCAAGCCGCGGTGGCCAGCAGCACGGCCAGCAGGCCCCACAGCTGGGCACCTCCCGTGCGACCCTGGTCGAGCACCAGCACCATGCCCCCGGCCAGCAGCAGCGCCATCGCCGTCCAGACGCGACCGTCCATGGTCTCGCGGTACAGGCGCCAGGCCAGCACGGCGGTGAACAGCGCTTCGAGTGTGAGCATCAGCGAGGCGCTGGTGCCGCTCGTGTTCTGCAGGCCCCAGGCCAGCGCCACCGGGCCAATGGCCGCGCCGAAGGCGGCCATGGCCAACAACCGCGGCAGGTCGCTGCGCTGCAGGCGGGCTTCGCGCTCGATGCGCTGGCGCGACAACAGGCCCACCGCCGCAGCACCCGCGTACAGCAGCGCTGCGGTGCTGAAGGCGCCCAGCCCGGCACCGAACTGCTGCACCAGCGGCGTGCTGACGCCGAACAGCGCCGCGGCCAGCAGGGCGAGCAGCCCGCCTCGCAGGGCAGGCAGTGCGTCGGGTGACAAGGCCATCTACTTGACGGTGAAGCGCACCGTGATCGCCTTCTTCGCCGGGGTCGTGAGCGCGGCCACGACCTTGGCACCCGGCGCCAGTTTCACGCCCTTGGCCTCCAGCTTGTCGCCGGCCACGGTCAGCTCGGCTTCCGACTTCTCGGCGCCGTTGAGCACGGTGAGCTTGCCGCTCATGCCGGTAGGCGCCATAGGCTTGCCGTGGTCTTCGATGTAAATCGCGGCGCCTGCGGGCGTGCCGACCAGTTCGAAGCCCAGGTCGCTGGCGGTGGCGACGACGCCGCCGTGCTTGGGCTTGGCGCCACCGTGGGCCATGGCGGCGTTGAACGACAGGACCGACAGGCCCAGCACGACGGCGGCCAACAGCTTGTTCTTCATCTCTGCAAACTCCTTTGGGGTGCGGCGCACTGGAGCAGGCGGCGCCGCCAGGCCTGATTTCAACTCAATAGGCTTCCTGCGCCGGCGTGGCGTCTGGGGCCGGGTCGAGCTCGGGTTGGGTCAGCCGCTTCGTGGCCTTCTCGCCGAACAGCCAGAACAGCACCGGCGTGAGCAGCGTGTCGAGCAGTGTCGAGCTCACCAGCCCGCCGAAGATCACCACCGCCACCGGGTGCAGGATCTCCTTGCCCGGCGCGTCGGCCGCCAGCAGCAGCGGTGTCAGCGCGAAGGCCGCCACCAGCGCCGTCATCAGCACCGGCGTCAGCCGTTCCAGCGAGCCGCGCACGATCATCGCCTGCGAGAAGCTCTCGCCCTCGAACTTGACGAGGTTGATGTAGTGGCTGATCTTCAGGATGCCGTTGCGCGTGGCGATGCCGGCCAGGGTGATGAAGCCCACCATCGACGCCACCGACAGTTGCACGCCCGCGATCCACATCGCCACCACCGAGCCGATCAGCGCGAGCGGGATGTTGGCCATGATGATGCCCGCCAGAACCGCCGACTGGTAGCGGCTGTACAGCACCAGGAAGATCATCGCCAGCGATACGACTGACAGGCCCGCGATCAGGCGCGTTGCCTGTTCCTGCGCCTGGAACTGGCCTTCGAGACTGATGAAGTTGCCGGGCGGCAGGGGCGTCTTGGCGATGATGCCGCGGATGTCCTTGATGACCTGCCCCATGTCGCCGCCGTCGGTGTTGGCGTAGACGATGATGCGGCGGCGCCCGTTCTCGCGGCCGATCTGGTTCGGCCCGTCGGTTTCTTCCACCGTGGCGATGCTGGACACGGGGATGCGCCCGGCCGGCGTGTCGATCAGCGTGCGCGCCAGGTCCTGCGGGCTGCGCTGCTGGTCGGGCAGGCGCAGCACCAGTTCGTAGCGGCGTGGCCCGTCGACGATGTCTGCGCGGTGCGCACCGTCGGTCAGTGCCTGCAGCACGCGGATCGCCTCGCCGGGCGACAGGCCCATCTGCGCCGCCTTGCGGTGGTCCAGGCGCACGGTGATCTGCGGGATCAGCACCTGCTTCTCGACCGTGAGGTCGACCAGCCCCGGCACGGTGGCCAGCTTGCCGCGCGTCTCCTCGGCCAGGCCGCGCAGCGTGTCGGTGTCGTCGCCGAAGATCTTCACGGCGATCTGCGCCCGCACGCCCGACAGCAGGTGGTCCAGCCGGTGGCTGATGGGTTGGCCGATGGCCACCTGCGCGGGCAGCGTGGACAGGCGGTCGCGGATGTCGGCCATGATGGCCTCGCGGTCGCGGTCCGAGCGCTTGAGGTCGACGTCGATCTCGGCCGAGTGCACGCCCTCGGCGTGTTCGTCGAGTTCGGCGCGGCCGGTGCGGCGGCCCACCTGCGCGACCTCGGGCACCTGGCGGATCAGCGTCTCGGCCACCGCGCCGACGCGGTTGGCCTCGGCCAGCGACGTGCCCGGCTGCATCACCAGGCCCAGCACCAGCGAACCCTCGTTGAAGACTGGCAGGAAGGCGCGCGGGAAGAAGGGCACCGTCGCCGCGGCACCGGCCACGGCCAGGGCAGCCAGCGCGATCAGCAGCCGGGCGCGGCCGAAGGACCATTTCAGCAGCCGGGTGTCCTGGCGCTTGAGCCACGCGACCAGCGGGCTGTCGCCATGGTCCAGCCGCTTCATCGTCGGCAGCATGTAGTAGCACATGACGGGCGTGACGGTCATCGAGACCAGCATCGAGGCGCCGATGGACACGATGTACGCGATGCCCAGCGGTGTGAAGAGGCGCCCCTCGATGCCCGGCAGCGCGAACAACGGCACGAAGACGAGCACGACGATGACCGTGGCGTAGACGATGCCGGAGCGCACCTCGACGCTGGCGCGGCGCACCACCTCCAGCACCGACAGCGGGTTGCCGGTTGCCCGGTTCTGCTTGAGCCGGCGAAGGATGTTCTCGACATCCACCACCGCATCGTCGACCAGTTCGCCGATGGCAATGGCCAGGCCGCCGAGCGTCATCACATTGATCGACTGGCCGAGCCACTGGAACACCAGCGCCGTGACCGCCAGCGACAGCGGGATCGCCACCAGCGAGATGACTGTTGTGCGCGCCGACAGCAGGAAGGCGAACAGCACGATGGCGACCATGATGGCGCCGTCGCGCAGCGCCTCGGCCACGTTGCCAATGGACGCCTTGATGAAGTCGGCCTGGCGGAACAGCACGCGCGGTTCGGCGAGGCCTCGTGGCAGCCCCTGCTTCAGCTCGGTGAGCGCCGATTCGATCTGCGCGGTGAGCTTGACGGTGTCGGCATCGGGCTGCTTCTGGATGCTGATCACGACGGCCGGCAGGCCGTTGTAGCCGGCGTCGCCGCGCTTCAGTCCCGCCGCGAACGAGACCGTGGCGACCTGGTCCAGCAGGATCGCGCGACCGTCCTTCCAGGCCACCGCGATGCCGCCCAGGTCCTCGGCGCGGTTCGTGCGGCCCAGGTGGCGGATGAGGTACTCGCGGCTGTTCAGGTCGATGAAGCCGCCGCCAGCGTTCGAGGCGTAGCCCTTCAGCGACTGCTCCACCTGGGTCAGCGAGACACCGAACTGAGCCATTCGCGCCGTGTTGGGCGCCACGCGCAGCGTGCGAACCTCGCCACCGATGGGGATCACTTGCGACACGCCCGGAATCGACAGCAGGCGCGGGCGCAACACGAAGTCGGCGTACTCGCGTGCCTGCATCGGCGTGGCCACGGGTGCCTTGCCGTCACCGGGAACCAATGGCAGCGCGACGAGCATCACCTCGCCCATGATCGACGACACCGGGCCCATCACCGGCGTGATGTCGCCGGGCAACTGGGTGCGCACGATGGCCAGCCGTTCGGCCACCAGTTGGCGGTTGCGGTAGATGTCCGTGCCCCAGTCGAACTCGGCGTAGACCAGCGACAGGCCGACGCCCGAGGTGCTGCGTACGCGGGTCACGCCGGGCATGCCGTTGAGCGCCGTCTCCAGCGGGAAGGTGACGAGCTGCTCGACCTCTTCCGGCGCCATGCCGCCGGCCTCGGTGAGCACGGTGATCAGCGGCTTGTTGAGGTCGGGGAAGACGTCGACCGGCGTACGCCAGGCCGTCATCGCGCCGTAAACCATCAGCAGCGCCGCGACCGCCAGCACGAAGAGCCGGTTGTGCAGGCTGTAGCGAACGATCCAGTTGAACATGAGAAGTCTCCGTTCAGCGGATCTGCGCGATCAGCGGTGCGCCCTGGACGACGACGCGGTTGTCCGCGCTGAGGCCCTGGGTGATGACCACCGTGTTCGCGTCCAGCGGCCGGAACTGAACCGGCTGCGGGATGAAGCGCTCGGCGCCGGACTTGATCCAGACGATGGGCTCGTTGGACGGGTTGCGCACCACCGCCTCCGCCGGCAGCACGACGCCCTTGATGCGCTCCTTCGATTGCGCCACCACCGTGACCGGCTGTCCGATCGCCAGCGGCAACGCCGTGCCCGGCTTGGCCGCACCGACGGCGAAGGTGATCGGCAGTACGCCGTCTCGCATCGAGCGCGACGCGCCCAGCAGGCGCAGCGACACGTCCGGAAGTCCTTGCACTGAAGCGCCGGCCAGGCGGGCCGCCAGGCTGGCGTCGGCGGTGGTGGCCTCGACCAGCATCCGGGCCGGGTCGACCACTTCGAACAGCACGTCGCGCGGCTCGACGACCTGCCCGACGACGAGGTCCGCGCGGGCGATCACGCCGCTGATCGGCGCGATGAGCGCCTCGCGCGACGACAGGCTGGCGCCGATGCTGCGCTCGCGCTCCGCCAGGCTCTTTGCTTCGGTGCGGGCCGCGTCGATCTCCTTGCGCGGCACGGTGCCTTCCAGGCCTTCGAGGCGCTGCACGCGCTGCTCGGCGATCTGGCGCTGCGCGCGCAGTTCGACCAGCTGGGCCTGCTGCGTACCCAGCGCGTAGGGCTCGGCATGGTGCCGCACGTGGGCCAGCACGTCGCCGCGTTTCACCGCCTGACCTGCGACCGGCAGGCCTCGCGGACCCGGTTCGATGCGGCCGCCGTGCACGGCCTGCACGCGGCCGCTCGCGTTCGGGTCCATGACCACGCGGCCCGGCAGTTCGACCGTGGCGGCGGGTTCGGACTCAGGCGCCAACACGGTGCGAATGGCCATGCGGCGTTGCGCAAGCTTGGGCACGTTGACGCTGCCGTCGGGAAGGCGCGCCAGGCCGGAGGCATTGACAGCCGCGCCGGGCGCGTCGAGGTGTTCGCCGTTGGGGCCGTGGGCGCCGGGAGCTGCGCGGGTCACGGCCACCGGCAGCATCGCAGCGGCGAGGACCAGCGCCAGGGCGACGGAGGTTCGAGCGAGCTGGTGTTGCATCACAGGCCTCCCTGCAGCTTGCCGGCCTCGCGGCGTCGCTGGCGCCACCAGGCGATGCCGCCGATCAGGCCCAGGGCCGCGACACCGGCACCGATCCAGGCCGCGCGCTCCAGTTCGTGGTCGTCACCATGGTCATCGCCACCGTGCGCGTGGCCGTGATCGTCCTTCGCCGAGGCGACAGCGCGGGCCGAGGTGCTGACCAGCGTGCCGTCGAGCAGGTCGCTGTCCTTGCCGGCCACCAGCGTGAAGACGAGGCCGTGCTCGCCCGGCGCAGCGAGCGCCTTCAGCATCGCGGCATCGGTGACCACGTAGTCGCCTTGCTCGGCACGGAAGGCCGCGACGGCCTTGAGCGGGCCGCTCTCGACCTCAAGCTGGGCACCGAGCACCGGCTCGTTCGATTCGTAGCGGTCGACGAGGATGGTGAGCTCGCCGGTGCGCAGTTCGGCGACCAGCTCGAAGGTCTCGGACTTGGCTTCGACACGCGGCAGCGCGGATGCCGCGCGCATCGTGCTCGGGCTGTCCAGGTGCTCGCCATTGGGGCCGTGGGCACCGGGGGCGGCGAGCGCGGGGGTGTTGCCGCAGACCAGCAGTGCGGCCAGCGCGAGGGCCGGCAGCGGCCTCTTGGCGCGGCGCGAGGATGGAGTGTTCATGGGAGGAGTCCGAGGGCTTGTTGGAGTCGGGCGCGGGCGAGGCCCAACGCAGCGGTCTGGCGGGCGGCGGCGCTGTCGGCCTGCGATGCGGCGGCGAGCGCACGCAGCAGGTCCGGCAGCGGCGTCTCGCCGGCACGGAAGGACTTGTCGATCAGCGTCGTCCGTTCGCGGAGCAGCCGGGCTCGGGCGGTCTCGGCCTCGAGTTGCGCCTGGGCCGAGCGCTGCGCCTCGCGCGCCGCGGCGATGTCGCTGTCCAGGCGCTCGCGCAAGCGCCGCTCCTGGGTCTGGGCCACGTCGAGTTCCGTGAGCGCCGCCGCCTCCAGCGGCCGGTTGCGGTCGTCGGTGCCGAAGGGCAGGCGCAGGCCCACGACCAGGCTGCCCTGGGAGGACTCGGCGCGGCCTGGCGTGTCCTGCCGCACGCCGATGGTCAGTTCGGGCGCATCGCGGCGCGAGCGGCGCATCAGCTCGACCCTTTGGCGCGCCAGCTCGGTGGACTGGCTGGCGAACTGCAGTTCGGGGTGTGCGGCGGCGGGCGCTTCGGTCGCGAGGTCCGCCTTCAAGTCCGGCGCTGCCGTCAGTCCGGTCAGCAAGGTCCAACGCGACCGCGCCGCCTGAAGCCGTTGCTGCACGTCGGTCTTCAGCGCGGACGCGGCGAGCGCCTCGGCCTGCGCGGCCAGGGCATCAGCGCGCGCCAGGTCACCGGCCCGCACCCGCCGGTCGACGTCGTCGGCCAGCTGCTTCAGCGCTTGCGCCTGGGCTTCGGCCTGCGCCATTTCGGCCTGCAGCGCGGCGAGCTGCCACGCGGCTTCGCGCAGGTCACCGGCCAGGCGCAGGCGCGCCACCTGTTCTGCGGCCAGGGCCTGGGTGGCGGCAGCCTCGGCCGTGCCGGCGCGTGCGGCGCGCTGGCCCAGCAGCCACAAGGGCACGGCGACACCGATCTCCGTTTCGCGGCGGCCCGCGTTGCCCTGCAGGCGGTCGTCGCGGTGGCTCATGGCCAGCGAGGGCGGCGCAGCCCAAAGGCTCGACGCCACGGCGCGGTCGACCTCGGCACGGCGGCGCTGGCCCTCCCTCTCGCGCGCCACCACCGCGCGCTGCCAAGCAGCTTCCAGGGCTGCTCGGAGGCTCACGGTGCCTGCGGTTGGAATCGGCGCGGAGGCCGGTGAAGCCGGCGGGGATGCGGCCGGCTGGGCCCACGCGGGCCCACCGGCCAGGCTGCCCGCGATCACGCAGGCAGACAGCCATGGGAGAGGTTTCACATCGATCCTGACAGTTCGGCAGCCGGCGCGGCCGGACACACGCTCGCGTCACGCCAGCGGCGGACAGGGGCTTGCGTGGAAGGCCATTGCGGCGGAAGGCCGGGCGCCCATGGGCGGGCGCCCGCCGCGAAGGCGGGTCAGGAGTAGAAGCGAGGTGGCCGGAGCAGGCCTTCAGGGTCGGGGTCGGGCACGGCGGCCTTCAGGAGGCCTGCGGGTACTGTCGATCCCGGGGGAGGAAAGCCATGAGACGTCGACACGAGCAGCGCCGCGGAGGCACTCACATGATCGGCGATCACGTGCTGGACGGATTCGGGCGAGTCGTCGCGGTGGTAGGACCCATCCTCGTGGTGATGGTGGCCCTCTTCCTGCCAGTGCAGCGCGGCGTGCTCCATGTCGGCCAGAGCGTTGACCGTCGAACCCGCGCGCGCGAGCGCCACCGATTGCCACAGCATGGCAAACAGCATGACGAGGAGGACGGACGTGCGGCGCATTCGGGTCGGGAGTGTACCGAGGGGTACCCAGCCCCACGGCGATCCCGGTTGCAATCGGAACCAGGATCCTGTGCATCAACTCAGGTGACGGCCTGGTTTGGCATCCGGGATCGGGGCCGCGAACGACGGCTTCAAGGCGGCTGATTCAGTCGCGCGTGGGACTGCAACGGGTCGTCCAGGGACAGCGGCCTCGCTGACTTGAACGCCAGAAAGCGGTCGCTCTTTGAAGTGCGACACGGCTCCTGACGGCTTCCACCCGCACAGCACTGTTCCTCGACCCTCCTTGGGCCCTTGGCACAATCGGTGGATGCCGAACATTGCATCAGTGCTCAAGGTCGAGATCGTTCGTCTGGCGCGCAAGGAGTTGCGCAGCGAGGTCGATTCGATCAGGAAGGCGCTCGCGGCTGCGCGCGCGGAAAGCGCCGCGTTGAAGCGCAGGGTCAGCGAACTGGAGCGGTCCGCGCGACAGTCCGCGCGCGCCGCCCCCGCTCGGCCGCCATCGCCACCAGCGGTCGAGGAAGCGGACGGCGCCGACAAGTTCCGGTTCCGCGCCTCCGGCTTGGCCAGCAATCGCAAGCGCCTGGGCTTGTCGGCTGCGGATTTCGGGCTGCTGGTTGGCGCATCGGGGCAAAGCGTGTACGCCTGGGAGCAGGGCAAGGCACGCCCCAGGGGCAAGAACCTCGCGGCCATCGCTGCCTTGCGCGGGGTCGGCAAGCGCGAGGTGGTGGAGCGCTTGGCAGCCCTGAAGTCGGGCGAGCAGTCGTAGGCGAGCCGACGCGCGGTCCGGCGTCCTGACCGGACCACCGGCGAGCACTCCCCGCCACCCCTTGAAGGGTAGGGCCTCGATGGGATCCTGACTGCATGGTGGGCCGCCGGCCTGCCATGCAACCGAGCAGGAGTCCCTCATGAAATTCTCCAAAGCCGAGGTCGACGCCATCATCGAGGCGTCCCCTCGCACCTTCGTTCCCTTCAACAAGCTGGTGCTGTCCGAGGACCACCAGGCCCGCAGT
>Ga0116142_10003866_pt1 | contig 14728 bp, 20 predicted proteins | sample AD_UKC033_MetaG_FD_89785 | JGI IMG/M metagenome (GOLD analysis project Ga0116142, IMG submission 89785) | Active sludge microbial communities of municipal wastewater-treating anaerobic digesters from USA - AD_UKC033_MetaG | ecosystem: Engineered > Bioreactor > Anaerobic > Digestate | place: USA... | reverse complement strand
GGGGTGTTCCTGGCTGCAAGGTTGACAGAGATCCAGAAGATCCTCTCACCCGAACAGGCCAAAGATGAGAACCTGATCAAGCAATGGGAAGACCTTGGCGTTACACCCGTGCTTGAGATCGATGAGTCCCCCGCGGTTCCTATTGCCGCCGATGTGGAGGTGTCGTGATGCCCGTGTGTGGGGATTGCAGGTATTACCTGCAGCACCATTGTTTTTCAAAACCGCCGATATTCGCTATTGGACTTGGCTGGTGCAGGCCGACGGTAGACCCGAAAAACCCTGTTTGCGCTCTTTTTGAATATAGTTGTGATGTGATTCGGAGAGTGGAGCTGGGAGAGGAGATGGAGGAGGTGGCGCATGAATGAGTGCGGGGTAGTAACCGGCCGAAAGATGATCGGGGGCATCCCGCATCTTCTGATAGAGAACCGCCAGATCCCTGACCCGTGCATGATCTCGCTTGGAATTAAAAACGGGTCTGAAATTGAGACTACCCTTGACGAAGAAGGGTCCCTGAAAACCGTGCGGGTAATCAATAAAGGGACTCCCTCTGCAAACGAGCCCGCACAACCCGCTGAAACTACCATGACCGACGGAAAACACGAGGAGAACTCCACGGACGGCCATTTCTGTGATTGTGCATCGCTTTCAAGCGCCATCCGTGAAATTGTTGTGCGCCATGTGACTGAGAATCTGGTCTACCAGGACAGTATCGAGATCGGGCCTTCGGGCGACCGCATCAAGGTCTACGGATCTGCCGACGACCCCGAGGGGTTCAAGGTCAAGATCAGGAACATGCTCGAAGTGCGGAAGTACGCGGGCGATCTGGGGGCGCATAAATGAGCGCGACCGACTTCTTTTTGGGTCTTGCGGTCGGTGTAGGGATTTTGCTTCTTGGTATAGGGTTGATGTTTGGCAGCCCGTCGGGACCAGGGATTCTGGACAGCCCATATTCCGCGCACGTTATATCGCCCGGCATCATCGAGGTCACGGCGATCCGCGATGCTTCTGAGTATCAGCAGGTCTTTCTCGATGTTGATGGATCGACGCAGCTTTTCCCGCATTACAAAGAGGGGGAATTTGCAGAAGTTCACCTCGGGCCGGGAACGCACCGCGTCCAGATAATCGCAGTTAACGGGCCTGGGGTACTTGGCAAGCACACCATTATCGACATGACCGTGCAGGGGCGGGCTGAATGACCCATCATTCCCTTGTCTATTTCATAGACTACTGGAACCCGCCGCACCTTGGCGCAATCGCGTTAGGTGCTGCACTCGGGTCGCTGATCCTGTACGTGTTCTACCGATGGCATCAGAAACGAACGTGGGATAAGATGGTGTCGGGAGGCCGGAATGTATGAGGATGAAACCGGGAAATACCGGCTCACTGACGAGGAGTGGTTTCTCATTATCGGGTTCCTACTCAAGTGCATCATCATCGGTGAACTGCTGTTTCTCATTCGCATCCTTGTGTGGGGTGTCACACCTTGAGGCCTATCTTTGAACCATGGACCACTCCCCGGGAAACGGGGGGGTGGTGCTGCAGCGAGTGTGGCCGGATAATCACTCACGAAGAGTTGATCGGCATCAATCATGGGAGTTACTTTGTGGTGCACGGGTATCACTGCGTTGCCTGCCAGCACGAGTGGATAAATGATCGGTATGTCCCGATGCCGAAACGCCGCGGCAACCTTCTGACGGCCCTGAACTGGCGTGAAATGTGTATCTCAATTCATTCGTTCAGTTCTACCGCACACCTTGGCCTGCAGGTGGTAACCGCATGACCCGGGACCTGCGATGCAAAAAACCAGTTAACTGCGCCGGGTGTTATTTCCAGGCGCTTGTGAACGGAGAATATCCCTGTATCATCGACAGTATCCCCGATCCGACAGTGAAAGATGACCTTGCGAGCTCGCGGGCCGCCCCACACGGGAGAAGTTTGCGGGGCGTGATTTACCGGCGACCGTCAGGCACGTCATGGGGTGTCTATAAACGGGCGGTTGTTGAGGAGGTGTGAGGAGATGACAGACGAGTATGCTGCACCCTGCGGGTATCGTGGGATATTCGGTGGGTGTATGGCGAACCCAGGCTATTCGTGCTTCGCAACATTGGCGCTTGGGGATTGTTTGAAGGAGAGGGAGAATGTTCAAGAGGTGTCGTCCTGATGCCCGCCGCACTCGTCCGTTCCGCGATCCAGCACCTCCACGCGGTTGAATCCACTGAGTACTATCCGCTCTACACCTACGACCAGGACCCAATCAAGCATCTCGTTGAAAAAGACGAATGGACTGACGAAGACAAGCGAACCGCGCTCTTCATGTTCGCCCGGTATCGCCGGATCCTGATCCGCGATGGGTTTGATTACTACAAAGTATTCCCGAAAAATCGGTTTAATCACGACCTGGAGATACGCACCAAGAAAGCCTATCACCAGATGGATCACCTCGTGAAGAAGTATGGGATTAAACCGCCGAGAGGGTTTGACCTGCGGCCCCTCGAAGACCTGGAACAGTGGGTGCATGACAAGATCATCGAGGTGAGGATACTCAATGCCGAACGGATCGGAAACCCTGCCGCCACCGCAAAGTGACGACGTGGCATCTCCTAATGATGAGTTGTTTGCCGGACTCTTAGAAGAAGAGAGGGAAATCGAGTATAAGCGGAGCATGGACCCCGACACGCCGGGCCAGCGCATCAAGATCCAGATCAACAATGTCCCGCTCGAAGAGCAGACAGAGCTTGCGATGAGTGCATTGTACAGTTTTAACCGGCCTCCGCGGATATTTTCGCGGGCCTGCTCTCTGTCACGGATCCGGTATGACGAGCGCAATGTTCCTGTCGTGGAAGCTCTGGATAAGTATTCAATCCGGTATTACCTCGCTCGCTGCGCCTATTTCGTCAAGGTGTCAATTGACAAGAAAACAAACGAGTGGCATGAAACCCACTTCCCACCACCAATGGACGTGACGTATGACGTGCTTGCATCGTGTGAGAGTAGTTTCCCCCAACTGGTTGCGCTGTGCGAAACCCCGATTCTCCACGATGACGGGAGCGTGGCAATGCAGCACGGATACGACAAGACGACGATGCTCTACTTTGCGCCGACGGACGGATGCCAGTTCCCAGAACTTCCCGAAGAACCGTCGCCCGGGGACGTTCACACTGCGGTTGAGCAGATCAAAGAAGTGATCTGCGACTTCCCTTTTGTCGATGATTGTTCTCGGGCGAACGCGATTGCCGCGATGATCACGCCGATACTCCGGCCAATCATCCGCGGGAACGTGCCGATGTGCGTGATAGACAAACCCCAGGCGGGAACTGGTGCATCTCTTCTCTGCGATGCAATCGCCATTGTTGCGACCGGGCAGGACATGGCGACCATCACCGAGCAGAAGACCGAAGAAGAATGGCAGAAAGTCATCACCTCGATACTCCGCAGCGGCCGGGTCCTGATCACCGTTGATAACGTCGAGGGAAAACTCAATGCACCGGCACTCGCGTCGCTTCTGACCGCGGCGACCCACCAGGGCCGAATCCTCGGGAAGAGCGAGATGGCGACGTTTCCGAACCGAACGGTATGGATTGCGAACGGAAACAACATCCAACTCGGCGGCGACCTTCCCCGGAGATGCTATTCCGTTCGGATGGATGCACACAGCGCACAGCCATGGTTGCGTAAGGTTGAATATGCACATCCTGATTTGAGGAAGTGGACCCGGGAGAACCGGGGCTGGATTGTTGCCTCTATCCTCACGCTTGCGAGAGCGTGGATCAGGGCTGGGCGGCCGGTCCCCGAGGATAACCCTTCCCTTGGGTCATTTGAAGATTGGTGTAGTGTAATTGGTGGAATCCTGCACTTTTCGGGGATTGAAGGGTTTCTCGGGAACCTGGACACCATGTATGAGAACATGGACCAGGACACTGCACAGTGGGAGTTGTTTCTCCTTGCATGGAAGGAGTGCTTTAATGAATCGGAAGTGTCGGTTGCTGACCTCTACGACCACTTAAAACGCGAAACGGACTCAAAAGAGGGTCTTTTCAAGTCACAACAATTGTTTGAATCCCTGCCAGATTGGTTAAGCGACGATTTTCAGAAGAAGTCTTCGTTCGTCCGGCGGCTTGGGAAGGCGCTATCCAAGAAAGACGGCGTATGCTTCACCTGTGGGTTGAAATTGACCCGTGGATCTACCAAGAAGCGAAGAGCAGTACTTTGGAAGGTTGAAGTATGGGATCAAGAACTGTTGAATGCCCGGGTGGAAGGCCATGTGTGAGTTTGGTGAGTTTCAGATTATGCACTGCATAAAGGGGCGGTGTGAGTTTGGTGAGTTTCGCAACTGTAACGACAAAAACAACAAGGTGAGTTTGGTGAGTTTCAAAATTCATGCGATGATGGCGGTTTTGGGGGTTGGCCGTGTGAGTTTCAAAACAAACTCACACGCAAACTCACACGCAAACTCACACACCTTCCCGGTCGATTCAGGCGAATTGGAGAATGGTATGGGCTCGGACTCAGTACGGTGTGAGTTTGGTGAGTTATTTTCTAACCCCACATATGCGCGAGATGAAATTTCTAAATACGCCCGTATTAACGAGATTGATCAAAATTTATGTACAGCGGCTGGAAATAACTCATCAAAACTCACAAACTCACACGCACCATTTACACTACTTTTTTTGCACTATCTCAAAAAAAATTGTTGTGGTTTTAGGTGATTCACATGTGTATCAAAATTCATGGCATTACTCAATGTTCAGAAAGTTCTGAACATAGAGAACTTCACAGTAAGAAACGCAGAGAGACCATCCCACGGAATTTTCGTGAAGATCATCTCTAAGAGGAGTGGGGAGAATGAACAATCCAATACGGAAGTTGCAATTCCGGTTCAGTGTCAAACAAAACACTTTGGAAAAAGCTGTAAAAATTTACCTGACTGTGGGGCAATCCACCTTTAGTTCAACACTCGCGGCTGAAATTACGGGCGGGATTCACGGGTCGGCCCTTAGATCCCTAAAAAATGAGCATGTTATCGAATTGGTGCAGAAAAGAGGGGAATTTCAGGTGAAAAATAAACACGGAAATTGGGCGAGCAGTCCCGGGTTCTGGAAATTTACTCAAGAATGGATAAATTATATGAGAACCATGGACGGCCAGGAGGTGTGCGATGCAGCAGGAATATGTTGACATGGTATCCGATGCACTCGTGCAGATGGGCAACCCGGAGAAAGTGACCCGGGAACAGGTGCTTGACATCATTATACCGCTCACAACGGTCAAGACGGTCAAGAACCGGCCGTGGGGTGCAGATGCCCGGATATGGCGGTGGGCCATCTCGAAATCTCTGCAGCAACTCGGGTATGTTCGCGTGTCCCGGGCGAACTGTTACAATCCGATCTTCATGAAACAATCACAGACCACCCAGGCCAAGGGTCAAAAGCCAATCAAGGAAGAAGGGTGAAGGCAATGGCAGAACTGTCAACAGAGAAACCCGTGGAATGGTTCATCTCTGAAATCTCGAAAGTGACTATCAAGAAAACCGACTACATCACATTTGTGTTCGGGTGGGTTGACGGACCTATTGATGCTCGCGGGCGCATACCCGTCCTAAACGATTTGCGGAACAGCGTTCTCTATCACTTCATGCTCTGCACTGGGTATAAGGACAATGGAGGAAAACCCGACCCGTTCAAATGGTTCAAGCGAGGAATGCACTTCCACGCAAAGCCGGTGAAGAAGTATCTTGGGGGTGATTTAAATTTAGTGAAGTGGGGAATTGATTATGATTCAATCACCACCAAGAGCCAGAAACAATCAATTCCGGCAGAGAACATGGAGAGGATTAACCGCATTGTTGCTCATGCACCATCAAAGGAAGAGGCGATTCGCCGCATGGCAACCAGTGACCCGACTCTCGTATTCACATACGGGTTCGCGGTTGGTTCTGGTGTGTTGGAAGCGTGACCAACCCCACTTTTCATCAATTCAATGTCAATTCTGATCACAGAATGTGCAAGATAGGGCCATAGCACCACTTTCTTTGGCAGATCACCATCAAGTTGATACAAAGTATAGGTCACATACCCAGTTGCCGCTGTAGGCCCGCTATTGCCGTCTTTCAATAATTCTGTTTTCTAAATACCATCACACAACCCCAAAGACTTTAAACCATCAGTGTGCTATACAAATGTGTGTGTGACATGGTTGAGAAATGCAAACACCTTCAAACCTCACAGAATGTCGTCATTGATGGTGTGCAGCGGAAAGCCGTCGCCATCTGTGGGAGTGAGGGAGACTGCCCGAAACAACGGCTCAAACATACTATCTCGCAAATGTGCTGGAGAGTTGAGAACCATGGCTGAACTTCCCGATTGGCTGCAGCCACCAAAACCAAAGGGATACGCACCACCGCAACCCGTTCAGGAACCGACACCACCACCGCAACCTATCATCCCCCAGGTCCTACCCCCACAGAACCCTGCCCCACCTGGAAGACTCCCCCCGCTGCCCGATGAGTTTAGCATCAGGGAGAGAAAACTCACGCCGAAACTTGAGAAACGACAACAGGAGATTGCGGAGGAGTTCGAGGATAAGGAGAAAGTGCGCCTGGTGAAGAAGAAACGGGATAGGATGTCCCTTGTAATATTCGCCGGGATTGTTGTCATTGCCCTGGCTGGTGTGGGGATTGCCGGGATCAACCTGCTCTATGCAAAAACCTCTCAACAAATTAACGCATCCGTGCAGTATCTCCACATTGAATCTGCACTCATCCTCCTTGCCATGGTAGTCCTTGCCATGTTCGTTGATTGGAGGACCCGGAGGTTCTGATGAAAGATCCCGACGTGCAAACCATGTATGTCCTGGTCGGCCTGACGCTCATCGCAACAGTCCTGCGCCTCTATCATCTTGGGATAAATTCACTGTGGATTGATGAGGCGTGGAGCCTGTTCGCGTCGAGCCAGCCATGGCATCTCATCCCATTCTCCGACATCCACCCCCCTCTCTATTACTGGCTGCTCAAGATAGGGGTCATGGTGTTCGGCCAGGATGAGTGGGGGATCCGCATGGTATCGGCGCTGCTCGGAATTATCGCGGTCCCGCTGACGTACCTGCTCGGGAAAGAAATTGCCGGAAGGAACATCGGGCTCTTCGCAGCGGCAATGATGGCGTTCTCGCCAATGGCGATCTACTACTCCCAGGAGGCGAGGATGTACACCCTTGTCATGGTGTTGTTCATTCTGTTCATGATCCTGCTCCTGCGTGGCTTGCGCGAACAATCCCTATGGCAATGGCTGGCGCTTGCAGTGGTTTCGGCACTCATGCAGTGGACCCATTATTTCATGGTAGTCCCGGTCTTGGTCGTGTGGCTGTTCCTGCTCGTCCACAACAATGAAAAACCCGTGTGGTTCGGGTTTCTCGCGTATCTGGTCTATTCGTTCCCGCTTATCATTCCCTTCACCAAGGCCCTCTATACTAAAGTGAGTTTAGAGGGGAGCACGGCGGCTCTGACTGGAATTGATATTATCAGCCAACCGATAATTCATTGGTCATCAACAATCTCGTATTTCGCCGCATTCTTTGTGATATTCGCAGCATTTGGGATTATTAACCTGCTCCTTAAACATCGGAAAGAGGTGGCTGATGTCATCCTCGTTCTGTTTGCGACCACGTTTATTGGCGCATATGCATTGTCGTTTATGATGATGATCCATGAGCGGTATTTCCTGTTTCTCTTACCGCTGTTCTTCATCCTTATTGGGTGTGGGCTGCTCATGGTTATCTCGCAGATTAGTACAAGGGACAGGACCACGACAGCCCTGATTGCTATTCTCTTCGTGGCCATCAGCGCCGTCCCGCTCGCGGATTACTACACCACCCCACAGAAAGCCGATTGGTCCGGCCATAACCAGGTCGTGCAGGACTTCACATACGAGGGGGATTCGGTTGCGCTCCTGGTCAATCGCGGGTATTACGAGCTGTTCACCTACTATTATGACAACAAGACCGATATGACGGAGACATATCAATTTGCTTCGTTATCCGGGCTGAAACGTGTTGTTTATGGCAGCCACAACAATACCGTTGTGTTTCTACCCTCTGACGAAATCCCAGAGGAAATACTCGAAGCTAAACATATCATGGAGTTCGTGAACGCAACCGGGACCCGGGCCGGGGAGCACGGAGGGTTCACAGTGTACCGGATACCCTATGGAACCGATGTCGGGGACCTCGGGATATTGGAGAACCCATTGGAACAGCAGATTTTTCAAAGCGTGTTCGGCGGCGGGAATGTGGGGGGAAGATGACGAAGCGGGCATTTAACTCCGAGATGGTGCTTTTCTGGCTGGCATTCATAATTACAGTTGGTTCGGTATTTCTCATCTCGTTATTGAGTGTTATTGGCATTGGGTTCGTCGGGACGGCGTATTCCGGCGCAGACACGCAGGAACTCGTATCACTCCTCGCAGAGAAAGGAATCACTGAAACCACTTTTCTCACCATATTCACAGTCTCAAGGCACTGGATTCTGATTGGGCCAATCCTCATTATGATGTGGGTGGCTGTGAAAATCATCGAAATGTATTATGAAAAGAGAAGGAGTGAAACCCTATGAGTATCATTGAAAAGACCCTTGACAAAATCGCTCCGAAATCAGAGCGGAAGAAGCGGGAAGAGGCTATGATCAAGGAGTTCGGACTCAAGAAAGATTCGGCTGTGAAAAACAAGTACTGGATTGACGACACGCGGTATATCCTCATCAACATGACAGATCCGGGCTCGGTAGAGAGCGCCAGGGCTGTCCTGAAAGAGATGTATGCAAAACCCATGATTATCCAGGCGACCCCGGAAGAACTGGCGAAACGAACAGCCGCACCGAAGGGAGGTGCAATGGGCGAGGTGTCGAAAGTCCTGAACGAAGTCGCCAGGGAAATCGAGCCATATGCGAAGACTGCAAACAAACAGGGTGCAGATTTCTTCTTTGGAGATATGCCGAAAACCAACTATCAAAAAGCGTCAAAGGAACTTTATAACGCCGAAGGGCTTGACCAGTTCCCCGATCCACAGAAGTCAATGCGGGACCTGCTCGACACTTCTGCAGCAGATGAACTAATCGGGCTCCCGAAGAAAACCACAAAGAAAAAATAATTTATTTCTTGTGGCGAACCTTGTGCGGTTTGCCACGGATCTTCACTTTCTGGTGTCCCGGGGTCGATTCAAACACGCCCGTTGCGTGGCCATACCCAAGCCACGCCCTGTATGCCTGTTTTGATTTGAAGTTCTTTGTTCCCATGGCTTCACCCAAACTTGCTGAGGAAGTCGGCAATCGTCATCTTTCCAATGTGCTGCCCCTCTTTCCCCGCATCGTAGACCCTGTGGAGGTCCTGGTGTATCGCAGCGTCAATCTCTTCTGGAGATGCAATGCGGAGATTGGACAGACCAGACAGGTCGATCACAAAATCCCCGTCCCGACGATGCTTCTCTGACGTTCCTCTACTCATGGTCAATCTCCTTTCCGCACGATGTAGAATATAACTCCCATCGCACACACGATGGTCAGGCCATATGCCAGGGCTTGCATTTCCGAGGGGATGAGCTGGATAATGAAATACCCTGCGATCATGAATACCAGCATGGGGATAATCACGTTTCTCTGCCTCCCAAACATCACCAGGAACCCCACCCCGAAGATCATCAGGTAGAACACCTGCCATCCAAGGGTGCTGTCCTCTCCGAAGTAATCCACGAACACCCGGGGTATAACCCCCACGAACACAGGGAGTGATTTGTTGCTGCGGTCTATCATCTGCCAATAGTGGCCGAAGGTCGTGGGAAGGACTGTTGGTAGTCCCTCCATGGTGAAACTAATCTCAAACGGGGACCGGCCGCTTTCCGTCACCGCCCGAACATAAAATGTGTCCCCCGGTGTCAGTGGCAGGCCGCTCACATCTTCGACAAAGAACCCCTCGTCGTCAGTATCGAGCATGACGGTGTGGTACGCGTACGCGTCAGAATCAGTGCCGAGGATAAACCACCCGGTCGGGTCTGTGGTGGTATTTGTTACCCGCCCGACAAGCGTAACGCGGTTATCTGGGTGAGGAGTGCATGAAATCACCTCAACCCCTGAATATGTGGGTTGTGGGAAGGGAACGTCCGGTCGGCCGCCGTATGCAGACGGAGAGGTAGACGAGGGGGTGGGTGTCGGTGTGGGGGTTGGCATTAGAGGCGACGATGGGCCTGTGAAGAGATAAATCCCAGATAAATTCTGGGCTATTGATGAAACCGTGGGCGCTCTTGTGGAATTGAGTGTGACTCTTGCATCTTTACTCAATCCATTTTCAATATCCATAATAGTGTTTTTGTCAAAGGAGCTTTCATTATAGTATTTTGTCCACGAGTATAATGCACGTACCGGCGATCCATACGTCCTCATACTGATATAGTACGTGTCGTCCTGGTCAGAGAGATCAATATCAAATTGTTCGTAGTCCTCCTCCTCTGTACTGAATGTTTCCGTTGTGATCTCCTCAGTATCAGGATTATATATGCTTAAAGTCGGCCTGCAATAATAGTCGTAATCTGAAAACCATGACCACGCCATGAAAATGAACCCTGTAGAATTAATCTTCATGGCAACATCTCTTGAGGACTGATATAATTCCCCCTTAACTACATAGGTATCAAATGTATTCGGGCCGGTCCTTTTTGCGAGAATAGTCGATGTGGAGTCGTCTGGACTATGATAAAAAATCCAGAGGTTGTTTTCGTCGTCAAATTCAATTGCCGACCCTCCTCGTGATGTTGATGTGCCACTATCGTAAACCTCTTCAACGGTAACAGTTTCCCCTTCAAGCCTGCTTACGTAGACACCTCTAGTACTGTCATGAGTCCAAATGAACCATGGGATCCCCGCATTCGATAGTGCCATTGAGCACGTCCTATCATCATCTCCATATCCATAGATGGCGGCCTGTGATACATCAACAGGGGTTGACCAAGACCCCCCTATCTCTTTTTTTGTGTATTTAAGGCGGTAATCCAAATAGTAATCTCGATACATGACGTGAATGGTGTCAGATGCGTCTATTTCGACATCAACGAATCCCAATTGTCCACTTGTGATATCTTCATTTTCAATAAGTGTTTTCGAGATGGGATCCCACGCAATGTGGCGCAATTTATAACCAGTTGATGTCTGATAAACGATGTGCAAAATATCAGATGAATTATAAGCAGAATCCTGGCCCCTCACAGGGTTTGTTATTGGGATGTAATCAGTATTCCACGAGATGCTTGCTGCGATTGCTGGAGCAATGAGTATCAGGATTACAAGAACGGCACACCATTTTCTCATGACTTAATTCCTCCCCACGGGAACCGCATGATAATCTGTATGAAGAACTGCGCCCAGATAAGGCCAAGAGCGCCCTGGAACACCGCAGCGACCGGCGCAGGGATGTGCAGGAAATCCACCATCGTCGGATAGATATATACTGCATTTGAAAAGAGCTGCCATATCATCCCAAGCCCGGCCCAGAACAGGCCGAGATTGATATATGCAGCGTCCATAGGGGTTGTGTTGGTAATGGATTGATTCGTGTTAATCTCGTACACATCAAATGTCGCGTCCTCTGGCTGCGACATGTAATCCTCCGAGAAGAACAAGCAGGAGGTGTTCACGAATCCAATCGCCAGCGTGAACGCCGTGCAGAGCCAGACAATATCCATGAACCGAGGCATTATGACTTCACCTTTGACTCACTCGCTCGCATGTAGTAGACCCCACCGAGGCTCGCCCCGATTGCGATGACCAGGCCGAGGGACGCGGGCAGCCACCCGATATACCAGAACGTCCCGCCCCCGAGAATCGGGACCAGGAACGCTCCGATCTTCACGTCAGTTTCACCGACGGCTCCCGCAAATATAAAAATTATTGCGAGAGAAATCCACACGTAAATGAGAGGATCGGAGAACCCAAGGTCGATGAGTCTGCCAGTTCCTTTCAGATCGATGCCCTGCCAGTTCTGGATTTCTCCGTGGGTTGTGTGGGATGCGTTAAACCCGAACGTGCGGGAAGTCCCGCGAACATTCTCAACAGAAAATGTTGCAGATGCAGCGCCACCAGAGAGTGTGGGATTTGTCTGATAGACGACGTTCCCATCATCATCCTTTACTGTGAACGTGATTGCACTCGTCTGATTGGACGCATCGTTATAGGTCATTGTGAGATCCACATAGGATCCGTTCTCTGTCGCGTCAAGGCTGAATCGGGGATACCCTCCCCCCACATTCGGGAGAAGGCCCGTGTTGACCCTGACGGTATATGTGGATTCCTGGGGCATTACGTTAACCGAATGGCTGATTCCTGCACTTGGTTTGGAAATATCAATCTGATAATTGACGCTCTTCACCATAGGGAATACCACAGACCCTTCGGACCCCGTGAACCCGCTTAACGTCGTGTTCTGAATGTTGACTGCGGTGCTTATCCCGAACCACGAATTAAGCCAATCCCACGGGGTAGTTGAGTTGATGGCGATTGCCGTAACCGTCGCGCCAGAGATCGGCATCCCGAACTCATTTGTGACAATGAACCGAACGTCGTGCTCCTCGTAGTTAATGCCAGAGCCGGATGTATCGCTCCGCTCCTGCATGTAGACAATCACAGTTTGGTCATCATCGAGAATTGTGGACCCCGACCCGGGGTAATACCCTTCGGCAAAAGAGTCAATCGAGTAATATTGGTAGGTAAGATTAGTGAACTCCGCACCCCCGTCTGTAGTTTTCTGCGACGCTCCTGATGAGAGGGTGACACTCACCTCGCGGTCATTGATAAGTCCTCCAGTATCAAGGTTCTTCAATTGAACCGTGAGAGTGAACGATTCATTCAGAATGAAATCCTGCTGCGTGAAGTTCCCCACAATCGCAGTGACGTTCACGCTTTGGCTTTCGTGTTTTGGCGCGGATGCAGTCAGGGTATACTCTTCTCCTCCCTCAAGATCGGTGAAGAGGTAGAACCCGACGTTATTCGTGATATTGCTGCTCGACCACGTTCCATTTGTAATGCTGACTGTGAGGCCACCGTCAATCTCGTAAAAGGGTTTTTGATAGACAATGCCCCCTATAGCCGACGAATTGAAGTCCAGGTCATCAGGGATGAGGACCAGATCGGCAATATATCGGATTGCACAATCCAACGGGGTGAAATTTATCGGGGTTGAATTATATCCGGCTTTTTCCGGCCAGATTAAGAGCTCTTTATCGGTTTCAAGTTCGATCTGGCTGTATCCCCCGGTTGAGTTGGTCGTGGTGTTATAGTATTCTCCGTCCTGCTGAATTGCAACAGTCACCCCGGATCCGACCTTTGTGGCGTTGTAATAATAGACATCTCCGGTGACGTTGACACAACTTCCTGCAGTGTGAATATAATCCAACAAATAGAGGCGGTCCTGTGGTTGGTCCATATAAAAAATTGTGGGAAGATTATTAGACGCGACAGCCCCGTAGATAGGATATGATATTTGGGTTGTGGTGTCATCCCGTATTTTTTCCCATATCCCCCCCTCTTCTTTTTTCCATACGACCGGGCCTGTGTATGTGTCACCTACCGCACACACACGAAATATCGTATTATCTGGCGCACAAAAACCGTTTAATCCCTCTATCCATGAGGTGTCCAGGCCCGCAATCTCGGTTTGCCACCCCGTTCCAGAGTTCCAAGCGTGTTTGGGGTTGCCTCCGTACGCATAACTGTTCTCATAAAAAAAATGCGGGTGTGCATCAGAATCAAGAAAACCCGATATATCTGCTCCACACGAGTGCTGATCTACTACATAGTGCGTCCACCCGCCAATTGATCCAGTTGCGACCATAAAAGGGTACGGGTCTGTTGCATTTTTATAAGATACATACATCGTTCCAGTGGGTGTTATGAGCAAACAAGGATCATGCGCTCCATAACCTGTAGTGGGTGTAGCGTACACGGTATCAGAAACCCAATCCCCCTCATCAAGATACCAAACAGAAACATTCCAATACCGATTAGGATAACCTGTTGCGTAATCCTCTCGTGTGACGATATATGGGTTATCGTCTACATCAGTAGCAATATCCCACTCAAAATAACTGTTATGAACGTAATTATAAACGGGTGTAAACGATGACCACGAACCATCAATATATCTTTTCCCATAATATAGCGATGGTCCAGAAGTAAAAGCCACATGAACCTGATTTGATGAATCAACACATAATTGAAAGTCGCCGTACCCAACACGATCTCCGGTTGCTATCTGTTGTGTATACACTCCGCTTGTGTTTCTCAACCCATAAAAAATCTCATCATCAACATATTTTATATAAAGAAAATGGAGCACGTCGTTCCCATCGTACTTAGCTTCTTGTACGACTACATCTGGGCAAATATTAAGATCAGTAGTCTGCCAATAATCCGCACACCCCACCCCCACAAACAGCAACAATCCGACGACAAGAACCGCGTATCTCAATCATTCCACCTCCCATAGAAGATATTCCGAATCACGACTCTCCACACCACGACGAACCCGATTGCGCCCGAGAGCGTGATGAACACGTAGAACCAGGGAAACATCGGCAGGATTTCGGCGGCGTATGGGTTCTCCGGCTGTGCCATGAGCACGAAATTAAAGTAGTCCATAACAGGCCCGCACGAGAGCAGCACACCCATCAGGAGCGTGAGCAGCACGATCAGGCTGAG
>Ga0116142_10003863_pt1 | contig 14732 bp, 12 predicted proteins | sample AD_UKC033_MetaG_FD_89785 | JGI IMG/M metagenome (GOLD analysis project Ga0116142, IMG submission 89785) | Active sludge microbial communities of municipal wastewater-treating anaerobic digesters from USA - AD_UKC033_MetaG | ecosystem: Engineered > Bioreactor > Anaerobic > Digestate | place: USA... | reverse complement strand
CGGCGTTGTGCGGCCGGGCATCACGGCTGAAGCCGTTTCCTACGGCGTTGTGCGGCCGGGCATCACGGCTGAAGCCGTTTCCTGCGGCGTTGTGCGGCCAGGACATCACGGCTGAAGCCGTTTCCTGCGGCGTTGCGCGGCCAGGGCATCACGGCTGAAGCCGTTTCCTACGGCGTTGTGCGGCCAGGGCATCACGGCTGAAGCCGTTTCCTGCGGCGTTGTGCGGCCAGGGCATCACGGCTGAAGCCGTTTCCTGCGGCGCATATATGGCCGTTTCCACAACCGCGGTGTTCAACCCGCCGCCGGCGGCTTCGCCGATGCGGCGATGCTGGCGAGAAAGCGGTCGTAGGTCGCGATCTCGTCGTGCAGCGGGTGGTCGGGGAAGTTCTGCAACAGGAATCCGGTCAGCTTGCGCGCCTCGGCGTCGCGGCCGAGTCGATCGCCGAGCAGCCGGGCGGCGAGCAGGTAGTTGGCCGGCAGGTCTTTGTGCTTTGGATGCGTGCGGTGGAAGTTCGCCAGCAGGCTCACGGCAAGCTGTGACTGCCCGCCTTTCGCCGCGCGCTCGGCCAGCATGTTGATCGCGTCGGCCGGTGGGCGGAACGACGGATCGAGCGCGATGCAGTCGCGCGCCAGGTCGAGCGCACGCTTGCCGTCCTCCTGGGCGAGCAGGATCTCGATCCACTCGCGGCCGTGGCGCAGCGATTCCTCCTTGTGCCCGCCGAGCGCGAGCAGCTTGCGGTACTGCTCGTGCAATTCGGGCGTGCCGCCGCGCGAATGCAACTGCTCGCGCAACTGTTCGAGCGCGGCCTCGATATGGCCGTCGCGGACGAGCTGCTGGGTCTCGGCAAGGAAGCGCTCGTCGGCGCTGAGCGGGCGATCGAGCGGCGTTTGGATCACCGGGTCGTAGCCGAACTCGCGGTGGTACTGCCAGATCATGTAGCCCATCAGGTGGAAGTTGGCGATGACGACGTAGTGCGAGGCGAAGTCGTTGATGAGCTTCGCGATGAAACCCGGCATCACCGATCCGAGCAGGCCCGACAGGTTGCCGGCGCTGGCGAGGAACACGAACGACAGCAGCACGACGGCCAGGTACGGGCTGCCGAGGCGGCCGATAACCGCGAACCACGTGCCCGGGTTGAGTGCGTGGCCGAGGCTGCCGTCCATCGCCAGCGACATCGATGCGGCCGGTTGGGCGAAGGTGAGCAGGAGGATGATCGCGATCGCCGCCAGCGGTGGCAGGAAGACGGCGCCGACCGTGGCGATGATGACGATGATGGCCTGCAGCTTGATCATGTCCCAGCCGACCGAATCCTCGACCGTCGTGCTCAGCACCGGCGGATCGAGACGGCCGTTGGCCGTGGTGCGCAGGCACTCACAGGCGTACTTGTACAGCGCGATCCAGACGAAGATGTCGAACGCCCAGCCGAACGGCAGGTAGCGCACCAGGTGGCACAGCGCGAGCACGCCGATTGTCAGCAGCGCGTCGCCGCGAAGCGGGTACAGCGAGATCTCGCGCAGGCGCGACCAGAATGGCTCGATGTTGTCCGGGTCCGGGGCGCGGGCGGTCTTCGGCATGGGTATTCGCAATCCTGTCCGTCAGAGAGCGGCGGCGCGCGAGCATAGCAGCGTGCCGGTTCTATGAATCGCGACCAAAGTCGCTCCCAAAAAGCCGGGGATGAAGCGTGCGCAGCGGGAAATGGATAAACACTTGCTCTTGCGAATCACGAATCACCAATCACGGCTTTTGTGGGAGCGGCTTCAGCCGGGAACCTCGAAGCCGTGCCTGAAGATGAGGTCGGCGATGGTCGGTGTGGAACGCACGCAGTTCCAGGTTTCCCCGATGCGCGGGCCGGTGTCGATGACCTGGAAATGGCTGACCAGCAACGGCGTCGATCCGTTGGCGCCGTTCCAGAACACCTGCGCGCCGATGCCCAGGTCCGACCATTTCGCCGTCGTGTGGCGGTCGCTCTCGAAGGTCAGGGCGATGTTGCCGCCGTCGGAGAGGACGATGCCGTAGCGTTGCATGGTGCGCAGGATCACCCGCGCGGCGGCGTTGTAGCCGCTCATGTCGAAGTCGGCCTTGAGGCGCATGCGCACGCCATAAGGCACCGTGCCGACCGGGCCACCGGGACTGCCGGCATGCGAAGCCGGGCGCACGTAGAGCCGTCCGCCGACACCGCCGAGCGAGGCGTCGTTGGCCATGCGCGCGTTGGGCAGGATGAAGCGGATCGCGTGACCCAGATCGGAATCGGCGCTGCCCTGGCGTGCAGCGACTTCGTCGGCGTTCACCAGCAGCGGCGCGATCGGGAAGCCGGCGGCGTCGGCGCTCGTGCAGTGCTCGCCGCGACCCTCCGGTGGATAGTTCGCGTTGAGATTCCATACGGCGAGGCAGCGCGCGTTGAGCACGTTGCCGTTGAGGTTGCCGGAATAGAGTTCATAGAGCAGATGGCCCTTGCGCACGATCAGGTGGCAATCCTCCGAGTTGTTGGGGCAGGACAGGCCGGACTGCCCCTCGAACGCGGCATCGGCCGGTACCGGCATCGATGCGGGCAGGGCTTCGCAATCGGGCGTCCAGTACTCACCCGAGCCGAGGTGCGGCACGATCGCGCGCATCGGCGCGTCGTTCCCCGCGTCGTGGTGGACATGGATGGAGAAATCGATCTGCATGCGGTTGCCGTTGCCCCAGCCGCCGAGGCTGTTGAGGGTGTCGAGCATCGATGTCGACTGCGGATGCAGCGGCGCGTTGCGGATGTCGGTGTGCCAGACCGAGCCGGGTGGGAACCGCGGCGGTTCGGCGGCGTGCGCGAACGTCGTTGCGGCGAACATGGCGGCGAGGAAGGACAGGCGATGCATCGGGCAGGCACTCGTGGTCGTGACGGGGCATCCAAACCGATCGGCCGGCGTGCTGCCGTGACGCAGGTGGCGATCCTTTGGAGCGTTGATCGCGGCTGAAGCCGCTCCTACAGAAGCTGGTCCTGTGAGAGACCCTGTAGGAGCGGCTTCAGCCGCGATCAGCCCTGATGATGCACCCACACCGCTGCGTGCGCATCCCGCACGACACCGGTAGCATCCGCGCATGTCCGCCGAAGCATTGCGCATCCTCCATTCCGTCTTCGGCTATTCCGCCTTCCGCGGGCACCAACAGGCCATCATCGAGCACGTCGCCGGCGGCGGTGATGCGCTGGTGCTGATGCCGACCGGCGGCGGCAAGTCGCTGTGCTACCAGATTCCGGCACTGCTGCGGCCGGGCACGGCGATCGTCGTCTCGCCGTTGATCGCGCTGATGCAGGACCAGGTCGATGCGCTGCGCCAGTCCGGCGTCGAGGCGGCCTTTCTCAATTCGAGCCTCGATGCTGAGGCCCAGCGCGAGGTCGAGCAGCGCCTCGTCGGCGGAGACCTCAAGCTGCTCTACGTTGCGCCCGAGCGCCTGCTGACCGCGCGCTTTCTCGATCAACTCGCGCGCATCGAGATCGGTTTGTTCGCGATCGACGAGGCGCACTGCGTCTCGCAGTGGGGTCACGACTTCCGCCCCGAGTACCGTCAGCTGACGATCCTGCACGAACGGTTTCCCGCCGTGCCGCGCATCGCCCTGACCGCGACCGCCGACACGCCGACACGGCGCGAGATCGTCGAGCGGCTAGGCCTCGAATCGGCACGGCGCTTCGTGTCGAGTTTCGATCGCCCGAACATCCGTTATCGCGTGCTCGGCAAGGATGACGGGCGCGCGCAGTTGCGCGATTTCCTGCGCGGTCATCGTGGCGAATCCGGCATCGTCTATTGCCTGTCGCGCAGGCGCGTCGACGACACCGCCGCCGCGCTCGTCGCCGACGGCATCGCGGCGCTGGCCTACCACGCCGGCATGGACGCCGAATCGCGCGCGCGCAACCAGCAACGCTTCCTGCGCGAGGACGGCATCGTCATGGTCGCCACGATCGCCTTCGGCATGGGCATCGACAAGCCCGACGTGCGCTTCGTCGCCCACCTCGACCTGCCGAAAAGCCTCGAGGGTTACTACCAGGAGACCGGCCGCGCCGGCCGCGACGGCCTCGCCGCCGAGGCGTGGATGGTCTGGGGCCTGTCCGATCTGGTGCAGTTGCGCCAGTTCATCGCCCAGTCCGAGTCCGGCGACGAGCGCAAGCGTGTCGAATACGCCAAGCTCGAGGCCCTGGTCGGCTATGCCGAGACGACCGCCTGCAGGCGCCAGCGACTGCTCGCCTGTTTCGGCGAGACGCTGGAGCAGCCCTGCGGCAACTGCGACAACTGCCTCGAACTACCGGTCACCTGGGATGCAAGCGTGGCCGCGCAGAAGGCCTTGTCCTGTGTCTATCGCACCGGCCAGCGCTATGGCGCGCGCCATCTGGTCGACGTGCTGCGCGGCGTGGAAGGCGGACGTGTCGCCGAGCTTGGGCACGACCGGCTCAGCGTGCACGGCATAGGCGGAGAACTCGACGATCGGCAATGGCTGGGCGTGTTCCGCCAGCTCGTCGCCAACGGCCTGCTCGCCACCGACGAGGACGGCTATGGCGTGCTGCAGCTCACCGAGGCCAGCCGTGGCGTGCTGCGCGGCGAGACGAAGGTGTCGCTGCGTCGTGTCGCCGACCGCAGCGAGCGTCGCGCCGCGCGCAAGGCCGCGCGCAGCGCACGCGAACGCACCTCGCTCGACATCGCCCCGCAGGAAGCCGCGTTGTGGGATGCCTTGCGCGACATGCGCGCGCGCCTGGCCCGCCAGCAGGGGGTGCCGGCCTACGTGATCTTCCACGATGCGACCTTGCTCGCCATGTTGCGCGAACGCCCCTCCTCACTCGACCAACTCGCTGCGATCAGTGGCGTCGGTGAACGCAAGCTCGCGCGTTACGGTGAGGCGTTTCTCGGCGTGTTGCGCGCGGGCTGAGGTGTTGCGGCGCGAGCGTCGTCGGCTCGGATGTCGCTGCCCGGGCGCCGCGCTCGCAGGAAGCCGTGCCCACGGGAAGGTCAAGCCAGCCTGACTCCCATCACATCGACCCGGCTGCGCGCGCATTCGTAGCGGATCGCGTCGAGCAGGCGGGCGTAATCCGCACGGGCCTCGAGCTCGATCTGCATGGCCACGCTGTGCCAGACCGGAGGCTGCGGCGCACCCGTGGTCGCCAGGCGGTGGCGGGCGAGCACGCCGTTGACGACGGCGCGCGCACGCTCGGCGATCTCGCGCGCGGTCGCCTTGCGGGCGCGGTCTCCGAACAGGATGGTCAGGCCCATGGCTGGCTCCGGTGGCATCGGCATGATCGACGCCGGCCAGTCTTGCCATGTTTGGATGAACGGTGTGCGTACGCGACGGCGCGGGATTGTCGCCGTTGACCCATGTTCACCAATGGCTCCGCCGGCCCTCGCCGGGCAAGCCACGCAAAGCCCCGCGTCCCCGCTTGCCGGCTGCGGCGCCGTCCCCGACAATCGTTCCCGATGAGTGCCGGCAAGCCCCATGACATCGCGGTCTCCGTCGAGGCACAGTTCCTCGACGAACAGTCGCAACCACACGACAACCGTTACGTGTTCGCGTACACGGTGACGATCCACAATCGCGGCACCGTGCCCGCGCGCCTGCTCGGCAGGCACTGGATCATCACCGACGGCAACGGCGACGTGCGCGAGGTGCGCGGCGAGGGCGTGGTCGGCGAGCAGCCGCACATGCGTCCTGGCGAGGGCTACGAGTACACCTCGGGCGCGGTGCTCGAGACCGCGGTCGGCACCATGCACGGCAGCTACCAGATGCTCGCCGACGACGGCACGCGTTTCGATGCGTCGATTCCTCCCTTCGTGCTGTCGATCCCGCGGACCTTGCACTAGTGATGGCGCACACGGACGGGGCGGACCACTGACATGGCAACCTGGGCAATCGGCGACATCCAGGGTTGCCACGACGAACTCGCGCGCCTGCTCGACCTGATCCGCTACGACCAGGCGCGCGACACGCTGTGGTTCTGCGGCGACCTCGTCAACCGTGGCGGGCAGTCGCTCGAAGTGCTGCGCCTCGTGCGTTCACTCAACGCCGGCACGGTCGTCGTGCTCGGCAACCACGATCTGTCCCTGCTCGCCATCGCCGAGCGCAGCGAGCAGGACCAGGCCAAGGTCAACCCCGAGCTGCGCGCCGTGCTGTTCGCCCCGGACCGCAGCGAGCTGCTCGACTGGTTGCGCAGGCGCCCGCTGCTGCATGCCGACCGCGAACTCGGCTACATGATCGTGCACGCCGGCCTCGCCCCGCGCTGGGATGTCGCCCAGGCCGAGCGTGTCGCCCGCGAGATCGAGAACCGCCTGCGCGCCGACGACTACCGCCGCCTGCTCAAGCAGATGTTCGGCAACCGCCCCGATTTCTGGTCGCCGAAGCTGCGCGGCATCGAGCGTCTGCGTGCCGGCATCAACATGTTCACGCGCCTGCGCTACTGCGACGTGCGCGGCCGCATCGCCTTCGCCGAGAAGGGCACCCCGGGCACCCAGCGTCCGGGCCTGTATCCGTGGTTCGAAGTGCCCGGACAGGCGAAGCGCGACTTGCGCATCGTCTGCGGCCATTGGTCCACGCTGGGTCGCTTTGCCGGCCTCGGCGTCTACGCCATCGACACCGGTTGCGTCTGGGGCGGCGCCCTCACCGCCATGCGCCTGGATGTCGAGGAACCCGAGTTCGTCGCCCTCAAGTCGAACCGGCCGAAGCCGGTCGGCAAGGATGGAGACTGACCCGGACGGCGGGGCCGCACCGTTGCACCGGGACCTTCGACCCGCCCGCACAGGGCGCAACCACTTAGCGGCGGGATCACGGCTGCGCTGACGCGGTGTCGGTTTCGCGCCGCCGCCACCAGCCCATGACCGCCCCGATCCGGCCACCGATCAGGACATCCCTTGACGCGCGTCAATGCGTGCGCATGGCCGACTGCCAAGCATGGCGGGATACGGGTTGCGAGGTTCGCAATGAGCACGATCCATTCGACGGCATCCTTGCGCGCAAGGATCCGCCTGCTGTTGCCGATCCTGCTCGTGCTGGCCGGCATGCCCGTGGCGATCGCCGACCCGGTCCCGACCACCTTGCGCGACTTCCACGTCTCCGGAACCCAGTTCGGCGACGCGCATCCCGACAATTTCCAGTCGCCGGCCGTGTGCGAGGCCTGTCATGCGAATACCGGCAGCAGCGGCGAGCCCTATGCCAGTTGGAAGGGCAGCCTGATGGCGAACGGTGGCCGCGATCCGCTGTTCTTCGCCCAGCTCGCCACGGCCAATCAGGATGTCGCCAACGTCGGCTATTTCTGCCTGCGTTGCCACGTGCCGAACGCGGTGTCGAGCGGGCATGCCCTGGTCGCCGACGGCAGTACGCTCGATCATCGCGACCGCGACGGTGTCGATTGCCATTTCTGCCATTCGATGGTCGATCCCGACTACAAGCCGGGGGTGAGCCCGGCGCGCGACGCCGACATCCTCGCCGCGCTCGAATCAGTGCCTGCATTCACCGGCAACGCGATGTTCGTGCTCGATCCGGAAGGGCAGCGCCGCGGTCCGCGCACCGACGCCCAGCCATCGCACGAGTTGCTGGTCTCGCCGTACCACCGCGACAGCGCGCTGTGCGGTTCCTGTCACGATGTCGGCAACGTCGCGGTATCACGCCAACGCGACGGCACATACCGCTACAACGCCCTCGACACACCGCCGGACAGCGAGGATCTGGCGACCCACTTCCCGCTGGAGCGCACCTACACCGAATGGAAGCTCTCCGCCTTCGCTGCCGGCGGCGTCGACATGCAGGGCCGATTTGGTGGCGAGGGCGGCGGCGTCGTCTCGAGCTGCCAGGACTGCCACATGCCGGTGCGCGCGGGCTATGCGAGCTTCATCGGTCCCTTGCGCCCGGACCTGCGCAGCCATGATTTTGCCGGTGCCTCGTCGTGGGTGCTCGACATCATCGGCCGCTACTACGCCAACGATCCCGCGGTCGACCAGGCCGCGCTGGCGGTCGGCATGGCTGCGGCCAACGACATGCTCGGTCGTGCCGCCTCGCTCGAACTCGCCCAGGACGGCGGCGGCGTGCTGCGCGCGCGCGTGATCAATGAGAGCGGCCACAAGCTGCCCACCGGACACATCGAAGGCCGGCGCGCCTGGGTGCAGGTGCGCCTGCGCGATGCCGACGGCAACCTGCTGCGCGAATACGGCGCCTACGATCCAGTCAGCGCCGAGCTCGATGAGCACTCGACCATCGTCTACGAGATGGCCGTGGCGCTGTCCGCCGAAGCCGCCGCGGCCACCGGCCAGGCGCCGGGACGCACCACGCACATGGCGCTCGCCGACACCATCGACAAGGACACGCGCATTCCACCGCGCGGATTCACCAATGCCGCATTCGTCGCCGGCGGTGCGCCGGCGGTCGGCCGCCACTACGCGGATGGCCAGTACTGGGACGATGCGCGCTTCTGGATCCCGCCGGGCGCAGTCAGTGCCGAGGTCAACGTGCTGTACCAGACGGTCACCCGCCACTACATCGAGGCCTTGCGCGACGGCAACCAGACCGACCACTGGGGCCAGACCCTGCATGACCTGTGGGAGCAGAGCGGTCGCGCCGCGCCGATCACAATGGCCTCGGCAACGATCACCCTCGCTGGTTTCCTGCGCGGTGACTTCGACGGCAACGGCGTGCTCGATGCGGGCGATGCAGCACGCCTCACGCGATGCCTCGAACCTGATGCCGATGCCGAGAGCTGTCGCGCCGGCGACTTCAACGGCGACGGTGTCATCGACTGCACCGATGCGGCGGCGATGGTCGCCGCATGGAGCGGACCCGATCCTGCGCCAGTCTTCGCCGCCTGCCGCGGCAGCGAGGCGATTGCGGTTCCGCTGCTGGATGCGCGCATGCTGGCCGTGCTGGCCGTGCTGTTGCTGCTCATTGGCGCAGCCAGGCTGCGGCCGCGCCGTCGCCGGACCTGAGGCGCGCGGCCGGCCCGGTCCAATCCACCCGGATCAGTCCGTCGAAGGTCCGCTGTCGCGGCCGCTGCGGCCTTGTTCGATCGGTGCGCAGAGGCGACCGTCGCGATCGACGACGATGCGCACGCGCCGGCGATCGAGGTAGAAGCTTGCACGATGGCGACCCGCGTCTTCGCCCGTGCCGCGCTCGCACAACTGGGTGATCCGCTGTTGTTCCATCAGCGTGCGGAAGGTGGCGACATCGAGCCCGAACGCCTGCGCGACGATCGCGCCATCGATCTCGATCTCCGGCGCCGGAGTGGTGTGCAGCGGGATGCGCTTGGCCATGGCTCGGCCCGGATCAGTGGGACTGAACGCGATGCTGCGCCCATGCCAGCGCGCGCGGCCCTGATCCAGGTCAGGTGACCGCATTTTTTCCGCGCGCCGTCGCGGCGGGGCCGGCAGCGCTGGCAGCGGCAGCGGTGCGCACGACGCCAGTGCGGGATTGATCGGGGCATCCTTCAGGCCCCGACGCGGATGGCGAGCCTTGCCATTGAGTCCTCCTGTTGGATCATTTGGCCGTTTTGCGGATATTCGAGAACGCCACGTGATGGCGGGGTTCGCTGCGGGGCGCTGGTGGCCGGTCACTCTCCGCAAGCCCGGTCATGATGGCAACATCGGCTGCAATCCAGCATGGCATCGCTGAAGGATCTGCCATGACGATACGGCGCTGAGAACGCAAAGCCCGCGCCGGGCCATCAAGGCCCGGCAGCAACGACATTACGCAAAGGAAAAGAACACGATGGCGCGGAACGAAACCGCCAAGAACGGCAACGGCGGCAACCTCGGCTTCGAGGCGGATCTCTTCAAGGCCGCCGACAAGCTGCGCGGCAACATGGAGCCCAGCGACTACAAGCACGTCGCGCTCGGGCTCATCTTCCTCAAATACATCTCCGACGCCTTCGAGGCCAAGCATAAGGCGCTGCTGGCTGAAGATGCGCAGGCGGCCGAAGACAAGGACGAATACCTAGCTGACAACGTGTTCTGGGTGCCCAAAGAAGCGCGCTGGTCGCACCTGCAAGCCAACGCCAAGCAACCCAGCATCGGCACCCTGATCGACGACGCCATGCGCGCCATCGAAAAAGACAACGAATCGCTCAAGGGCGTGCTGCCCAAGGACTACGCCCGCCCCGCGCTCAACAAGGTGATGCTCGGCGAGCTGATCGACCTGATCTCCCGCATTGCGCTGGGCGAAGAAGGCGACCGCTCCAAAGACATTCTCGGGCGCGTGTACGAGTATTTCCTGGGCCAGTTCGCCGGCGCCGAAGGCAAGCGCGGCGGCGAGTTCTACACGCCGCGATCCGTGGTGCGCGTGCTGGTGGAAATGCTCGAACCCTACTCAGGCCGCGTGTACGACCCGTGCTGCGGCTCGGGTGGGATGTTCGTGCAGTCGGAAAAGTTTGTGCAGGAGCACGGCGGCCGCATTGGCGACATTGCGATCTATGGGCAGGAGAGCAACTACACCACGTGGCGGCTTGCCAAGATGAACCTGGCCGTGCGCGGGATCGACTCAGACATTCGCTGGAACAACGAGGGTAGCTTCCACAAGGACGAGCTGCGCGACCTCAAAGCCGACTACATCCTCGCCAACCCGCCCTTCAACATCTCCGACTGGGGTGGCGACCGCCTGCGCGAAGACGTGCGCTGGCAGTTCGGTGCGCCGCCCGTGGGCAACGCCAACTACGCCTGGCTCCAGCACATCTACCACCACCTCGCGCCCAACGGCACAGCGGGCGTGGTGCTGGCCAACGGCTCGATGAGCTCCAACCAGAGTGGCGAGGGCGAAATTCGCAAGGCCATGCTCGAGGCCGACGCGGTGGATTGCATGGTGGCACTGCCTGGGCAGCTCTTTTACTCCACGCAGATTCCCGCCTGCCTGTGGTTCCTGGCCCGCAACAAGAACCCTGGAAAGGGACTGCGCGACCGGCGCGGGCAAGTGCTGTTCATCGACGCCCGCAAGCTGGGCGTGCTGGTCGATCGCACCCGGCGCGAACTCACCGACGAGGAAGTGCAGAAGATCGCCGACACCTACCACGCCTGGCGCGGTGAGGACGGCGCGGGCGAATACGCCGACGTGGCGGGCTTTTGCAAATCCGCCACGCTGGAAGAAATCCGCAAGCACGGCCATGTGCTGACACCGGGGCGCTACGTTGGGACTGGAGACCTCATCAAAGACGATGAATCCTTCGAAGAACGGATGACTCGACTCACGACCGAGCTGGGGGAGCAACTCGTGGAGTCTGCGAACCTGCAAGCGACGATGCGAGATCAACTGAAGCTCCTAGGCTTCCCCATCGCGGAGCTTGAGCAATGAAGTTGTCCGATCTGATCGATTTCAATCCGAAGCGTCCCATTGAAAAGGGTGCCATTGCGCCATTTATTGAGATGGCGGACTTGCCCGAGGGAGAGCGAGACGTCTCAGGAATCGGCAACCGCATCTTCAACGGTGGCGGCAGCAAGTTCAAGAACGGTGACACGCTGTTCGCTCGTATTACGCCTTGTCTCGAGAATGGAAAAACCGCGAAGGTGAGCGGCCTGCCCGAAGGCAATGTTGCTCATGGCTCAACCGAATTCATCGTCATGGCCGCGAAAGAGCCTGTCGTCGATGAAGATTTCGTCTACTACGTTGCGAGACACCCCGAGTTTCGTGCCTTCGCGCAAGGACGGATGGAAGGAACGTCCGGACGGCAAAGGGTGTCTTGGCAGGCAATTGCGGATTACGAGATTCCGGATTTTTCCGGCCATGAGCGAAGTGGGATCGGAAGCGTTTTGTCGTCGATGGACAACCTCATCGCCAACTACCGCCGGGTCAATCAATCGTTGGAGGCGATGGCGTGCACCTTGTTCAAGGCGTGGTTCGTGGACTTCGAGCCGGTGCGCGCCAAGATCGAAGGCCGCTGGCAACGCGGCCAATCCCTGCCCGGCTTGCCCGAGCACCTCTACGACCTTTTTCCCGACCGGCTCGTCGATTCGGAGTTGGGGGAGATTCCGGAGGGATGGCGTCATTCGACGATTGGCGAAGAAGTGACGGTCTGCGGCGGGTCTACGCCCAGCACCAAGGAACCGGAGTTCTGGGAAGGCGGGCATCACTGCTGGGCAACGCCCAAAGACCTGTCCGCCCTGAAGTTCCCCGTTTTGCTGGACACGGATCGAAAGATTACGGACGCCGGCATTGCCAAGATCAGTTCTGGCCTCTTGCCAATCGGCACGGTGTTGCTCTCTTCTCGGGCACCAATCGGCTATTTGGCGATTGCCGAAGCTCCGACAGCGATCAACCAAGGCTTCATCGCGATGAAATGTGATGGTGTTCTGCCAAATGTCTTCGTGCTGCCGTGGTGCCGGGAAAGCATGGACGCCATCGTCGGCAACGCCAACGGCTCGACGTTCCAGGAAATCAGCAAGAGCAACTTCCGACCACTTCGCGTCGTAGTTCCTTCCGACCCGGTGCTGACAAGTTTCACAAGGTCGGCAGGGCCTCTTTATCGACAGTTGGCCGAAAACGAACGTGAATCCCGCACCCTCGCCCAACTGCGCGACACCCTGCTACCCAAACTGATCTCCGGCCAACTGCGCGTGGCGGATGCCGAGGCTTTTCTCAAGGAGAGAGACATCGCATGAGCAACATCATCATTTTTGAAACCGATGACCGGCAGGTGCAGGTGCGGCTGGAAGGCGATGCCGTCTGGCTGCGCCAGGTGCCACAGCGGTTCGGCCGCGAGCGCTCGGTGCTGAAACGGCAGCGCTTCGAGCAGGATGCCGCCGCGCTGGCACAGGCATCCCGCCGCATCGGGCAGCCAGCCGTTCGTCTGTGGCGTCGTTGTTCCGGTCCCACGTGCTAGAGTTAAGCATAGAAGCCTATGCTTAACGGCATTTCCGCATGAAAGATGTTTCCAATCAACAGGTTGCAGAGCATCTTAAGCGCCTGAACCCGTGGTGGCAGAGCGGGGAAATGGATGCGGACACCTTGTCCCTGCATCCTCGCGCCTACCTGGGCCCGGTGCTGCGCTTGCTGCAGGAACCCAAGCTGCGCCGTGCGGTGGTGCTGCTCGGGCCGCGTCGGGTGGGCAAGACCATCCTGATCCGCCATCTGGTGGCCGACCTGCTGAAGCAGGGCGTGTCCGCGCAGCGCATCGACTACGTCGAGATGGATCACCCGCTGTTGCATGGGCAAACGCTGGAAGCGCTGATCCGCCAGATCGAGGAAGCCGCGCCCGGAGGCGATGGCACGCGCTACCTCTTCTTCGACGAAATCCAGTCGCACCGGGACTGGGAAAAACACCTCAAGCCACTGGTGGATCATCGGCCCGACCTGAAGATCCTGGTGTCCGGCTCGGCGGCCGCGGCGCTCAAGCGCCAGAGCACCGAATCCGGCGCGGGCCGCTTCACCGACTTCCTGCTGCCGCCGCTGACGTTCTCCGAATACCTGCAGTTGCGCCAGGAGCCGGCGGCGATCATCGAGGAAGCGCCCGATCGGTATGCGCTGGTCGATATCACGCGCCTGAACGCGCAGTTCGCCGAGTACGTCAATTACGGCGGCTATCCGGAACTGGCGCTGTCGCCCACCGTGCGCGCCAACCCGGAGCGGTTCGTCAAGTCAGACATCGTGGACAAGGTGCTGCTGCGCGATCTGCCGCAGTTGTATGGCATCAAGGACATCCAGGAACTCAACTCGCTGTTCACCCTGCTGGCGTTCAACACCGCCGAGGAGGTTTCGTTCGAGCAGCTTTCGCAGCGCAGCGGCGTGGGCAAGCCAACCATCCAGAAATACATCGAGTATCTGGAGGCAGCCTTCCTCATCAAGCGCGTGTTCCGGGTGGATCAGGACGGCAAGCGCTATCAGCGCGAGCGTCACTTCAAGGTGTATCTGACCAACTCGGCGATGTACACCGGGCTGTTCGGCGCCCGGTCAGCGGACGACCCGGAATTCGGCCATCTGGTGGAAACGGCCCTGTTCGCGCAGCGCTTCCATGAGGATGCCCGGCTGAACTATGCCCGCTGGGGTAGTGAAGATTGCGAGGTGGATCTGGTCGAATCCTCGCAGACACTCAAACCGGTTGCGGCGCTGGAAATCAAGTGGAGCGACAAGTTCGCGGACAGGCCGGAGGCGCTCAAGGGCTTGATGAAGTTCGTGCGTGGCAATCACCTGCCCCTGGCCTGGGCTACCACCCGAAGCAGGATCGAACAGCAAGTCATCGACGGCTGCGAGATTCGCCAATGGCCCGCCGCGGCGCTGGCATTCCACTATGGCGTGCGCGCCGTGCAAGGCCGGATGGCCGGCTATGAGGCGCAGATCAAGAGCATCACCGCATGACCAGCAACCCGGAGCGGATCTGATGGCCTTTCTCTCCGAAGCTGCCGTGGAACAGGCGCTGCTGGAGCAGTTGCGTGCGCTCGGCTACGGCATCGAAGGCGAGGAGGACATCGGCCCCGATGGGCGCCGCCCGGAGCGCGAGAGCCACGATGAGGTGGTGCTGGAACAACGCTTCGAGGGCGCGGTGGCGCGCTTGAATCCTGGTTTGCCACTGGAGGCGCGTCAGGATGCAATCCGGAAGGTGACCCAGTCCGAGCTGCCCTCGCTGCTGGAAGAAAACCGCCGCCTCCACAAGCTGATGACGGAAGGCGTGGACGTCGAGTATTACGCCGACGACGGCACGCTGACGGCAGGCAAGGTCGCGCTCATCGACTTCGAACACCCGGAGCGCAACGACTGGCTGGCGGTGAGCCAGTTCGTGGTGATCCACGGCCAGAACAACCGGCGGCCCGATGTGGTG
>Ga0116142_10003861_pt1 | contig 14734 bp, 6 predicted proteins | sample AD_UKC033_MetaG_FD_89785 | JGI IMG/M metagenome (GOLD analysis project Ga0116142, IMG submission 89785) | Active sludge microbial communities of municipal wastewater-treating anaerobic digesters from USA - AD_UKC033_MetaG | ecosystem: Engineered > Bioreactor > Anaerobic > Digestate | place: USA... | reverse complement strand
TCAGAAAAAAAAGTCATAATCGTGCCGGAATCTGCTATAATAAAAACCGGTCAGCTTGAGTCGGTGGTCGAAGTCGAGGGCGGCAGACTGCTGCGACGGCAGATCAGAAGTATCGACGCCGGTGACGGTAAGCGCGAAGTTATTTCGGGGCTGAAGCCGGGGCAGAAGATTCTCAAGGTTGGCAATTCCAGAAGCTGAAAAAGCTTTTGTACATCTAAATCTCAATCGGAGGAATTTCAATGAGCAAAACTCTCAAAGGTAGCAAAACCGCTGAAAACCTGATGAAAGCGTTCGCCGGTGAATGCCAGGCCCGTACCCGCTACACCTATTATGCATCTGTAGCCAAAAAAGAAGGTTTTCTGCAGATCGCCGACATCTTCATCGAAACCGCTGAAAACGAAAAGGAACACGCCAAAGTGTTCATGAAACAGCTTCTCAAATACGGCATGAACGAAGAAGTCGTGGTCATTAACGACGCCGGCTACCCGGTCGCTTATTCCGATACCCTCAAGAACCTGCAGTATGCCGCCGACGGCGAAAAAGAAGAATGGTCAGATCTTTACAAGAACTTTGCCGAAACTGCCAAATCTGAAGGTTTTGCTGATGTGGCAGCCGTATTCCTTAACGTTGCCAAGGTCGAAGAACGCCATGAAGCCCGCTATCGCAAGCTGCACGACAATGTCAAGAATCACACCGTTTTCAAAAAAGACGGCAAAGTATTCTGGAAGTGCAACAACTGCGGTCACATCATGGAAACCCTCGAAGCCCCGCCGAAATGCCCGGTTTGCGAACATGGTCGCGAACATTTTGAAGTCTGGGTCGAAAATTACTGAGCCGTTTGTGTAACTGAAAAACAGGCCGTCAGCAGCGCTGGCGGCTTTTTCGCTATTTTAAAGTGCTATTTGCCGTTCTTCTATCAACCCGCACTGACTTCTTCATCAGAAAACTTTTTTGACCGCCGGGGTTCGCATGAAAAGTGCCAGCACAGAAGCTTCAGGGAATGTTTTTGTCAGGTTCAGGCTGCTGACCTGGCTGGGGGCGTTTTTCTGCTTTGTGCTGGTGCCTGTCTTTCTGATCAATGAAGCGCTGGGCAGTATGCTGCAGCTGCGCAGCGACAAAGAGCGCCGTCAGTTGTTCAAAGAGATGGATGACCGTCTCAGTTATCTGACCCGGCATGCTGATGAGTCGCATTATTACCATTCGCTGCTGAAAAATGCCTTTAAAAAGGCTTCACAGAGTTCCCGGCCACTCGACGAAATTTCTTCCAGCATCGAACTGCTTCGCCGACGATTCCCTGGAGCGCTCAGGTTCATTGTCTGGGATGCAAATGGCCGGGTGGTCGATCGTCTTACCGATGAGAAAAGCTATCGCTACATCGTCAACAACCTTTTTGAGTTTTTCAGTGAAATTGCAAATCACTGCCGCACCAATTACCCGGGTGAACCGGCGCAGCTACCGGTTGTCGAAAAGCGGATCAATCTTTTCAGGTCATATCTCGGGCGCTTCCTGGTGCCGCACCACCTCAGGCTGCCATTTCAGGCGGGCGAACACGGTCGCTGTGTGCTTGCCGACAGTTCAGATGGGTTTCCGCTGTTCTGGTTTGATTCAAACAGTTCACTGACAGTTTTTTGTGCGATAAAAAATCAGTTCTTTCGCAATCCCGGTGTAAGACACGCGGTCGAGGTGCTGAACCGGCCCGAGGACCCATTGAAGTGCGGATTTATTGAAATGGGAGACGTCGGTCGCAAAATTGTCGGCATCAGTGATGCAGAGCAGCGTCAGATTCTCATCGAGCTCGGAAAATTCGAGAACGCCGGCCTGCCGCATCGGCAAACAGACGATTACCTCATGGCTTTCAAGCTGCTCTCACCAGATTTGCGCGGGTTCTGTCTGGTGCATCGTGATACACTCAGGCTTGGTTATCCAGACCGGCGGCGTTACGAAGTTCTTACCCGCCTTTTTCTTGCTGTAACCGTGGTTCTCTGGGTGTTTTACTGTTACACACTGCGGCTGCCGCGACTGAATATTTCTATACGCACGCGCATTGCTTTTTTGTTTCTCTATGCTAATGGTCTGCCGCTGATGATTCTCGGAACTATCGGCTATGAATATCTGCAACAGCGTGAAGATGCCCTGATCGGCGAAGTGCATGCCCGTAATGAGAGGGTTTTGCAGGAAATCGACTCAGGTTATCGCCGTCACAAAATCGCTATGAACCGGCGCACTTTTGCCGAACTCGACAGTTTCTGCCGTGAGGTGCAGACGCGCCTGCCTGATCGAAACGATTTTGAAACTCTCAAACGGGCAGTGCATGCGCTCGATGCTGAAGAACTTACCGTCTACGGTGAGAACGGTGACACGATTGTCGGGTATCGGCGCAATCGCAAGCCTGCTGGCCAGACCTTCATGCGCATGTTTGCCACGAGTGCGATTGCCTTTGCCAACCAGACTGAAGAAAGCTTTTCATTCGGTGGCAGCGATGGAAAATCGCGTCTGGCAATTACCAGCAATACCATCGTCAATGATCACCGTTCGTTGCTCGAGAATCTTCTCAATACCCTCGATTCGGTCGAGCTCTACAGCTTTGGTACCGGTTTGAAGCTTTGCTTTGCGCGGTTGCTCGGCGACCATGTCGGTCGAAGAATACATTCGGCAATGGTCATTACCTGGGATCTCGAAGAAACTGAGGCAATTTATGCCGCACAGCAGGTTGAACGTGGTAACGAAAACCGCAGCGAAAAGGCTTTTGCTGCCATTTCGGCGGCAACCGGCCAGATGTTCTCGCGGCCGGGCATGCGCGAAGAAACCCTGCGCCGCGTTATGCAGAAAGCGATGAACATTCAGTCGGCCCATGAAAATTATGTGATGTTGCAGGGAAAAAGCAGTCTGCTCACCGCCATTGCCGGTCGCCAGATGGGCAGCATTGCCCTGGCTGCCATCGTGCCGGCCGACCATATAGTTGCCGAGCTCGATGCGACCTGGCAGCAGATGCTGGCGCTGGCTCTGCTCAGTATTCTCATTATCAGTGCCGTCATTACCGCCCTGAGCCGGCAGTTCCTCAAACCGGTCAGACAACTGGCAGAAGCGGTAAGGCAGATAGGCCAGCGAAATTTTTCATATAGAACCAGCATCGAGAGCCTCGACGAGTTTGGCGAACTCGGCGGCGTTTTCAATATGACGATGGAAGGCATGGCCGAACTCGAAATCGGCCGTATCGTTCAGGAAGCCCTGCTGCCCGATCAGGGTTATCAAAATAACGGCATCAAAATTTTTGCCAGAACCGCGACAATGACAAAACTTGGCGGTGACTATTACGACTATCTGAAGCTTTCAGAGACGCAAACGGGCGTGTTTATGGGCGACGTTGCCGGGCATGGCATTCCGGCCGCGATAATCATGGCAATGGCAAAAGCGACAGTTCTCGTTAACCGGCCATTACTGACTGACCCGGCGGCCTTGTTGTCTGCGTTGCACGATATGCTTTTCCGGCTCAAAAGCGAAGGTTTCAAACGCATGATGACCTGTCAGTATCTTGTAATCAATGACCAGACGGGCGAAGTGCAGATTGCCAACGCCGGGCACTGTTTTCCGGTTGTGGTTGGCAATAACGGCAGCTATTCAAGAATGGAAGAGATTATTGGCACTCCGGTCGGGATCGCCCGCAAGGCCCGTTATAAAAATCACCCGGTTCAGCTGCAGCCTGGCGAAACGTTGATTCTCTACAGTGATGGCCTGATCGAGGCGACCAGCGCGAGTGGTGAAGTATTCGGGCCTGACCAGCTTCTGGAACAGGTGAAAAGCCTTTGGAGTGAGAATCTTGCACAATTCTATCAGAACCTTTTTCAGGCAAACCGTGCCTGGGTGAAGTCGGTAGATGACGACCTGACGATTGTTCTGGTCAGGTTTGAAAGGAGCGGCCGATGATTAAAATTCTGCCGCGTTACCTTCTGCTATGGTTCGCTCAGATGGTTTTGTTCGTGCTGGTTCCGGTTCTGCTGTTTTATGGTGGTTTCATCCACATGGAAAAGCTTCGCAGTGCCGCACTGGTAAAGATTGTTGAGCAGAATCTCGAAAATGAGATGCAGAATTTTGAAGCTCAGGTTGACACCGAAAGGTTTCTATCACGACTGTTCCGCGAAACATATCTGACCAATCGCCTGGCTTCGGCACCTGCAGCATTCGGTGAACTGCATGCCAGAATGAATGGCTTGTTCGATTACCTGCTTTGGGATGATGCTGACCGGTTCGTTAGCGGGTCGATATCGCCAGATACGCTCCCCGGTAATTGGCAGATGGCTCTCCAGTCATTTAAAAAGCCATTCAAACACAGTGACAAGGATATTGTCACAGACGATGACGAAATGACCAATCTGAGAAAGATGTTCGGGCCTCAGATCGTTTTGCATACGGTCGACAACTGTGTCTCCGAACGGGGCGAGAAACTGCTGTGGTGTGACAGCACCGGTCGTCGGCCATTGCTGTGGGTTGGGTTCAGGCTTGGCTATATGGCGATAGTTCTGATTAAACCGGAAAACGCAGCCGGAACCACAGGTCTGGAATATTACCTCAAAAATCGTCAACCCGGGAGCAGTCTTTTTCAGCTGGGTTTTGTCAAAGGAAACAATCTGATTTCGGCAAAGCCTCTGCCTGACGAACATAAGGAACTGCAGAAAATCATCAGGCATGAAATGACGCCGGGCGAGCGCCTTGAGACCGCAAAGGCATTTTATTACGCCAGGGTTGTCGAAGACGATCTGACCCTGTTCGCTTTTGTTGAAAAGGATTCTGGCGTAGTACCCGAGCAGGCCAAAGCCAGTCTGGCGGCATTGCTGGTTTTTATGCTGCTGCTGCCGTGGGTAATTGTCAGTGGGCGTGCCGCCCTCAGGGGCAGCGGATTGAAGATGTCGATTTCGCGCAAGCTGGCGCTTCTGTTCGTTTATGCGAATGGCTTGCCTTTGCTGATGCTTTTCTTTGCCGGTTATGATTTCATGCATCAGAAGGAACTGGCACTTTATGACGAGATACATCAGCAGGGTACGCATTTTTTACAGAACCTTGATGAACGCTTTGAGTCAGAGCACGCCCTGCAGATTGTCAACATTCAGGCCGGTCTGGATAAATTCAGGGCCGATGTGCGGCAGCGGGGCCTGAATATGGAAAATTACCGGGCCCTGGTCGACAAGGTATATTCGGTCGTTGAATCGCGCGGCAATGTGCGTTTTTATCTGATCGCCAGCGAAACCGATATTTTTGGAACCGGCGATTCGCTTTATGTCGGTGACAAGCGCCAGGCTCTGGTATCAGAAATTATTGACAGCGCTGATCTGAGGCGTGGCGATGAAAAAAAGGTGCTCAACTCGCTTGGGCGCTTTATCATGGCCAGTCTCAATGGTAGGCCGCCTGACCCGCGTTCTTCGACCGAAGTTGAGCTGATTGCCGAATCGGCTATGCAGAAACCTCTTATCGAAGTGCAGCATGATTTTATCGCCAATAATGGCAAAATCGATGTGTGGGGTATGGGTACCAACAAAAGCCCGGCCTGTCTGAATCTTATTTCGGTCAATGACGACCGGCAGGTTGACTACATGGGTATCATCAACTGGAACCCGCATGTGCTGGAAAGTCTTTACCTCAAGCGGCAATTTCTCAGCGCCAATCGCAATATTATCGATCTGCAGGTCGGCGTCATTCAGGAGGTTGCAGGAATTTTTCTGCCCGAAAAGTTTCCTGACCGTAAAGCCATGGAGAAGCGGGTGCGCAGTTTCACTTCAAAACCCTGCCCGTCCCGAGAATTCGTCAGCATCGGTACGCAGACATACCTGTTAATGGGCTTTACCGGAAGATACCTGGCTAATTATCAATTGTTTGGTCTGTATCCGGTCGAAAAGGTTAAAAGCCAGATCAGTCGTGAAAAAGCGGGGCTGTTTTTTGCCGGTCTGGTATCATTGCTGATAACAGTCATTCTTGGTCAGTTTCTGGCGCAGAGTTTTCTCTTTCCCCTGCAGAAGCTTTACGCCGGTGCCGAGGCTATCAGATCGCGTAACTTTGCATTGCGATTGCCACCTCTTGGCCGTGACGAGTTTGGCGAAATGGCTGAGATATTCAACACAACGATGGTCGACCTTGAAGAACTTCAGGTTGCCGGGGCAATTCAGGAACACCTTCTGCCACGCCAGATGCCTGATTGTGGGCATTTCAGAATTTTTGGCCGTATCGTTTCGATGGGCGAGCTTGGCGGTGACTATTTTGATTACTTCAATACATCTGAAGGTCGTTTCAGCCTGCTGATAGGTGACGTGGCCGGTCGCGGGGCCGGGGCTGCCCTGATAATGGCAATGGCCAAAGCTGCAATCATGCAGTTTTCAGATGTAGTGGAAAAACCGCAGGTTCTCGCCATGCGTCTGCATGATCTTATTCAGGCGGCCGGAAAGCGAACCCGCAAAACTATGATCATGCAGTATCTCAATCTCAACGGCATTGACGGTAAGGGGATCTACACCAACGCCGGCGGTTGGCCACCCTTGATAGTAAACCAGAATTCAGGTGAGGTTCGTGAAATTACTTTGCCGGGCCCGATGCTTGGCGCACTGAAGAACCCCAGATTTGATGCCGTAGAAATTGCTCTGCAGCCTGGCGAAGCGCTGATTTTTTACAGTGACGGGGTGATCGAGGCAACAAATGCGGCTGGCGAAATTCTCGGTCTCGCCAGGCTCAAACAGATGGTGGCGAATTGCTTCGCTGCCGACCCGCAAAGATACTTTGACAGGCTGCTTGAAGCGCATCGTGAATTTGTCGGTGCCACCCGGGCTCAGGATGACATGACACTGCTGATCGCCGTTTTTGACGATCAGCAGCATCAGGTTAAAACGGAGTCGGATCAGGCAGAGGTTGGAGCGGAAGCTGGCTGATCTTCGTTTTTGTCTGCGGGTTTTTCGCCGTCGGAATTGTCATCGCTGTCGTTACGGCTGAGGCTGAAGAAGAAACCGGTGAGCAGGAGAATGAACGAAACCGACATCAGAATGCCGGCCCAGGCGGTGCGCGACAGTGACGAGCCGTAGTCAGCGGCAACTTTTGCCCCGGTCATCACCTGCTGGCCTGTGTGCCACAGACCGGTAAGAGCGAGAACGCCGGCGTTGACGTGGTTGCAGCGGGTGAGCCAGGTTGCCACAAGACCGGCAACAAGCAGGGCATGGTTGATCAGCACCGGAGCACTGAAGTCAGGTGCTGAAACCTTGATGATGATTAGGTAGACAAGCATGATGGCGCTGTCGTAAATGTTGATGCTTTCCTGTGATTTGAAGAGGTGGCGCCAGAGGGTCTGTGCGAAAAAAGCTGCAGCCAGCAGCCAGGGCGCGATGATTGTTCCTATTGACAGGGTTGGGGCGATAAATCTGTAAGAATCGCTCATTACCGTGGCACTCATCTGCAGAGGCAGAACGACGAACGGGAAAAGCAGCAGCCAGCGCCAGAGAGTCGTTTCATCGCCGAGGTATTCGTTGGCAACTGTAGTCTTAAGATTGTTATTCCGCCAGTTTTCGACGATAAGTGGCAGATGGATCAGGGCGGCAATAAGCCAAAGCGAATAAAAGACGTATGAGCCGTCAAAATAGCCAAAGCTTTCTCTGCCGATTGAATCGACGAGATAATAGCCAACCTTGGGAGCGACCCAGATCAGGGAAAACGCCCCGGCAGCGAAGAACAGGCGCGTGTGATGTACTGTCAGGCCTAATACCTTGATAACCGCTGCCAGCTTAACTGCCGCCATCAGCATATAGACGCCGGTGGCAATACCGCCAGCTGCAGTGCTGAGACCCGAAATGCGCACCTGATAAAAAGTGAGGTCGCCGAGAAACAGCAGCACGAAGAACAGCAGAAGTTTGCCGTGCTGTGGCTGGATCTTTTTTTTCAACAGGTAAAGAGCCATAGCCACCATGATAATTTCGTAGATATTTTGAACCAGAAAGAAGCCGCTTACCGCCAGGCTTGAAACCCTTCCGGTTTCAAGCTCTGAACCGGCGAGGTAGAGACCGCCAAGCATGAGAACGACGCTCAGCAGATACAGGGGGTTGTTGTTTCTGAGCCATTGTGACAGCCCGTTTGCATTGCCGCTCATGACGTACCTCCAGAAAATAATGAATAATAAAAGGGGAAAATAATAATGATAAATTGTACAGAGCAAAGGATGTGCCAGACTTAAATCCTTTGTTGAAGAGGGCTCGGGTAAAATAGCTGCGCCTTGTCTGTCACGCATGCGGCAGTTCTGTCACACCATGCATTTTTAATCAGAAACTTTGCAAGTCGCTGCTTTTGCGGTATGCTGTCTGCATCTGCAGGTCGTTTATAGGGAATCAATGAGCGGTACCACGACAAAATTGCCAATCAGCAAACGGTGGCCACTGGCCTTCTGGTTTGGTGCCGCTTTCTGTTTTTTCATTTTTCCGGTTTTTCTGCTCGATGTTGGCCTCGAAAACATGCTGTCAACCCGAAGCGAAATGCATCGACAGACCGTTTACCGTGAGCTTGGCACAAGGCTGGAACGGTTGCTGCAGTATGCCAACAGTCGCCATTATTACAGTGCTCTGCTGAAGAAAATTTACGATTTTGCCGCCCGTCAGCCAGACCCGGTAAAATATCTCAGAATCGCCCTGCCGCATCTGAAAGCCAGAAACCCGGATGTATTCAGATTCATCGTCTGGGATCAAAAGGGCAATACCATTGAAGACCTCAGCGATGAAAAGGGTTTCAGATATATTGTTAAGACCATTTTCGATGTTCTTAAGGAAGTTGATCGCGACGTTCTCAAGAACTACCCTGGCGAACCGCAGAACCTGAGTCTGGTCGAAAAACGCCTTAATCTTTTGCGTTCGTATCTTGGCGCCTTTCTTATTCCTGACAAGCTCAATCTGCCGATGCTGCGGGGCAGCCTCAGTGAATGTATTCTTGCGAGCGGAGACCCCGAAAAATCGTATTTCTGGTATCAGGTTGATGAGCGCTTCACCATGATGGCGACAATCAACTCCAGATCGATCGAATCTGACGACTATCTTAAAAAACTTGTCGATGCAATGAACGGTTCAACGGGTATAAGAGTCGGCATTGTCGACCTGCTGCGTGACGGTGCGCTGCATACATCAGTTTCAGATCAACTCAAGCCAGAACTTTTGCTGGGGCTGGCAAAGTTCGAGAATTTTACACAGCAGCAGCTTGAAACCGATAATCTGCTGCTGCTCGTCAAAATTCTCAACCCCTTTGTGCGCAGTGTCGCTTTCGTTAAAAAAAGTGATGTTCTTTTTGATGCGGCCACAATTCATAAACGCATTCTCGCGGTTGCAGCCCTGGCAATTCTTTTGTTTTCAGCTCTGGTGGGTTATTTTATCTTCAGAGATAACGGCGTTTTTTCGATTCGCTGGAAGCTCGGGCTGTTGTTTCTCTACGCCAACGGTTTGCCGCTTCTTATTCTTGGTTTTATCGGCTATGAGTATCTGCAGCAGACACGCGGTCTGTTACTTGATCGTGCCTTTGACCAGGTTTCCGGGCTTATTGCCGACTTTGATACCCGTTTCGAAACCATTAAAACAGAAACAGCCGACTATCTGAACCAGCAGATCGAAGCCATCAATAAAGAGTCTGGCGGCGAAATGGTTTCGCAGAAAAGTCTTGATGAGCTGCTTAAAAAGGTAAACCGGCTCAGGCCATTTGATTTAGTGGTTGCCGACCGCAATGGCAAAATGCACAAAGCAAAGGTGCCCGGCAGGAAAGCCAATATTTTCTTCGCTTCAATGAGCAAAACCATGCTCGATTACTTCAACTTCAGCGATTACACCCCCCAGAAACTTTTTAAGGAAGACGAATCTACAACCGGCGGTGGCGGAAAAATCAAAGCAGAAAAATTTCTTTCGGGCAAAACTATCATTTTCCACCGCATTCTTCAGAGAATAGGCCATGTTCATCCTGAACAGATGGCTCAGGATACAAGGCAATATTACTGGAATATTCTGGGGGATTTCGAAAAACGGATTTTTAATCTGCTTGTCGGTATTTCATGGGACTTTCATACGCTTCAGGAACTGTATGTAAGCAAAAGCATTGGCAGTTTGAATCAGAACGCCGATGATATCAGTTTTCACGGTATCGTCGAAACTAATGGCGTGACCTATCCATCGGGCAAAGATGTCGGCAAGGAAATATTCGACCTCTTTCGTCAGACCTTCAATCTGAGAACTCTTTACGTTGCCGAAATTACGGTTGATGGCCGCCAGTATGCCGCTTACGGTACTATTGGCCGCGAACTTGACCGGGTTGCAATGGTTGGCCTGTACCCGCTCGACCGTATCAACAGACAAATTGGCAGCCTGCAATGGCGCCTGATTATTTTTGCTTTGCTCAGCCTGAGTCTGACGACCGGGGTTGGCCTGATGCTTTCGGCACAGTTTATGGAGCCGGTAAAGGAGCTTGAACGCGGTGTGCAGGCTATCGGCCGTCAGGATTTCCGTTATCGCCTGCCGGTAAAAACCGCCGACGAGTTTGGGAGGCTGAGCGTCGTTTTCAACCGCGCTATTGAGAGTCTTGAAGATCTTGAAGTGGCCAAAATCGTTCAGGAAAATCTGTTTCCTCAGGAGCCATTGTTGCAGAACGGTCTGCGGGTTTTTGGCTGCAGCGTTGCAATGACGCGGCTAGGTGGTGACTATTATGACTTTTTTGCGCTCGATGACAGCAATGTTGGTATTCTGATGGGCGATGTGGCCGGACACGGTGTTCCGGCGGCACTGCTGATGGCCATGGCAAAGGCCTCAGTTCTGCTCAGCGACGAAGACAGACGGCGGCCGGCGGCAATGCTTTCCTCGCTGCACAAGGTTATTCATCGGGTTAAAAGCAGCAAAATCAAGCGTATGATGACCTGTCAGTATTTTTCCATAAATTCAAAAACCGGTTCTTATCTGGTTTCGAATGCCGGGCATTGTTTTCCGGCTTTAATTAGACGTAATGGTGAAGACATCGAGTTGCTCAAGCTTGTCGGCACCCCGCTGGGTATCACGAAAAAACCGAAATACGAAGATACACAGGGGCAGCTCGAGCCTGGTGATATCGTGCTTCTCTATACCGATGGCATCATTGAATCGCATAATGCCGAAGGCATTGAAATGGGCTTTGATCGTTTTGCTCAGATGCTGCAGCGGCAGTATGACCAGGATCTTGAAACTTATTATCAGAAAATTTTTACTGCTTATAAGCAGTGGTCTCCAGACGCAGACGATGATATAACCATGATTCTGATCAAGTTTTCAGCAAATACCGGGGAGGCTCTGGCATGAGCAAACCCTGGAAAATCACAGGCTGGCTTGCTTTTATACTCTGCTTTATCGGCATTCCCGGTTTTATGCTGTTCCTTGGAATGTTGCATCTACAGAATCAGGACACCGGAAATCGTCTCGAAAGCCAGCATCAGAGACTGCGCGAATTCTATGTCGAATTAAGAAAGTTTGCTGATCCGCAATATTACTGGTGTTCCACACTAATGGAAAAACTGGCTCCAGATTCGGTGGCCAGCGAAGCGGCGATTCTGAAAGGCTCCGACGCATTTTCCCGAGTTCTGGTTTCCCGGCTGAAAGATCTGCGTCGCAATCTGAAATTTAACTATGTTGTTTACACACCGACAAGAGGGGTTTTGTCTTCGTCGATGCCGCTCGAACCCCTCTCAGTATGGAAACCTGGTCTGAGTTTTGCCTGGAAGGCTGTTCTTTCAGGCAGATCAGAGGTTACTCATGAAGAACAGGTTGCTGGCGGAAAAATTTTCGGACCGCAGCTTTACTGGGGGCATTTTGAAAACAACGTTTCAATCCGTGATTTTTGCCTTATATGGGGAGACGCCCAGTTCAAAAAGCCTTTGGCATGGGGTCGCGTCATTCGCCAGCATCTGGTGCTGGCTTTTATTGACCTGAAAGATCTCAGGGGCAATGATGGTATTTTAAACCTGTTGAATGAATTCAGCCAGAACAGTGATCATATTTGGCGCTTTTCGCTTCAGGACGATGCGCATGGATTCAGGCACGGGACCGGAGACCGCAGAATTGCCAGGCAGGTCATGGCTGCTGCAGCTGAATATGGTAAGTATAAGACCCAGAAAATCGAAACAGAAAACCTGATCGTTTACCCATTCTTTCTCAGGCCGGGCATAAAGATCTACGGTTTTATCGAAAAAAGCAGGTTTTCCAGCAGTCTGGTGCCTGGCTATGCATGGTCGGTGGTGTTTCTTTTCTTTGCAGTGGCTTATCTGCTGGCCGGTTATGCATGGGGACTTTTTTTCGGAGACAGGCCTGACGACCTTTCACTGCGCTGGAAACTGCGTTTTCTTTTCTTTTTTGCCAATGGTTTGCCTCTGATGGTGCTGTTTTTTATCGGCAACGACTATCTGGCACAGAAACGCAGCAACCTGATGCTCGATGCCCACAGTCGTGGTATCAGCTTTATTCAGGATTTCGATGAAAAAATCGAAGTCGAGTATGCCCGTCGTCTTGTCGGCAAGAAGAAAGCCCAGGAAAAAATGATCGACAAGCTTACGGCTAACATTAATGACGACATGGCGCTGCAGGAATTTATCGACGCACTCAGCTCAGATGGCACTGAGAAATGGAAAATTGTCATGGTTGCAAGTCGCAGCAATACTATCGTTACCGAAAAGGGCGTTTATGATGAAAATCGTAAACTCAGCCCGAAAGAAGACGGGCAACGGGCCGAACGCAGCCGCAATCAGAACGAGCTGACACGCAAGATTGGGCAGTTCTTTCTTGATAAAATAAATGGCGTCGAAGTCTCGGAAAAGGTGCAAACGGAGCTTGAACTGTTTATTGAGTCGACCACCCAGCAGCCGCTCGCCAACTTTCTCTTTGACCTGCTTCAGAAACGCGGGTCATTCATTCAGTGGGGTTTTGGGCAGAACGTCAATCCGGCAATCTTCGATACTTTTTCTCTCAAGAACAGCGATTCACAGGACCTCTTTTTTCTATCATCTTTTGGCATCCATCTTTTTCAATATAATTATCTGTTGAAGGCCGTTCCTCAGGCTAACCGAAACAATCTCGGCATCAAACTGGTGGCTCTGATGACGCAGGAATATACAGTTCCGCCTGAAGCCTACAAAAGCTCGGTTCTGCGCGAGTTTGCCAACACTCTTACTTCTTACCCCGGCAAAGAAATCAAGATTGTTGATTATCTTGGCGAAAAGCACCTGGTTATGGGCATTGCCGGCAGGCATATCAAAGATTTCCGGCTGATTGGGCTTTACCCGCTCGAAAAAATCGACGGCCTCATTGAATCGCAGCGTCGGCAGCTGCTGCTATTCGCTATGCTCAGCCTGCTGATGACCTGGGGACTTTCACAGGTTCTGGCGCAAAGCTTTATTCTGCCTCTGCAGCAGATAACCACCGGTGCCCACGCGATTGAGAACAAACATTTCAGCCATCGCCTGCCTGACCTTGGGCGTGATGAATTTGGCGCCATGGGCCGGGTATTCAACTCGGTTATGGTTGATCTCGAAGAACTTTCGGTCGCGAGCGCCATTCAGGAACAACTGCTGCCGCAGCAGCAGATCGAAACCGGTAATTTCAGCCTGTTCGGCAAAAGTGTTTCGATGGGCGAACTCGGTGGCGACTATTTCGATCATATCGAGCTCACTGACGGGAAATTTTCGGTACTGCTCGGCGACGTGGCGGGGCATGGCGTCGGCGCTGCCCTGATCATGGCCATGGCGAAAGCGGGCATTATTCAGTCAGAGCATCTTCTTGACCAACCTCTGGCGCTGGTTGCCAGGCTGCATGGCCTGATTTTTGCCTCCAAAACGAAGAAGCAGAAGAAGGTTATGACTTTTCAGTATCTGTGCCTCGATGGTAATGCCGGGCGCGGCGTTTATTCGAATGCCGGGGCCTGTTCACCGATGATCATCAGAAAAAATACCGGTCAGGTGGAAGAATTGACTCTGACTGGTGCCGCTCTCGGTGCCTTTAAAAAGGCAAATTATTCTGAAATCGAAGTGGTTTTTAGCCCGGGTGACGCAATTGTTTTCTATACCGACGGTATTGTCGAGGCACGCAACCGTAATGGCGAAGAATTAGGCTACGAAAGGTTGAAGAAGCTTCTGCTCGATGCCTGGAATATTGACGCCGAAGCTTTCTATCACAATGTTTTCAATGCCTACCTTCAGCATATTGGCGACGAGGGGGCCCAGGATGACCTGACAATGGTCATTCTGGTATTCGATCCACAGAGGGCTGCGAAAAATACTCTGCCTGATGCTGCCAGCCCGGCCATGGAGGCCGTAAATGGCTGAAACAACGGAAAACCGGCCAGCTGAAGCTTCGAATTTACGCTCTCTCAAAAATGCGGTGTCGATACTGGTTCTGGTTTTCTGTTTTCTCGCTTTTCCGCTTTTCATAATTTTTTCGGCATTGAACAATCTCTATCAGGTCAAGGTTGGCAATTTGCGGCAGCAGAAACTTGATCAGATGCACGGGCGTCTCGAATATCTCGAAAAATACAGCAGTAACAGCAGATACCTGCATTTTCTGCTGCTGCGTCTGGCCGAAAAAGCAGAAAAAGCAGCTGTTCCGGCAGACTATCTCAAAGCCGCCATTGCCAATCTCCATCGACGCTATCCCGGTGACTTCGAGTTTGTTGTCTGGGATGAAAAAGGCCGGGTAATCAGGGAACTTACCGACCAGAAAGGTTTCAGTTACATTCT
>Ga0116142_10003851_pt1 | contig 14760 bp, 5 predicted proteins | sample AD_UKC033_MetaG_FD_89785 | JGI IMG/M metagenome (GOLD analysis project Ga0116142, IMG submission 89785) | Active sludge microbial communities of municipal wastewater-treating anaerobic digesters from USA - AD_UKC033_MetaG | ecosystem: Engineered > Bioreactor > Anaerobic > Digestate | place: USA... | reverse complement strand
GGTAACTGCCGGATTTAGGTTCACAGCTCCGCAACGCTGCCTTTCGGGGTGACAGCTTCACTCGGAAAGCTGTCTTCGGGCCATTGAGGTGCTGGACGTCTCTTGTGGGTCGTCAGCACTCGGCGACGAACGGCTGCTTCTGGGAAGCGAAACTTCAACGACAACTTTCCGGCGACGAACTCGAAGAGACGTCAGTCGCATAGCGACCCCTATGCGCAGATCCCAACTATGCGCACATACCCTGAGGATCGCAACGCCGGCCGCTGTTCGGGCCGGCGTTGCTGCGCATAGTTACAGGGTCTTCAGGAAACGCATGAGTGAATCCGGCGCCTGATACCGAGGTATCTGTGTGTCGGGCGCTTCCAGTCGGGCGAGCGCCTTCTCCTTCATTGCGAGGTCGGCTTCGACATAGCGATGGGTGGTCGTCGTGCTCTCGTGCCCGAGCCACAGCGCGATCACGTTGAAGGGGACGCCCGACTGCAGCAGGTGCATCGCTGTGGTGTGGCGCAGCACGTGCGGCGAAACCCGCTTCTTGAGGAGGCTGGGTTCTTGAACAGCCGCACGAGCGACAGCGAGATTCAGACGCTGGGCAACGTTGGATCGAGACATCGCTCGCCCATCACGGTTGGGCAGCAGGGCAGCCTCGCCGCGAAGCGTCGGGTTCAGCCGCAGCCAGGCGCGAATCTCCACGACAGTGCGAGCCCACAGCGGCACCGAGCGCAACTTGCGCCCCTTGCCTTGCAGATGGACGCAGGCGGCGCCGTCAAGGACGACGTCGACCACGCGCACGCCAATGATCTCGGAGACCCGCGCGCCGGTGTTGTAGAGCATGGCCAACAGTAGATGGTCTCGCTGCGATGACCAGCTATCGCCGGGTTGCCCCAGCACCGCGACCATCTCCATCCGCGTGAGGTAGCCCAACATCGGCCGCTCGAAGCGTTTCATTGGAACCCCCAGTGCCTGCTCGACCACATGCAGCGAGGTCACGTCGCGCCGGCCGGCGAATTTCAGGAACGCACGCAGCGCGGTCAGTCTCAGGTTCCGGCTACGAACCCCGTTATGCCGCTCCTGCTCAAGGTGATCCAGGAACGCCAGGATCAGTTCGGGCCGGATGTCGATCAATTGCAGGCTGGTCGGCGTCTTGCTCAGCTTGTGGCTGGCGAAGTCCAGGAACAACATCAAGGCGTCGCGGTAGCAGGCGACCGTGCGCGGACTGACCGCCCGTTGCGTGACCAGATGCTCGGTGAAGAACTGTTGCACCAGTGCGGCAAACGACGGCGGATTAGGTGCGATGGCATTACGCATCATGCACCTCCGAGAGCGATATGAACGTCTCGAATCGCCCTGCGGCCAGCGCCATCAACTCCGGTACCGCCGAGAGGTACCAGTAAGTGTTGGTCACCATCGCATGCCCGACGTAGGTCGATAGCGATAGCATCGCTTGATCGACGTCCACCCCCTGTGCCTGCCACAGCAGGATGCGGCGCACGACGAAGGTATGCCTCAGGTCATGGATGCGCGGGGCATGGTGAGCGCCCCGGTTGCGCCAGCCCAACCGTTCTCGCAATTCGGTGAAGACGCGATGTACTTGCCGGTCGCCCAGAGGCGTTCCCCGTCGGCGACCTCGCGTGCCGACGAAGAAGGGGGCCTCGTCCCGTGCAGATAAGCCAGCCAGATCGCACTGCCCTCGATAGAGGCGCAGGGCTTCAACAGTGCTGGGGTGTAGGGGAATCTGACGCGACTTACCGAACTTGGCCTGGTGAATCGTGAGCATCCCGCGCTTGAGGTCGACATCGGCGTTGGTGAGTGCCAGCGCCTCGGAGATCCGCATTCCGGTGCTGGCAAGCAGGCCAAACAGCGTCTCGTAGATGATGCCGCGCGGACCAGGCGACGGTCCAAGCTGCCGCGCGGCGGCCAGCAGATCGATGATCTCCTGCTCACTGTAAATGTGTGGCGCTTGCCGCTCGGGTAGACGGCCGAAGATGGCATCGCCGGGAACCTCGGTTGCCGGCTCGAACTGGACAAGCCAATGCGTGAATGAGCGCAACAGCTTCAGCCGACGCGCCCAGGTGTGCGGATCGCTGCTGGCATGGCTGTCGCAGCGCGCCCAGCCAGCCATGACATCCAGCGTAATCGGGCCATGATGGCCGACGGCCTGGACATGGCGGGCGAAGCTGCGCAGGGCATAAGCCTGGGTCCGTGCGGAGAAGCCCAGCCGGTGACGTTCATCCAGATATCGCTCGACCAGCGCCTGCAGGGTGGTGTCCGGGCTCATGCTGCGCTCCCCGGCCACGCCAGGGCGACCTCGGCGAGGTTGCGGCTGTCGAGCTTGGCGTAAATCATCGTGGTGTTGAGAGAGCGGTGGCGCAATACGTCGGCCACCTCCTTGAGGGAGGCACCACCTGCTAGCAATCGGTTGGCCATGCTGTGACGGAGCAGGTGCGAACGGGTGTAGGGCAATCCGGCGTGGGCGAAGGCCTGGCGAATCGCTTTGCGTACCAGGTCCGGTCCGACGGGTTCACCGCGCGGCGTTTGGTGGCGCACGAACACCGCTCGATTGCGGGTCTTGGGACGTTCCTGTTCCAGGTAAGCCACGATGGCCGCGCCGGTGGTCGCTGGCAGCGGCAGGACATCGTCACGGCGGCCCTTGGTGTGGCGCAGCGTAATCGTACCAGCGCGCCAGTCGATGTCATCGAGGCTGATATGGGCGATCTCGCCGCTACGAAGTCCGAGATCCAAGGCGCAGCGCACGATGGCGTCGGCGCGTCGCAGTGATCGGCCCTGCTTGCCGAGCGAGTTGACCAGTTGCTCGACCTCCTCGGGCGTAAGCGTCTTGGGAAGCGAGGACAACTGCCAGTTGGCGGGGTAGGACAGCACCCCGATCAACCCCTGCACTGCGTCGCCCAGGGAAACGCGGTAGCGGAAGTACCCGCGCAGCGATGCAATCACCGTGCCGGCACTTGCTGGTTTGCTATAAAGCTTGGCTTGTTGCGCGAAGAAGTCACGAACCTGATCGGGCTCGAGTGCGGCAATGTCGATGGCCTCGTCGCCGAAGCGGGCGGTCAGCAGCCGCCCCAGGATGCGCAAGGCCGTTTCTCGAGTCTTGGGCGCCAAGCCCCGCACGTGGTCCATGTACGCATCGTAGCGGCGGAGCTCTTCGTCCACGGGCTTCGAACGCACCATTACGGGAGCAATGGCGCCCTGAGCGCGCAACACAGCCAAGAGATGCCCCAGCGCGGCGCTCAGCGTACGACGATCTCGCTGAACCGGACCCGAGCAGTGGCAACGCGGCAGATGCTGATCAATAAACTTGGCGACCAGCGCTTCGTCGATGCTTTGCAACCGTAGCCGGCGACTGTGCATCCACTGCGCAAAGTGGCTAACAACGCCGAGATAGTTGCAGAACGTGTTCGCTGCGTAGTCCCGGTTTGCGAGGTACAGCATGAACTCATCGATGTGCGGGGCAAGTGGCCCTTTGGCGAGCCAGTCGATGCTGGCGTGCTTGGACGAACGTGTGTTTCCCATGGCGGTCTCCTCAAGTGGGACCACCACTGCACAAAACGGCAGAAACTATGTCCAGATACGCGTTGGCCACCCGGGCCTGATGCCACGCTGGCTCTGAATCACCCAAGCCCTACTCATCCAACATGCGCATAGTTGGGATCTGCGCATAGGGGTCGCTATGCAAATCTCTCCATAGCGACCCAATGCGGACAAGAGCCATTGTCACGATCCAAGGGCCGTTACCCGTTGCAGAGCCGACGATCAGGACTCTGGAAGCAGCACCTCGCCACGAATCCGCTGCGCTCGGATATCTCAAGGCGCGCTCCGCAGCAACCACGCCGCTGGCTGACCGCTTACAAATAAACGACAAAACTCGGATGCGTGGATCCGGCGGCAGCCTCCTGCTTGATCCTCGCCGCAGATCGTCAGATGCCGCGGGGGGAGGGCTTGCCTTGGGGACCGGAGACTACGACGACCTGTGGCGCGCCTGCGCCAACCTCGCAACGGGCACCAGGGAAAATGCCCTTCAGTGTAGTGAGCGTAGGATATGTCACCAGCACGCGCACAACATCCATGGATAATGAAATCCGACCAAGTGGCCGGATGCCATACCGAATCCCGTTATGAAGCCCTCACACAAACGTTTGGAACCCCGCGAGATGAGCCTGCAAACGTTATCAGTCGCCGAAGAACAGCTTCTGTCGAGGATCAAGAGCAGCGACGTCCCCTTCCTCGGACTGCTCCGCGACTTCCTCTCTCCCGCGATTCAAACGACCATCGAGCTCCTGACCCTCGCCCAACCCACGGTCGAGCAATACCGGGAATACTTGTGGCGGCATCCGGCTCTGTTCTCCGTGAACCTGACGGCACACGTCATGGAGGGGATGGGCCGGGATGGTCATTTTGACTTGTACCCCCACGTCGAACGCGCAATCGGAACAGATGTCCCACTAACGCAATCAGAGCGCGAGAGTTTGTGGACAGCCTTCCGCAAGGCCATTCAGTCACTCGGCTTTGAAGCTTCCCCCAGGAAATCCGGCAATCATTACATGGCGACCGAGTGCCTTCGCCAGGTAGGGGTCCCGCTGGCCTTCGCTGACGACCTGGCCGAAAGGATGCTCAACTTTGCAAAGCGTGTGGGGCTGCCCGACCAGGATGACCCGGAAGCCATTAAGAGCTGGCAACAGGCACTGCAAGCCCTCCTCAAACCGCCTTTCAGCGTCACCGCGCAAAAGGGTGTCACGCTCGACACGGAGGGCTATTACACCCAGGTCTTCCTGCGGGTCTACCACCGCGGAGGGCAAGCCGACGAACAGGCCAATGCAATAGAAAGGGCCATGGCTCGAGCCTTCCAGAAATACCAACCCGAGCATGGAGGGATCCTACGGCGGGCCCAGCTGCCGTACCTGATGCTCAATGACGGTCTGCTCGGGATCTTCATCCCGGGCGGCGATGAGCGTGAGCACGAGATCAGCGTGGATGGCGAGGTTCGGGTTCATCGATCCGGCATCGAAGACGCGTTCGTGCCGCTGAAGCGCGTGCTAGCGCGAGAAGTGGAAATCAAGGACAGGGCAAGGCAGCAAGCATCGACCTGCCGACTGTGGGAGGACAAAAGGCCCAACCGCTTGCTCGTCTTCTCCGACTCGGGGCGCTTCAAGGTCGCCGCACAGTTGAACCAGCCCGACCCGGTCCTCCTTCCGCCAGGCCAGTACACCTGCCTGAGCCGGTTTTGCCCTTCAGGATTCGAAGCCGAGGCATTGTGGGACGATCCTTCGCTCTACGCCCTCACGCTCGACGTTCTGCCAGGCCAGGTCATCACGCTCGCGAACGGTCCAGCCGCGCTGACGATACAGGGAGAAAGCCAGCCCTATTTAAGCTGGAGCGCGTCCAGCAGCACCACCAAGGAAGGCACCGAGCTTCGCTTCGGGGAACTCAAGCTTCACGTCGAGTTTCCTGCGGAGTGGTCGTCGTTCTCCGGCCGGCGCTACGTCCTCCGTCTTTCGTCGAGCGGCTCCGCCAGGCAGCTCAGGCTTCCCTTCGAGCTCGACGACTCGAACACGGCGGAAATCAACCTAACCGCCGCCTTGCAGGCGGATGACTGGCCCTCTGGCCCGAGCCGACTGCTGGCCGAGATCTCGCGTGCAGACGAAGCACGTTCGCTCATCCGCAGCGCCATCCTCTACTGGCACGGCCTGACCGAAATCCGGCGAGGGATGACGTTCATGTGCAAGGCCCTCCCCGCGAACCTGGAGCAGGGCCTGAACGAGAACGTCCGCATCGACGGGGACATGCTGAAGCCTCGGGACAGCCTGGCCAAGACATTCAGGCTGGTCTTCAGGCTTGACGAGCGTCGGCACCAGGTACTCACCTGGAACGTCCCGGGCATATTCATCGAAGTCGAGAATGACCCGGACGGCGGGACTCCTGCTCGTATCAGCCGCCCGGTTGGGGCCATCGAATCCGTATCGCTGACTTCGAACAAGCAGCTTTTCGTTAGCGCAACTGACCCGGGGACTCTCTCCATCGGAGACTGGTCGCTTCGAGTCGATTTCTCGAAGTACCCGACAAAGCGACTCTCCGCGTCGCTCCTTGCCAGCCGCATGACGCCACAAGGGTCAACGCTGACCTACCTCAGCGACCGATCCGGCATCCCGGTCGACCTATTGCGGTTGGTCCAGCCACATTTCGTGAGGCGCATGACGACCAAGGCCTGCGCAGGCCAGTTCGTCGTTCGCTTCCTCCTGCCACGGGAGTTGCAGGCGATCCGGGTCATCGCCGAGGACGTGGTTTCAGGACAAGATATCGACATTGTCATCGGCGCCAATGCCGGCAATTGGGCTCACCATCGATTCGGCAAGGCCCAGTTCATGTGCCTCGATGCAGACGAAGGCGGCTACGCGGCAAGCGTCTTCCTTCACCTTGAACTCTGGCCGGCCGGCGCCTGGGTGTTCCGCTTTGACGGTCAAGTCGACGGTGCATGGGGCCACCTCGAGAACGAACGGCAAGACCTGTTTGCGGCCGGCCTCTTGTGCAACGACAGAGGGGCTCCGGTCGGCGTCGAGCAACTCCTAGGATGCCTGACGGACCTGACCGACCTGGGATCCCTGGAAGTCCTCCGTCGGGTCCAAGCGGCCATGCACCCTTGCTACGCGCAGGAGGCATGGGACACCATGCAATGGCTGACCGCCATGTGGCATCAGCTGCTGAGGGCTTGGAGCGGCCGCGAGAACGAGGCGGTAACGGCCCTCGTGGACCTTGCCACGGCACGACCACCGGAAGACGCCAATCCGACCTGGATGCTGCAGCTCAATGCCGCAGCGCAGGCCCCTCGCATTTACGCCTTGCCCGCGCGCGAATATCGGCAGGTCAACCTGAAGCCTTACCCGCTTGTCGAGGCCTTGCGCGCAGCGTCCGAACTCGAACGGCAGTATCCCTTCGTCTTTCCGGACCTGATGCACCTTTCCGTGGCCTCTGCGTTTAAGAACTTTGCCCAGATGGCCCAGGGGGCGAAGCCCTACGCATTCGATCTCGAAAAGTACGTCGAGGCCCTGCAGCAGACGAACGACCAGCTCGAGGTCTCCCTCAAGCTGGAGAACGACGCCTATCGACCAGGCGCAGGCGACTGGCTGGGGCCGGTCCATTACAGGTTCGCGTGGCGAGCGCTTGAAGCGGCATACGACCGCACCTTGGGTGGGAACGAGATCCGGCGTGGCCAGGCGATCGGGCTCTGCCGATTCTTCCGGCAGCGCTTCCCTAGCTTCAATCACGATTACCACCGCCGTTTGGTCGGGAAGAGCCCCCACATCGTTCCTTGGCCCTCGCCCGACCACGACAGCGTGTCGCCAGAAGTTGCCCAGAAGCGGGAGAACCTCGCCCAGTTCTCGCACCTGTTGTCGGCGCTTGCCTATCACTGCCGACTTGGCTCCCGCCAGCCCGGAAGGCTCGATGAATTCATCGGGCTGCTTAAGACGTCGGCGATTCCGGTCGCGGCGTGCCTGACCTATCTCCTGCAGGTTGGCGAGGCGATGTTCGCCTACTACCTCCTTCTCTGGGAAATCGTGCAAAAGGCAGACGAAACGCTATGAAAGACACCAACCCGATCGACCTTGTTGAAGACCTCAAGACGGTCCTTCAGCGCTACATAGCGACGACACTGCCCATCAGCCGCAGGTATTCAAGGCTGGGATCCGCCTTCCGGGACCTCCTCGCCGAGCAGACACTGGTCGAGGGGCCGTACGTGGAGGCGCTCCCCGACTTCGAGAAGGGCCTGTCCCTCGAGGCGCTGCTCAAGAAGAACGGTGGTTTCGTGCATGACGCACTGGGCTGCCTTCCGACGGCGGGTCGGAAACTCCACCTGCACCAACAGCGTGCGATGGAGCTGGCATCGCGCGATGGCAAGAGCCTGCTCGTCGCGACGGGCACGGGTAGTGGCAAGACGGAGACCTTCCTCTATCCCATTGCCGACCAACTGCTCTCGGAACTGGATCCAGGACGGCCGGGCGTCCGCGCGCTGTTGGTCTATCCGATGAACGCCCTCGCGAATGACCAGCTCTATTACCGCATCGCGCCGCTCTTCGGACGATACCTCAAGGACCAGGGCATTACCTTCGGACGTTACACGGGGCAGATAAAAGCGAAGGTGAAGCGCGATGAGGAAGAGGCGCGTCTGCTGAACAACAGCAAGTTGATGGAGGCGTTGGGTCACCCCGACCGCATCCCGTCTAACTGGCTTCTCACGCGGGACGAGATGCTCAACAATCCCCCCAAGGTGCTCATTACCAACTATGCGATGCTCGAGCACCTTCTGCTGCTTCCGCGCAACGAACGCCTCTTCTCGGCTAACGCCCTTCGCTTCATCGTACTCGACGAAATTCACACCTATCACGGTGCCCAAGCAACGGAAGTGGCTTTCCTGCTTCGGAAACTCAAGAACCGGCTCCACATTGAAAAGCCCCTTCAGGTCTTCGGGACGAGCGCAAGCTTGTCGGATGGAGAAGGCGCCGACGCCAAGCTCAAGGTTTTTGCGGCATCCCTCTTCGGCGAGGAGGTGCATGAGGTCGTTCGCGGAAAACGTATCGCCCATGAGCGGCTGCAGCGCAAGACCTTGTCCGAGTTCTCACTGAGCGCCGCCGAATGGTGCAGCCTGGGAGAGGTCCTCGAGGAGATTCTTGCGCAACCCGAAGAGTTCCGCACGGATGACGTCTGGAACAGTTACCTTGAAGGCAAGGGACTCCTTCGCGTCGAACTCAAGTGCGAATCCGGCGTCCCCGTTCCTGTATTCCTCGAGGAGTCGTTTTCCCGAAATCGGGAAGTACGGCGTGTCGCCCAGTTTGTCGACAACGGAGGCGTCAGGAGCTTCCGGAGCCTTGCCCTCCTAGTCTTTGATTCCCCAATCGAGAGCGCGCCGGACGCGACCAAGTACCGCGCACTCAGTGCCGTCATCCGGCTCGGTATGCTCGCCAGGAAGGACGAGAACAGTTTCCCGCTGCTTCCGGGTCGTTACCATCTCGCGGTCAACAGCATCGAGGGCGTTGCCGTGCTGCCCGCGGCAAGCGATGAAGGCTGGTCGAAGGTAAAGGCCGCAAGGACCCACAGCGACGAGTCGGGACAGTATTACCCCATGCTCACCTGCCGCAAGTGCGGCCAGCCTTACCTGGAGGGCTTTGAGGAAGGCGGGCACCTCTTCAATCGTCAACCGAGCGACCGGGAAACGCGCGCAAAGCGCCGCGTGTTCTGGCTCGGCACCCCCGTAGGCCATGTCGACGATGAGGACGACGAGGTTGATGCGAACGCGCCAACAGACTATCCAAAGTACTGGCTGGACGTTAAGACGGGCGAGTTGGCGGCACGGGACGGTGCGGTCCCCCTCTACGCGATCCAGACCCAGCACGACGAGCAAGAGAAGGCTTGGTACGTGACCAAGTGTCCCGCATGCGGGGGGCGTTCTTCAGGCGCCGACGCCGAGGTGGTCACGCGCATGCACCCGGGCAACGAAGCCTTGGGAAGCGTGGTGACCCAGCGCGTGCTGGAGTCGCTTCCGGCAGGCGTGATCGACCACTATGACCCCCGCCCCGCCCAGGGGCGAAACCTGCTGGCCTTCTCGGACAACCGCCAGGACGCGGCATTCTTTGCACCGTACTTTGAGCGAACCGCGGCCGACATTGCCCTGCGAAGCGCGATTCGCAACGTCCTGAAGGAGCGGACCTCGTTCCTCACCACCTTGCAGCTGGCCGAGCAGATCTACCAGCACTGGCAACGGGACGGCCAGCAGGCCATCTTGCTGGATGCCGACGGTGATATCCGCCACGACCACCAGGATGTCCTCGCGATCCTTCAAGGGGCGATCGGCAACGAAGTTTGCACGCCAGGAGGTCGGCGCAACTCAGTCGAGGCCCTCGGCGTCCTACTCGTGACCTACGATGAACCCCGCCTCCGCCTGCTCCTGCAGAAGGTCCCGACGTTCTGGCCAGCACAATTACCCGACGACGATCGCAGCGTATCTTCGCTGGTCCATTTGCTCCTGGAGAACATTCGTCGCGAGCGCGCCCTGTCGCGTTTTGCCAAGGTAGCACTCTCGGACACTCACGTCTGGGGCATCTACAGCGGCCACCGTTCCTTCGACCTCGATGGTGGAGACGACACCGTCAGGTTCAAGTGGGTCCCCGCCGCCAATCGCCACAATCGCCGCAGTTGGTACCTCGTCGAGCAGCTTGGCTTGCCGAGAGAGGATGCGGTCGCCTTCCTGCGCAAGTTCTGGGACGCGCTGGTGAAGCCGCCGATTGCCTTACTGGAGCGCCACCAACCGGGCTTTGCCCTCAACGGCGACCTGATCCGCTTCGCCAATGGGGAGAAGGCGACGCTCTACGCCTGCAAGAGCTGCGGCTTGATGCAGCAGCATGTGGTCGCGCACAAATGCACCGCCTTCAACTGCCGGGGCGAAGTCGAAGAACTGGGCCAGGACGAACTGGCTGTACTCCGCCAGCGCAACCACTATCTTGCTTCTTACGAGGAGGACAACCACGCGACCATCCGCGCACGAGAACACACGGCCTCTCTTTCCACGGAGCTGCGCGAGACCGTCGAGCGCGAGTTCGCCGAGCGAAAGGTCAATCTCTTGAGCTGCACCACGACCATGGAGATGGGGGTCGACCTCGGCGACCTCGAGGCGGTCGTCAACCTGAACGTTCCCCCTGGCATCGCGAACTACCAGCAGCGCACGGGCAGGGCGGGACGGCGCGCCCAGGCGGCACCCTTCTGCGTCACGGTGGCCCGAAACACCAACTTCGACCAGGCCGTCTTTCGGCACTTCCCGGACTACCTCGCCTCGAGTCCCGGCACCCCGTTCATCCACCTCGAAAATCCGGAGCTCTTCAAGCGTCATCAGTTTTCGGTGCTGCTGTCGCACTACCTGAGGAAACGGATCTCCGACCATGACATCAATGCTCCGTCGCTGAAGCACGTTTTCGGAGAGACCTTCACCCGCGATGGCTTGCGAGCCTTCACGGATGATCTGTACCAATGGCTCGAGTCCGTGGATGGCGGGGCTGCCTCGAGCGAAGCGGAAAGCCTGTGCGATCGCCTGCCGGAAGGCATTCGAATGATCGGCGCACGCGGGCCCTATCTGCGCACGTCGTTTCTTGCCGCGCTAAGGGAGTTCGCCGAAGAGGTCTGTGATCGCTTCGCCAGGTACGCGGAAAAGATGAAAGAGGCCGCCGCGGCAGACGACTTCAAGAAGGCCTCGTACTGGCAGCGAATGCGCGATGACTTCATGAACCAGTTTCTCGTGAATCAGCTGTCCCGCCGCGGACTGATTCCGACATACAGCTTTCCCGTTCACTCGCTCAACCTCGAGGTGCTTGGTGAGTCGGGGGTATCCCACTTCGGCTCGCAGTCCGATGTCGTCCTCTCGCGCGATGCCTCCCTGGGCATTAGCGAATACGCCCCGGGTGCCGAGGTAATCGCCAACGGCCGCATCTGGGAAAGCACGGGCCTTGCCCACTACCCCAAGGCGTTCATGCCCGAGCGGTGGTATGTAGCTTGCCCGGAGTGTTTCCACGTCGACGTCGGGGATACGCCCGACGAGATTCCACCGGCCTGCAGCAATTGCAGCTCGACCGAGGGTCGCAGGAAACGCAAGTTCATCGAGCCTCACGGCTTCGTGACCAGCTTTGCGAATCGTCGGGGCCGTGACCCCGGCAGCAGTCGACGTCGCGTCAAGGCAGCCGACGAGGCCAGACTGATTGCCGCCCCGCGCGACGACGCTTTCGAGGAAACCGACCTCCCCTTCCTCTCCTCGGCGCTACTTACCACCAAGTCGACGGATGATTCGGGCCTGAAAGGCTCCCTCTTCATCGCCAACCGCGGCGCATACGGTGAGGGTTATCACCGCTGCGCATTGTGCAACTACTGCGAACCGATCAAGCCGCGCAGCTCAGCCCCCAAGTCGCCCGGCAAGAAAACCCCTGCCCCCGCCGAACCGAAGCTTGCCCACAAGGATCCTCAGACGGGCCTTACTTGCAAGAACGATAGGGTCTCCAAGATTGGGCTCGACTTCGTGCACCAGTTCGATACCGACGTCCGGTTGTTCCGCTTCGTTCACCCCTTGCCCGACCCGGAGTCATCCGACGTTTCACCCCGGCGTTTCCATGAACGCCTGGCCAGGACGATATCCGAGGCCATACGGCTCGCGGTCACGAGCCTGCTCGAACTCCATCCAGGCGAGGTCCGCGCGATCTACCGGCTCTACGGTGCGCAGGGCAACCGGCTCGAAGTCATCCTCTACGACGGTGTCCCAGGTGGGGCCGGCTACTGCGCCCGAATCGGCTCGCCTGGGTATGCCTTCTCGGCACTGATGGCGGAGGCGCAAGAGCGCCTGGATTGTCCGGCTGACTGCGAAGCCGGTTGCAGGGTGTGCTTGTGCGACTACAGCAACCAGCATTACTGGGATGCCTTCGAGCGCAAGATCGCCTTGGCCTGGTTGCGCGAGCTGCACGATTGCGCGACAAGCGGGGATGCCCCGGGCAGCTATGTGCGCTGGCGCTCGCCTAGCATCGCGGGCCTCGCAGAGCGCTTTGCCAACTGCGAGGAAATCAACCTGGTCGGCCGCAGCCTGATCAGCGTGTCTGGCTTCTCCGACGAAAGCCTGGGCCAACTCATCACATGGCTACAAGACGGAAAACGGCTCAACCTCTACCTGGCGAACAAGCTCGACGAGAAACCGCGTTCGGAGGCGCCCCTGACCGCCTATCGCAGGCTGCATCCATACGCACTCGAGGGCCGCCTCAAGATCTTCGCCCTGTCCGACGAACTCGGCGAACGCTGGGAATCCTTCCCCCGCGTATTTGCTGGGACCGCCCTGAAGTCGCCCGCCGTTCGGCAACACTTCGCCAGTCAAACGCTCCTTGAAAGCCTCATCGCGGGCCCGGCAGACCTAGGTATCGTCGATGAACGTCTTCAATCTGAGCTTCATGCGCTCATCAATGAGTCGACATGCTACGGCACCACTGCCCTACAGGAAGGCGAAAGAATGTCGATGTGGGAACTGCACGAGGGGGAAGCAAGGTCGCTAGGAACGATCTTCGCCCCCTTGGTAAGTGCCCACGTGAAGCACATCGAGCTCCGCGACCCCTATTGCGCAGCCCAGCACAATGTCGGGCGGCTCGAGGCTTTCCTGCGGTTCGTGAAGGAGTCGGCGCAAAGGATCGAAAACATCAAGATCCGTTGCCGAGAGAACAAGGATCGCGATGGCTACGTCGAGTTCTACCTTGATATCGACCGACGTGTCGACGAGCTGCTGAAGAAGATTGGCTACACGAAGTACGACGTCGAGGTCCTGACGCTCAAGCGCGGCGGGAAGACCTTTCACGACCGCGAAATCGACATCGTCACGGTAGATGCGGACGGCTGCGAGGAAACCCATCGGTACTTCCTGACTGGCGGCGTCGATCTCCTGATGAATCAACGCGCAGAAACCCGCGTCTTTTACCTTCGAATCGAGATCTGAGGCCTTATCCGTGTCTTTGGGGACGCCCGTATCCGCACACGGTTAGCCTCACAGGCTGAAACCCCCAGCGCCGAGAACTTGCCGTTTGACGCGCTGGAACTGAGAGGTGCGAAAGACGAACACCTCGCGATCTACGCCTCACGACGCCTCGACGCCATCCATCAAACCGGCAGCCCCCTTGGTCCCGCTGACTGCGCTGACCGCCCCTTCTTCGCAAACGCGCATTGCGAGATAGAGCGACACAGAAGAGATACCCCCTGCAACCTGTTCCTCATTCTTAGCGTGTATCGAACCGCTGAAAGCAACTTCTTTCACCGGGGGATATCGATCGCCTGGTTCGGTTGCACTCTCTTGGTCTGACGCCGACGCGCCGCACGATGGAGGCAACACTTCGCGGCAGCTCATGAGTGTTCAGCGGTCATTCATGCGGACGTCCTTCGCAACACACCAAAGTCTGCAATTGGCCGGAGTCGTGAGGTCACGAACGGCAGCTTCATGGCAGCGAAACTCACAGAAGACCACCGTGCCTCAGCGGCAGCTTCGGGGAAGTTCGGATGCCCGGTCTGGGTCGATACCGCCAGTTCGATGAGGTCTGAACCTACCGCTCGGATCGGATGAGCGCAGTGCGGCAGCAGTAAGTCGCAGTGCTGCCGGTCAATCGACACATTCTGGACGACCGCGTGGCTGAGCCGTTCGCATAGCGCGGTATGGAAGATTTCAGAGTGAAGCAGTCGTTTGAATGACGATTCTGTTGCTAAGACGGAAGGAAACTGCTGACGGAATTGGATAGTTGTTCATAACTGCCGACGCCCGCTTCACACGGCGTTGCATCACGTCGCAGTCAGGTTCCCTAATATCGCCCTTGAGCTTGCCTTTAGCGTAGTGCATCTGCCACTTCGCCGATCGGTATTGCCCGAGAAGAGGTCCCACGATTCCCCGGAGCAGTCGCCGAGCAAGTCACTCAAGGGGGTTTGCGATGTGGTAACGCTGCTTCGGGCTACGCCCTTCGCAGCGTTACCACATCGCACATCGGGGATCAGACTATTTAGCCAAGAACTCAGCGAACCCAAGCGCGCCCCTCAAAGCCGCTGATCATGACCATCACCTGAATCCGTGTTCGCTCAGTCCGGAATCCAGCCTAACGCATTGATGTAATTGTATAATTACGCATCCGAGCCTTTCACCCAACCGACCATGCCGCGCTTCGAAGTCAAGCAATCCGCCAAGCTCAATCTGACGTCCTACTCGGGCCT
>Ga0116142_10003842_pt1 | contig 14785 bp, 11 predicted proteins | sample AD_UKC033_MetaG_FD_89785 | JGI IMG/M metagenome (GOLD analysis project Ga0116142, IMG submission 89785) | Active sludge microbial communities of municipal wastewater-treating anaerobic digesters from USA - AD_UKC033_MetaG | ecosystem: Engineered > Bioreactor > Anaerobic > Digestate | place: USA... | reverse complement strand
TCTCTGGAACCTGATGACCACAGGTCGGGCAGGCAGAACCTGGCGCCGGAGCCTGACCGCCCTTATTACCGCCGGCCCCGCCATTACCTTTTCCGAGGCCGGGCAAACCACCTCCGCCACCACCGCCTCCACCACCAAGCAGGTCGCTGAGGTCGCCAAGACCACCACCGCCACCACTTCCGCCCATACCACCGATACCCGGCGGCAGTTGCGGGAAGGCTGACTGCGGCGGCGGCACCAGGCGCAGCAGCAGAAGCAGCAGAATAATGATTGCAAGAATTATCGCCAGCCATTTAACCCAGCGGTAAGCGCCCAGCCCGCAGGCCATCACACGCTTTTCCTTTTCTTCTGGGGCAGGAGGCGCTTCCGGTTTCTTTGCCGCCGGCGGTTTCGCAGGTTCTGCGGCTTTGGCCGGTGTGGCTGCGGTTGCTACAGCAGCGGCTGCCGCTGCTTTTTCCGGTTCTTTTACCGGCTGTGACTCGGGGTAAGGCGGGGGCTCTGGTGGCAAAACCACTGGCTGAGGCTGCGGTTGCGACTGATCGGCTGTTTTTTTGCCGGCCTTGCGCTGAATTTCGGCAATAAAGTCATCCCAGCCGGCATAAATGCCTTTTCCCGGGTGGTTGCCGTCTTCGTTGATAAAGCCCCAGTGAACGAGCACCGGCTGGTTTTTAACGATAAAAATCTGGTTCATATCGGGCGAAACGGCTACAGACTTGAGATATTCGGCATAATCCTTCTCTTTGCCCGTGCGACCCTGCTTCTCTTCGGCATATTTTCTGATACGGTCAAGCGAGCGCCCGATCTGATCGGCAACCGCCTGCTGCCGTTCAGCCGGCAGATCTTTGAACATGGTCTTTTCGCCCTCAATGGCGGTTGACCATTCTATTTCACCAGGCTGAGCCTGGCCGTCAACCACATTTTCGGGGCGGGCAAAAAAGTTGTCGAGCTCACCGCCCGGGGCGATCTCACGCAGAACCGCCTGCAGATGCCCATAAAACTGGTGCACCGGCTGATTGCGGAAAAAACTGGTGCGAAAGCCTTTGGTTAAAGTTCTGGCGATTATTCCCATGCCAAGCCTCCGTTAATTACCCTGCTCATGTCAGCACCTGCCCGAGGCGAACGACGCGATTGCCCTCGCGCAGTACCACAATAAAACCGTGCATTTCGCGAATCTGCCGGCCAGAGGTCGAAGAGCCGGCAATACGTTCGTGATACTGCGGGTTGAAGGGCTCGCCTTCCATACTCAAAAAAGAGTGAACTTCAGATATACCCGAAAGAAACCGCGAAACCGCCTTCAGCAGCTTTTTTCGCGCCGGGTGGGCAAAACCTGCCAGGCTCTGCAGAAATCTGTCACCAAGCACATTGAGCACAAACAGTTTCTGTTCAGGCGTTCCGATTCTCAGAAACTTTTTAATCGGAAAAACGCCGGCCATAGCCCAGATAACCCGCGCCTGATCGTCTGAACCGGTTATCTCGCCGTAGATTTCCTTGAAAGCAGCGAGCGCCTCTGCTTCAGTCGGTTCAGACAGCCTGAACTGTGCCCAAAAAGAATCCGGGCGCAGGCCGCCTGCGGTTGCAGCCGGCATTGAAGCAGCTGCGGCCGGTACAGCAGAATCTGCGACAGCAACATCTGGTATTACCGGCAGGTCTTCTGCGAGAGCCACACTCTGCTGACCCGCATCTGCGGCGACACTTCTGCCGGCACGGTAGGCCTTGAGCATGCCACGCAGATCGCGCAGTTCATCATCACCAAGAGGAGGTTCGCCAACGACCGGGAAAGCAGGCAGTTCGACGCCGCCAGCCGCTTTCTTCTCATCTTCAGCGACCGTCGGAAAAGGAAACAATTCGTTAGTTTCGCTCATTTTCTAACTCCCCCTCTTAAAGATCGAAACAGCCCGTATCGAGCCAATACTGGTCTGAAACCATGGTGCGCAGACGCAGCTGGGCACTTTTCTGATTACATTTTGTCCCCTTCGCATCAAGAAGCTCGGCGACCGCAAGACACTCGCGGTTGTTGTTATCCTGGTTCAGCTTAACCAGATACGGGCCGCTGCCCTTGAGCGAGTCAGCATCCAGAACAACTTCCCATAACGGGTTAACCATACAGACTTCAGAATCGATGCGGCGAATGCCAAGCAGTGCATTTTTGCTCACCTGCAGCTGCGCCGGAGCGGAAGCCGGTGTCGGAAACAGGCACTGTTCGATATTCATCGTCTCGCGCGCAAAGGTGCCGATAAAGCACTCGCGCTGGCGAATCAGGCTGCTGTCTGTGGTCAGACTCATGCCATCGAGACAGTTGAGCTTTTCGGCAAACAGCCAGACGGCACCGCCCATGACGCAGGTGGTCTTGGGGTCGGCAATACCGCCGCCCCGCTGCGAAAACGGATACCAGCTGCCCACCGGGTAACCCTTCAACCCGATTATACGGGCGGGCTGCACCGGCATCAGGCGCACGAGCATTTCTCTGATGATCGGCAGCGATGACGGCTTACCGCCAAGAATCAGGGTATCGCAGTCAAACTGCGCGATTACCTCGGCAAAAATACGCATGACGTTTTCGAGAACATTGGCGATTACGGCATTAACCTTAGGGCGCGAGATCTGCCACGGAATCTCGGGCAGGGTTATGTCGCAGCCAAAATCGCGACGCATGTGCTCGGCAAAAAAGTCGAGCACCCCGGCACCCGGCATACGATTCGGGAAAAACCGGTCGAAACTGAGTTCGATATCAGGGTCTTCACTGTCGAGCTCGGCAAATTCAAGGTGGCGATGTGCCATCGGAATCCAGAGCTGGCGACACAGTTCGGCTTTCATATCGTTGAAACTCTTGTCACGCCCGCCGCGGCCGGGCCCGAAGAAAATCTGAAAGTCTTCCCATGAAATGTTGGGGTTTTTCTGCTGCGCCCAGCTGAAAATGCGTCTGAGAATCAGTTTCTCGATAACCCGTTTGGCAATTTCGTCGCCGGCAATCGAAAAGCCTTCCGAGAACAGCATTTTCTGTCTGATCAGCATCGGCTGCGCCGCGTCAGCATGGTATTCGGCAATCATCAGATCGCTAGTACCCCCGCCAATATCGATGCTGGCAACCCTGACCATTTTGCCGGCCGTGTCAGCCCGCAAGCGGCCAAGCGTTTCAACCGCTTCGCCGGCATTGCCGAGAAATCGGTGCATAACTTCGCCATAAAGCCAGGTGAGCTGAACAGCGGTTGCTTCGTCCAGGTTCAGTTCGACATCGGGCCTGGTTTCGGGGTCTCTGCCCGTCACATGAAAAAACAGATCGAGGGCAGAATCCACCCGCTGCCGGTATAGATTCTTTTCTGGAAATGACATGCCGCAGGGTGTCGTCATGACGATATTCTTCAACCGGCGACCGGCCTGACGATGCCCGCGAGAACGCCGGTATGAATACGAATTGATCTGGGCATAAGCATGACAGAGAATCTCGGTCATCAGAAAGGTCATCAGTGAACTTGGCGGATAGCAGGGCTCAAATGGCGGAGTTGCCTTTTCGCCCATGAACACGCCATTTTCATCGAGATATTTCAGAAACGGCGCCCCGATTTTTTTGCCCAGCCCGTCGCCTGGCAGGTTGAAATACCACGGAAAATGCCGTTGCTGTTCATCCCACAGGTAGCGTTTCGGGCTCGACATGCCGGTATCACCGATATCAGAAGGTTCCTGGCGGGCCGCTTCATGGCCCAGGCGAAGAATTCCGGGCCAGGCAAACCGGTTGCCGGCGGCCGGAATCTGATAATCGCTACCGCTGAAAAGCGGCGGCTGAAATTTGAAACTGGTATCGAAAGGCTCGGTATAAACAGTGCAGGGTTCCTGCAGATCACGAATTTCGAGTTTGCAGCATTCATCGAGACTGACCGGCCGCCCGGGAATCTGCTCGATGAGAACACCACAGGCCCGGCTGTTGCCAAGATCGAGAACAAGACTGACATCGATCGCCTCACCCTCTGGGCGAAGCATGGTTACTTCAGGCAACAGGGCGGCCTGCTGCAGGCCATCCATCAGTGTCATAAAAGCGGCCAGAGAAGCCGCATAGGGTGGAACCTTCTCGCTGCCTTCGGCCGGCACGTTCTGCAGGGCGCTCTTAATCCAGTTCAGCATTGCCGGAGTCTGCCAGAATGACAGATTGCCGGGGTTGATGATGAAAGTCTGGCCGACGTCTTCACTCAGCAGGCCGGTGCCGCCTTTACCATCGGCGGCGGCATCTGCGCAGACTGAAGTATCTACGGCAATCGCGTAATTGATGATGTTGTCGTCGAGCTGCAGCAGCGGGCGCTGCAGAAAAATTCGCGCCCAGTCGACACTACGCGAACTGCCGCAGCCATCGACAGTTTTGCGGCCGAAAGGCAGAGGCAGCCATTTGCCAAGGGCAGCGGCAAGAGCGTCGCCAAAACACACCGACAGGCCGCCGATATCTTTGAGATCGGTGCCCCCGGCAGCGGCATTGACAATTGGCTCAGTACCAAGTTGCAGACTGATTGCCGAGCTTGGTGACTGCAGCACTCTGAAATGCCATTTTTTGCCGAGCAGCATGTCAGAAAGGCGCAGTTCGTTGTCTGGAGCGTAAAATGAAATTCCGGTTTCGACAAGAAATTCGATTTTTTCCATGAATTATCTGCCTTCGGTGATGGTTTTTGGATCGGCAGCAGGCTTTTCAGCCGGAGCCGGCCAGTCGAGTGCCGCGCGGCATGGCCAGTACATGATAAAGGCAGCAAAAGCCAGCAGCGGAAACTGCATCAGATATGCGATAACAAAAAATTCGACAATGACCACCCCGCACCAGATCAGCAGTGTCTGATTTATAATTCTTTCCTGCTCCTGCATCGATTACCCTCCGGGCAGGTCTAGGCCTGCAGAATTTCTTTCAGCAAGGTTTTTGCTTCTTTGTGCCCCTGAGCCGCCGCTTTCTGCAGCCAGCTGTTGGCTTTCTCAAGACTGAATTCAACACCCATACCACACTGGTAAAGGGTGCCGAGATAAAACTGTGCATGCATATCGCCAGCATCGGCGGCAAGTCTGAACCAATTGGCTGCGGTGGCAAAATCCTGTTTTACCCCCAGCCCCTTGTGGTAGATTTCGCCAATCATGCGGCGTGCGACAATTGAACCAAGTTTGGCCGCCTGCTGCAGCATTTGCAGCGCCAGCGGCACGTCGACGCGGGTGCCATAACCTGGCAGCAGCGTTTTGGCCTGAGCGACCAGCTCTTCGGCACTGCCGGTGAGAACCACCGGCGCGGCCGGCTTGGGCGGCGCAGCCGGGGCAGCAGGAACTGCCGGTCTGGCTGCAGGTTGAGTTGGTCTGGGCTGAGATGCCGGCGATTTTGCCTGGGTAGCCGGCTGCTGCGTTGCCGGTTTTGCGGGTGCGCCGCCATGAACGGCACTTTGCGGCACACTGGCTTTGACCGGTTGCGCCGCGGCCTGAGGCGATTGTACAGACTGCGATGCTGCAGTCGGAACAGACTGAGCAGTTGCGGCGCCGGCGGACTTAACCACTGTCTGCCGCTTTCTGGGCGCGGCGGCAAAAAAGGCCGATTCACCTGATTTTTCTGATTTAACTGGAGTTGCTGCCAGGCCGGCGCAGTCTGCTTCGGGCAGCGGACGCCACCAGGCGCTGAAAACCTTTATAACACCGCTGGCATCGGTGCCAAAAATGAGACCGGCGCGGTTCTTTTCGAACAACCGCATGGTTTCGGCACTTAAAGTCGGAGTAGCGGCAGATTGAGCTGCAGGCTGCGATACCTCAGCAACTGAATCGGGTGAGGCTTCGACCTTCAGTCCGAGAGAAATTGCCCAGGACTCGACAGCCCAGGCGGCCAGGGCCGGGTTAACAGGGTGTTTGCGGCCTATTCCGGCTGCCAGAGAATTGATCAGCGAGCGCGAAACGAGCCCGGCATAGCCCTTCTGCAGTTCCCATGGTATGCGTTCCTGCAGACCGGCACGCAAAGCGGTTGTTTCTGGTGACTGCGCCAGGTTGCCTGCTTTCTGCAGCATGCGCTCAAAAATATCGGGGCTCTGAAAAACAGTTGCGTCTTTGCGCCCGACCAGCTCGCACAGAACCTTGAGTATTCGCTCCCTTGAAGTATCCACACCTGCCGCCTTTATTATTGCTGCCTCAGAATAACAAGTTTTGCCAACCCGGTCAACAACTTAACTGCCCGGGCGGCGGACTGCAGGTCAGGCCTGCAGCTTCTTCATCAGCCACGCCATGTTCTGCCCAAGCACGCGCATGGTGTTCATACCTTCTTCGTCGGCAGCTGCGGCACCCGGCTCACGCCCGACAGCGAGGTTCCAGTAGACTGAGCCCGGTACAATCATTTCCTGAATGAAAAAGAACTTGTTGATGGCGTCAAAAGCATCGGTAGAACCGGCACGGCGGACCGCCACCACGGCTGCACCGACCTTGCGCCTGAGAGCCCTCCCGTTGGCAATGGCAACATAACCGGCCCGGTCAATCAGAGCTTTGATTTCGGCGTTAACATTGGCAAAATAAGTCGGCGAACCGATCAGAATGCCGTCTGCCTCAAGCATCTTCGTAATTACTTTGTTCATCATGTCAGTCTCGATGACACAGCGGCCGTTTTTCATTTCAAAGCAGCGACCACAGGCGAGACACCCGCGCACAGCGTTTCCGCCCAGCTGAATCAATTCTGTTTCGATACCTTCATTATTCAGTTCAGCAAAAACCGTTTTGAGAAGCAGTTCAGTATTGCCATTCGGCCGCGGACTTCCGTTTATACCAATTACTTTCATAATACCTCCCGTTTTTTTCTGATTATACATCAGTTTTCTGCAGGCGTCAGCGCCAACCGCAACCAGAATAACGATTTTTTTGTCTACCGGGTGATTTTGCGCTACCATGGACCAGTATAAGTTCAACGACAAAGGGCTTTTTAGGAAATGAAAGCGAAGAGACCGGATTACTCAGGGCATGAAGCCGAACTAGGGCTTCTTTCTCAGCTTTTTCCGCAGCTGCGACCTCTGGCACAGCTGTTCGGAACCGGCAAAAGCAAAATAAATCGCTCTGAAGCACCATTTGCTATTCTAATGCAGTTTCTACTGGCTCTGGTGGCGGCAGCTTGTTTCATGGTGGCTATCGTTCTGGTGTCAAAGCTCGAGCCTTATCTGCCGTTTCTCAATTCAAGCCGTGGCAATCTGCTGACCAGATTAACCGGGGCATTCATAGGGTTGCCTGCGATAATGATCATTCTGCTTTCGCTTAACCGCAGCTTTGATCTTTTCTATCTGCTGGTCACAGGCAATGAATTTGACAAATGCGGTGACGAACTGAAGCCGGTAAAATCGCTGATGCTGGTTCTTGGCTTCGTCGGCAGCCTGTTTGCTGCGGGAGTCGGTTATTTCTATTTCGAAATGTATGCTTCGAAGCTTGAGCAAAAAAGGCAGATGCGCATCGAACAGCAGGAATATTTTTCTTACCTGAATCAGGGCCGCGCCGCCTGGAACCGCTACATCACCGAAGGGCCGATGCACCGTATAGAATTCACCGAGGCCGATCTTTCGAAGCGGCATTTTAAAGGCTTTTATTTTTATTCAGTAGATTTTATCGGCACCGACCTGACCGATACGGTTTTCGAAGACTGCTATCTTGGCTACTCAAACTTCTCTGGCGCAATACTGAAAAACACAGCTTTCAAAGACAGCTATCTGAAGGGTGCCGACTTCATCGGAACCGACCTTTCTGGCGCAGACCTGACCGGAGCCTTCGGCGAAAAGAGTGATTTTAAAAAAGCTATAAACGCTGAAAAGGAAATCGCGAAGCTGCAACCCTGCGAAAAAAGTCGCTGGAGCGGCGTTTCCTGGTTTGATTTCCGCGACGAAAAATGGCTGAAAGAAAAGGGCTACTGGACCGAAGGCCGCAAACCACTCGGCCTTGAATTCTGACCTTACAGTCACGGGCCGCCGCATTCTCGACTAATAAATTGCCATCCCGGAAACCGGGGTTTGCTGGCTGGATAGCCCAAGGATATGATATTATCAGCATGTAAAGTTTTCGACCATTGAAAATGCAGATATCAGGAGCCAGATGATGATACAGAAAGCAGCCCGCATAATGCTCGAAGCGAAGCGCGTCTGCGTCTTTACCGGCGCCGGCATTTCGGTAGAAAGCGGGATACCGCCATTCAGGGGCAAAGGCGGCCTCTGGAACCAGTACAACCCTGAATTTATAGAAATTGGCTATTTTCATCGGCACCCGCAGCAGTCATGGCAGCTGATCAAAGAGATTTTTTATGATTTTTTCGGGCAGGCAGTGCCGAATGACGCACACCGGGCGATTGCCAGTCTCGAAAAACAGGGTATTGTTAAATCGGTGATCACCCAGAATATCGACAACCTGCACCAGGATGCGGGCAGCAAAGTCGTGCATGAATTTCACGGTACCGCCAGCCGGCTTGTCTGTTTAGACTGCCACAAAACCTTCACCGTCAAACAAATCTCTTTCGAAAAACTGCCGCCAGAATGCCCGAACTGCGTGGTTGGCCGAATCAAGCCAGACTTCATCTTCTTTGGCGAAGGCATACCCGAACCGGCGCGCAAGAACTCTTTTGAAGAGGCTGAAAAATCAGATGTTTTTCTCGTAATCGGCACCACCGGTGGGGTCATGCCAGCCTGTATGATTCCGTGTCTGGCCCGCGAAAATGGCGCCAGAATAATTGAAATCAATATCAGCCCATCGGCTTTCACCAGCGGCATCACCGAAATTTTTCTACAGGGCCCGGCAACCAGCATGATGAGCGGGCTTCTCAGAGAAATCAAAAACCTTTCAGGCTCAACCTCGAATTGAGAATGAATTCAAGACAAAATCAGGCACCAACAACTCCGGCAAACCCTTTTCAGGGCCGAATGTTTCGCATTCACAACAAAATCACCAACGATTCTCTCGGCCCCTTTTCATGGGAAGAACTAACCAGCCTGGCACGCAGTGGCGATCTGAACCTCGAAAGCCGCATCGCCGACGTTGCAAGGCCTGATCAATGGCTTAAGATTGCCGATACTCCTCTGGTTTTTGAATTGCCCCTGAGTGTTGAAGATCATCGGTATGTTCCGATCGAGAAGAAGGGCTACAAGCCCTCGCATCGCACCCGCGACTACCTGATTTTACTTGTGCTTGGCAACTTTCTGATTTTTCTGATGAATTTTGGCATCGCGCTCAACGTGGTCAGTATCATGTTTCTTCTGGCGCTGGTGGTGATTTTTAACGTCGCCCTCGCCTGGATCATGTTTGGCATTTTTCAGCGTTACTGAACCTTTTTTCAGGCCCAGATCAGCCATCAAACGCATTATTGAAAGTTCTTTGGCCTTGGCTTCGACTTCGACAGTAATTTGCAGATGCCGCCATTCCGCCGGAAAATCAGCCGGGTCTATATAATCGTGATGCTGCTGCGGCTGTGGCCCACCCCAGCCATTAAGCGGGCTCGACAGATGGAAAAGCGGCTCACGGTTCCAGGTTTTCAGGGCCGCTGCCGTAGCCTGGCCAATGCTCATGCCGTCAGGCAGAACCCGATGATGATGCACGTCATACACCAAGGGAATACGCATTTCTTCGCATAAAGGCAGCAGATCAGCAGGCGTAAAAGTCTTGTCGTCATTTTCGAGAGTCACGAGCTTTCCGGCACTCGCAGACAAACTCTTGAAGCCTTCTTTGAAACGCTCAAGCGCAGCAGGCTTGTCACCATAGCCGCCGCCGGCATGAATATTTATCACATCGGCCCCGACCCAGCCGGCGACTTCTGCCTGATATTCGATTTCGGCAATTGATGAAGCAACCACTTCGGCGCGCGGCGAATTGAGAACAACGAATTGATCGGGGTGCAGTGAGGCACGCAGATTATTCTTTTTTAAAAAATTCCCACACTGTTTGAAAGCATCCACGATCTGCTGGCCAGCGGGAAGGTCGCCAACGGCATAGCCCACGGTCGGGTGAGTCTTCAGCGGCAGAATCTGGCTGTTGATGCGAAAGCAGCCAATGCCGGCAGCGGCGCAGAATTCGAAAGCTGCGAGAAGGCTGCGGGCATTTTCCAGACAAAGTTCAGAAAGTTTTGCCAACTGCTCCGGGCGGCTTTTCTTCAGCAGATGCGTCGCAGTGGTAGTTCTGAATTTTATTGGCTGCTCGATAAAAATGCAGCATAGCCCAAATCTGATCACAACAAGCCTTTCTCCTGGAAGGAATTACCAGCAGAGCTTTTTTCTCTGCTGTCAATGATACATCCGCATCGAGACCTCATCGACTCAGATGTTGGTTGAGCATGTTTGACAGATCCTGCATGCTGAAAGGCTTGTGAAGACTGGCGGCAAAACCGTATGAATGGGGACTGACCATTGCCTGTTTCTCTTAATAACCGCTCATAACGAAAGCCGGCGCCATAAGGCCCATGCTTCGTATTGTCGCCAGAGCATCGATACCCCCCCATACCGCCTGGCACGGTCAGGTCGAAAAGCATGGCAGCAATCCGTTCCTTATCGATAATTCTGTCCTGCAGCATTGTCAATACCTCTTCGCCATTGGCTGCAGTCACCACAGTGTAGCCAAATGATTCGAGATTTTTTATCAGAACTTCTCTGATAACAATTTCGTCATCCATTACGATAACAATGCCGTGCCCCCGATGCTGCGTAACATCTTCAGTCTCTCCTTGCAGCAAAGCCTTTTCAGAAGCAGGAATGATCACACAAAATGTTGTGCCTGCCCCCACTTCAGTATTGACATCTATGCACCCCCCATGGTTTCTGATAATCGAGTAACTGGTTGCCAGACCAAGACCGTGCCCCCCCGGCCGGGTCGAAAAAAACGGGTCATAAATCTGCTTGAGAATACTCTCATTAATACCGGGCCCGCTGTCTTTGAAAGAAATCTGAACATACCGACCTGCTACCAGATCAGGGTGCTCGTTTTCAACAAAGCTGCGATTGCGCAATGCGACCCTGAGGCTGCCTCCAGATTCTTTCATTGCCTGCACGGCGTTGATTACAATATTCTCGACAACCTGGCCAAGCTGATTGCGATCATAATTACCAGCTGACAGACCCTCTTCGATTTCGAAGGCACATGAAACATTCGAGCCGCTAAGGGCAAACCTGACAGTATCTTCAACAAAGGGCATCAAGTTCTGAGCCCTGCAGTCAGGAGTCCCGCCCCTGGCAAAAGTCAACAACTGCTGAGTAAGACTTCTTGCGCGCCCCATGGTGGTAATGCAGGCTCCAAGGCATTTTCGTGTTTCAGGCGACTGATCGGTACAAAGTGCCAGTTCAAGAAAACCGTAAATGCCGCCAAGCAGATTGTTGAAATCATGTGCAATGCCCCCGGCGAGTATGCCGAGCGATTCCAGCTTGTCTGCGCGCTGCGCACTTTCAATGAACTTTTTTTTCTCCGAAATATCACGCACTACGGCAATAATGCGCTCGTCGCCGCCTATTCGCGAATGACTCAAAGCAACTTCTGTCGGAAAAAGCTCGCCGGAGAAACGCCGGCACATCCATTCAAATTGCTTCTTTTCGCCCCTCAGCAGAGCTTCAACATTATGTCTGGCCTCACAAACCCCGTAAGGTTTGAACCCTGCCGACAATTCTTCCAGGTTGCAGGCCAGCATTGTTTCTTTATCAGGGTAACCATACATTTTAACCGCGGTTTCATTAACGTCAAGAAGCCGAAATGACAGGTCATGAATAAAAATCGCTTCTGAAGTGGCGTTGAATATTTCGCGATGCCGCTGTTCGCTTTCGTGCAGCCTCTGAACCTGGTGAATATGCTCTGAAACATCGACGTGAATTCCGACAGTAACATCTGACAGGCTACCATTTCTGTCTGCAATAATCTTGCCCCGTGCCCAGATTGCTACGTAGCTGCCATCTTTTCTGCGCAATCTGAAGCGGTTGTCGTAAAAACCAGGGTCTTTCGCAGCCACGTGGTCAAAAAATTTCTTTGCTGCTGCTTCTTTATCTTCAGGGTGCAGCAGGTTAACCCAGCCCGAAAAGACATCGAGTCGGCCATTGATGTGAAGGTCTGCAGAAGAATAGCCAAGCATCGCGAAATATTCTTCGCTGCACCAGAGAAGACTGGTCTGGCTGTTGTATTCCCAGAAGCCGGCAGTCAGGATCTGAACGATAGACCGGTATCGACCTTCAGATTTCTGAAGGTCATCCTGAATTCTTCGACTTAAGGTAACATCTTCGCAGACGCCTTCCATGGCTACCAGCTGTCCATTTTCACTTACCGGGCCATAGATAATTCTGATAATTCTGTCTTCACCAGAGGGATGTTTATACAGCAGTTCTACGCACTGAAACTTGCCGGTGCTGGTAATCAATTCGTCAGAAGTGTTGCCGGCAGCCATCGATTCCTGCGAAAATTTGAGTTCGCGCCAGTTTCGACCGATAAATTCCTCGGCTTCAAAACCGAACACGGTTTTAAAACCGGGGCTCGCGTAGGTGAAAACACCTTCAGGGGTATGCGAAAAAACACAGTGTGTCTGCGAAAGTCCTTCAACCAGACGGCGGAACTTATCTTCACTCCGCTGCAGGTTCTCAATAGTGGAATTGGTTGAAAGATTCATTTTTTATATGATTTCAGAATTCCTGCTGCATCTCATCGCTCTGATGCAGCCGATCACGAATGCAGGCCAGATCAAAATGTATCAGTCTGAAAGCTTCGACAATTTCAGGGTCAAAATGCGAACCGGAGCTTTCAAAAATGATATTGCAGGCAGTTTCGTGCGAAAATGGCGGTTTATAAGGCCGTCGCGACCTGATCGCATCATAAACATCTGAAAGCGCCATGATTCTCGCACAAAGCGGAATTTCATCGCCAACCAGGCCGTCAGGGTAGCCACCACCGCTCCATTTTTCGTGGTGTGACCGGGTAAGGGCGATACTCAGATTCAAAAAATCGTTATCAGGGTAGCGACCCCTGATGCTTTCAAGGGTTTTGACACTGATCATAACGTGCGTTTTCATGATTTCGAATTCTTCAACAGTCAGCTTTCCGGGTTTGAGAAGAATCTGATCCTGAATGCCGACCTTGCCAATATCGTGCAGAGGTGCGGCAAAATAAAGATTGTTGATAAATCGGTCGTCGATCTGTGCTGCATACCGGGAGGTTTTTCGCAGTTGCTCGGCTATGGCACGACAGAAGTCCTGAGTTCTTTCGATGTGCCCACCGGTTGCGTGATCACGCGATTCTGCCAGATTTGCCAGTGCAGTAATCGTTGCCAGCTGCGCATCTGAAATATCCTGAATCTTTTCCTGAACCAGATCTTCAAGGTGCAGATTGTGGTGCATGAGCTGACGCTGCATCGTTTGAAGCCGCAGATGGGTTCTCACTCTGGCAAGCACCTCTTCCACCCTGAAGGGTTTGGTCACGTAATCAACACCACCGCTGGAAAAGGCACGAACTTTCTCTTCTGCCTCACTCAACCCGCTGATAAAAATAACCGGTATCGTTTCAAGGCATTTTTCAGACTTTAATTGTCCACACAATTCGAAACCGTCCATTTCCGGCATATTGATGTCGAGAATGAAGAGATCCGGGGCGTTGCTCACCGCTTCTGCAAGAGCCTGCCTGCTGCTCGAAAAGGGCATCACCCGATAACCGGCATCCTCAAGCATGAATTGAAGCAGGCTTAAACTCTCAGGGGTATCGTCAACAACCATTATTACAGCACTTTTTCTCTCCGGCATAACCAACCGCCTCCATTATACAACTTTTCTCAACATTCAAACGCCAGCAAAACAAGGTTACAGTGATCCCCCCCCTACCTGCCGGCCGGAAAAATATCCTCTTCGTGCGCCATAATCTCGTGTGTAAACCTGGACAGGTTCCGGGCATAAAAGTTATAGCCAAGGTTTGCCGGTATAGCGACCGCTGGCAGACAACGAGAACCAGAAAGCCTTTTAAAAATCGAACGCAACGAATATGCATGCTGCCACGCATAGATAAGACCTCGCTGCAGATACTCAGGCGACATGTTTTTCGGCCTGAAAACCACATGCTCGGCATCATAAAGCGACCAGTTGCGCTCGATTATTCGCCCCTGGCTTTCAAGCTCAGCAAATACCTGGGTACCGGGGAAAGGTGTCAGTACAGAGAACTGCGGCAGATCGATCTCGCAGTCGTAAACAAAGTCGACAGTGCGCTTAAAAACGTCACGATCATCGGTGTCAAGACCAAAAACAAAACATGCCTGTACCCCAATGCCGTGGGCATGCAGCTTTTTGACAGCCTCTTTATATTGTCCGACCTTGTTGAAAGGCTTGCGAACCTCATGCAGCGAATCCTGCGAAACTGACTCGAAGCCGATCAGCAGACCACGACAACCGCTCTCAGCCATAGTTGCAAGGAACTTCGCGTCATGCGCCACATCGATGGTGGCACAGCCAACCCACCATTTTTTCAGCGGCTTCAGGGCTCTGAAAAATTGGAGCGAAAATTCGCGGTCACAGGTCATGCTCGGGTCGAGAAAGCAAAGCTCAGGACCGGTAAGGGTTTCGATTTCGGCCATGATCTCAGCAACCGGCCGGGTAAAATAACGGTTGTTCCAGGCAGTCGCAACCGCACAGAAAGAACAGCGATGCGCGCAACCACGGGTTGCTTCGATTGAATTAACCGTGACATACTTTTTGCGGTCGAAAATCGACCGATCCGGAACCGGTCGACGGCATGAACCCCAGTCAAAATCAGGGCGCATGTGATAGAAAGGCTGCAGTCGACCAGCCTTAAAATCGCGCAAAGCCTGTGGCCATATATCTTCGGCCAGACCGGT
>Ga0116142_10003837_pt1 | contig 14809 bp, 6 predicted proteins | sample AD_UKC033_MetaG_FD_89785 | JGI IMG/M metagenome (GOLD analysis project Ga0116142, IMG submission 89785) | Active sludge microbial communities of municipal wastewater-treating anaerobic digesters from USA - AD_UKC033_MetaG | ecosystem: Engineered > Bioreactor > Anaerobic > Digestate | place: USA... | reverse complement strand
CTTTCTCGCGGCTCAGCAATCCGGTAGCCTTACAAGGTCCCATCCACGTCTTAAGACACTCATCAAACAGAATAGAATTTCTGTCCTTCAGGGCGATGTAATGACGATTGTAGGATACGAATTTCCAGGCTTTCTTCCCATTGAAATACCTACCCAGATCGCGCGCCATGGATGTCCGATCCCACCGCTCGGATTCATCCGTGCCGAGATATATTGCCTCTTTAGTCATCCTGCCAAAGAATGCAGCTGAGTCACCACGTGCCGCCGCATCATGCCATGCTTCGATGACTTCGTCCATGACCTGCTGCTCATTGCCCGTTGTATAATGGAAAGAATATAGAGCAGCCAGGCCAATCATTAAAATCGCAACAAAGAGAATGCCTGAAATGGAAATTCGCATGATAGGAATGAATTTATGGTAACAATCATTTTCTCCAAAGTGTTTGAAAATGTCTTTGAAATTAACTATTTCTACGGATGGATTAATTTCTTCAATCTATTTAAGACACCCCTTCCGGGGTCAGCCACAAATATAAAGAGCGGTCATCCGAATGAAATACACAATAAATGTATAAAATTGATTGAAAATAAAAATAATTGAGCTATCTTTACCGTGATATTTTAATTCAATCACCATGAATCACCTGTTAATCCATTATGTTAGTCAAAGTTTTTGCCAGTGCTACGCACGGAGTTGATGCGCGTACCATTGATGTGGAAGTAAATTCCGGTGGAAATGTCCAGGCGGGCAAAAGTGGTTATTTCCTCGTCGGGCTACCCGACAATGCCGTCAAGGAGGGTTATATGCGCATCGAAGCCGCTACCAGAAATATCGGCGTCAAGCTGCCACGCATCAAGATGACAGTCAATCTAGCTCCAGCTGACATCAAGAAGGAAGGAGCCGCCTATGACCTGCCTATCGCCATTGGAATGATGGCCTCTTGCGGTTTTGTCAAACCGGAAAGACTTCACCAGTTTGTCATCCTGGGAGAATTGTCGCTCGACGGTTCACTCCGGCCTATTCGTGGGGCGTTGCCCATCGCCATTCAGGCAAGAAAGGATGGATTTAAGGGCTTCATCCTTCCGGCCGACAATGCGCGTGAAGCCGCCATCGTCAACGACCTAGAAGTCTATGCGGCGAGCAATCTTCGGGAAGTGGTGGATTTCTTCAATGGCGGGGGAGAACTGACCCGAATCAGCGTCAACACTCGTGACGAATTTTTTAAGAACCAATCCAACTACACCGTTGATTTTTCAGATGTCAAAGGCCAGGAGAATATCAAGCGAGCCCTGGAAATAGCGGCTGCAGGCGGCCACAATGTCATCCTTATAGGCCCGCCGGGTGCGGGCAAGACCATGCTGGCCAAGAGGCTGCCGACCATCCTGCCTCAACTATCGCTAAAGGAAGCGCTGGAAACTACCAAGATCCATTCAGTAGCCGGTATTCTGCCACGCGACGCCTCATTAATTACTCAGCGGCCTTTCCGTTCTCCGCACCATACCATCAGCGATGTGGCTCTGGTAGGAGGTGGATCAAATCCGAGGCCGGGAGAAATATCATTGGCGCACAACGGTGTCCTTTTTTTGGACGAATTACCTGAATTTAAGCGGGAGGCACTGGAAGTGATGCGCCAGCCCATGGAGGACAGGGTAGTAACCATCAGTAGGGCCAGACAGACCATCGACTATCCCGCCAGCCTGATGCTCGTTGCCTCAATGAATCCCTGTCCGTGCGGCTATTACAATCATCCTGAAAAGGATTGTGTATGTGCACCCGGCGTAGTCAAGAAATACCTGAACAAGATCTCAGGACCCTTGATGGATAGAATCGATATTCAGGTTGAGGTAACACCTGTATCTTACGACAAACTGGCCGAGGCCGGGCCTTCCATGGAAAGAAGTGATGACATCCGCGCCAGAGTCGAGTCTGCCAGAAAGATCCAGGAAGAGCGCTTTCATGATGTCAAGAATGTATATTCCAATGCGCAGATGCCCGGTAAAATGGTCAGAGATGTATGCCGATTGCCCGAGGCCGGCCTGGCATTGCTCAAAAATGCCATGATCAAGTTGCAACTGTCCGCCCGTGCCTACGACAGAATCCTGAAAGTCAGCAGAACCATTGCAGACCTGGAGGGTTGCGAGGATATCAGGACGGAACACCTGGCAGAGGCGATCCACTTCAGGAATCTGGATAAGGAATCTTGGGCACCGGCATAAACAGAATTGACATCTTGTTGCCCAAATCTATAATATACGGATCTTCCCCTGATTTGGATTGATCCATCAGAGTAGTATATTTATTCATCAGGATAGTTTGGATGAATAAAATTTAAAACAAGCATATGACGCCTGGTTCTGAAGGGCGATATCTATATTAACCATTGAAACACCTGGCAAGCAATGATAAAATAAATTTACCTGTAGAAGTCAAAAAGCATGACCATTAACAGTAGTTTTGGGTGTGGTGAAATAATTGCAAGACTTTTACTACATTTATTTCTTTTTGTCAAATTGTATTGGAGTATTTATTTTTTACTATGAAAAAACTATTGTCTTTCCTCGCGATTTTCACGGTCACTACCTCTCTTCCGGTATGTGCTCAGGATTTTCTGCCGATATTTCAGAGAATCAATGACGATGTTCTGAAAAATGGACGTGCCTATGAAAACCTACGGGAAGCAACAACTTCCATCGGTCACAGGTTGACCGGAAGTGATAACGGAAGCAAAGCCGAAGACTACGCCTTCAATCTGTTAAAGTCTTATGGCTATGAAAATGTTCAATATCAGGAATTCAATGTTGAGGCATGGACGAGGGGTAGCGTCTCCTTAAAAATCGGGACAGGAAATAATACCAAGTCGATTCCGGTTGTAGCTCTGGCCCATTCACCTGTGTCAGCACATGTTTCAGGGAAAATAATAGATCTGGGTGATGGCCTGGAAGAAGATTTTATCAAAGCAGGCGATGGGGTAAGGGACAAACTGGTATTGGTCAATATCAATATTCAATCCCCAGACAACAAGGGTAAAAAGAACCTGCACCGCTCGGAAAAGACAGCCCTGGCAATCAAATACAAAGCGAAAGGCATCATCATCGCCAATGGTGTCAAGGGCGGAGTCCTGCTCACCGGAACAGCATCCGTAACCGGTCAGCTCATACCTATCCCGGCTGTATGTATTTCCCTGGAATCAGGTCAGGAGATCAGGAAATTTCTCTCTGAAGATTCTGCGCTTGATGCCCGAATCGACATGACCAATGCAAGCCGGCCTGCCAGGGCACGCAATATCATAGCCACTCTTCCGGGGACCTCTCCGGAAACAGGTCAGGAGATCATCATCATAGGTGGACACCTGGACTCCTGGGATCTTGCCACAGGTGCTGTCGACAATGGCATTGGCTCCTTTTCTATCCTTGACATGGCAAGGGTGTTCAAACAACTCAGACTTAAAACAGCCCGTACCATCCAATTTGTCCTTTTCATGGGTGAAGAACAAGGTCTGCTGGGCTCAAAACACATGGTTAGCGAACTGAATAAGTCCGGCGAAATCAAGGATGTAAGACTCATGATCAATCTCGACATGAATAACAACACCCGGGGTTTCAATGCAGGTGGCAACACCACCCTGCTGCCGACACTTGAACAAATTGGTACGGTAATAAAGCAGGTAGACACTTCCTATGCCAATGATATAAAGAATTCCACCGGGTTGCACAGCGATCATCAACCCTTCATGCTCTCCGGAATACCAACCGCCACATCCGTCGGCTCACTTCCTCCGGGTGCCTGGGGTTGTTATCACGCAGATTGTGATCATTTCAGCCTCATCATAAAGGATCAACTGGACAACAACGTCCGATATGTCAGCATGGTGTTGTACGCGCTGGCCAATATTTCCCATCTTCCTGTTGCCGCCATGTCAGATACAGAAACCAGGGATTTCCTGATAAAAAACAATTTGAAGGCGGAGTTGATCCTGGGCAAGGAATGGCGCTGGGAAGAATAAGCCACATCAAAGAGAATGGAAGGACATCACATAAACAACCATGGACTAATCGCTTGCTGTGTCAACTCCCGGGCCGGCAATGGCAAGGCGGTTAAGCTGGCAGGGAGGGTCAGCGATATCCTGAAGGAAAAGGCCATTGCACACCAAGTGCTGATGGAGCCCTGGCCGGACCAACTCGACGGATTTTCCGAGGCCTGGATATTTGGCGGGGATGGCACAGTCAATTATTTTGTCAATCAATATCCAGAGATCGATATCCCCCTGGCTGTATTTGCAGGCGGCACGGGAAATGATTTTGCGTGGAAATTGTCAGGCGAAGTCCAATTGACCCAACACGTCGAAAGCGTACTTACTGTACAACCCCGACGAATCGATGCCATCCGGTGTAATGAACGGCTGGCCCTCAATGGTATCGGATTAGGATTCGATGGCGAGGTGTTGAAATTCATCGATTCAATACGATTCATCGGTGGCCATCTCGGATATCAAATCGCTGTTCTATTTAAGATATTTACTTTCCGGGAAATTGAATTTACCGTTTACTGTGATGGTATCAGGACTGATGACAAATTCCTGCTGTTGATGATCTGCAATTCATCGCGCATGGGCGGTGGCTTCATGGTCGCCCCGATGGCTGAAATCAGCGATGGATGGCTCGATCTGATTATGGTAAAACCGATGGGCGTGATGCAAAGACTTTTTAATTTGCCAAAGCTGGAAAAGGGTCTTCACATCAATACAGAATACACCACGACAAAAAAAATTCGCGGAATAACCATCACGCCTTCAATCCGCTGTCCCATCCAGATCGATGGCGAATTGTTTTATTACGACCAGCTGGACATCGAAATTTTGCCGAAAAAGTTCCGGTTTAAATATTGAACCGATGAAGATTTTGTTTTTCAGAACTGCGAAATTCAATTGACAAAAAACAAATTCTCTCTTTTTGCGAATTTTTCTCATATTAGCTTAAATGAAAATATTACATACCGCCGACTGGCACCTTGGGAAAAAACTGGATTCCTTTTCGCGTATCGACGAACAAATGGAAGTACTGGCCGAAATCTGTGAGATAGCCGACACGGAGGGGCCGGATATGGTCATCGTCGCGGGTGATCTTTTCGATGCATTCAATCCATCCACTGAGGCAATCGAGCTATTGTACCGCACGCTCAAACGATTGACGGCTAACGGTACCAGACCGGTCATCGCTATCAGTGGCAATCACGATTCACCTGCTCTGATCGACGCTCCTGAGCCCTTGGCACGAGAGTGTGGCATTATTATGGCCGGTTATCCGGACGCGGAGATCAAACCCTTGGAATTACCGGGATTCTCCATCATTAAGTCCGCCCCGGGGTTCATTGAATTGAAGATTGGCCACCTGAATCATCCCGTACGCGTCATCCTCACACCTTATGCCAACGAAGTGCGTATGAAGGAATACTTCGGCGATGAAAAGGACAAAATGCTTAATCAAAGTCTGCACGACCGGTGGCATAACCTCGCGGATCACTATTGCGATGACACCGGAGTCAATATTCTGACGGCACACCTTTACATGATGAACCGTCAGGGCGCCATCCTCGAAGAGCCTGAAGGTGAAAAACCCATACGCATCGGCAATGCCGACCTTGTATATTCTGAATCCATTCCAAGCCTGATCCAATATACAGCCCTGGGTCATTTGCACGGTTTTCGCAATGTCGGCACCGAAGACCGCCCGGCTATTTATTCCTCTTCTCCCTTGCCATATAGCTTTTCGGAAGCGGGTCAGGACAAGTACGTTGTTATCATCGACGTAGAACCCGGGAAAAACGCCCTTGTCCGGAAAAGTGTCTTGCAAAAAGGCCGGAGGCTTTACCGGAAAACATTTGACGACATTGATCTGGCGGTGCAATGGCTGGACAATCACCCTAATGCCCTGATCGAACTGACCATAGAAAGCGATTCCTACATCACAGCTTCCGACCGAAAGCGGCTACACCAGGCACACGATGGAATCATACATCTTATCCCAAAGATCCGGAACAATGACGTTGAAGGCGTTGAAACTTCTGAAATCAATATCAGTCAAGACATCCGCCAATTGTTCAGCGACTATTTCAAGACTAAAAATGCCGGTCAGGAACCAAATGAAGAAATTATGAACTTGTTTAACGAAATCCTGCAACAATAAGCCCTATGATCCCTGAAAAACTGACCATCGAGGGCTTGTATTCCTATCGGGAAAAACAGGAAATAGACTTTGCACGACTTACAGAAGCCGGCTTGTTCGGCATATTCGGAATGGTTGGCTCAGGCAAATCTTCAATCCTGGAAGCAATAACCTTTGCGCTTTATGAAAGCATTGAACGGCTCGGATATAACGATACCCGATATTACAACATGATGAATCTACGGTCCAACAGGATGTACATTGATTTTGAATTCCGAAATTATGAGGATCGTCAGTTTCGTATCACAAAAGAAATTAAGCGCAATTCACGCAATTTCTTGGATATCAGGACACCGGTGTCAAGTTTTTATGAAAAAATATCAGGCAGCTGGACGCCAATTGAATCACCAAATATCAAAGACATCATAGGCCTGAGTTATGACAACTTCAAACGTACCATCATCATACCTCAGGGCAGGTTCAGAGAGTTTCTTGAATTAGGGCACAAGGATCGTACTGCCATGGTAATGGAAATATTTGATCTGAAGCGATTTGACCTATACGACAAAGGAAAAAAAATTGAGGCGGCCAACAAATCCCGCCTCGATCAATTACAAGGTCAACTCGGTACGTACGAAGATGTGACTGTCGATGCTCTCGACGTGTTGAAAGAGAGCATCACCCGGGCCGAAGGCGAACTGCAGCGCCATACAGCCCTCTTCAATACGATAAACCAAAATTATCAGCAATACCTTGGCCGGCGTGAAGAGGCGAAGCAATTAGTTCTTCATGAGGAGAAATTTAAAACATTGGCTGCACAGGAGCATGAAATCGATGCCTTGAAAATTGAGGTCGGAAGATACGAGGCAGCTTTCATGAAATTTGATGCCCTGTTGCGTCAGGAAAAGGCAATGGAGGATGATCTGTTAAGGAAAAAGGCAGGCGTGGAAACCCTTCGACAATCCTTGACGGGAATAAATTCAGCGTATGAAGATACCCTTCAGAAACTGGAAACCTTGCGCCCTCAATTCGAGACCTTGCCTCAAAAAAATCAGGAGGCTGAAGATCTTGAAAGTATCCTGCAACTCAGGGATTTGGAACAAAAAATAGATAATGCCCGCCAAAGTAGCGCCAAGGGCAAGGATTTTGTCGAGTCTGCTCAAAGGCAAAAGGAAGAGACCACCTCTTCAATCAGATCCAAAGAGGTGGAGATAGCTGAAATAAAGGCAGGCAAGGCCGATACGACATATCTGGTGGCCGCCGCAGAATGGTTTCAGGCTAAGCATGCACTGCTGAACAGAATTTCTGACACTACTGCCAAAATCGTTGAAATACAGGGTAAGATCACTGCTTGTCACGAGGAAGTGGCTGCACTCGGGATTCATTCAGACACTTTCAACACATATTTTATCGCCCGATTACAGGAGATGAATACGGAAAAATCAAATCTCCATCAAAAACTGGAACACCTTAGGCTCGAGCAGCGCTTGTCCGAGTATGCGCATGCACTACACGATGGCCAGCCGTGTCCCTTATGTGGTTCGCTCGACCATCCTCATGTCATCACCGGCGAGGATGTAACCGGAGAAATACAGACCATCGTCACCGCCCTGCAAGATGTAGAAAGCCGTATTTCCGGCCTCAACAATCTGAAATCGAAGGCTGAAGTGATAACCAGTCAAATGACGATGCTCAATGAGCAATACGCTGAGTATACATCGGCAAAAAACAAGTTGGATGAAGATATGGCGGCACTGAGGCAGTGCTTCGTATGGCCGGACCTTGATCCGGATGACGATTCGAGATTGGTAACAAAAAAGAAGGAATCAGAAGCCCTGGAAACAAAGATATCTCACGAAGAAAAGAGATTGAAAGAACTCCAGAAAAAGCTGGAGGAAATTAATTCCACATTAGACAAATATATCAGGCGACTGAATGAATTGGAAAAGGAAGAGGTGGCGTGTCAGGCCCAGTTCGACAGCTTAAATACCCTGTTGAAATTGCTGAATTATAAGAATCTTGCCCACTCATCCAAGGATGAAATACGTGCAAGGGCCATTGCTCTTCGGATGGAAAACAAGACGGTGGAGGCAGATTTCAAAACAACTGAGATCTCCCTCAATGAATTGAATACGCGAAAAGCATCAGAAGAAGCCTCCCTAAAGGCTGCTGTATCACAATTGAATGAATTACAGGAAAAGATGAATGCAATCGCTTTGGAAATCCGTGAAAAGATTGAGCTATCCGATTATTCCGGGCGGGAAGAAATAGAATCTATCCTGGTTAAAGTCTTGGATACGGAACGATTGAAAAAGGAAATCGAAGATTTTGGCATTGCCTTTGGCTCCTTGAAAATCAAGGTTGCCGAGCTGAAAAACAAGTTACAGGATTTTGACAACAGCGATACCCTGTACGAAGAAAAAACCGCAGAATTCAAATCTGCCGAGCTTAAGGTGCGGGATGCCAACGCCCGTCTCGCCATCATCCGTGTGGAATATGACGGGAAGAAAATAGAATACGAAAAGAAGAAGTCTCTCCTCGAACAACAGGAAGTCCTTAAAAGGAGGGCAGAAAACATCGCCACCCTTATGTCGATGTTTAAAGCACAGGGATTTGTTCAGTATATTTCCACCATCTACCTGCGACAGTTGTGCGATCATGCTAATGTGAGATTCCATCGGATGACCAGAGGCCAACTGAGTCTGCATCTCAATGACAGAAATGACTTTGAGGTGATTGACTATCTCAACGATGGTAAGGTGCGAAGTGTGAAAACGCTCTCCGGCGGTCAGTCTTTCCAGGTCTCACTCAGCCTGGCATTAGCATTGGCAGAGAGCGCACAGAGCAACTCCAAAGCTGACCGCAATTTCTTCTTCATCGATGAGGGATTCGGCACTCAGGATGCCGAGTCTGTCAACATCGTTTTTGACACCTTGTCGGGCTTGCGCAAGGAAAATCGTATCGTCGGCATCATATCACATGTTGAAGAGTTGAAAGATCGCATTCCTCTTGCTTTACAGGTGATAAAAGACGAAGACCGGGGCAGTTATATTGAGATGATATAATAGGCGGCAAAGCCTTGTTTTTTCGAGAATTTATATCCGGGAATTCCTTGAACATAAAGTCACTTTTCGTTATTCCACATGCTGTCCCTTCCTATTTTGAGCTATGCAAATACCGGTGAAGATGGTCCCAACCCCGCGATTAAAAAACCACACCAAACCCAAATATCCCCTCAAAACTTTCTGCTTTCCACAAAAACTTTCCTAACTTTAGCAAAAAATATATCATGACATGATGCGACTTATACTTACCTCTTCCATCTTGTTATTGTTTGTAGTCCTTGGTTCGGCACAGGTCAGTAACGGTGTGCTTACTTATAAATACGGTCAATACAAGATTCCCGCAAAGATTGCGGTCACTGAGAAAATTTCCGGGACAACTGACAATACCTTTGCCGTGGTGTGCTCATGGGCTGACAACATTACGGCGATGTCGGCCATCAACAAACCCACGTGCGACTATCAATATCTCAGCAAATTAGACCACAATACCTTCATGATCAGGGCGACAAAGAATTGCCTGGAATTGTTGGCTGCCGATAAAAATGTCAAAGAATTGTTTTTTGTTCCCGGAGAGCTGAAAATAGAACCCCGACTTCTGGACAAGTCCCTGAAAGGAACTGTCAGGGCCCGGGTGTCGTGCTATTCCGGCTTTACCTTACCATCTATCCTTCAACACCGTTTGGTTACATTAAAACTTAGAGATCATTTCACGGCAGAAAGAAGTTATTTCGATGTCCATGTCGATCATAATGCCCTCATCCTGCTGTCGGAAGAACAGTCGGTAGAATATATTTCCTTTGCACCGGAGACCTTTATTCCGATCAACGACAAAAAACGATCCTTTGAAGGAATACAGGGCGTGAATGCATCGGCGGGTGCAGGTGGCTTAGGCCTCAATGGTGCAGGTGTCACCATAGGTCATGGTGATAATGGCAGCTTCAACCATATCGATCTGAATGATCGCGTAATTAATTTCAGCATTTACACCGGAGGCAACCACAGTGCACATACAGCAGGCACTGAGGCCGGTGCGGGACTGCTAGATCCCAGGCGAAGAGGGCTGGCATCAGATGCTACCGTCCTTAATGATGACTTTTTCGATATCATCACCGAAGCTTCATCGTACTACCTGGGAAATAATATGCATGTCACCAACAACTCATATGCCACCCTTGATGCTGTCCCTAATTGTACGCAGGTAGGCGATTACAATATTTACAGTCAGGAAAGTGACAATAGTACGATTACCTATCCCGACTTGCTCCACGTCTTTGCCGCCGGCAATTACGGTACTACATCATGCCCGCCCAATGGAGATTATAACAACCTTCCCGACGGACCACAATGTGCAAAAAATACCATTGCCATTGGCGCTCTGATTTCCGGAGAAGGAAATGCTCCGGCAAATTATACCTCTAAAGGGCCTACGGATGATAATAGACTCAAGCCGGAGATATCTACCATAGGAACTGCCACAAGCTGTATCAATGGTAACGCTTATAGCGGCTCCTCCGGCACCAGTATGGCAGCCCCATCCGTTACTGCGGCTGTCGCGCTGATGCAGGAAGCCTATACCGGAATACACGGAGGGACATTCCCGCCTGCTGCCCTTATCAAAGCCATCCTTTGCAATACGTCAGATGAATTAGGTGCCGAAGGCCCTGATTTCACCACCGGATATGGCAAGCTAAATATCAACAATGCCGTCAGGCACACCCTCAATGGCAACCATGTTTTGGATGCCATCTCGCAGGGCAGCACCCAGGATGTTGCTATCACCATCCCATCCGGCACTGCAAAACTTGCTGTCACCCTGGCCTGGACTGACCCTGCCGGCAATCCCCTGATCTTAAGCCAACTGGTCAATGACCTTGACCTGGAAGTCATCGGACCTTCCGGCACAACTTTGCCCTGGTTTATTGCCGGCATCGGACAACCTGTCCAAAGAGCTGTTGACAACCTCAACAACCTGGAGCAGGTAACTATACTCAACCCGGTCTCCGGCAACTACACGCTCCGGGTCAAGGGTACTTCGGTAGTGGGTAGCCAGCAGTATGCCCTAACCTATCGCACAATCACCCCGGATATTAATATACAAGCACCCTTTGGCGAAGAAAAATATCTGGCAGGTGAGTCTGTCTACATTCAATGGGATTGCCCGGTTGATCCTTCAGGCAGCTTTCTGTTGGAGATATCCACCGATGGGGGGGCCACCTGGTCCACTATCACCAACAAGGCAGCCACAGCCAGAAATCACAACTTTTCCATGCCCAATGTCAATACCAGGCAGGCACAGGTTAGGATTTCGGCTACCGGCCTGACGACCGACGTGTCATCCGACTTTACTGTTTCTGGTGTGCCTGCCGGCCTGGCGGCAACCATACCCTGCCAGGGCTATGCCAACCTGACCTGGAATGCAGTATCCAATGCTACAGGATATAAAATTTATAAAAAAGTCGGTTCGGTAATGGTTTTTGTGGACAATGCCTCCACTAATTCATACCAACTATCCGGGCTGACACCCAATGTGCAGGAATTGATCGGGGTAACTGCCACTTTTCCCGGAGATATCGAGAGTCGTCGCTCCGGCGGCATCTTTGTCAATGCAGTTGGCGGAGCTTGTCCATGGTCCAATGACATGGAAATGGTAAGCCTGTTGACCCCTGTATCCGGACGTAAATATACATCGGGCGAATTGACTTCTTCACAAGTAATCACAATTCGGTTGAAAAACTTAGGTTCATCGACGGCATCCGGCTTTCAGGTATATTACAAGGTCAATGGTGGCAGTGAGATTATTGAGAACTATACCGGTTCCATCGCGACCAACACGACCGCTGATTATACATTTACAACAACTGCCAATCTTGCAGCCATCGGAAATTATTCCATCGAAGCCGGTATTTGGGGAGCGCCTGATGCGCCATTAATTGCTAACAATATACTTTCTACCCTGGTAAAGCATGTTGCCAACGATCCGGTCACCTTGACCCAGGATTTAAACACAACCTATAAGGTCGACTTTGAAAGTGCGACATCAGCTACCTATTCACAATCTTACTTTGCCATGGATGGAATACCGATGTTTGACTTTGTGGCACATAGTAACGACAGCCGTGCCCGGACATACATTACTTCAGGCTTAGCACGATCAGGCACCAAAGCGCTTTCACTCGATTCAAAGACTATCAGCACCATGGCTGTCAATGATGCCATCATGACCGTCAATCTGTCCAACTATTCAAGCTCCGGCACCGTGTTGTTTGACTTTTCCTACCTCAATCACGATGCATCACTCAGCGTCAATGATACGGTATGGATCAGGGGTAATGACAGTTCTCCCTGGCTGCCATTATATGCACTGGCCCTCAATCAGGCTGCACCGGGAGAGTACAAGAATGTGTACGGGCTTAATCTAACATCTTTCCTACAGAATGCCGGTCAGGCGCTATCTTCATCAACCCAGATCCGGTTCGGCCAGTCCGGCAATGGCCAGATTGTGTCCAGGAATGCCCTACAAGGATATACCTTCGATGATATTGTTCTTCACCTGGTAAGCACTGATGCCGCTTTGACCCAAATTGTCTCTCCGTCACGCAAGGCTTGCGAATCCGGCTCAAATGCCCTTATCACCATCCGAATTGACAACAACTCCCAGATTTCCTTATCTGGTGTCAAGGCATGGTACAGAATCAACAACAATGCTGCTCAGGGGCCATTCTCCATTGGAACAATTCCTGCCAATGGCAATTTGCAGTTTTCTTTTCCACCCGTGGACTTCAGTGCCTATACCGATTATACGCTCAGTGTCTGGATCAATGAACCGTCAGACACTTATCTGCTCAATGACACTATCAAGAATTATAAATTCCACAATTCTCCTTTGATCAATACTTTTCCACATCTGCAAACCTTTGAAACAGATGATGGCGGATGGTATGCATACGGGCAGAACAGTTCCTGGGCATGGGGCACTCCCGGCAAAACCAAGATCAATAAGGCTGCCAATGGCACCAAAGCCTGGACTACGGGCTTGACCGGACCCTATAACAACCTGGAAACCTCTTATCTGGAGTCGCCCTGTTACGATCTGTCGGGCTTGGCTTCAGACCCGATGATTTCGTTCTCGATGGCCCATGAGATAGAAACCAACTACGACAAAGCCTGGCTGGAAGTGACTGGCGATGGCGTCACCTGGATCAAGCTGGGCAGTCTCAATTCAGGGGTCAACTGGTATAATAAGCAATCCTACTGGGACAATGCATTGTCATATTACCATGTTGCTTCTCATACAATTCCCCGAAGTCTGTTGGGCAGTGCCACATCGGTAAGCTTCCGCTTTGTCTTGGTGACCGACCAGGGACTGGTCCTGGAAGGACTTGCAATCGATGACATACATATCTTCGAGCCAAAGTCGATCTATACCGGTAATAACCAGACTGTCACTGTCTCTCCACTTGTATCCGGCTGGACCGATGTGTATTCCGGGCAAAACATGATTGCTTCTCTTCGACCGAATAATAGTCAGTCGTTGGGAAATACTGATGTCGCTGTGTACTTCAATCCCTCAAACGACCAACGGCATGACCTCAACCAGTATTATCTCGATCGTAACTTTACCATTGTACCGACCAATCCCCTTTCTTCAGGAACAGTTACCGTCCGGCTGTACTTTACCGATGAAGAGGTCAACAAAAGCCGCAATGCCCCCTCCGGATACGATAAACCGACCGACGCTTACGAGTTGGGAGTAACACAGATTTCATCCAATAGCGACGATGGCATATACGGTAATGAAAGTAATCCGTCAGTCAAATATTTCTCCTGTCTCAATACTCAGACAACCCCATTTAATACCGGGTATTATATTGAATTTGATGTGACCGGATTTTCTGAATTCTATCTGAATCCGGGAGGCATCAACAACAATCAGCCCCTTCCCCTCAAGATACTTTCATTCGAGGCATCCGCTCTCACAGAACAGCGAGCCGTAAAGCTTTCTTATCGACTTGTCGATGGTGTCAATATTCGTTCCGTAGATATTGAGCGCAGCACGGATGGAAGATTCTCTAACGCAAGTATCATAGCAAGTTCCGTTTACACAGAGGACTTAAAGATATTTATTGACAATGTCCCGCCGGCAGTGGAAAATGTCTATTATAGATTAAAGATAACTGACCGTAACGGGGCCGTCAGCTATAGCTTTGTAAGAACCGTACACCTTCCGGATGAATTATCGGTACAGGTGTCACCCAATCCGACCAGGAATACACCTGTTAAGGTCCTGGTTTCAGGCAGTCGATTCGGCCAATCTGCATCCGTCGAGCTTTCTGATATCAACGGGCAGACTTGTCGGGCGTTCAGGTTTGTGCCGAATGGTGATCCCTTATTCATGAACACGGAAGGATTGACGTCCGGGGTATATATCCTGACAGTAAAAGTTGGAGAAGGCTTGAAACAGGTGAAGGTTGTAGTATTGTAAAAACCGGAACATAATCTCCTGTTCCTGGCGCTAATCAGGAGATGCAATTGGCAACCTGCCAAACTCTTTTGTCCCGGCAAATTTACTGTTTGCCAACTCT
>Ga0116142_10003836_pt1 | contig 14810 bp, 16 predicted proteins | sample AD_UKC033_MetaG_FD_89785 | JGI IMG/M metagenome (GOLD analysis project Ga0116142, IMG submission 89785) | Active sludge microbial communities of municipal wastewater-treating anaerobic digesters from USA - AD_UKC033_MetaG | ecosystem: Engineered > Bioreactor > Anaerobic > Digestate | place: USA... | reverse complement strand
TGTTTATGTGTGCAAAACCAGATTATTCGGGAGAACATAACTTCACCCATTCGGGAGATGTACATGTCAACAATGCACGTATTTACCAACGTTGGTTATCAAAAGAAGGTAAACATTAGGAAATTTACTTAAAAACGGAACATTTTTTGTTTTTTTACGAATAAAAGAACAATGAGAGTTCTAATTACATTCCTATTTGTTGTTGGTTGGAGTTTTTTTACTTCGTCACAAAGTTTAAACGGACTTTGGAAAGGAAGTTTGTATCCTCCAAAATCAAGTGTGGATAAAGGAATGTTGATTTATCTTCAAATTAACGAAGACAAGAGTGGTGCAATAACCGGAAAAGTTAGAAACGAACGCTTCAATACCAACGATTTTGCACTAAAAAACATTAAAGGCAATAAAAAAACTTTGGATGTAAGCATCAACGAAACGGTCATTTCTCAAAAAGCAGTAGGAAGTAGAACAACTTGGTGCCGGTTGGATTTAACCTTAAAATACAATCCCGAAACAGGATATTTGGTGGGCACCTATTCAAGTAGTGATTGCAGAAATCAAGTGGGCAATGTGATTTTATACAGAGATCCTGTGGATTTCCCTGGCGATAAAGAAAATCCAGAATCGCAACATTGGTTTGAATTGTTGGCGCAAGACATTGGCAAAGGACTCAATGCTCCCGAAATTCGAAAAATTGAACGCGACAATTTTGTTTTTCAACCCATTTATTTTGACTACGACAAAGCGGAAATTAAACCCGAATTTTACGATTTTTTAAATCATTTAGTGAAAATAGTGGAAGGACATTCGGATTTACGAGTAAAAGTAACCGGACACACTGATTCTGACGGATCTGACGCATACAACGACGAACTTTCCAAACGTCGTGCACAAGCCATTATTGATTTTTTTGTTGCTCGTGGATTGAAAGCCGATCGCTTGGAATTTGACTTTAATGGCGAGCACAAACCTGTGGATTCAAACAAAACTCCCGAGGGGCGACAAAAAAACCGCCGTGTAGAATTTAGTTTTATCTAATTTTTTAATCATTTTACAATACGTTTTTCAGCCAAGTAGGTTGTAAATTCTCGTTATATTTGTCTCATGGATGAATTCAATAAAAAATTATTGGAAACCTTATATGGAATGATTACTCCCAGCAAGGTTGAAATGTTTGAACGTTTAGCGCCACAAAAAACCAATTACCTCACTGTTGCGATGGAAAACATTTACCAAGAGCACAATGCTTCGGCGGTGATGCGCACCTGCGAGAGTTTGGGAATTCAAAGCCTACATGTTATTGAAAAAGATTGGAAATATCAAGCACAACGCGACATTGCTCGTGGTGCGGGAAGATGGATAGACACTTTTAATTACAGCGATGCTACCCCAACCTTGAGTTGCATTGAGCAATTAAAAGCAGACGGCTATCAAATTGTTGCTACTACTCCACACAAAGACGATTTCACGATTGACACCTTACCCATCGATCAGCCCATTGCTTTGTTTTTTGGAACAGAAGGTGAAGGAATATCTCAAGATATTATTTCCAATGCCGACAGGTTTGTAAAAATTCCAATGCATGGTTTTACCGAAAGTTTAAATGTATCCGTTTCTGTTGCAATTGCAGCCTACACCTTGCGCAAGCGAATTGAACAGTCTAACGTCAATTGGCAACTGTCAGAAGACGAGTTAACTGCTTTAAAAATAAAGTGGTGCACGCGAATTATCCCACACGGACACAAGGTTGTACCAGAAATAATAAAACGTTTGAAAATAGAACAAAATCAATAGCTGCTAATTGAAAAACTTTGGTATATTTGTATCTATTGAAAACTTTAAAAACTTTAAAACATGGGAAAAGGAGATAAAAAGACAGCAAAAGGTAAACGTGCTCAAGGTAGTTACGGTGTCACAAGAAAGCGTAAAAGCGCTACAAAAAACTCTCAACCAGCGGTTAAAAAAGTTGCAAAGCCTACTATAGAAGCAACTGAAAAAGAAGTAAAAACTCCTAAAACTACAGCAGCAAAAAAAGCTACAACTGAAAAGAAAGTAGCAGAAAAAAAACCTGCAGCTAAGAAAACTACAACAAAAAAAGAGACTAAAAAAGAAGATTAATAGCTTCTGTTTTGTTAGTCACTGCTTTTCAATAAGTTAAAAAACACTTGTTGATTGCTATTGTATTGATTAGTAAATAATAATTTTAAGAAAAATGAAATATAATTTTGGAGCAGGTCCATGCATCTTACCTCAGAATGTTTTCGAACAAGCTGCAAAAGGTGTTTTAGACTTTAACGGTCTATCCATTTTAGAAGTATCTCACAGACACAAAGATTTTGTTGCCGTAATGGAAGAGGCAAGAGAATTGGTTAAAAAGGCCCTGAATGTTCCAGCAGGATATACGGTTTTATTTTTGCAAGGTGGTGCAACGCTTGGATTTACAATTTCTGCGTTGAACATGACTAAAGGTGGAAAAGCGGGTTATATCAACACAGGTGTATGGGCAAGTGGCGCAATCAAAGAAGCAAAATTAGTAGGTGTTGATGTGGAGGTTTTGGCTTCGTCTGAGGATAAAACTTCTCTTACATTCCAAAAAACATTGAAGTTCCAACTAATTTGGATTATTTGTACTATTGTTCTAACAATACAATTTATGGAACACAATACCACGAAACTCCAAAATCATCTGTTCCGTTGGTATGCGATATGTCTTCGGATATTTTCTCAAAAGAAATCAACGTTGCAGATTACGATTTGATTTACGCTGGTGCTCAAAAGAATTTAGGTCCAGCTGGAGCAACACTTTACATTGTTAAAGAAGATGCTTTGGGTAAATCTACTCCTAAGTTTATGCCTACATACCTTAATTTGGCAAAACAACACGAAAAAGAATCCATGTTGAATACTCCTCCTGTATTCTCTGTTTATGTTGCCATGTTGAATTTAAAAGATTTGTTGGCAACTGGTGGCGTTAAAGCGGCAGAAGAACGCAACAATGCAAAAGCAGCTGCTTTGTACAATGAAATTGATGCCAATCCTTTGTTTACAACCAACGTTGCAAAAGAAGATCGTTCTAAAATGAACGTTACATTTGTTTTAAATGAACAATATGCAGCGTTAGAAGAAGAATTCAACAAAGTATGGCAAGATGCAGGCATTGTTGGATTAAAAGGTCACCGTTCAACAGGTGGTTACCGTGCTTCTTTGTACAATGCGTTACCACTTTCAAGTGTGCAAGTATTGGTGGATGTGATGAAGGATTTTGCAAGTAAAAAAGCATAAAAAATGAAAATATTAGCAAACGACGGCATTTCTGCTGTAGGGAAAAAACAGTTGGAAGAAGCTGGATATACAGTTGTTACTGACAAAGTTAACCAAGAAGATTTAATCAATGCAATTAATGCAGAGAATTATGAAATTCTTTTGGTTAGAAGTGCCACAACAGCACGCAAGGAATTAATTGATGCTTGCCCCAATTTAAAATTGATTGGACGTGGAGGCGTTGGTATGGACAACATTGACGTGGCTTATGCTCGTGAAAATGGAAGAATTGTTATCAACACACCGGCTTCTTCATCACAATCGGTAGCTGAATTGGTAATGGGACATCTTTTTGCTGTTTCTCGTTTTTTAAACGATTCGTATAAAAACATGGAAAATGGCGATTTCAACCAATTGAAGAAAAACTACGGTAAAGGAGTTGAATTGCGTGGAAAAACATTGGGAATTATTGGATTTGGTCGCATTGGTCAAAGCTTAGCTTCTTACGCACTTGGTGTGGGTATGAATGTGATTGCAAACGATCAATTTGAATACACCGCCGAAATTCCTGTAAAAATCGGTACATCACAAGAAGTGATAGTTCCAATTAAAACGTCAACCGATTTAGCTGCATTTTTACCTCAATGCGATTACATTTCAGTTCACGTGCCAAAACAAGCCGACGGAAGTGCAGTACTAGGAAAAAATGAATTTGCTTTGATGAAAAACAACGTTCGTTTGGTCAACGCTGCTCGTGGCGGTGTGATTGATGAAACAGCTTTAATTGAAGCGTTGGATAGCGGAAAAGTTGCTGGATGTGCATTGGATGTTTTTGAAAACGAACCGACACCAAACAAAGCTTTGTTGAGCCATCCAAAAATTGCTTGTACACCTCACATTGGTGCTGCAACTGGCGAAGCTCAAGACCGTATTGGTTCTGAACTAGCAGAATTAATCATCAAAGAATTTGGAAAAAAATAAATTGTTTCAACCAATAATTAAGTGGGGTTTCTTCATTGAAATCCCATTTTTTTTTGCTTTTAACTGAAATTTAAACTTGGTTGATAGATTAATTGTAAAAATCCCACGTAATTCCTACTCGAATGTTCAACGAAGGAATGGTTTGATTGAGGGCAATTCGGGTGGTTTTGTCGCTCCAGAAATATCCCAAATTTTCTACCCTAAAAAAGAAACGAAAACGTTGAATTTCAAATCCTCCAAACACATGTAAATTCGCCATTGGCTTGGTTGAAACATTTGTTAGATTGAAAACATCCATGTATGGAAGGTGCTCCAATAATTTATATCCTGTACGATAGGAAGATTCTACCCCAATTTGTGCCAACAATTTCTTGCTTTTAAACAAACGTCCTTGTACATACAACCTTCCTTGCACCAAAACACTAGGCATCCAATCGCTTTTATTGAAACTTCCTTTAAAATCGAAGAAAATTACTTTGTAACCTGTTCTTCCTGTTAGCCCAACCGAAAATGCGTTGACTGTTTTTAAAGTATCGTTGCGCCATGTGTTGTTATAAAACCAATAATTGCTAGAAACGGTAGCATTGTTTACAAAAACGCCAACTTGGTGTTGCTGGTGGGTGTATTTCAAATGTCCACCAACATCTAGTTTAAATTGTTTATCTAAATTGCCATTTAGCAAATTGTAGTACACGTTGTTTGCCGAATAAAAGCGTTGAAATTGTTCTGGAAGTAGGTGCGAAATATTCGCTTTTGCGTTCAACGACAATCCTTTCCACTTAAAATCTAAATTGGAATAGGTGTACCATTCTCGATTGGCGCCAATAAGATTAAAATTGGTATGATTTCTAAAAGCAACTGACTTGAAATTCAACCCTATTGTTCCATCCAAATTCACTTCTGATTGCGCAATTTTATTGCCCAAATTGAAATAATTCCACCAATTGTTGAGCACCCCAACTTTGAAAAACAATTTTTCGCGACTGTAAAACAAACCTGCGGCATTCACAATTTCTGACAGTTGGTATTGGTCGCCTGTAGAATCTGCATTGTAGTATATCAGCGGGTAAATAGCTGTTAACGTATCGCTTTTTTCTTTGTATTTACGGTTGAATATACGCAATTGATTATCCACATACAATCCCATTGCATTTGCCGAATCTTTTGCTAAAAAATCAAAATAATGGGATAATTCTACACGTCCTCCACGGTACTTACTTTGTGCATTTTCTTTTCTAATGGGTGCAAATGAAAGTCCGTAGTAATCTATCAGAGAATCCACCAATAAGCCATCGTTTTGTGCAATGTTTCTACTTACAAATTGTCCTTTAACACCTAAAGAATAAAACCGTGATTGAAATTCAAATTGTAGTTGCACATCGTGTTTTCCAAAATCACCTGCTCGCATAAAGTTCTTGCCTTTGTGCATGTCGTAATCAACGTTCAAGAGTGTTTGTGAGTTGAACGCTTGTGCATAGCTTGCTTTTACAACTTGTGTGGCTTGCGTTCCAAACACATATCCAAATCCCAAGTGGGGCAAAGCAGAAAAGCGCATTTTTTTCCAATCGTTGAATTGATTGTAAATTGCACCACCGTTGTTTTGAATATAAAAATTATAGGGTAAAACGTTTTCGTTTTTAGAAAAACCTCCACCGGGCAAGGTAGAACTGTGGGTTGTGAATGCAATATCCACCGAATCAAACACACCACCCGAATAATAGCTGTAGGTTAACGTATCTTTTGTTCCCATAATTGCATTGTTTTGCGCAAACAACTGCACAAACACTAGTGTAAATATGAGGACTAAGCTACTTTTCATGCTCCGATACAAAAGCAAAAATATTAAAAAAGGGGCATTATAGCCCCTATATCTTTATAAATCTACTAAAAAATTAGTGATTATAATGAATTAACTTTCAATTGAAGACCAGAAATTAAGTTACCAGCTTTGTTTGCATGGATAACATTTTTCTTAGCCAATTTTTGAATCATTGAAGTAACAGAAGGAAGCAATTCAGTAGCTTCTTTTTTATCAGTCAACGAACGTAATTTTTTGATAGCATTACGTGTTGTTTTATGCTGATAGCGATTAATCAATCTCTTAGAGTTGTTACTTCTAATTCTCTTAATTGCTGATTTATGATTTGCCATAATTTAATTTATAAAAATTATTAATATCTATTTGCAGCCCATAGGAGAATCGAACTCCTGTTTTAAGAATGAAAATCTTACGTCCTAACCACTAGACGAATGGGCCAAAAATTTGGCAGCCCATAGGAGAATCGAACTCCTGTTTTAAGAATGAAAATCTTACGTCCTAACCACTAGACGAATGGGCCGTTTTTACATTTTAATAATGTAAGTATGTCAAATTTTGGAGTGCAAATATAATGAGTTTTATTGATATCCTATACTTTTTTGCTATTTTTTTTCAAATGTTTTTTAATTCATTGTTTTTCAAGCCTATTTTTTGACGCAATAATCAATTTATTAAAAAGAGATTTGAATTTTAAACGCTATGTTTCTTCCCAAATCATTGGCAAAATAACGGTAACGGTTCATGTAATCTCTGTATTTGGTATTGAACACATTCTCCATTTTAGCGATAAAATCAACCTCTCCACCTTTGTAGTTGAGCGTATAGATAAACGAAACATCCATCAACGCATAGCCATTGGGAGCTTTCACAAATCCATATTCTACAGGAGCTTTATACTGGCGATTCACCAAACTAGCGCCTATTGTTGCCGAAAATTGATCTTTTTTGGCTGTAACATGCGTAAATTTCAAGGCTGGTTGCAATCTATCAGCTGGAATGTAGGCCAAATGGGCATTTGTGTTTAAATCAAATGCGCGAACCAACGCTCCTTTCAATTGAAAATTCAACCATTTTGTGAAATTGATATCAAAATACAAATCGATGCCCGAATAATTGGCTTTTGTTTGCTTGTATTCAAACGATGGCAAAGCTCCGTGGTCGGTAATAACTGGAGCGTTCATTGCTTGGTAGGCGATGTAATTGAAAAAATAATACGAATAAATGTTGACCGATAAATTCCATTTCAATGAAGAATATCGGGTAGAAATTTGTGCAAACAATGCTTTTTCGGGTTGTAAATTACGATCGCCTTGCGTGTAGGTTGCATCGTGCGTTCCGTTGCTAAACAATTCGTTAATTGTTGGAATGCGATAGGTATTTCCAACAGTGGCTACAAAATCCAAATGGTGATTGTGACGGTATATGTATCCTACATTCCCCACTAAATTAGAATACGTTTTAGAAAAGCGTTGCACCGAATCGTTTTGAATTCCAGAAACATTCAATTGCGCCAAATCAAAACGTGCTCCACCAGTTAAATAATGATGCTCGTTGTTCTTTTTTAATTGCCAATTTTCTATCAAATAAACACCACCCGAGTTTCGAAGGTAGTTAGGAATAAAATATTCTCCCGTTGTACCGTTTACTTGATACGTATAATCAATACCTGCTACACCTTCTAATTGTGGGTGCCATTGATGGTTGTATTTTACAGAAAATTGGTTGGTCAACAAGTTAAAACCCAAACCTTCTGCTTCTTCATGATCGTGGTCATGGTCATGGTCATGGTCGTGGTCGTGGTCTTCCTCCTCTTCGTGTTCTTCATCATGGTGGTCGTGAATCTCTGCTCGTTGATTGTATTGAAAAGAATAGGCAATATCCAAACTATTTTTATCATTCAAAACAAGGTGATTATTCCACGAAGCTAGATGGTGCTTGGTTTGCAAATAGGGAGCGTCTATGTTGTAGGTGAATTTTTGATTAATTGCCGGCTGACTCAATGCCATGGCTTCGTATAACTCATCGGCATCGTGCGCGTGTGCCCCCTGAAAAATTCCGTTGGTAGATTGGTTGTATGAATAAACCACTTGCGAGTGCCATTTTTGACCCGTATAACTAAAACCAATTCCCGAATTCAACTCATTCATAGCGGTGTTGGCTAAATTATAGGTAGGTGTTGACAATGTTCCACCTTTTTTATAAGCACCTTGAGCTATCCAACTCCATTTATTAGATGCAAAACGCCCTCCCAATTTTAAGTTACCAAACAATTGATTGCCATTACTTGCATAACCCAAATTGGCTTTTCCAGACATTGGTTTTGCTGCCACAGGAGATAAATCTGTAATTAACACGCCACCAATTGCATCAGAACCATACATTAATGATGTTGCACCTTTAATGGCTGTTATTTTATCAAATAAATACGGATTAATTTCAACGGCATGTTCATTTCCCCATTGCTGACCTTCTAATTTGGTGCCTTCAACAATGGTTGCAATACGATTGCCATACATTCCACTCATCACTGGTTTTTGAATGGTAGCCCCAGAAGACATGGTTGTAACTCCAGGTAAATTTCCTAAAATTGACCCTAAATTATCACCAGTTGTAAGTTTTGCTTCTTTTGAATCAAGATGAACTGTTGGTAAAAATGGTTTTACAGGTTGTTGCACTTTTATCACCTCCAATTCATTTAACTCCGTCACTTCATTGTCGTAGTGGTATTCTAAATAAATGGTATCAACTCCCTCCATTGGTAAAGTTATTTTCTTTTTAACCGGCTCACAGCCAATGTGGTGGTAAAACAAAACTTGGTATTCACCAGCACACAGACTATCAATTTTAAAATTACCAGAAGAATTGGTAGAATAGCTTTTATTAAGATCCTTAAACACAATTTTAGCACTTGTAACTGGAGATAAATCGTGTTCATCTAAAACTATTCCAATATAAGAATTGTGACAAATCTGAGAAAAAGTGTGAGCAGAAAGCCCTATAAAAAAAGAAACAAGGAAATTACGTAACATAAATATAGGATTGATTTGTGTGTAAAAAATATAAAAACGACAAAAACCGATGATGTACTCACCGGTTTTAAATTTCTTTTGAAAACGTAAAATAAATTACCCTTCTGTTGACGTTAATTGATCAGCAACAGTTTGAGAAATAGCTGATTTTTCAAAACGCAATTTTGCTCCTTCACAGCTCAATAAAACAGTTGTATCAGTAACTTCTAAAATTTTACCGTGGATACCACCAATTGTAACTACTTTATCCCCTTGCGCTAAACTTTCTCTGAATTTTTTTAATTCTTTTTGTTTTTTCATTTGAGGTCGAATCATGAAAAAATAAAACACTGCGACCATCAACAAAATCATGATTAACTGTTGTCCCATCATACTTTTTTTTGTTTGTTTATTAATTTACTTCACCTTGTATAGAAACCACTAACACAGACGGAGTAGTGTTGGCAATGATGCGAATATCTCTACTAAATCTACCAAAACCTACTTTATCTGTATCAACAGACGCTTCTACTACACCAGTTTCTCCCGGTTTGATTGGTTTTTCGGGCTTACTTGCAAGTGTGCAACTACAAGCTACTTCCACATCACCAACCACCAACGGATAGTCACCGGTATTTTTTAATTCAATTTTTGCTTTAATAATTTCACCTTTAGAAACTTTACCTGCCTTGTAAACATTTTTATATTCAACAGTGGTTCTGTTTCCAATTTTCACTTCGTTGTTTCCGCATGCAGAAAGTAAAACAAGTGATAAAGCAAAAAATAATGTTCTCATTTTTAATTAATTTATAAGTCCGCGACCAACTTTCTTAATTTTTCCTTCGGCTTGCAATCTATCAATAGCTTTATCTAAAACTCCATTGATAAAGTTATTGCTTTTTGGCGTGGAGTAAAATTTAGAAATTTCAATGTATTCGTTCAACGTTACTTTGGTTGGAATGGTATTAAAAATTTGGAATTCTGTAATGGCCATTTTCATTAAAATGATGTCCATTTTTGCAATTCTATCCAACTCCCAGTTTTGTGTCAATTCGTCAATTAACGCTTCATTGGCTTTGTTCATCAAAATCGTATTTTTAAACAAACCTGTTGTAAACGCTTTTTCGTCTTCTTCGTCTTTGTACAAGTCTAAAATTTGCAATTCGCTTGTTTCAGATTCCAGACTTTTAATTGTTTTCAACACCATGGAGCAAGCAAAATCGATATCATCCAACCAATTGATGCTTTCTTCTTCAAAGAAATTGTACAACAACGGTGAATTAGCGATTTCCACTTTAAACAAATCCAAAATAAATTGTTTATCCGCTTCAAAACCTGTATTGCCATTGTTCATGTGCTCAAAATAGGTTTCACTTTCGCGGATAGCTAAAAACATCTTGCGAAACAATTCCTGTTTTTCATCACCGATCCAATTGATTTTGTTCAACTCAGAAACTTGAATCAACTTTTTATCCGTTTCAATTTTTTGGATAATTGAATTGTTTACAAATTTCAGATTGGGATTCAACTCCTCTTTGGTTGGGCGAATTTTCTTTTTATTCTCGTCAATTCTTCTTTCGGCAAAGTATTTAACCTCTGGAATTGACAACATTAAATAGATGTAAAGGTGATAGATTTTATCAATTGCACCATACAACGCCTTTTCGGCCTGAGGATATTTGTCATCCTCAGACTGAAAATACGCATACAATGACTGTAAAATTTTAATTCGAAGATGTCTTCTATTTAACATTCTATTGTTTTAATTATCTCGGTAATTTAATTTTCCCAACGCTTTCAATACGCTCTTCTGCCATTTTGTTAGCAATTTTATACGTAGGAATGTTTTCGTCTTTTGAACGTTTCACGATTTGCGCAATTGTTGAATAAATATTTTCTGCATTTTGCATTGCCCACTCTGATGAAAGTCCTTTAAATTCTGAATAAACATTAATTACACCTCCTGAGTTAATGGCATAATCTGGAGCATAAATAATTCCTTTTTCCATTACCATTTTACCGTGACGTGCTTCATCTTTCAACTGGTTGTTTGCAGAACCAGCGATGATAGAACATTTTAAACGGTTCAATGTTTCATCGTTTACAGTTGCACCAAGTGCACAAGGTGCATAGATATCAACGTCTAAGTCGTAAATTTCATCCAATCCAACAACTTTAGCACCGTATTTTTCTGCCACGCGTTTCAACGTTGGTTCGTACACATCGGTAATATAAATTTCAGCTTTTTCTTTTGCTAAAAACTCAACCAAATATTCACCTACGTGTCCAACACCTTGAACAGAAATCTTTTTACCTTCTAATGAATCTGAACCAAATTGTTCTTTAGCACAAGCTTTCATTCCAACATAAACACCCATTGCAGTTACAGGCGATGGATCTCCAGATTTTCCTGGCAAACCAACCACGTGATCTGTTTCCATGTTCACATAAACCATGTCTTGTGGGTTGATACCAACATCTTCTGCAGTGATGTATTTTCCACTCAAACTGTTTACGAATTTTCCAAAACGACGCATCAACGCTTCTGATTTAATTTTTCTAGAATCGCCAATAATCACTGCTTTTCCTCCTCCTAAATTCAATCCAGCTAATGAATTTTTATATGTCATACCTCTAGAAAGACGCAAAACATCGTTTAATGCTTCCATTTCATTGTTGTAAGCCCAAATACGTGTTCCACCAAGTGCTGGACCTAAAACTGTATTATGAACTCCAATAATTGCTTTTAAACCTGTTTCATTGTCGTTGCAAAAAACCAATTGTTCGTGGTTGAACTGGCTCATTTGAGATAGAACCGGATTTTCAGCAAGGTTTACTTCTGAGATATCTTTTACTTCAAACATACGTTAATTATTAATTAAAACATACTTACAATTGTATTCGATTCATTACTTTTGTATGCTTCGGATACTTTTGAAAGTGCAAATTTAGGAATTTAAGAATGAAATCACTCCAATATCTTTACAAATATTTCATAAAATACAAATGGTTGTTGCTACTTGGCACTTTTTTCGTGTTTGCATCCAACTATTTTTACATCAAAATGCCTTTGTTTTTAAAGGATGTGATTGATTCTATCATCAACGGAGAAAATTTCATTCACGTTTTAGGCTTCAATATTCCCATCGACACTTCAAAAGCCTCAAAAGTAGCACTTTACATTGGCTTGGTGTATATGATTTTGGTTTTACTGAAAAGCATCTTTTTGTTTTTCATGCGCCAAACCATTATTAAAGTTTCTAGATACATTGAGTTTGATTTAAAAAATGAAATTTATGCCCACTACCAAGAATTGGGATACAATTTTTACAAAGAAAACAGCACTGGCGATTTGATGAACCGTGTATCGGAAGATGTTTCGTATGTGCGCACGTTTTTGGGTCCAGGAATTATGTACAACATTAACCTTGTTGCCATTTTCACGATGATTGTGTACCAGATGTTGAATATTAATGTGTGGCTAACTTTTATTGTGCTCATCCCCTTGCCCATCATGTCGTTTTTGATTTATAAGGTTTCAGAAAAAATGAATCAAATGAGTTTAGTAGTGCAAAAAGAACAATCTGGACTCTCCACCATTGTGCAAGAAACCTTTACTGGAATAGGTGTCATCAAAGCGTATGAACGCGAAAATGAAGTCAACGACCGTTTTGTAGATGCTTCAAAAACCTATAAAAAGAAACAAATGAACTTGGTGTTAATCAACGCTTTGTTTCAGCCAACCATTTTATTGCTCATTGGTATTTCTACCATTCTTTCCATCTATGTTGGTGGTTTGTTTAGCTTTACTGGCGACATCAGCTATGGTGGAATAACGGCGTTTGTATTTTTTGTTGGTTCACTCACGTGGCCTTTTGCAAGTTTGGGTTGGCTCACATCGGTTATTCAACGTGCTGCCGCATCGCAAGAACGCATCAATGAATTTTTAAAAACCAAACCAGAAATAACCAATCCAACTACTCAGCCGTTTCTGTACAACGGAAAAATTGAGTTTAAAAATGTTACTTTCACCTACAAAGGCATGGCAGAACCTGCTATTAAAAATCTAAGTTTTACCATTCATCCGCATGAAACAGTTGCGTTTGTAGGAAGAACAGCTAGTGGAAAAAGTACTATTTTAAAATTATTGTTGCGCCAAATAGAACCTCAAAGTGGAGAGATTTTAATAGACAATCAGCCGTTGAACAGCATCAATTTAGAGCAATTTCGTGAGCAAGTTGGAATTGTTCCGCAAGAAGTGTTTCTATTCAGCGATACCATTGCCAACAACATTCGTTTTGGAGCCAATCACGAGGTGAGCAACGAAGAAATTATCAAAGCAACCGAATTGGCACACATTCGCCACAACATTGAAGCCTTTGAAAATGGTTACGAAACATTGTTGGGTGAACGCGGAATGAATTTAAGTGGTGGTCAAAAACAACGCATTAGCATTGCCCGCGCATTTATTCGTCATCCTAAACTTTTGGTGCTCGACGATTGTTTATCTGCCGTTGATACAGAAACCGAAGAAATCATTTTGCGCCATCTGGCAAATGATACGCACACGCTCAACACCATTATTGTTTCACATAGAATTTTCTCCTTGCGCAATGCTCAAAAAATTATTGTGCTCAAAAACGGTGAAAAAGCAGAAGAAGGAAGTCACGAAGAACTCATGAAAATTGATGGTATTTATTGTGATATGTATAACAAGCAATTGGTGGAATCAGACAATAGCGCAGACACTATTGCCTAAAACACTTATTTTTCTGAATATTGCATAGTATCATTGATTTAAAAAAATAGGAAGCCGTACTAAAATTCGTTGACACCACTTCTTGCCACCAAAGAAAATCAACCAATTATTTTGATTTCTCAAAAATTATCCTAATATTAGCGATACTTATTATGATAATTAACGAAGTCTATGATGGAAAACGAGAGTGGCGGCGAGGTGTTTTCAAAAGCTATAAGAGCAGGTAAACGCACTTATTTCTTCGACGTGAAAACAACTAAAGGAAACGATTTGTATTTGACAGTTACCGAAAGCAAAAAAATACAATACGACGGGAAAGAATCGTATCAAAAACATAAAATTTTCTTGTACAAAGAAGACTTTGAAAAATTCAAAGACGGTTTGCTTGAAGCGCTTGAAAAAATTGATGAATTAAAAGACGAATACCCATCAACAGAGCGAAGTGACCTTAATTTTGAGGATTTATAAATCACTCATCACCAATTGTTATCACCAATTTTTGTTTGAATTTAACAACATAATTGCGTTTAATTTCTTTAAAATTCATCCATTCCAATGCCGGATTTTGCTGTTGTGTTGCCTCTAATTCGGGATATTTTAGTGTAAAATCGCTCATTGTTGGATGGACTAAAAAACAAAAATCACCACCAATGGTATCGTTTTCAGAAATGGCAATGCAATACATATCTTTATCACGAGGATTGGTGTAAAACGCTTTTACTTGCTCGCCAGGTTGAACAACTACCCACCCTTTTGAAATCCAACCACTGTATTGCGAACCTTTGTCGTGAAACACATAAGCCACTTTGTAGGTCTGACTTTTATTATTCTTAAAATACAACTGAGCAAACAACCCGTTGCAAATAATTCCAATGAACACGATGCTTGTAAAAATCTTTTGCATTGTTGACAAATATTTTTTGATACTTCCAAATATCGTAACTTTTATCGGTTCGTTTATTATATTTGTTGATTAAATAAAAAG